>Ga0116215_1002415_pt1 | contig 11549 bp, 9 predicted proteins | sample Sb_taG_7_FD_89698 | JGI IMG/M metagenome (GOLD analysis project Ga0116215, IMG submission 89698) | Peat soil microbial communities from Weissenstadt, Germany - Sb_50d_2_FS metaG | ecosystem: Environmental > Terrestrial > Soil > Wetlands > Peat | place: Germany: Weissenstadt | collected 2010-09-21 | reverse complement strand
TGCCGCTCGGGCTCATCGGCACCCTCGACGAGATGGTCGAGGAGCTGCAATGGCGTCGAGAGGAATACGGGATCTCCTACTTCTCCATCGAGGGAGACAGCTGGGAGGCATTGGCTCCTGTTGTCAGCGCTCTGGCCGGCACCTGATCGCCGTCCTCTGCGGGCGCTCGCGGGGAGTCACACGCCGGGTTTCGCGCCACCTCGGGCGCGACCGGGCCTTCCGGGCCCTGCGGGGCCACTTCGGCTCGGCCGTCGACGCCGGGGCGGCCCGACCGGGTCTGCTTCGCCCCTCCGGCAGGTGCCCGGGCTCCACCGCGGCGGTAACGTTGGGCTGCCGGAGCTGGTCAGCTTCCCCGGGGCCATGAATCCCACCGATGGCCGGAGACGGGAGGTCGGGATGCCGCTGGGAGCGCTCTCGTGGTGAGACGACTGAGCCCTCGTGCTCTGCGGAGTCCCCGCGCCCACCCGTTGCCCCCCGCCAGGCGCCTGGGAAAGCCGGCGTTCGACCTCCATGGCCAAGGTGAGCTCCTCGCCCTCACCTATTCACTGGGCGGCCTGGCGGTGGTGATCGCCTGGGTGCTCATCCCCCGAGATATCGGGAACCGAGCCGGGATGGCGATCCTTCTGGCCTGCGTCTTTCTTGCTGCCGCTGTCATCTACGGGCTGAGGAACCATCAGCCGCGCTACACCGGCGACGTCGCCATCGTCGGGAGCCTGGTGCTCATCGACCTCGGTCTCTTCTTCACCAAGCTCCATAGCCACCCGGGACTGCTGAGCCCGTTCTTCGTGTGGGTGGGTGTCGCCGCGCCGTTGTGGTTCCCGAGACGACGCGCCATCTTCTACCTGTTCTTGGCGTTCGTGGCTTCCGGCTTGGCCATCGTCGTATCGGGTACGGCCGACGCCGTGGCGGGCTGGGTTATCACCATGGCCACCTTGATCGTGGCGTTCTGCATCACGTCGTTCCTGACCGATGCGCTGGTGAAGCGCGAGCGATTGGCGGTGGTCGGTGAGATGGCGTCGGTCGTGGGACACGATCTGCGCAACCCGCTCGGGGCGGTGTCCAACGCGCTGTTCCTGCTGCACTTCGGCCTCGGTGACGAGGTCACCGAGGAGCAGGAACGGCACTTCCAGATGGCGGGACGAGAGATCGCCAAAGCCGCTGCCATCATCGACCACCTCGGCGCGTATGTGCGCCCCGGTGAGACCGTCATGGCCCGGGTGGACCTCGGGGCCCTCGTCGCAGAGGTGCTCGAGGTTGCCCCCCCTGGCCATGGCATCGAGGTGAGCGTGGACGTGGCGCCGATCAGCCTGCTCGCCGACAGGGGGCAGTTGGCCCAGGTACTGACCAACCTGATCACCAACGCCTACGACGCCATGGGTGAGCGGGGTTGCCTTCGTATCACCGCCTACATCGAGGGGCGTGCCGCGGTCATCCAGGTCGAGGACGACGGCCCCGGCATCGAGAGGTCGTTGGCGGAACGGATCTTCGAGCCCTTCTACACCGCCAAGCACCAGGGGACCGGACTGGGCCTCGCCATCGTGCGGCGCATGGTGGAGGCGCACGGGGGCTCGGTCCGCCTCGACGGCGACGCCACGAACGGGACGCGTTTCGTGGTGCGGCTGCCTCACCGCCGGCCCACCTCGATACGGGACTCTCCCCCGGGAACGAGAGATGGGGCAGGTTCTCGAGACGACGCCGTCCACCGAGCACCGGGCTCGGGACAAGGTTCGACCTCGAACCCGGTCTCCTCGGTGGAGTCCCAGCCGTCGTCTCGTCAATAGGTCCGCTGCCTCGGGGGGATCCGACGGTGGATCCGACCTCACCAGACTCGGCGGCACTAGGTGGATTCACGGATGGTCGCGCAGGTGAATTCACGCTGGGCGTCCACCCACGGCAGGCGTACATTCACCGGTAGGCGGCTCCGGAGGTCCCCGCATACCCTCCGTAGTCCGCCCAATTCAGGGGTACGGCTGGGCGCGGAGGGCGTTTGCGCCTCGCCGATGCCCTGAGCATGGCGTGTGGACGTCCCCCACACAAGAGGAGTGGCGGGGCACGAGCAGCGTTGCAAGGAACCGTCCGTTGCCAGGCGCTGCTCGTGCCCTGTCGTCCTCGACCCGCCTGCCGGTGGCGGTTGTCATCCCGAGACGCTGGTCATTCCGATAGGCCATGCCCGTCGGTACGACCCGTGGCGGTGTTGCGTGCCGACAGGGCATGATCGGCGGCTGCGGCTGTGGCTTCCATCAGCCGATGGGGTGAGACGGGCTTGCGGAGGCAATCGAAGAGCACCGGCCCGAAGCGCCCGCGCATCTCGGCTTCCTCGCACGACTCGAACCCTGAAACCACTACCACAGTCGGGGGTCGGTCGAGTGCCTCGAGCACAGATGCACCGTCCAGGCGGGGAAGGCGAAGGTCGAGAAGCAACACGTCGATGTCGTGCCCTCGGAGAACATCGAGTGCATCGACCCCGTCGGCGGCCTGGACGACCACGTAGCCTTCCTCCCGCAGGATCGCGACCGTGGTCTCACGCACTCCCATGTCGTCCTCGACGACCAGCACGTTCGCACTCCTGGGCCGACCCTCATTGGAGCGGGGCGGCACGCCGGTCGGAGCTACCCTCGATGTCTCGTTGTGCGATGTGGATCTGACCACACGGATACCTACTGGTTCTCGGTCACCCCCAAGAGTATCGGCAATCGTCAGCGTCGTTGATAGCGGAGAAACCACTGCACCGGGTACGTGAAAGCACGTGTGCTCGGCAAGAGTTCGGGAAGTGAGAGCTCCCTACAAACGGGAAGCGAGAGCTCCCTACAGACGGGAAGCGAGAGCTCTCCGGGACGACGTGAGCGCTTCCTGACGACCCGAGCGTCTCATGTGTGGACACCTTTCCGGCCCAACGTCGCGGACCTGTGCATCTAGGTGGAATCACCTGGGTTCGAGCAGGTGATGGCACGGTGTTCGCCGTGCCCTTTCTCAGTCAATAGTGAGAAAGGTTCCACCGCCGTGAAGCCAACGTGGCGTCCCGGCGACGAAGACGACGACGTGGGGCTCGGGGGTGTGCCAAGTGTTGCGGGGCCGTGTCTTGCGGGTTGCCATGCCTCTGGTCCCGTTTGTGATGGTCGCAGGGCTCCTTGGTACCGGTGGAGGCGAAGCAGCCTCGGCGCTCGGTTCGCCCCTGCTCTTGTCCATCACGGTGTCGCCGTCGGTGGCTTCGGTCGCCCAGGGTGCCACCCAGCAGTTCACCGCCACCGGCATCTACTCCGATCTCAGCACGAAGGACCTCACCAACACGGTGACGTGGTCCTCGGCCCAGGGAACCCTGGCCACCATCTCCAACGCGCTCGGGTTCCAGGGACTGGCCACAGGCCTGCTCCCCGGGCTCGACACCATCACCGCCACCGATCCCTCGTCGCTGCTGAGCGGCACCGGTGCGCTCACCGTCCTGCCCGGGGTGTTGCCGCTTCCCCCACCGTCGTTGCCCGCGCTGGCGATGACACCGGGATCGGGAAAGGCGCGTACCGGGGTGATCGCCCGCGGCACCGACTTTGTTCCAGGCCAATCGGTCACTGTGACCTATCTGAGCGGTCTGCGGGCACACAAACGTGCCAGCACCGTCCTGTGCCGCACGATGGTCAAGGCCGACGGAACGTTCGGTTGCACGGGGACCATCCCGCGCCGGATCCGGGCGGGGAAGCGAGGCGGGCACACGGTCGTGGCGACGGAGCCGTCGGAGAGCACGAGCACCGCGACCTTCATGCTCCTCAAATGAAGCGTGCATCACTCAGATCGGGACCACCATCTCGGAAGGAGCAGTCCATGGGTGCGCTGACGTTCGGAACCGCCTACCTAGGATCCGACGCCGGCCCTCGAGTCCCGCCTCGGGGTCGGAGCGACAGACGAGGGCGCGTTCAGCGAGCCCTCTTGGTTACCTGCGACGCCCTCATGACGTGTGCCACGGCGGGGACAGCCGGAAGACCGTAGTTCTCCGGCGACTCGGCGTTCCCACGGCTCTCTCGGCGCACGGACCGCATCTACTACCTCCACGGGTGCATGCCCGATCGCGACATCGCCTCCATGGTCTGGCATGAACGGCGTAACCGTATCGACGTGTTCTACGTCGAGGGCGACTCCGAGCGCATGTGGGGGTCCGAGGCGGTCGCCGTCGTGCTGGCCAAGGACGCCGGGCTCACCCCGGTGACGGCGCCCGACGGCACTCGTCGATGGGTTCGGCATCCCGACTTCGAGCACAGCGACGCGCCCGACGCCCAAGCTTGAGATCCAGGTCATCACCGAGGCACCGGCGGTGATGCCTCAAGGGTGATGCGTCGAAGATGTGTCAACCGGGCAATGCTCCCTCGAGGCGTGGGAATTGCGAAGCCGCGAGACTCACGGAAGCGAACTGTGCCGCGCCAGGTCGGGCAGCTCGAGACCGGGGACGAGGCCGAGGCGCTGGGCCCGACGTACTCGACCCAGGCCCGGCAGTGTCACGCTGCGGATGCCGAGCACCTTGATCCACGGCGGAAGAGCCGTCGCGGGGTACCCGACGGCCAAGAGCTCTTCGGGACGAGCTACCTGGCAGAGGCGGGCCGCCAGATTGGTGGGACGGCCGATGTAGTCGTCCCCGTCCATGATCAAGGCCTGTCCGTGTGCGAAGCCGCCTCGCAGCGCGAGCGTGGACCCGTCGTAGCGTCCGATGAGCTCGGCCGCGGTGGCCAACGTCGGTCCGACCTCGACGCCGACGATCATGGCGCCGTCCCCCAGCCACTTCGCCACCAGCACTCCCCGTCGCACCGCGATGTCACGGGCCAACGACCGGAATCGGAACAGGGTGTCGATGGCGGCATGTTCGCCATTGGTGGCGATGAAGCGCGTGAAGCCGCACAGATCGACGAAGGCGAACGCCCGATCGACCAAGGCGATCGATTCGGCGATCTCCCGTGGCTCTTCGATTCCACGGCTCGGCGGCGCAGTTCCCACCGTGCCGGCGGGGGCACTTCCGTCGGCAGGCTCGACGGGAGCCGGTGCGAATCGGGTGACGACTTCGTACCCCGTGTCGCGCACATGACCCACGAGGCCCTTGGACGTCGTCGCTTGTCGTTCCTTTGCTTGCTTGGGCCGCGGATCAGGCATGAGGCGGATCCTAGGATGGGGCTGCGCGGTAAAGGACACGGCACAGGTTCGTCGGGCCTGTCCCACCGCTGCGGATCGGCGCGCCCGGACCCAGGGCCGTGTACGGGTCCGAGCGCGACGCCCAGCGACGCCCAGGCGTCACCCCCCCCCGTGGAACCCGACCGTTGCGCCCGAGGGGAGTTGGGGACACCGGTCAGGTACCGGCAGCTTGCGCGCATGTGTCGCGATCGGGCAAGCAAACTGTCGATGAACTGTTCGACAGCGCGCTGTGAACGGTGTTCCCAGGCTGGAGACAGATCGATGGCGCACGGTCGCGGGCGCCGCCGGCCACCGGCGGCGACCGGCGGCGACCGCCGGCGCTCCGGGGTTCGATCACGGCCGGGCGCTTGCGCCCAGCGAATTCGGCAGGAGGACGGGTACAATCCCGGGTAGGGCCTGGAGTAGCCTTGGATCCCGCGGGGAGGCGCGATGAAGGACGGCACCTGGCGGGCGTCGCCACTCGCCTTGGCTAGTGCGCTTGTCATCGCCGCGGCGGCAATTCTCGGTTTTGTGCTGGCCAGACACAGTGTGGAGAGCCAGAATCAAGCGCTCTTGAAGGACGACACCACCCAGGCGGCCGGGTACGTCTCCTCGTTGGTCTCCAGCCTCGGCTCGACGCTGGATGCCCTGGCCCCCGGGATCACGTCGACCAAGGGCTCGCCCTTCGCCTTCGAGGCCCAAGCCCAGCCGCTCGCCAGCAGTCCGCTTACCCTGGTGCTGGCACGCAAGGTGGGCACCCACTACGTCGCCACGGCGGTGGCGGGAAAGGGATACACCTCGGGTGAGGTCCTCGGCCCCCAGCTGAGTGCCGCACTCGCGCATGCGGGTTCGAGCGTGGCTGCCGGTCCCGCTCAGTACAACGGGAAGACGACGACCTTCGGCTTGGCCCTGGGCCCTCCACTGTTGCCGTCGGGGATGGCGATCTATGAGCAGGTCACCCTCGATCCTTTCGTTGCCACGACGGCCACCCAGGCAGCCCCGTTCCATGTGCTTCAGGCTGCGATCTACGCGACCCACACGCCGAGAACGAGCCAGCTCATCTTGGCCAATACACGCCACCTACCCTTGCGAGGGCCCACGTCCGAGGTTCCGGTGCCGATCGGTGGGACCACCTGGTGGCTGGTGGCGACGGCCAAGAGCCCGTTGGCGGGGAGATTCCCCAACGCCGCTCCATACGTCGTATTGGCCTTCGGTCTGCTCCTTGCGCTCGCCGTCGGCAGCGTGATCGAGGTCGTCGTCCGCCGTCAGCGCTACGCCAGCTCGCTGGTGGCGGAGCGAACGGCGGAGCTGTTGGCCTCTCAGGAAGCGCTCGTGCGCAGCGAGCGTCTGTCGGCGGTGGGCCAGATGACCACGGTGGTGGGGCACGAACTGCGGAACCCTCTGGGCGCGGTCATGAATTCCCTGTACATGCTGCGCCGATCACTGAGCGACCCGGCCGCGGCCGAGTCGCACCTCGCAGTCGCCGAGCGCCAAACCGCTCGTGCTGTGAATCTCGCCCAAGACCTCACTGCGTACATGCGTGAGAAGGAGCCCGAGCTCGCGCCGGTGGAGCTGCGCGAGGTGCTCGACGACGTGCTCGAGGCGACGCCCATGCCCGCCGGTGTCGAAGTGGTGCTGGACGTGGACCCGGTGGCGCTCCAGGCCGACTCCAAGCAGCTGGCTCAGATCCTCACGAACCTCGTCGACAACGCCTGCCAGGCCATGCCCGAGGGGGGTTCGTTGCGCATCGGCGCACACGCCGACACCGACACTGTCGTCATCACGGTCGAGGACACCGGAGGGGGGATCGACCAGACCCTGGTCGACCGGTTCTTCGAGCCCTTCTTCACGACGAGATCGGATGGGACCGGTCTCGGCCTGGCGATCGTGAGGCGCCTGACCGAGGGGCACGGTGGGCAGATCGCGATCGAAAACGGGAAACTTGGGGGCGCCATCGTCACGCTACGTCTACCCGCCGAACCTTCGAGAGAGCTTGCATGGCACTAGACACAAGACCCCGTTTGTTCGTGACCTACGCTCCCAGGAGGCGGGTCACGATGAGCGAGTACGAGAACGAGGACAGTGCGGGGGTGGTTCCGACGAGGCTCATGTCGTCCCGATCGTCCAACCAAGCGGGCTCGCCACAAGGCGAGATGGATCGTGATGCCGGGGCCAACCCGGTGACGGCACCGTCGGCAGGGAAGCAGACGAGCGCGGATGTGCTCGTGGTCGACGACGACGCGGATGTCCGTTGGACGGTCGCGGAAGTCTTGCGGTCGGCTGGGTTCAGTGTTGCCGAAGCCGAGGACGGTGAGGTCGCGCTCGGCCTGCTCAGCACCGGGCGATACCGGATGGTGCTCCTCGACCTCAGGATGCCGCACCGTGGCGGCGTGTCCCTCATCGAGGCCGTGAAAGACGTCCCCCCGGTGGTGGTGCACTCGGCCTATACGCTCGACGCTGCTGAGCGAGAGCGGCTGGGTGACCGGGTGGTGGAGTACTTGCACAAACCGGTCTCACCTCAAAAGCTCCTCAAGGCGGTCGAGGCCGTCCTCGGTGCCGGACACGGAGCCTGAGGCGTTGGAGACCGGCGTGTGCCGAGTTCCGGAGTCGGTTTGCCACGGCACCAGAACACCGAGCAACGCTAGATGTCGCAACGATCAGTGCTGCGGTTACCGGCCGTTTAGGACCTCACCTCCACGGCTATCATGAGTCCAGTGAGCGACGGCGCAGCAGGGGGTGAATGCAGCCAGTCCGACGGGCTCCTGCGCGTGCTGATCGTCGATGACCACGCCGTGTTGCGGTCGGGAACGCGCCAGGTGCTCGAGGCGTTCGACGACATCGTCGTCGTGGGTGAAGCCGACGACGGCACCGCGGCCATCGCCATGATCGACGATCTCAGCCCCAACGTGGTCCTCATCGACGTTCGGCTCCCGGACCAGAGCGGCATCGACGTGGCTCGTCAACTGACCCTGACCCATCCAGGTGTCCGCGTGGTGATCCTCTCCGCCTACGACGATGACACCCTTGTGCGCGCCGCCCTCGACGCCGGAGCCACGGGATACCTGTTGAAGACGATGGCGCGTGAGGAGCTTGTGGGGGCAGTGCGGGCCGCGGGCCAGGGAACCACGGTCCTCGACCCCGCCCTGTCGTCGCGGTTGGCCGGAGGGCATGGCCCGCGCAGTGCGAGCAGCGGGCCCCGGCTCACCTGGCGCGAACGGGAAACCGTCGAACTTGTCGCCGAGGGGCTCTCCAACAAAGCCATCGCGGCGCGCCTGGGAGTCAGTGCCCGGACTGTCGAGGGCCACCTGAACCACGTCTTCGTCAAGCTCGGGGTGGAGTCACGGACCGAGCTGGTCCGTTTCGTACTGACCAACGGCCTGATCGCCACCACACCGTCGAGCGAGCTCGAGCCAGGGCAGTAGCGCTCGAGCCAGGGCAGTAGCGGGAGCGCCGCACGCGCCCGTGGACCTGAGGAGGTGAGACATGGGCAGCCTTCTTCCCAGCGGTCTGCCCATGCCCCACCATCTCGTCGTGGTGTGACACCACGCCATGCTCCGGGCAGTCGACGCCTCGCAGGGAGCTACTGCGGCGGCGCCCCTATCCCTGAACGGGTGACCTTGTCAGCAGGGGGATGCGGGGTTCCCAGGTCGCCCAGAAGGCACCGTACGCCCGCCGGTGACGCCGAACCAGCGAGATTTCACCTGGGCTGATCACGGGATTCCACCTGCCTGTGGGATTCCCTCCGGCGAGATCATGCGGGCCGTCCCCCGGGGCACCAGGCGTTGGCCGGGACCCCGGCGCAGGGGTTGGGCATCGAAGGCAGGTCCGATGGCAGGGGGTGCATCACGACCCCCGTCTGTGCCGGGTACCGGGATCCCACCGGGCATGTCCCGAAGCCGGTGTCGCACAGCACCTGGGCGAGGAGCGTCCCCCCCGTGTCCTGCACGGCCTTGGACCCGTCACAGGTGGGCTGGGTCTGTTCGAGGCCCGACGGTGCGCTTCCCGACGGTGCACTGTTCCCCGCGAAGCAGTTGCGGGCGCCGTCCCCGTTGATCACGATCTGGCCGAAGTCGGCGTTGGACGGGTTCCCGAAGTACGCGTCGTGGGTGAAGGTGTTGTCGCGCAGAACGTCACCCTTGGGGTCCAGGACGCAACCGAATCCCGGCAATTCGGCACCGCCGGCACCGGTACAGGTCTGGCCCAGCACCGGTGGGTTGCTGTCGGGATAGGGCACGAAGAGGACTCCCCACGCACCGTTGTTGGAAAAGGTGTTGTCCATCACCGTGTCGTTGGTTCCGCCCGAGATCGTCATGCCGGTGCCGGTGGGCCCCGCGCTGGCGGTGCCCGCTTCAGGCACGTTGGCGTTGTTGTTGTCATGGTCCGAGTTGTGAATGAAGACCCAGCACGACCGGGTATGGGTGATGGGGCTCGTGACCCGGCCGGGGCAAGCGCCGTTCTGGGGGGCCGGAGCGTCGCCGTCGATCTGCGTATTGGTGTCGACCCCGTCCTTGTTGTTGTCGAACTGCGAGTTCTCGATCACGATCGCGCCCCCGGAGTTCGTGCCCGAGTAACCCAGGGCGCTGTACTCCATCCACGCATGGTCGATGGTCACGTTGCACACCTGCCGGCACGCCCCCACGTACATGCCGGAGTCGTTGAAGTTGCTGGCGTAGATCTGGTCCCAGGACCCGGGGCCCTCGGCGTTCGACGAGAAGATGCCGTACTGCGCGGCGGTGGCCTCGCCGCCGTAGTACGTCGAAGTGGCGGTGAGGTATCGGCCCGTGTACCCCCGCTGGCCGACGAGGCCCGAACCGTCTCCCCCGTTCCACCAGATCTCGTTGCCGGCATCCCCCGCGCCACCGAGGAAGTTGCACGCCGTGAGGTTCTCGATGCTCACGTCGTCCGCCTTCCAGACCACGATGCCGTTGCGCCCCGCTGGTTTGCCGTTCGAGCTCATCACCCCGAAGTTCTGTTGGGAGGGGTCTGCGCTGCACGGGGAGGGCGAGCCCGACGTGGTGCCGTCCACGACGACGGTGCTCCTGTCCATCCCGCGCAGGTGGATGTCTGATCTCGTGATGACCACCGCCCCGAAGTCGCCGTGGTCGACGTCGGTGGGGGGGTTCGTCTCGTCGTCGCTCTCGTGGTAGTCGCCCGGTGCCACGAGGATCCAGTCTCCGCTCCGGGCGGCGTCGACAGCCGCCTGGATGCTCCGGTACGCGCCGGCGTGCCCCGCAAACGTGCCGACCAGCAACACGCGCCCGCCGGCTGAACCGGCCGCGCCCGGCCCCGTGCTCGACCCCGCCCCTGAGCTGCACGCCGCCACGGTCGTTCCCAACAGGGTCGCCCCGAGCAGCGGAAATGCACATCGGCGTCGCCACCGAGATCTCTCGCCCATCTCCCCCACCCCCGGCTCTGCACCGAGTCTGTGCCGCCTCCTGGCCGGTGCGGCGGCACCGGCACGGCGAGCGCAGAACTTAGCAACCGGGCATGGGCGGGACCTGCTGTCGAGCCGTAGTCTCGACCCTTCGGAGAGTGCGAGACCGGTGGGGGGAGCACGAGCATGGACACAGCGCCACTGCATGGAGCCAAGATCGTCGTCACCGGGGTCACCGGTCAGGTGGCCGAGCCCCTGGCGTGCGCGCTGGCGCGCCACAACGAGGTGTACGGGGCGGCCCGCTTCAACGATCCCGACGCGCGCCGGCGCCTCGAGGCGGCCGGGATCCGGTGTGTGGCGGTCGACCTGTCGGCGGGAGATCCGGCCGAGCTCCCTGCCGATGCCGACTACGTGCTGAATTTCGCCGTGACCAAGACCAACAACTGGGAACTCGACCTCGACGCCAACAGCGGCGGTCTGGCGTGGCTGATGGAACACCACCGCGACGCACGCGCCTTCCTGCACTGCTCGACGACGGCGGTGTACAGGCCCATGGGCCACCACGTGTTCGCAGAGACCGACCCCCTCGGCGACAACCACGGCGTGTGGCCGTTCCTGCGGACCTACAGCATCTGCAAGATCGCAGCCGAGGCGACGGCGCGCTGGGCGGCCCGTCGCTTCGCGCTCCCCACCACGATCGTGCGGCTCTCGGTCCCGTACGGAGATCGGGGCGGCTGGCCGGCCGTGCACCTGCACATGATGATCAAGGGGTCGGCCATCCCGGTCCACGTCGATGCCCCCAGCGTCTACCACCCGTTGCACGAGCGCGACATCGCCCGCATGTTGCCCGCGTTCCTCGACGCGGCGTCGGTGCCGGCCACCATCGTCAATTGGGCAGGGGATGCGGCGGTGAGCATCGAGGAGTGGTGCACGTACCTCGCCGAGATCACCGGCCTGGCGGCGCGCTTCGAACCGACCGATCGCACCATCGACAGTGGGCAGCTCGACCTGACCCGCATGCACGAGATCG
>Ga0116215_1002411_pt1 | contig 11560 bp, 9 predicted proteins | sample Sb_taG_7_FD_89698 | JGI IMG/M metagenome (GOLD analysis project Ga0116215, IMG submission 89698) | Peat soil microbial communities from Weissenstadt, Germany - Sb_50d_2_FS metaG | ecosystem: Environmental > Terrestrial > Soil > Wetlands > Peat | place: Germany: Weissenstadt | collected 2010-09-21 | reverse complement strand
GACTTCTACAAAGAGACCCACATTCCTGCCGCCGTGTGGGCGGGTGACACGCTCCGAGTGTCCAGCCACGCTGGGGAGACACCGGACGACGTATTTCCCGAGGACGCCGAAGAACAGCTCCGAGGAGCCTTCCGCAACATCACCTCCACTCTGGCCGAAGCAGGCGCTAGCTGGTCAGATGTTGTTGAAATCAACTCGTACCATGTCGGCTTACGAAGTCAGGCTGACTTCTTGCTAAGGGTCGCCGCTGAGTTCTTGAAGTCGCCGTATCCAGCCTGGACGCCAGTCGGTGTCACTGAGCTATGGCCTCCCGAGGCGGTCGTAGAAATCAGGTGCGTCGCCGTTGTGGCTAATCGTGGTCAGTAGATCGGACCCACCCACGGACGGGTTCGATACCGATTGGTGTCGCATCCGGGCCTAGCCCCGAAGTGTACGGGGCGCCCCACTGCCGGCAGCGATAGGGGGCAGGGGCACGACCCAGCCCTTCCCTGACAGAAGAGCTATTGGGCAAACCGGATGATATCGACCGAGATCTCCACCGCCGGAACCGTTCCTCTGTTCTCAAGCCAGTGGGTGGTGTTCCTATCCTCGGGCCAGCCCACTCCCGGCCCATAGTCCGTAGCGACTCCATTTCGGTGGTCAGTGATCGTTCCCTGCAGTATGTAGACGATGCCTGGTCTGTCCTTATGGTCGTGAATCGGGCCGAAGACGGCTCCAGGCTCGAAGGTGAACATACGCATTCGAAGTTGACGCCCCGCCATGCCCTTGATCTCAGGGCCAAGGTCAACAGTTGCGAGTAACTCCGCTGTAACACCCTTCGTCTCAGGTGCCGCCTCTTCATTGCTCATCGTGCTCACCTCTCTGTACTTCCAGGACCTAACGTCCCGCCGCTCGCACTCGTCCGCCGGGCGTCGACCACCTGAGTCACGGGTCGCTCCTCTACTGGGAGCAGTCTTGACGGTCTTCGACGAGGGCGCCCGAAACCCCCGGACTTACTCCGATGCGCTGAAACGGACAGCACGGTATTGCCGGACAGCGGTCGGGTTGCAGTGGTTGGGAAGAGTGCCCCCGAAGTACCGTACTGGGGCGATCTTTGGGTGGCGGGTACGTGCGCTCCCTCTAACACAGCACCCGCCAAACTTCACAAGAGTGCCCTGCCTCTTCCTGGATGCCGACCGGTTCTACTACCGGGATAAGGAGTGGGGTTCGAGGTAGAGGACCGATCCGCTCATTTCCGTGCCAAGGGCCATTGGCGGTTTGAGTCGTGGTGAGCGGTCGTTGGAGGCCATCCCCTACTGGTGTCGGAGGGGGGACTTGAACCCCCACGCCCTTGCGGGCACCAGCCCCTCAAGCTGGCGCGTCTGCCTATTCCGCCACTCCGACCTCTCGGCTCACCCCAATGAGCCGTCCGAGGACTGTACTCCAGCCCCTACGTGCCTCCCCTTGGGCCGCACGTCACGACGGCAGCCTCGGTGTGCCCGCGTAGTTGGCCGGCTCGCTCACGAGGCGCGCCCACGTGAGGACGCTCGAGAAGAGCCCCGCCCCATACGGCCCCGGGGTGACCCCCGCCACCGACGCCGACCAGGCCAACACGACCGGTTCGGCGAAGAGGGGCAACGCGACCATGTCGGTCCACAGCTGCTGGTCGATCTGGTTGTAGATCGGCTGGGCGGTGACCGGATCGAGTTGGGTGGCCGCCAGTGCGAACAGGTTGTCCACCTTCACCGACGCGTACCCGCTCCAGTCCTCCGCTCCGGTGCTGCCGGGGAGATCGAGCAACGGCGAGTACCAGGCGCTCGTCTCGGTGGGATAGGGGCCGGCGGCGAGCGGGAGGAGGGCCACATCGGCCCGGTCCTCCGACAGCGCGGTCCCGGTCCCGGCCGCGTCGGGCTCGGCCAGCGTGCTCACGGTCACCCCCTGGCTGCGGAGCTGGTCGGCGAGGAACTCGGCGGCCTGGGCCGCCCAGCCGTCGCCCTCGTCCACCGCTAAGCGGAGCGCGAGGGGCCGACCGGTGAAGTCGACCCACTGGCCGTTCCCGTTGTGGGAGTAGCCCGCGGCCACGAGGTCGCGGGTGGCGAGGTCGAGGTCCGCGCCGGTCGGGAAGGTCGCCGCCGAGACCGCGGTCGACGCCGGTTGCGTGGTCGACGTGGTCGTGGTCGTCGCGTTGGCCGGGACCGGGGCCGGCGAGTTGGGGTAGGCGTTCTGCTCCTGGGAGTAGAGGTGGCTGACCGAGGGGGCGATCGCCACGTCGGCCCATCCGGCCACCTTGTCACTCAGGTCCTGGCGGTCGATCAGATAGGCGATCCCCTGTCGCACGAGCGGGTCGGCGGTGGCCGTGCCGGTGGTCGAGAACTCGAGCTCCAAGAAGGTGTCCGAGACGTCGAGGGCGCTCTTCACGAAGGGCATCGAGGTCACCTCCTGCAGGAAGGGTGCGTCGAACGAGGAGGGCGCGGCCACGTCGATCTCCCGCTCGTACATCCAGTGGGCCAACTGCTGCGGACCGCTCGCGAAGCGGACCACGATGCGGGCCACCTTCGGCGGCTGCTCCCACCAACGAGGGTTGCGGACGAGCGTGACCGCGCTCTTGGTGACGCTCGCGATCTCATAGGGACCGCCCGACAGGTCCACCGACGGGTCGACCGAGGAGCACGGCGGGCTCCACCCGGCGTGCTCCAGGACATGGGCCGGCAAGAGGTCGCTGAACAGCCGCTGCCAGTCCGCGTACGGCGTCGAGAAGACCACGGTCAGGGTCCGGCCGCGGTTCGACGGGGTCATCGTCGAGATGTCGTCGTAGCCGGCGGTGCTGGCCACGTCCGCGTCCCCGCCCGAGGACCCGAGCGGGACGGAACGCTGGTGCTGCCAGGCGTAGATGAAGTCGGTCGCCGTGATGGGAGTCCCGTCCGACCACACCGCCTTCGGGTTGAGCGTGTAGACGACGGTCTCTGGCGAGGTCGACTGCACCTCGGCTTGGACGATCAGGGCCTGGTCGTACCCCGACTGTCCCTGCCCGTCGACGGTGAAGGCGCTTGGCAGCACGCTCGAGAGCACCAGGTCGTCTGCGTAGGTGTTGCCGGTCGCGGTGTTGGGGTTGCAGCCGGTCGGGGCCTGGTCGATACCGACTGCGACCGTCCCGCCCACCCCCGGGACCTCTGTGATGGGGGTGGTCGTCGGGGTCGCGGCCGGCCCGGCGCACGCGGCGAGCGACCCCGACAGCGTCGCGGCCAGCACGCACCCGATCGCCACCCGACGCCGCCCCGTCGGGCGGCGTCCCCGGTGGCTCACTGCAACCGGAGATCCAAGGTGAGCGAGTTGAGGGCGAAGACGACCGCCACCGTCACGGTGATCCGGTCGAGGTTGCGCTCGACCACGGTCGAGCCGGAGGCGGCCGCCCCGACACTGCCCCCGAACATGTCGGAGAGCCCGCCGCCCTTGCCCGAGTGCATGAGGATCAGGAAGACCAGCGAGAACGCGGAGATGATCTCGACGACGACGTACACCACGGTCAGCACCGCAGGCTCCTTCGGGCAGGCCGGGACCGCAACGTTGCGATCACGTGTCAGGGGGCAGGAGCACGGTAGCAGCCGCCGACCGCCCGAATGACCTCGGCGAAGCCGGCCGCCTGCAGGCTGGCCCCCCCGACGAGCAAGCCGTCGATGTCGGGCTCGGCGAGGAAGTCCGCCGCGTTCTCGGCGTTCACCGACCCCCCGTACTGGACCCGGACCCCCTCCCCCGCCTCCGGCCCGCCGGCCTCGGCCACCTTCATGCGGATGAAGGACGCCGCGTCGGCGGCGTCGACCCGGGTGGCCGCCCGGCCGGTGCCGATCGCCCAGATCGGCTCGTAGGCCACCACCAGGCTGGCGAGGTCGGCCACCTCGAGCGCCCCCAGCGCGACGGCGAGCTGGACCTCGAGCCGGCGTTCGGTGGTCCCGGCGTCGCGCTCCTCGGCGGTCTCCCCGACGCAGAGGATGGGGGTCATCGAGTGCCGCCGGACCGCCCGCAGCGTCGCCGCCACGTCCTCGTCGGACATGTGGAACAGCCGGCGCCGCTCGGAGTGGCCGACGATCACGTAGCGGACCCCGAGCCGCGCCAGCATCGGCGCCGCGACCTCGCCGGTGAACGCGCCCTCGTCGTCGGGGTGGCAGTGCTGGGCCCCGAGGGCGATCGGCAGGCCCTCCCCCTCGACCAGCACCTGCACGGTGCGCAGGTCGGTGAACGGCGGGTGGACCGAGACCTCGACGAGCGCGGCGTCGTCCCCCTTCAGCCGCAGACCGAGATCGCGCACGGTGTGCAGCGCCACGATGTGGTCGTGGTGCATCTTCCAGTTGGCGCTGACGAGTGGGCGGCGCCCCGGGGCGCGCGCTCCGGCCCCGGTCGAACGTCTCGGGCTCACCGTCGGCTCAGGAGGCGCCGGGGGCGTTCGGCGCGCCGCGGAGCGCGGCGAGCGCCGGGAGGTCGCCGTGCTCCAGCAGCTCGAGCGAGGCGCCTCCGCCGGTCGAGACGAAGTCGATGTGCTCGGCCAGGCCCAGGTGGTCGATCGCGCTGACGCTGTCGCCTCCGCCCACCACCGTGTAGCCGGCGCAGGCGGCTACCGCCTCGGCCACCGTGTGGGTGCCTTCGGCGAAGCGCTCGTCCTCAAACGCCCCGAGGGGGCCGTTCCAAAAGACGGTGCCGGCCGCCGACACCGCCTCGCTGAACGCGCGGGCGGTCTCAGGACCGATGTCGAGGCCCTGCCAGCCGTCGGGGATGTGGGCTCCGAGCACCTTGGTGTCGGCCGGACGGTCCACCCCGACCGGCGCGGAGCCGAGGCCCCGGCCGCCCGGCTCGAGCGCCACGACGTCGGTGGGGAGCAGGATCGGGGTTGTCCCCGACTCGAGCAGGGCCCGGCAGTCCTCCAGATGGTCGGGGTCGACCAGCGACGCCCCGACGTGGTGGCCGAGGGCGGCGAGGAAGGTGAAGGCCATCGCGCCGCCGACCGCGACGACGTCGGCCCGGGCGGCCAGCGAGCGGACGACGCCCAGCTTGTCGGCCACCTTGGCCCCGCCAAGAACGACCACGAACGGTCGGGCCGGCGCGTCGAGCAGCCCGCCCAGCACCTCGACCTCCCGGGCCAGCAGGCGCCCCGCCGCGCTCGGCAGCCGGCGCGGCGGACCCACCACCGAGGCATGGGCCCGGTGGGCGACCCCGAACGCCTCGTTCACGTAGGCGTCGTGGCCGTCGACCAGCCGGGCGACGAAGGCGGGGTCGTTGGCCTCCTCGCCGGGGTCGAACCGCAGGTTGTCGGCCAGCTCCACCCCCGGGCAGAGCTCGGCCAGGCGGTCGGCCACCGGGGCCATCGACCAGCGCTCGTCCGGCGCGCCCTTCGGCCTCCCGAGGTGCGAGCAGACCGTTACCCGGGCGCCCCTCTCGAGGAGCCACTCGAGTGTCGGGACACTGGCCCGGATGCGGAAGTCGTCGGCCACCACCGTCCGCCCGCCCGCGTCGTGCAGCGGGACGTTGTAGTCGGTGCGGACGAGGACGCGGCGGCCGTCGAGGTCCGGAAGGTCCTCGAGGAGGGGCAGACCGGCCAGGGGCGCGGCCCGAGGGCTCATCGCGGGGCGCTCACCAGCTGGACGAGGTCCACCAGCCGGTTCGAGTACCCCCACTCGTTGTCGTACCAGCCGTTGGCCTTCACGAGCGTCTTGTCGCCGACCGGCTGCACCTGGGTGAGGCTCGGGTCGAAGATGCACGAGGCCGGGTTCCCGATGATGTCGGTGGACACGATCGGGTCCTCGGTGTACTCGAGGACCGCGGCGAGCGGCCCCTCGGTGGCGGCGGCCCGGAACGCCGCGTTCACCTCCTCCGCGGTGACGCGGCGCGCCACGAGCACCGTGAAGTCGGTGATCGAGCCGCACACGACCGGCACCCGCAGGGCCGTCCCGTCGAGCCGTCCGGCCATCTCGGGGAGGGCGAGCTTGGTGGCGAGCGCCGCCCCGGTCGAGTTGGGCACGATGTTGACGGCGGCGGCCCGGGCCCGGCGCAGGTCCTTGTGCGGCAGGTCGAGCAGGTTCTGGTCGTTCGTGTAGGCGTGGACCGTGGTCATCAGCCCGCCCTCGATCCCGAAGGCGTCGTCGATCACCTTCACCATCGGCACGAAGCAGTTGGTGGTGCACGACGCGTTCGAGATGACGTGGTGGAGGGCCGGGTCGTAGGAGGCGTCGTTCACCCCCATGACGATGGTGGCATCGGCGTCCTCGGAGGGTGCCGTCACGATCACGGTCGACGCGCCGCCCTTCAGGTGCACGCTCGCCTCCGAACGCGACCGGAAGATCCCGGTGGACTCGATCACCACCTCGACCCCGAAGTCCTCCCAGGGCAGTGCGGCCGGGTCCCGCTCGCACAGCACCGCGATCCGCCGGTTCGCGACCACGAGGTCGGTGCCGTCGACATCGACCCGGGATCGGAGCGGGCCGTGGGTGGAGTCGTAGCGGAGGAGCTGCGCGTGGACCTCCGCCGAGGTGAGGTCGTTCACCGCCACCACCTCGATGTCGGCGTCGGCCTGCATGACGGCGCGCAGGAAGTTGCGGCCGATGCGGCCGAAGCCGTTGATCCCGACCCGGACGGTCATCGAGGCCGCCCGTTCCGCCTGAACGGTGAGCTCATCGTCGCCGACACCCCATCGGACTGTGCGTCTGGAAAAGCACGGGTGCTCATCCGAGCAGACCCGCCAGCGCCTCCGCCAGTCTGCCAGGATCGTGGACCCGGCCGGCGGGATCGGTGAGCCGCACGTCGGTGACCGGGATCGACACCGAACCGAGCACTATCCCGGCCGAGGTGTCACAGAGCACGGCGTCGACCGGCACGCCGTGCGCCTCGAGCGCCGAGAGGTGCCGACCCACGTCATAGCCCTGGGTCTCGGGGATTTGCGGCCGCAGGTTGCAGACGTACACCCGACGGCCCTCGCTCGCGGCGATGGCCCTGGCCAGCTCGGGCACGGCTGCGGCGGCCAGCACGCTCGTGTACAGCGATCCCGGCCCGATCACGATCTGGTCGGCTTCGGCAATCGCCTCGAGCGCGGCGCGGGGCGGCCCGGCGTCGCCGGGCACCAGCGAGACCGATCGGATCTGCCCGGCGCGCGACACCGCCACCTGGCCCTCGACCTCCTCGCCGCCGGCGTCGGCCTTCAAGACGACCGGCTCGGTGGTGGCCGGCAGGACCCGGCCGACCGCCCCGAGCAGCCGGGCGGCCTCGTCGACGGCGAGCATGAGGTCGCCGGTCGCGCCGCACAGTCCGGCCAGGACCAGGTTCCCAAGGGCGTGCCCGGCCAGCTCCCCCTCCTCGAACCGTCGCTCGAACGCGCCGGCCAGCGGGGTGGAGGGGTCGGCCAGGGCCACCAGGCACTTGCGCATGTCCCCGAGCGCCACCACGTCGAGCAGCTCGCGCAGCCGTCCGCTGGACCCGCCGTCGTCGGCCACCGAGACGATCGCGGTGACCCGCTCGGTGTAGCGGGTCACCGCCCGCAGGGTGACCGCCGTGCCGTGGCCGCCGCCGATGGCGACGACGCGGGGACCGCTCACCGGTCGATGTCCCGGTGGAACACGGTCGCCTGGACGCCGCCCTCGGACAGCCGGGCCTGGAGCGCATCGGCCAGCACCACCGAACGGTGCCGGCCCCCGGTACAGCCGAAGGCGATCGTGAGATACGACTTCCCCTCCCGGACGAAGGCCGGCTCGAGCGAGAGCAGCAGGTCGACCACCTTGTCCAGGAACCCCTGGGTCTCCGGCTGGCCGAGGACGTACTCGCGCACCGGGGCGGCCTCTCCGCTCAACGGCTGCAGCCCCTCGACCCAGAACGGGTTCGGCAGGAAACGACAGTCGAACAGGAGGTCGACGTCGAGGGGGATGCCGTGCTTGAAGCCGAACGACACGATCGAGGTCTGCATGGAGGAGATGCCGGGCTCGTTGCCGAACAGCTCGAGGATGCGGGCCCGCAACTGGTTCACGTTGAGCTCGCCGGTCTCGACGACCATGTCCGCCTCGGCTCGCAGCGGCTCCATGCGCTTGCGCTCGTCGGCGATCGACTCCTCGACGCCGCGCGCCTCGACCGGGTGGCGGCGGCGGGTGCCCTCGAACCGGCGGACGAGCACCTCGTCGGGGGCGTCGAGGAACAGCACCCGGACCCGGTGCCGGGACCGGCGCAGCGTGTCGAGAATGGGGGGCACGTCCTCGTGGGCCTCGGCGCCGGCCCGCCCGATGACGAGCGCCACCCGATCGCCCTCCACCCCGCCCCGGCCGGCGAGGTCGGCGACCCGGGTGATGAGGGCGGCCGGGAGGTTGTCGATCACGAACCAGCCGAGGTCCTCGAGCGCCGCCCCCACTGTGGAGCGGCCGGCTCCCGACATCCCGGTGACGACGAGGAACTCGCCCATGCGAGAGGCCAGTCTTGTCGATGGGGCGGGGCGGCGGCGGATGGGCGCTCAGCCGGTGCGGCGGGCCGCGCCCACCCCCGACACCCGCTCGAGGATGGCCGCGGCCACCGCGTCGGGTAGCCAGTTCAGGGCGGCCAGCTCCTCGGGGGTCGCCGCCTGGACCGCCCGCACGCCGCCGAACGCGGCGAGCAGGCGCTTCTTGCGGGCCGGCCCGAGCCCCGGGATGCCGTCGAGCACGCTCTTGGTCATCCGCTTGCCCCGCCGCTCCCGGTGGAAGGTGATGGCGAAGCGGTGGGCCTCGTCGCGGACCCGCTGCAGGAGGTAGAGGGCCTCGGACCCCCGGGGGATCCGGATCGGCTCGGGATCGCCCGGGCGGTAGACCTCCTCGAACTGCTTGGCCAGCGCCGCAAGCTCGATCTCGCCGTCCAGGCCGAGCGACCGGACCACCCGCTCGCCCACGTGCAGCTGGCCCTTGCCCCCGTCGAGCAGGAGGAGCTGGGGCGGGTAGGCGAACCGCCTCCGGGCCGCGGCGCGCCGCAGCGTGAGGTCGTCCTCGGTCCCCCCCGACCGGCGGGCCGCGGCCTCGGCCCGTTCGGCGAGCAGGTGAGTGAGGCGCCGGGTGAGCACCTCCTCCATCGCCGCGTAGTCGTCGTTGCCCGGGACGCCCTTCACGATGAAGCGCCGGTAGTCGGACTTCTTGGCCAGGCCGTCTTCGAAGACGACCATCGAGCCGACGTAGTCGGTCCCCTGCAGGTGGCTCATGTCGAAGCACTCGATCCGCAGCGGCGACTGGCGCAGCGAGAGCGCCGCCTCGAGCTCGGTGAGGGCCTTCGAGCGGGCGTTGTGGTCCCCCGAACGCCGCAGCCGGTGGCGGGTCAGGTCCTCGGCCGCGTTGCGGGTGACCGTCTCGTGCAGCGCCCGCTTCTCCCCGCGCTGGGGCACGGCCAGGTGCACCGGCCCGCCGCGCAGTGCCGACAGCCAGGCAGTGAGCACCTCGGGCGACTCCGGGAGCACCGGGACGAGCACCCGCCGGGGGACCTCGGCGCCCGGTGTCCCGTACAGCTCCTGGAGCACCCGGCCGACGAACTGCTCGGGAGTGAGGTCCTCGACCTTGTCGGCGATCGACCCGCTCCGCCCGACCACCCGGCCCCGGCGCACGTGGAAGACCTGGACCGCGGCCTCGAGCTCGTCCTCGGCCACCCCGACGAGGTCCAGGTCCTCGGCGCGGTCGGACACCATCTGCTGGGTCTCGGCGGCCTTGCGCACGGCCACCAGCCGGTCGCGCAGCCGCGCCGCCCGCTCGAACTCGAGCGCGTCGGAGGCCTCCGTCATCTCGGTCCGCAGGCGGTCGAAGACAGGGGCGGTCTCACCGGAGAGGAACCGCATGAGGTCGTCGACCATCTGGGCGTAGCGCTCCGGCTCGACCGCGCCGACACAGGGGCCCGAGCACCGCTCGATGTCGTACAGGAGGCAGGGCCGACCGAGCCGCGCGTGCCGCTTGAACTTGGCCTCCGAGCAGGTGCGGATCGGGAAGCTGCGGAGAAGCAGGTCGAGCGTCTCGCGCAGCGCGCCGACGTGGCCGTAGGGGCCGAAGTAGCGCACCCCCTTGCGCTTGCGACCGCGGAACACCACCGGGCGCGGCCACTCCTCGTCGACCGTCACCGCCAGCCACGGATAGCTCTTGTCGTCCTTCAGCCGGACGTTGAATCGCGGCTTGTGCGCCTGGATCAGGGAGTGCTCGAGGATGAGCGCGTCGACCTCGGTGCCCACCACCACCCACTCGATCCGCTCGGCCTGGGCCACCATCTGGGCCGTCCGGGGGGCGAGCGCGGCCGGGTCGGCCCAGTAGTTGGGCAGGCGGTGCCTGAGCGACTTGGCCTTCCCGACGTAGAGGACCTGGCCGTCGGCGTCGAGGAACTGGTAGGAGCCGGGGGCGTCGGGGATCGTGCTGGTCGGGGGCCGGACCTTCACTCCCCCACTCTCGCGCCCGCCGGTGACGCGCCACGCGCCCCGATCGGGCCCCGGGCCGTAGACTTGGGTGAAGCCGGCCTGGTACCCCGGCTACATAGCGGCTCTGAGACCGACAACCCCGCGGATGGGCGACCAGGCTGTCCCCGCCGGTCACATCGGAGCCTCCCCACAGGGGGTTACAGATGATCCGACTCCAAGGAGCGCTTCCCGAGCGCTACACGACGGCGTCTCCGGACGAGCTGGCCGGGTGGATCGGCGCCGCCAAGGCGGCGCTCGGCGACCGAGTCTTCATCCTCGGCCACCACTACCAGCGCGACGAGGTCATGGCCTGGGCGGACGCCCGGGGCGACTCCTTCGGGCTGTCCCGGACCGCCGCCTCGAAGCAGGACGCCGAGTTCATCGTGTTCTGCGGCGTCCACTTCATGGCCGAGTCGGCCGACATCCTCACGGCCGAACACCAGCAGGTGCTCCTGCCCGACCTGAACGCGGGCTGCTCGATGGCCGACATGGCCGACCTCGACTCGGTCGAGGAGGCGTGGGAGGAGCTGGGCACGGTCACCGACGTCGAGCGGATCGTGCCGATCACCTACATGAACTCGTCGGCGGCGCTGAAGGCGTTCGTCGGCGCCCACGGCGGAGCGGTCTGCACCTCCTCCAACGCGCGGGCCGTGCTCAGGTGGGCCCTCGACCCCGACCGGACCGGTCAGGCGGCCGGCGACAAGGTCCTCTTCTTCCCCGACCAGCACCTCGGCCGCAACACCGGCTTCGAGCTCGGCTACGGCGCGTCCGACATGGCGGTGTGGAACCCCCGGTTCGCCATGGGTGGGCTGGAGGACGCCGAGGTGAAGGCGACGACCCTGCTGTTGTGGAAGGGCCACTGCTCGGTCCACCAGCGCTTCCGCCCCGAGCACGTGGCCGCGTTCCGAGAGGCCCACCCCGACGGCATCGTGCTCGTGCACCCCGAGTGTGCGCACGAGGTGGTGGTGCTCGGGGACGAGACCGGCTCGACCGACGCGATCATCCGGGCGGTGGCGGCCGCCCCGACCGGCGCCACCATCGGGATCGCCACCGAGATCCACCTGGTCAAGCGGCTCGCCGACGAGCACCCCGACAAGCAGATCTCCTGCCTCGACCCCCTGGTCTGCCCCTGCTCGACCATGTTCCGGATCGACGCCCCCCACCTGG
>Ga0116215_1002409_pt1 | contig 11562 bp, 7 predicted proteins | sample Sb_taG_7_FD_89698 | JGI IMG/M metagenome (GOLD analysis project Ga0116215, IMG submission 89698) | Peat soil microbial communities from Weissenstadt, Germany - Sb_50d_2_FS metaG | ecosystem: Environmental > Terrestrial > Soil > Wetlands > Peat | place: Germany: Weissenstadt | collected 2010-09-21 | reverse complement strand
TGGACCGGCCTGATCGCCGACCTGATCCTGCGCCGCCACGGCGCGGTCCGGGCATTCGGAGACGTCCTGCGCGACCTAGCAGGAAGTGCCCAGTAATGACCAGTAACCAAGCCACGACGGCGGCCGGGACTATCCCGGCCGCCCGCGCCGCCCCGAATGGCCACTCCGCCGTCGCGCTCCCCGGCCAGCCATTCCCGCTTGGCGCCACGCCCGGCGAGCGCCTGGGCATGGCGGGCACGCACTTCGCGCTCGCCTCCGCCGTCGCCGCCAGCGTCACCCTGTGCCTGTTCGATGAGGCAGGCACGGAAACCCAGATCCCGCTGCGGGATAACGACGCCGATGTCTGGCATGCGTTCGTGCCGGGAGTCGGCCCGGGGCAGTCCTACGGGTACCGCGTCGGCGGGCCGTGGGACCCGGCCCGGGGCCTGCGGTGCAACCCGGCCAAGCTGCTGCTCGACCCCTACGCGAAGGCGATCAGCGGAACGGTCTCGTTCGGGCCGGAGGTGCTCGGCCAGGACGTCACCGACCCTGGCAAACCGAGCAGCCTGGACTCCTCGGCGCACGTGCCCAGGAGCCTGGTCGTGGACCCGGATTTCGGCTGGCAGGATGACAAACGTCCCTGGCACCGCTACTCGGACACGGTCCTGTATGAGATCCACGTCAAGGGCTTCACCATGCGCCATCCGGACATTCCTGCGCTGCTCCGCGGGACCTACGCCGGCCTGGGCCACGAAGCCGCGATCGCGCACTTGCTTGACCTGGGCGTCACCGCCGTCGAACTGCTCCCGGTGCACCAGAACGTGCCCGAGTCGTTCCTCCTTCAGCGGGGGCTGACGAACTACTGGGGCTACAACACGATCGGCTTCTTCGCGCCGCACAGCGGCTATTCGGCCGCCGTCCGGGCCGGCCGCCCGGGCGGCCAGGTCAGCGAGTTCAAGACGATGGTGGACGCACTGCACCGGGCCGGCCTCGAAGTGGTGCTCGACGTGGTGTTCAACCACACCGCCGAAGCCGGGCCGAACGGTCCTGCACTTTGCTTCCGCGGCATCGACAACACGGCCTACTACCGGGTCGATCCCGGCCACCCCGGCGCCTACATCGACACCACCGGCTGCGGCAACTCGCTCAACGTCGGCGATCCGATCACGCTGCAGCTGATGATGGACTCGCTGCGCTACTGGCTCGAGGACATGCACGCCGACGGGTTCCGGTTCGACCTGGCGCCCACGCTGGCCCGCCAGGAGGGCGGCTACAGCAAGGTATCGGCCTTCCTGGACATGGTGTCCCAGGATCCGGTGGTGTCGCGGGCCAAGCTGATCGCCGAGCCGTGGGACGTGGGCCAGATGGACAGCTACGATGTCGGCCGTTTCCCGTCGCTGTGGCGGGAGTGGAATGGCAAGTACCGGGACACGATGCGCGACTTCTGGCGCAGCCACCCGGTCGGCATCGGCGAGTTCGCCACCCGGTTCTGCGGCTCGTCGGACCTGTACGCGACGGCCGGCCGCCGGCCCACCGCCTCGGTGAACCTCATCACCGTCCACGACGGCTTCACGCTGGCCGACCTCATCTCCTACGACGACAAGCACAACGAGGGCAACGGCGAGAACAACCGCGACGGGACCAGCGACAACCGGTCCTGGAACTGCGGGGCCGAGGGGCCGACCACCGACCCGGGCATCCGCAGGCTGCGCGCCCGCCAGTCCCGGGCCATGCTGACCACCCTGATGCTGTCCTTCGGGGTGCCGATGCTGCTCGGCGGGGATGAGATGGGCCGGACCCAGCAGGGCAACAATAACGCCTACTGCCAGGACAACGAACTGACCTGGTTCGACTGGGCGGGCGCCGACACTGAGCTGCTGGCCTTCACCAAGCGCCTGATCGCGTTCCGGCGGGCCCACCCGGTCTTCCGCCGCCGGCACTTCCTGGCCGGGGCGGAGGCCTCCGAGCTGCGCTGGTTCACCCCCGCGGGTACCGAGATGACGGCCGCCGACTGGTCGGACGCGAGCGCCCGGGCGGTCACGCTCTACCTTGACGGATCCGATGACCCGGACCGGGCCGCCGACGGCACGCCCTTGCTCGATGACGACTTCCTCGTCCTGGTGAACGCCTGGTGGCAGCCGCTGGACTTCGTGCTCCCGGCGACCAGGGCCGGGGCGGCGTGGCAGGTCGAACTGGACAGCTACGACCCCTCCAGGGCGGTAGCCGGACGTCACCCCGGCGACCGCGTCACCGCCAGCCCCCGCTCGATCGTCGTACTCTCCTCACCCGGGTAAGTCATCGCGTCGTTTAGTCCCTCGGCTCGGTCTCGGTCGGCTAGTCCCTCGGCTCGGTCTCGGTCGGCGCGTCGCTCATCAGCTATCTCCTCTTCGGGACCCTCCTCGTCGGGCCGGGCGTCACTAGCCTGTTCTGAAGCCTGTTCTGAGGCGACGCACCTCAAGAACGCTTACGCCGAAGGTCTCGAGCCTGGCCAGCAGCCCTTGCAGAGCCGCAAGATCGGCAAGCTCGCCGTACAGGACGGTCTCGACCGGCTCTACGGAAGCGCTGAGGTACTCGAAGTCGAGTAGCGCCTCGGGCGGAAGAACCCCGGAAACGCGGATCTCGTAATGAGGTGGAGCCACAGCTGGCCCTCCAATGTGGTCGGACCGGGCCAATATCACTTGATCACACGATGCCGCGGCTCAGGTCCCGGCGCGCCACCCGGAGCGGGTGAACTCTCACCTGGGTGAGGAGCGGGGGAGGGTGATTACAACTCACCCTGTTCCGAGTGAGACCTGTTACAGGCGAATAACAGTGCTTGAACGATTCGAATGGGAGAAAGGCTTGGCTCCCGGCTCACGTGGCTGGCAACCGATAGGCCGTTAGGCGGAAGGTCATGTCAGTGATAATCCCAGCGGTACCCGCACAGGCCCGGCCCGAGCCGGGCGGGGCCGACCGCGTCCTGCAGGCGAAGATCATGGCGCCCAGCACGCCCGGCTGGCTGGTCCCGCGACCGCGCCTGGAGAAGCGCATCGACGAAGGCACCGCCGGGCCCCTCACGGTGGTCACCGGGCCGCCAGGCGCCGGCAAGACGATGGCCGTCGCGTCGTGGGCGGCCGCCAGGCCAGGTCCCGTAGCGTGGGTCACGCTTGACCATTACGACAGCAGGCCGAAGGTCTTCTGGGCCACCGTCGTGGAGGCACTGCGGTACGCAGGAGTCACCCTCGGGCGCGTATCCGCGGCACCGGCCCGGATGACCGCCGCCGATCACGTGTTCCTGCTCGGGCTGGCGTCGGAGCTGGCCGCGCAGGACCCGCCGGTCGTGCTGGTCCTTGACGATCTTCATCTGCTGGCGGGCGCCGGGCTGATGGACGGCCTGCAGTACCTACTGCGGAACGCAAGATCCGGGCTGCGGCTCGTGATCTGCTCGCGGACCGATCCGATGCTGCCGCTGCACCGCTACCGGCTCGCCGGGGAGCTGACCGAGATCCGCGCCAGCGAACTAGCCTTCAGCGTTCCCGAGGCCGGCTTGCTGATGGCGCAGCATGGCATTACCTTGCCGCCAAGGACGCTCGAACTGCTGACGAAGCTAGACGAGGGCTGGGCCGCGGGACTGCGCCTGGCGGCGATGTCGCTCGACGAGCACCCCGACCCCGGGCAATTCATCAAGGAACTCGCCGCCGAGAACAGCGCCATCGCTGGTTACCTGGTCGAGGAGGCGCTCAACAACCAGCCCGCCCAGACCCGGGATCTGCTGCTGAAGACATCCATCCTGGACCGGGTCAACTCCGGCATCGCCGGTGAGCTCACCGGCCATGAACTGGACGCCGGCGCCCTGGCCGCGCTGGCCCGGACCAACGCCTTCGTCCAGCCGCTCGGCAATGGCTGGTACCGCTACCACTCGCTGTTCGCGGAAGTCCTGCGCCTGAAGCTCAGGCTCGAGCGCCCGGGTCAGCTGCCGGACCTGCACCGGCGCGCGGCCCGCTGGTATCAGGCGAACGGGCTGCTGCTGGACGCCGTCCGGCAGGCCGTGGCCGCCGCCGACTGGCCGCTCGCCGCCCAGCTCGTCCTCGAGGAACTCGCGATCGGCCAGCTCGTCGAGCCACATACCCGCAACCCCCTCGCTGACTGCTTCCGGCGGATGCCAAACCACCTGACGTGGACCGAACCACAGCCCTCGCTCATCGAGGCCGCACTCGCGCTGGCTGATATCCCCATGGCCGACTACGCCGCACTCGACGTCGCGGAAGGAATCCTCGAACGTCTTGGAGCTGACACCGAAACCCCTTCCAGGCTGGCCGCCGCGATGCTCCGCCTGGCGGTGGCCCGGCGGACCGGGGACCTCGACGCTGCGGTGGCATCAGTGGCCTGGATGGAGAAGCTGGTCGAGAAGCTGCCCGGAGACATCCTGGCCAGGCACGCCGAGATCCACGCGACGGTGCTGTCGGCTCGCGGGGTGGTGCAATTGTGGTCGGGGCACTTCGACGAGGCAGCCGCGAGCCTCGATGCGGGCGCAGCCGCGGCCGCGCTGTCCGGGAGCACGCCTGAGCGCTCCGACTGCTATGGATATCTGGCCCTGCTGGAGGCCCTGCGCGGACGGCTGAACCGCGCCGCCGAGCTAGCGGCCGAGGCAGCAGGCCTCGCACGAGAGCACGGTACCGGGCTGGCCGGGCCTGGTTGCGGCGCGGCCGAGGTGGCGCTCGCGTTGGTCCACCTGGAGCGCAACGAGCTGCACGACGCGCGCGACCGGCTGAAGCGAGCAGACGCCGCCCTGCGAGCCCGGCCGGAAAAGCTGGTTGGCGCCACGGCCTGCCTCGTAGTGGCGCGCTACCGCCTCGCCGAAGGCCGCGCCAAGGCGGCGTCGGAGATGATCGCCCGCGCACGGCACGGCTGGTCGCCTCCCAGCTGGCTCGATCACCGGCTGACGCTGATCGAATCGCGGGCTCACGGTGTGGCCGGGGACGTCTCGTCCGCCGTCGCCGTAGCCATGCGGGCCAACCCGGGAACCTCGCTCGATGCGACCGTCGCACTGGCGCACGCGTGGCTGGATGCCGACGACACCGCGGCCGCAGGCCAGGCGCTGGAGAACGGACCAGACGACGCTGGCGAGGTGCCTGATCATAGTGGGCTGGATCGCTGGCTGGTAGACGCGCGGCTCGGCTACAGCCGCGGCGACGCCGCTCACGTCCGGCAGTCTCTGCAGAGGGCACTGGGGCTTGCTGAGCAGGAAAAGCTCCGGCTTCCATTCGCTCTGCAGGCGGCCTGGATCCGTCCGGTACTGCGGAACGACCCCCACCTCGCCGACGCCCACCGGCACCTGCTTGAGCCGGGCCTCATCGGCTCTGGCCACGGCCGGGCCGGGCCGGACGGTACTCCAGAGGCGGTGCCGGTGATCGTGGAGCAGCTCAGCGGGCGCGAGCGTGAGGTGCTCAGCCTTCTGTCCGGGATGCTCAGCACCGCCGAGGTGGCTAGTGAGCTCTACATCTCGGTAAACACGGTTAAAACCCACCTGAAGAGCATCTACCGGAAACTGGCGGCGACTCACCGAGGGGAAGCGGTACGCCGCGCCCGGCAGCTCGAGCTCCTGTGAAAGGCGACGGCCAGGACCTGGTCAGAGAATACCCATGTCACGGCCTCGCTCAACGGCCTCCTGCCGAGTGGTGACTCCGAGCTTCCGGTAAATCGCGCGGGTATGGGTCTTGATCGTGTTCGCCGACAGGAACAGCTCCTGCCCGATCTCGCGAAGGGACAGCGTGCCCCGCAGAAGCCGCAGCACCTCTTCCTCGCGATCGGTAAGCGGCTCCGCGAGCGGCTGCGGGCGCTGGCGGCCGGCGAGTAGCTTCGCGGCCTGTTCGGTCCGGAGCAGCTGAGCCTTCGCGCCGTCCGGCCGCGATGCCAGCACCGCCCTGGCCTCGCCGAGAAGGACGGCCGCTCTGGCCGAGTCTCCCAGGTCGTACAGCACCGGTGCGAGCCTGAGCATGGTGTCCAGCGCGACCCACGGGCTGATCCCGGAACAGCGCCGCCCGGCGCGCAGAGCATGCTCGAAAGAGCCGCGCGCCTCCTGCAGACGCCCTTGCATCGCGGCGACCGCGCCAGCGGCCGTGTACACGATGGCGCTACGCGGAGCATCACCGAGATCGCCGCCGCCTATGATCTGGCGGGCGGCGGCGACAAGCTCCTGCGCCTGGCCGAGCCTGCCCCGCTCGACCGCCACCAGCGCCATGACGGAGCAGGTCAGCAGGCGCACCTCGGCTAGCGAAGCATCACCTTGTATCGCGTCGCTCAACTGGGCGAAAGCCGCGTCAAATTCGCCGGACAAGTAAAGCGCAGCGCCGAGCGCGGTCCTGGCCAGTGCATACCAAGGCGACGACGGGTTGGTATCCAACTCGGTCGCCGTCGCCGCGGATTCCCGCATCGCACGGATACCGTCCAACCCGAAGACCCCCCGCAAGAGCGCGGCCGAGAACTCAAGGGACGGCATTCCGTCGGGGAGCGGTCCGTCAAGTCCCCCCGCCTCCACGACCGCTAGCCAGCGCCGGGCGGGATCTTGCTCCCCGGAAAGCGCGGCGCACCACGCCGCGCAGTGCGCCGCCACGGGGCTATCGCGGATGCGGTCATCGCCGATCGAGTTCAGCCAGGCGCGAAGCGCGCGCATCCGGCCGGTGTCTATGCAGCCGGGCCAGTTGCGCGCGACGACATCGATGGCTCCGGCGATGTCGCCCCCGGCCAGAGCATGAACGACCGCCTCTTCCACCGATCCCCGCCGCTGGTGCCATTCACTGGCGCGCCGGTGCAAGACGGGCACCAGGTCGGGTTCGGCCGCCGCGAGCTGGCTCAGGAGCATCTGGCCGAACAACTGATGGTAACGAAACCATTGCCGGTCGTCGTCCAGGGCTACGAGAAACAGGTTCTCGCGCTCGAGGATGTCGATTATCTCCGCTGCGTTGGCCGAGCCAACGACCGCGTCGCACAGCGATGCCGTGAACCGGTCGAGGATGGCGGTCCGGCACAGGAAATGCCTGATCTCGCTGGGCTGGCGGCTGAGCACCTCCTGGACCAGGAAATCACCCACGAAGCGGTTATCACCGGTGAACTGCCGGATGAAAGAGCCCGGGCTCGGGTGACCGCGAAGCGAGAGCGCGGCGAGGTATATCCCGGCCGGCCACCCCTCGGTCCGCTGGACGAGGTCAGTCAGATCGGTTTCGTCGAGTTGCAGGGCGGAGACCGCGCGCACGAGCGCGTCCGCCTCCGACGCCACGAAGCGCAGCTCGGGTACCCGGATCTCGAGCAGATCGCCGGCCGCCCGCAACCGCCCGAGCGGCAGGGGCGGATCCACCCGGGTGATGAGGACGATCTGAGTCACCCGCGGAAGATGCAGCAGGACGAACTCCAGCTGGTCGTGGCAGTGGCGATTGCTGATCAGGTGGTAGTCATCGAGCACCAGGGCCACCGGCGAAGCGAGCTCGGCGAGCTCGTTGACCAGGGTCGGCAGCAACGATCCCCGCAGGTCTGGTGCCTGTCTCCCCAGTTGCCTCAGCAACTCCCCGACGTGGAGCTCCGGGCAAGCCCGCTGCAGCGCCCACCCGATGTACCACCACAGCCGGGCGGCGTCGTTGTCACCCGCGTCGACCGACACCCAGGCGAATTTCCTGCTCTGGCCGGGGAAGGCGCGCCACTGCGCCACTAGGGTGCTCTTGCCAAACCCGGCTGGAGCGTCCACCAAGATGAGTTTGGCGGTACTGCTAGCCAGGTAGTGGATGAGTTCCGTCCGCCTCACCCACTCCTCACGGACGCGGGGAGCATGAAGCTTAGTCTCAAGAAGCACGCCAGCATCCATCAGGACCGACCTTGGTGCGAATACGGGGCGGGTAGTCTACGGAACCTTCTTTCGGCAGCTCGTGGTAGGTGTCATTATTTGACTTCTCGTTCAGCCTAACAAGCGGTCAGACACGAGTTCGCTCAGCCGGTCTCCGATTCACCCACTCAGGCGAGGCATACTCCCGACCTGCGGTTCACCCACTGAGGGTGGGGTGCGGCGGTCACGGGACTGCTCGACTGGTCTTCGGCCGGCCGATGCCGGGCCTGATTCCGCAGAAGAGGAGACGAGAAGATCATGGCTGACCTGATCGCGATCGGATACCCCGACGAGGCCACCGCCGAGGCCGCCGCCGACGAGGCCCGGCGGCTCGCTCAGGATCTCATCATCGAGCCCGATGCGATCGCCGTGATCGTGCGGGACGCATCAGGCGATTACCACGTGCACACCCGCCACCACATGGTCGGTCGCGGGGCGACCTGGGGCATGTGGTGGGGCCTGCTGTTCGGGGTGCTGTTCTTCATCCCGGTCTTCGGGATGGCCATCGGAGCCGGGCTGGGCGCGCTGATGGGCAAGGTCACCAAGTCCGGCATCGACAAGCAGTTCCAGGACCAGGTCCGCGGCATGCTGAAGCCAGGCACCTCGGCCCTGTTCCTCATGGTGGAGAAGGTCACCCCGGACAAGGCCGTCGAGGCGATGAGCAAGTACGGCGGCACCGTGCTGAAGACCTCCCTGTCCAAGGAAGGTGAGCAAGAACTCCAGGACGCCCTGCACGGCACGGCCGCACCGGGCGCCTGACGGGCCGCGCCTGCGCGCTTCCACCCGCACACGACCCGGCAAAACATGACGCCGGTTTCCTTCCCGGGGGGGCGGCAAGCCGCGATGACGATCATCGCGGCTTGGCCGCGTTTCGCGTCGGGGCTGTTCGCGCGGATCGGCCCGGAGATGATCGGCGGCGGCACCGGCACGAGCCACATTCATCCGTTCGGGGTGACGCGGCGCGAGAGCGAACTGGCCAGGCTGAACGCAAGCACTGACGTTCCCCTGCGCGGGAAAGGACTATATTATGCGGCGCCTGACGGGAAGTCTGCTCCTGGCCGCGGCGATTCTCGGCGCAGCGGGCCTGGCGACGGCATGTGGCTCTGGCATCAGTAGCAGCATCAGTAGCGCGATCGCCAGCCGGTCTGGTGGCCAGACGGCCAGCTCCTCACCCGCCGAAAGCACGAGCTCCTCGGCTGTCACCAGCCCAAGCTCCTCAGCTGCCACAAGCTCGAGCCCCTCCGTCCCGTCAGTAACTGCAACTGCAACTGCGCCCTCCAGCTCGGCCGCACCTGCACCTGCGGCGCAGCCGAGTGCCAGTGCGACGGCACCGGCGAACGGGTCCGGCTCCGGCCTTATATGGCTATGGATCGTCATCGGCTTGGCCGTTGTCATCGGGGCGACCGCCTTGATCGTCCGCTCGGCACGCCGACGCTCCGCGATCGCCGCCGGCTGGCGGACGAAGGTCATCGACGTCTACGCGGAGGGCTCGGCGCTCCTTGATGCCATGAGGATCGCCGACGCGCGCGGGCTGGTAGCCGGTGATGGGCCCGCCGACGCTCAGTGGTATGACATCCAGCGCCGCGCGGATGACCTCGCGCGGTCGCTATACGCGCTGCGGGAGCAAGCTCCGGATGAGGAGAGCCGCGCTCGCGTGGCGGACGTGCTCGCTGCGCTGCAGGCGGCCCGCGCCGCGATGGACAGTGAGCGCGCGAGCGGGGCGGCCAGCGGACCCGGAGAGGAGATGATCCGCAGCCGACTGGCGACATTCGAGGCATCGCTGCGCACACTGCGCAGCGCGTACTATCCCGAGGGCTGACGGTTCAGCCCAAAGGTAGTTGCCCCCAACTGCGGGCGGAGCAGCTGCCTGCGGTTGGGGGCAACTGTGCTGGTCTTACTGGCCGTCCGGCAGCGCCAGCCCCAGCGCAACCATGATCTCCGGCGCGGCGGCCACCACCCTGGGCCCGCCGACTTGCGGTGCGACCGCACGGAGCACGCCGATAAGGTCTTGCGCCGTAGCGCCAGCATCCAGCGCGTTGGCTACCTGCCACAGATACGAGGCCGGAGGCGCGTCGAGGGCGACCAGGGCGGCGATCTTGACCAGGGCGAAGGTCCGGGCGTCCAGCCCCGTCTTCTGCTGCTCAGCCTCCCGGATTTCCAGCAGGTCCTCCAAGACCTCCAGGTCGCCCATTGCTAGGCCGGCCAGCGCGTCCCGGGTGGCGCTATCGATGTCGGCCTTAGGCATTGTCATGATTGGCTCCTCTCAGGTTGCGGCGAGCGCCCGGTCAGGGCTTTGCCGCTTCGCCGCCACAGTCGCATTCCTGCCGTCGCGCCGCGTCACCCGCGAGGGATGGTCGCCGCCTAACGCCACGGGTGAGCCCTAGCGGCTCAGCCGCTCTCAGCGTGCCCGGCCGGCCCCGCCGGCCCGGCCGGCCCGGGCGCCACGGCCGGCCCGGGCGGCCTGCCGATCAGCTCGATCAACCCGAGGACCACCAGCAAGAGGATGACGAGCACGATGACGACTAGCGCAGTGGGCTCACCCCAGAAGACGAATATCAGGGCGACGAGGGCCACCGCCCCGACACGAAGGCCCCTGCGGTGCAGGTACGTCCACTGGCCGACCGGTCCGGTGGACACCCCCCTGCGCTCGCCGAAGTTCCGGATCCAGTCCATTCCCGACTTGAACGCCGAACGGGTCTGGACCGCCGTGTGAGAGGGTCCGGTGAAGAACGCCCCGATGGCGACGACCAGCCCGACCGCCAGCACGACACGGAGCCCCACCTTCATGAAGTGAACAAACGCGTCGAACACGGCGGCCGCGGCATCGGTGGGCAGCGTGCTGCTGGGGACGCTGCTGAGGTAGATACTCCGGGCGATCTCCAAGCCGATGGCGAGGACCAGCATGGACGCGGCCAGGCCGAGCCCGGCTCCGACCAGGGCCCGCCGGCGGCCCCGCGCGACGTACACCCCGGCGCCGATGATGAGCAGCACCAGTATGGGCAGCACGATCCTGCCGGCCTTGACCAGCCGGTAGAGCCCCTGGGCCTTCCCGAGGTCCTTCGCTTGGAACAGCGCCAGGGTCGGGGTGACCGGCGGGATGCTGCTCGCCAGCTTGAACCCCTTCGCCACCAGGTCCTGCTTGGCCACGGCGATCAAGGGACCGAGGTTGAGAACGATCTGGCCGTTGCGGGTGCTGAGGGCACCGCCGCCCTGCCCGGAGAGCACCTGGACCAGCGCCTGGTGCGCCACGGTATTGACCTGCACCCAGGCCGTGGCGAAGGCCTGGCTGGATATAACCGAGTGCACGGTGCTATGGATGAAGCCGGTTACCGAGCTGGCGATCTGCGGGCCGAATTGGTTGAGCAGCGAGGCGATCTTGGGCAGCCCCTTGCTGTTGAGCTGGGCGGCGGCCTGATTGACGGTCCCGGTTATGTCGATCCTGCTAGTTATCTGGTTCGTGATCTGGTCGGTCAGGTAGTTCTGCATGGCCGGGTCGTCGACCAGCGGCTGCACGGTCGCCACCCACCGGCCGGTATCGGAAACCTCGTTGCCAGCCCAGACACCGAGAACCGAGACCGGGGCGAGTATGCAGCCGACAGTGATGAGCACAACCGCCACGATGGCTCGCCAGCTGATGCGCCGCCGACGAGCCTGGCCAGGCTCCTGGCTGCGCAGCGCCGCTACCTCCGCGCGGAGACGTTCCACCTCAGCTCGCTCGTCCGCTTCCTCCG
>Ga0116215_1002408_pt1 | contig 11564 bp, 4 predicted proteins | sample Sb_taG_7_FD_89698 | JGI IMG/M metagenome (GOLD analysis project Ga0116215, IMG submission 89698) | Peat soil microbial communities from Weissenstadt, Germany - Sb_50d_2_FS metaG | ecosystem: Environmental > Terrestrial > Soil > Wetlands > Peat | place: Germany: Weissenstadt | collected 2010-09-21 | reverse complement strand
CGGCCCTGGGCCCGGCACCGACCGAGACGGTGTGGAACGACCAGCTCAATTACTCGGAGGGTGCAGGCGGGGGAGGGATCTCCCAGACGTTCTCCATGCCGACGTATCAACAGCCCCTCGGCACGGTGAGCGGCAGCAGCGGGACGCCGTGCGCCGCGTCGAGCGGGGATTGCCGCGAAGTCCCCGACGTATCCGCCGATGCCGACCCGAGCACCGGGTACATCATTTACGACAGTTACAACTTCCCACCAGCGGACCGCTGGACCGCGCTGGGCGGGACGAGCGGTGCGGCACCGCTGTGGGCCGCCGTCCTGGCCGTCGACGCCTCGGCCAACTCCAACACGGCCGGCTACGGCGCTCTGAACCCGGCGCTGTACCTGCTGGCCCAGCAGTCCCCCCACACCTACGTCAACGACGTGACCACGGGGAACAACGACTACAACGCGACCGACGGCGGCTCGTACCCGGCCCTGGCCGGGTACGACATGGCGACCGGCCTCGGCACGCCTGTCGCCTCCCAGCTGGCCAACGGGCTCTCCGGCAGCACCCCGCTCGACGTGGCGGTGTCGGGCACCCAGGCCTACGGGGGTACCCCGATCTTCACCGCGTCGGCCAGTTACGCCGGGTCGGGAAGTGCCCCGTTCGGCGTCACGCTCAACACCAGCAGCCTCACCTGCACGGAGGTCGGCGCGTCCACGACCATCAGCCCGACCCTGCCCCTCGGGAGCGACACGCTGGTGGCCTCCTCGTGCAGCGGGCTGACCCTCTCGGGCGTCGACGCCGGTGACTACGCCGTCGTCTATACGAGTGCCGCCAACGACTTCACGGTCAACCCCGGCCCGGTCGACGTGGCGGTGTCAGGCACCCAGAGCTTCGGGGGTACGCCGATCTTCGTCGGCACCGACAGCCCGCCCTCGGGCGTCACGGTCAGCACCACCGGTCTGAGCTGCACCAAGGTCGGCGTCCTGAGCCTGCAGCCGATCGCGCTGACACTGGCTGCCGGCAGCTATGTGCTGTCGCCTTCCTATTGCAGCGGAGCGACGCTGTCGGGCACCAACGCCAGCGACTACACGCTCGTCTACACGAGCGCCCCGAACGACTTCACGGTGACCCCGGCGCTCCTGACGGTCACCGCCTCGAACGGCTCCATGAATTACGGTGCCGCACCTCCGACCATCACGCCGAGCTACTTCGGCTTCGTCAACGGCAACACCGCGTCGTCGTTGACGACGCAGCCGACCTGCTCGACCACGGCCACGAGCTCGAGCCCGGTGTCGGGGAGCCCCTACGCGTCGTCCTGCACCGGAGCAGTGGACCCGAACTACTCGTTCAGCTACCTCGACGGCTCGGTGACGGTGAGCCGCGTCCCGCTGACGATCACCGCCTCGAGCCCGACGAGCACCTACGGCTCTCCACCGACCATCACACCCCTCTATGCGGGCTTCGTCAACGGTGACACCGCATCGTCCTTGTCCGTGCAGCCGACCTGCTCGAGCACGGTCACCAGCTCGAGCCCGCCCTCACCACCCACGTACCCTTCCTCGTGCTCGGGAGCGTCCGACTTGAACTACACCATCAGCTATGTGCGGGGCACCGTGACAGTGATCCCCGCGCCGCTGACGATCGCGGCCTTGAGCGAGTTCATGTACTACGGCGCCACGCCACCCACGGTCATCCCGAGCTACTCGGGATTCGAGGACGGCGACACCCCGCTCTCACTGGGCGCGCAGCCGTCCTGCTCGACCACGGCCACCAACTCGAGCCCACCGTCTCCGCCGACCTACCCGACCACGTGCTCGGGCGCATCCGATCCGAACTACACCATCATCGATGTGCCGGGCACGCTGACGGTCGACCCCGCCCCGATTGACGTGGCCGTGTCGGGCAGCCAGACCTACGGGGGCACTCCGAGCTTCACCGGCTCCGTCAGCCCCCCAACGGGAACCACGGTGAACACGTCGGGCCTCAGCTGCACCGAGGTCGGCTCCTCGACGGCCATCGCCCCGACGCTGCCGGCGGGGCGCGACACCCTGGCCGTGTCCTATTGCGGTGGGGCGAGTCTCTCGGGCACGACCTCTGCCGACTATGCGATCGTCTACACCAGCAGCGCGAACGACTTCACGGTCAACCCGGCCCCTCTGACCATCACCGCCTGGAGTCCCACGATGGCCTTCGGCGCCGCATCCCCCACCATCATCCCGAGCTACTCGGGCTTCGAGAACGGCGACACCGCATCGTCCTTGTCCGTGCAGCCGACCTGCTCGAGCACGGCGACCAGCTCAAGCCCGGCGTCACCGCCCACCTATCCGTCCTCGTGCTCGAGCGCCTCGGGCTCGAATTACACGATCAGCTTTGTACCGGGCGCGGTCACGGTGACCAACGACCCGATCGACGTGGCCGTGTCGGGTAGCCAAACCTACGGGGGCACCCCGAGCTTCGCGGGCTCCGACACCCCACCGCCGGGGACCAGCGTCGACACGACCGGGTTGAGCTGCACTGACATCACGCCCTCGACGACCATCAGCCCGACCCTGCCCACCGGCACCGACACCGTGCTCGGCCCATCGTGCGGCGGCGCGACCCTCTCGGGCACCAACGCGGCCGACTACGCAATCGTCTACACCAGCGCCGCCAACGACTTCGCGGTCAACCCGGCGCAAGTCACCGTCGCCGTGTCAGGTAGCCAGACCTACGGGGGCACTCCGAGCTTCGCCGGCTCCGCCCCGCCTCAGACGGGGATCACCGTGAACACGTCGGGTGTGAGCTGCACCGGGGTCGGCTCCTCGACCATCAGCCCGACGCTGTCTGCGGGGAGCGACACCCTCGTCGCGTCCTCGTGCGGCGGAGCAACGCTCTCGGGCAGCACCGCCGGCGACTACGCGATCGCCTACACCAGCAGCGCGAACGACTTCGCGGTCAACCCGGCGCCCCTGACCATCACGGCCTCGAGCCCGACGAGCACCTACGGCTCCCCGCCGACCGTCACCGCCCTCTACTCGGGCTTCAAGAACAGCGACAGTGGCTCGTCTCTGAGCGCGCAGCCCATCTGCTCGACCACGGCCATCAGCTCGAGCCCACCGACCACGTACCCCTCCTCGTGCTCGGGCGCAGCAGACTCGAACTACACCATCAGCTACGTGGCCGGTGCGGTGACCGTGAACCCGGCCCCGCTGAAGATCACCGCGTCGAGCGCGACGATGAACCAGGGTGCGACGGTGCCGGCCATCACCCCCATCTACTCGGGCTTCAAGAACGGCGAGAGTGCCTCGTCTCTGAGCGTGCAGCCCGTCTGCTCGACCACGGCCACCAGCTCGAGCGCGCCGACACCGCCGACCTACCCGACCTCGTGCTCGGGTGCCGCAGACCCGAACTACGCCATCAGCTACGTCCCGGGGGCGGTGACCGTCAACGACCCGCCGCCGCCGACACCCCCGACTCCGCCTGCACCCACACACGGCTACTGGCTGGTCGGCTCCGACGGAGGCATCTTCACGTTCGGGTCTGCGAGCTTCTACGGGTCGACCGGCAGCCTCAAGCTCCAGCGCCCGGTGGTCGGCATCACGCCGACGAAGGATCGAGGGGGTTACTGGTTGGTCGCGTCCGACGGCGGAACGTTCGCTTTCGGGGACGCGGGGTTCTACGGCTCCGTCCCGGGCCTCGGGCTCAACCCTGCGGGATCGGGCCTGCCCCACAGCCTCAACGCACCCATCGTCGGCATGGTTCCCGCCGCCGACGGCCAGGGCTACTTCGTGGTGGCATCCGACGGGGGGGTCTTCGCGTTCGGACCGGGTGCGAGCTTCGCCGGCTCATGCCCCGGGATCGGTGGTTGCTCGGGTCCGGCGGTCTCCGTGATCCCCGACTCGAGCGGGAACGGCTATTGGCTCTTCACCGCCACCGGGAACGTCTACACCTTCGGCGACGCTCCGTACCTCGGAACCCCGGGCAACGTGGGGTCTCCCGTCACCTCGGCCGTCCGCACACCGGACGGAAAGGGCTACTGGGTCCTCGTCGCGAACGGCACCGTCTACGGCTACGGCGACGCCATCAACTACGGCAGTCCCGGGGGGCAGCTGGGCGGCCCGAATCCGGCGACAGCCGTCTTCACCACTTCGGACGGCGGCGGCTACTGGGTGGTCAGCGCCGCCGGGGCCGTGGAGCCGTACGGCGACGCTCCCAATGACGGGGGGATGGCCGGCACCAAGCTGAACGGCGCCATCATCGCCGCGACCGGCTTCTGACCATCGACTGAAGCTCGGTCCCCGGGGCGGGGCTCGAACTCCCGCCAGCTCCGTCAGCTCCCGTTCAGAGGGTCCGCGATGGTCCCGGACCGTGCCGTGTGATCGGCGCGCGACGCGCGGTTGATGGTGTCTGATCCAGACGCCCGGGCGGCTCGACCGCTTCGAAGCGTCACGGTCACGCGGTCAGGAGCTCACGGAGGGGGCCAGTGCCGCCACGCAGCCTTGAAGTGCCGACACTCCGGCGGGAATTGCCGTCTGTGGGCTCGCTGTCGAGGGTGTGCCGGGCACCGTGGTCGTGGTCGTCGTCGTGGAGGGGGTGGTCGTCGTCGTGGTCGTTGTGGGGACCGTGGTCGACGGGACGGTCGTCGACGGCACCGTGGTCGTCGTCGTGGCAGTCGTGGGGAGCGTGGTCGTCGTCGTCGTGGTGGTGGTGGGGGTCGTGGTCGTGGTCGTCGTCGTCGTGGTCGTCGAGGGGAGCGTGGTCGACGGGACGGTTGTCGACGGCACCGTGGTCGTCGGACCCGTGGTCGTCGGACCCGTGGTCGCCGGCGTGCCCGCTGCCGGCACGCTGTTCGTGGGCGCCGTGATGGTCACAGCCGTGCAGGCTCCGGCGCCCTGCATGGTCGCCATGTCGGCCACCATCTGGGTCAGGGACTGGCGCTCGGCCGCGTCGGCCGCCGCCAGCGACACCGTGGCCAGAGCGACCGCTTTGGTGGCTGCATCACGTCTCGAGATCGAGGCCTTCACGGCCAACGCGGCAGATTGGGCGCGCGCCATCAAGTTGCTGGCCGCGATGCTCAGGTATTGCTGGGCCACCACACCGTCTGCGTTCTGTGGGGCGGATGCTTTGACGCCGCTGCCGAGATTCGCGATCGAGTCGGTCGCGTACAGCCCGTTGTTCACGTACTCCTCAATCGCAAAACGCCGAAGGGCGCGGGATGCGGCGTCGTACTGGGCCTGCGCTGACGAGAGATGGATTTCCGCCGCCGCCAGCCCCTGTTGACGTGTCGTCAGCTCGCTCTGGTCAGATGACGCCGTGGCGATGTCCAATTGATACGAGCGTAAATCCGACTTCACATTCCCGAACACGTCGAGGGCGGATGACCGGGTCAGCAGCGCGGGAATGGCTCCCGCGGCACCGAGAATGGTGCTCGCGTAGCACGGCACGCCGTCGGCCGAGGCCGCGCACCACGCGCTCTGGTCGACCGCGGCGAGATACGCCGCAGCCGGCGCAACGTTCCCCGCCCGGAGCGCAGAGGTGATGGACCACATGTTCGGCTGGAAAAGCGTTGCGACGGTCGCAGCACAGCCCGCGGCCCAGGTAGCGAAGGCGGGGAACCCGTTGGCCGAGTCCACCGCGGGGAGCGGTGCCCCGCTCGCATCTGTGGTCCGGCGCGTGTTGAAGGGGTTGAATGCCGCCGAGTTATTGGTCGATCCGCCTTCGGCCGCCTGCCATTCGTCGAGATCGGTGACGTTCGCCTGGGTGACCTGTGCGTCGACTCCCTGGAGCACGCAGAGCTCCCATCCGGGCGGCAGGGGCGTGTCACCCCCGTCTTGGGTCGCACCGGCCCCGCTCACCGTCCACGTGGACACGCACCCGTACAGCGTGGCCGTCGTAAGGGCCAGTGCGAGTCCAACGTGTCGTAAGTGGCGGGTCATGAGAGGTCGTTCGGGGGTCGGTGGTACCGGCAACGAAGGATGGTGGGGTCGAGGGGTCAGCGCAGAGTCGGAGCCAATGGCCCGCTAAAGATTGGCACGTTCCGAACACCCCGCCTTCCTCGGGACTATCGGCGTCGGAACGAGCCAGGTGAACCCGTTGTGCGGGAATTGGGTGTTCGGCCGTGGACGAGGCGTTCCAGGGGCTTCACGAGCGGTCAGCGGGGTCGCGACGCGAGCTGTCCAACAGCGCTGGCCGCAGGGTGCCCCGAGCGGGAACTCGAACCCCCGCCAGTCCCGTCCGACCCAGTCCGTGCAGTCCGCAAGATTCCAGGTGAGCAGGCTGGACAGGAGAGGGGTGACAGTCTCGTTGATGCCCTGTCCGGGGTCATCTGCAAGCGTCTGTGAGCTCCTTCAGATCCGCGAAGGTCGGGCGCCCCTTGGTCACGGCTCTGCAATGACCCGGCCAGCGTCGGGCGCAGCGTCTCGGCGACCTGGGCCACCTTCCGACTGGAGAAGGTGCCATGACGGACCGCCGCCACGTTGCCGGGCTCGAACGGCGGCCACGAGTAGCCGCGTGGCGGGCTGGTCATCGGTGACCGCCTTGTGACTTCGAGCCGCGGCGGTACCTCTCACCCGGCAATTCGCGAGCGGAGTGGGACTCTGAATCCTGCGCCGCCATGCCATCTGACCAGGGTTTCGCGGATCGCGCGCGTGCTGGCGGGCCATCGAGATGCTCGATCGCGGAGATCGGCGGAGATCGGCGGAGATCGGCGGAGGTCGATTCTTACGGAATTCATACCCCGATCTCACACTTTCCTGATCCCAGCCCGTTTGTCTTAACCAGGGCCATTGGTACAAGGGCCACCCGGCGCCTAAAGCCAGGGAACAAGCAGGTCGAGATCAATACAGGGAGCCTCGGAGGAGTTGACTCATGGAATTTGCGAAGTCCAAGGAAACCACTGAGCGTCCATCGGACGAAGGCAGCTCGCTCGGCCCGGAATATGAGAGAGTCATCGAGCACGCTTGGCTGTTGAAGACAACGATGCGGTGGGTCCGAAATGACCGCAGTCCACTCAACGCGTTCCGTTGGTTCGTATGGGACCGGTTGGGCATCGGTGATCCACCTTCGAGAGTTGAAAGAGCCCCTGCCGACGAGGTCACAACTGTGACGGCTGATCCTGTGCCGATTCTGCCGGACCTGTCGAACCGGCGGCATGTCAAGGCGCGCAGACGACAGAAGGCGCCCGCGCTTAGCGCTGCACCGACAGCTCTGCCCGCGAGCCAGTCCTCGGACGGTTTCGGACGGGACTTGGCTCCGGTTCCCCCGCATAGGGGGCAAATCGGGAACCGTTAGTCCGGGAACCGTTAGTCCGGGAACCGGTTCCCGACAGCTCCGTGTCGGTGACGGACCTCCTCCCTGGGGCTCGGCTGGGTGGTGCTCCGGGTCCTCGCCGAGGAATGGTGCGAGGAGCCAGCGGACCTGTTGCAGAGGGTCGCCCTGGGCTCATTCGGGCTCTGTAACCACGTATGACCCACCTGTGACCTGAGAGCCGACTTCGAATGTTCTCGGGACCTCTGAGGAGGGAACACGCCGTGCCCGGAGCGGGACTCGAACCCGCACGCCCTTTCGGACAGCGGCTTTTGAGGCCGCCGCGTCTGCCATTCCGCCATCCGGGCGGGAACGCCAGATCGTACAAGCTGCGATCTACGGTGAAGGGGTGGGAGCCCCGACACCATGAGGCTCGTCGGCGTGGAGCTGGTCCGGGTCGACCTCCCCTTCCGCAATGACATCGGTACGGCAGGCGGCGTGCACAGCACGCGCCCGCTGCTCTTCGTGCGCGTGGTGGCCGACGAGGGCGAGGGCTGGGGCGAGTGCGCCGCCCTCGACCGGGGCACCTCGGTCGACCCAGCGCTGAACGAGGTCGAGCAGGCGGCGGCCGACCGCGGGGTGGCGCGCCTGGACGGTGCCACCCGATCGAGGGGAGGGCACCTCCCCACCGGGGCGGAGGTCCCCCAGCTCTTCGGGAGCTCCGCCGTCGACCGGATGCTCGCCGCCACCTTCGAGATGGCGGTCTGGGACGCCGAGCTGCGCGCCGAGGGCCAGTCCATGGCCGAGGCCCTCGGGACGGGCCCGGGGTTCGAGACGATGCCCGTGGGCGCCGACGTCGGCATACCGGCCGACCATGACGTGGGCGCGCTGCGCGAGGAGGTCGCCGCCGCGGTGCACGCCGGCGCGGCGCGGGTGCGCCTCAAGATCGAACCCGGGTGGGAGCTCGAGCCGGTGCGCGCCGTGCGGGGGGATCACCCGCACCTCGTGCTCCAGGTCGACGCCAACGGGTCCTTCCACGGCGGGGAGGACGACGTCGCGGTCCTGAGCCGCCTGGCCGACTTCGACGTCCTCTGCATCGAGCAGCCCCTTCCGCCGGCTGACCTCGTTGCGCACGCGCAGCTCGCCCGCGTCCTCCCCGTGCCGATCTGCCTCGACGAGTCGCTCTCCACGTCACGGCGCGTGCGTGACGCGCTCCGCAACGGGTCGTGCGCCATGGCCTGCCTCAAGCCCGCCCGTCTCGGGGGTGTGCGGGCCACCTGGGCCGCGCACGGCGCGTGCGCCGCGGCCGGCGTCCCCGTCTTCGTCGGGGGCTTCTTCGAGGCGGGTCTCGGCCGCGCCTCGAACCTGGCCCTGGCGGCCCGGCTGAGCCAGGAGGCGACGGGCCTGGTCAGCGACGTCGGCGACCCGGCGGAGTATCTCTCGGTCGATCCCTGTGGATATCCCGCCGTGGTGGGCGGTTGGGTCCACGTGCCGGACGTCCCGGGTGTCGGGAACCGGCCCGACGACGCGGTCCTGGGGAGGCTCGATGCGCGGCGTCGCTGGTTCCCTGCCACGTACACTTGACGCTCCATGCATCGTGCCCTGCTGGAACGGCGGATCAGAGACGTCCACGCCCGGCTCGTCCGGACGCGGGAGGAGCTGGCCGTGCTCGACGAGCAGTTGGCCGTCGTCCAGGAAGAGGCCGACGAGGCCCGGGTGCGCTCCCTCGTCTCGGAGACGCCGCTCGCCACCCGCGAGCACAACGAGGCGGCGCGCCACGCCGACGCCATGGTGCGGGCCCGCGAGGCGCTGCTCCGCACCGTGGTCGACCTGGAGCAACGGCAGGACGAGCTCTTGGGCCACGTGGCCTCGGGCACGCAGTGAGGACGACGCAGTGAGGACACCGAGGGGGATGGCATGACGGACGGACGCGGGAGCGCGTCGACACTGGCCCGCGTGGTCATCGCCGAGGACGAGGCCATCGTGCGCCTCGACCTCAAGGAGATCCTGCTGTCGGCCGGCTACGAGGTCGTGGGCGAGACGGGCCGCGGGGACGAGGCGGTGAAGCTGGTCGAGGAGCACAAGCCCGACCTGGCCATCCTCGACGTCAAGATGCCCGGCATGGACGGCCTCCGGGCTGCCCGCGAGATCACGTCCCGCCACCAGGTGGTCGTGTTGCTGCTGACGGCCTTCAGCCAGCGCGACCTCATTGAAGAGGCCAGGGACTCGGGAGTGTCCGCCTACCTGATCAAGCCGTTCCAGTCCCGGGAGCTGCTGCCGGCGATCGCCGACGTCCTCGCCAAGGCGCGCCAGGAGTGGGCCATCGAGGCCGAGCACTCTGCCGACGGAGCGGAGGACAAGATCGCCACCCGCCGGCTGGTCGACGAGGCCAAGCAGATCCTGATGGACCGCGACGACCTCCCCGAGACGGAGGCGTTCAGCTTCATCCAGCGCACGGCCATGCAGAGCCGGGCGCGCATGCGTGACGTGGCGCAGCAGGTCGTCGACGGCACGCTCACCCCGTAGTGTCGGAGTAATGGCGACACGCCAGGAGCGATCGGGCCCGCTGCTGCTGCTCGACGGCATGTCCCTGGCCTTCCGGGCCTACTTCGCACTGCCAGACACGTTGGCCACGTCGACGGGCGTCGTCACCAACGCGGTGCATGGGTTCACGTCCATGCTGGTGTACCTCATCCGGGAGCAGCGCCCGTCGGCCCTCGCGGTGGCGTTCGACCACCCCGGCGAGACCTTCCGCGACGAGATGCTGGCGGACTACAAGGCCGGCCGGGCCGAGACGCCGCACTTGCTGCCGCCGCAGTTCGACATGATCCGCGAGGTCATGGACGCCCTCGCCATCCCCGTCGTGGAGGCGGCCGGGTTCGAGGCGGACGACGTCATCGCCACCCTGGCCACGGAGGCGGCAGCGCGCGCCTGCGAGGTCGTGATCGTGACCGGCGACCGCGACAGTTTCCAGCTCGTCGACGACCCGTACGTCCGGGTGCTGTACAACAAGCGTGGCGTGAGCGACTACGCCCTCTACGACGAGGCGGGCATCTTCGAGCGCTGCGGTGTGCCGCCCTCCCAGTACGTGCTCCTGGCCTCGCTCCGGGGCGACCCGTCGGACAACCTCCCCGGCGTGCCCGGAGTGGGGGAGAAGACCGCCGCCAAGCTCCTCACGAACTACGGCGACCTCGACGGGATCTTCGGGCACCTCCCCGAGCTGACGCCCAAGCTGCGGGAGAACCTGGCCGCCAACGAGGAACTGGCGCGCTCGAACGCGCGCATCATCCCGCTCGTGCGCGACGTGCCCCTGGGCGTCGACGTGGCCCACCTGGAGCTGGGCGGGTGGGACCGTGCCACCGCCGAGGCCGCATTCGACCGCTACGAAATGAAGACGGTCTGGCAGCGCTTGGAGGAGCTCCTCGACGCCGGCGCGCTGGGTGAGCCCGCGCCGGGTAGCGCGGGCCCTGCCCCGGCGAAGGGCGCTGTGGGTGCGGCCGCCGCCCCGGCCGGGGCCCAGGCTCTCCCGGCGGCACCCGCCCTGGAGCTGCGCGACGTCTTGCTGCCCACGTCCGCGTCGGAGGTCACCAAGGACCTGAGCGAGCTCGGCCGCGGCCCCCTGGCCATGGCCGCCCGCTGGAACGGCATTCCGGGCCGCAGCGACCTCGTCGGGCTCGCCCTCGTGGCGACCGAGGGCGCGGAGTCCGGCCTCGCGGTCATGGTGCCCGGCGACCAGCTCGGCGCCGCCTCGGTGGCCAAGAAGCTGAACGCGGTCCTCGCCCGCCCCTTCGTCGGCCACCACGTCAAGGAGGCCATGCGGTCGCTGCTGCCGCTGGGCATCGACCTGACGGGGCTCGAGATGGACACCGGTGTGGCGGCATACCTCCTCGATGCGTCGACCGGCGAGTACGAGCTGGCGCAGTTGCGCGAGCAGACCGGCCAGCTCACCCTCGACATCGTCGAGCCGGGCACCGGGGCTCTCGACGTGGCGCAGGAGGCTGCGGGTGAGGCGTGCGACGTGGCGGGCATGGCGAACGGCTTCCGGCAGCGCCTCGAGTCCGAGGACATGGTCATGCTGCACGACGACATCGAGACGCCCCTCGTGCGGGTCCTGGCCAAAATGGAGGTGGCCGGTATCGGCGTCGACCGGTCCGAGCTGCAGGCGATCGCCGACTCGCTCAAGGCCTCGGCGGCCACGCTCCAGGCCGAGGTGCAGGAGCTGGCCGGCCACGAGTTCAACGTGAACTCGACGCCGCAGCTGCGCACGGTGCTCTACGACGAGATCGGGCTGACCCCGGGCAAGAAGACCAAGACCGGCTTCTCGACCGACGCCCAGACGCTCGAGAGCCTGCGCGGCG
>Ga0116215_1002406_pt1 | contig 11569 bp, 10 predicted proteins | sample Sb_taG_7_FD_89698 | JGI IMG/M metagenome (GOLD analysis project Ga0116215, IMG submission 89698) | Peat soil microbial communities from Weissenstadt, Germany - Sb_50d_2_FS metaG | ecosystem: Environmental > Terrestrial > Soil > Wetlands > Peat | place: Germany: Weissenstadt | collected 2010-09-21 | reverse complement strand
CGCTCGAGTCCGGCCCGCAGCAACGGCCGGCTGGCGAGGATGCGAACGGACGTGGGTGGCTCCACAGTTCCAGGATGGCAGCGCGCCGGGCGCCTGTCTTGGTCACAAATACCCCTTTTTCCCCGACCGAGGAAAGGGGCTGGACCGACGAGGCGTCCCAAGCCGAGCGCACGATCACCACCCTGTTCTTGTCGTGGCGGTTCTCGGGCCTGACGACCGGTCTGGCGGCACTGGTCGCCGGGCGCAGGCGCTACCGAAGCCAGGCGGCCGCCGGCGGCCAGCTCCTGGGGGCAGCGGTGGAGTCGGCGTGGCTGGCCCGGCGCCTGGCTCATGCAGGATGGCGGTTCGATCGTGAGACCAAGGCCGTCGACCTGGCCACGGCGGTCTCCGTCCTGCTGGCAGGCCGGGCGAACCTCGTCGCCGAGGACCGGTCGACGTGGATCAACTGGGCACAATGGAGCTTCGCGGCCAACGCCATCGCAGGACGCGCCTTCGACGAACAGGCCGTCTCGAGTGGTGCACTGGGGGCCGCGGCCATCATCGCGGTGGACGTCGCTCTGGCGGACCGGTGGACCGACGGCATCGTCAACGCCGGGGGCCTGGCGGGTTGCTTCGCGGTGGGCCTCGTCTTCGTCCGCCAGATCCGTCACGCCGCCACGAGGCTCGAGGCGGCCCGGGCGACGGCCCTCGACGAAGGGCGTCGCCTGGCCGTCGAACTGGAGCGCTCCCGGCAGCTTCGACTGTTGCACGACAGCGCGCTGCAGACGCTCGAGGCGGTCGGCAGCGGACGCTACTCGGACCTTGCCTCCATCCAGGCCGAGGCACGCAACGAGATCAAACGGCTCGAGCACGAACTGGAAGGAACGATGCCGCCCGTGCGCTCGCTGCGCGGCGAGATCGATACCGTGGTCGACGAGCACACCCGCCAGGGCCTGCACGTCGACCTCGTCTGGCACGGCAGCTCGGAACTGCCGGTTCCGGTCGTCCTGGCCTTGCGCCATGCCTGCAACGAGGCTTTGATGAACGTCCGGAAGCACGCCGGCACCTTGCAAGCCGTCGTCACGATCGAGCCCGCACACGGGGGGACACGAATGACCGTACGGGACGACGGGGAGGGATTCGACCCCTCGCTCGGAACCGGGTTCGGGACGACCCAGTCGATCATCGAGCGCATGGCCGAAGTCGGTGGCAGGGCCGAGATCGACTCGGCCCCGGGAGGCGGGACGCGAGTGACACTGTGGGGACCGTCATGATCAGCGTCGCCATCGTCGACGACCATCCCGTGTACCGGCAGGGATTGGCCATGGCCGTCGACCAGGCCGCCGACCTCGAGCTGATCGGTGAGGCCAAGTCGATCGAGGACTTCGACAAGCTCGGCGCCGAAGCTGATGTGGTCCTCCTCGATCTCCATCTACCGGGCATCGAAGGATCGGCGGGAGTGGCCCATGTCTGTGGCCGGGGATACCGGGTGCTGGTGGTTTCGGCGGCCGGAACGCCCGACGACGTCGTCGACGCCATCGCGGCGGGGGCCGCCGGTTACCTGACCAAGGAGACCGACGCCGAGGAGATCACCCGCGCCGTGCGCATCGTGGCGAGCGGCGATACCTACGTCTCGCCGACCCTGGCCTCCTACCTGCTCCGGGTGGAGAAGTCGACCGCCGCCTACAAGCTGACCAAGCGAGAACGCGACGTGCTGGCCCTGGTGGCGGCGGGCGAGAAGGACCAGGACATCGCAGCCCAGTTGTTCATCGCCACCACCACCGTCCATTCCCACCTGGAGCGCATTCGGGACAAGACCGGTGCCCGGAGGCGGGCTGAGCTCACCAACCTGGCGCACCAGCTCGGGATCGGGCCCGCCCATCCCGAGAAACGCCGGTGACCCGCTGACGGCGGTCCGAATCTCTTCACTTGGCGGCAACGCCGGTGGGCTGGCCGACACCAAAGAAGGTTGGCGACAGCGTGGCGTCACAGGGGGTCCCGGGCCCGGCGCACTGAAGGCCATCGTTGGGAGGATCGGTCACGACAGGGGCGGGATCGGTCACGACGGGGGCCGGAGGGACCGTGACGACCGGGCGCGGAGGCGCCGTGACGACCGTGTGGGCCGGCGCCGAGACCGGGCGCGCCGGCGCCGTCACGACGGCCTGAGGGGGAACGGTTGCCGCCGGCACCGGGGGTGCGGTCACAGCGGGCTGAGCGGGAACCGTCACGACCGCCTGGGGGGGAATCGTCACGACCGCCTGCGGGGGCACGACGGCGGACTTGGTGCCCGTGGTCGCCCCAGCCGTGACCGCCGGCTGGGTGCCGGTGTGCGACGGCTCGGTTTGCGAGCTCGTCGTGTGGCAGGCACTGGCCAGCACCACAACGGCAGCGGTGGCCCCGAGGCCTGCACCCAGGCGCTTGACGCGCGACATCTGTGACGGGAACCGGCTCATCGTGTCCTCCTCGGGTCGACGCTCACTCTTCCGAGGCGCCCGTCGGTCGACCGATCGATGTGGCTCAGCGACCCAACGCCTCTTCGGAGAGTGTGACGATCCGGGCCCGCTCAGGGCAGGGACAGTCCCACCGGTTTTGAGAGGGGCAGGACTGCTGGGAGGCGGCCCCCAGGAAGGCCCCCCCAGGGCGTCGGTAGTTCTACCCACGACTGTCCGCGAGGCACGACGGCGAGGGGTCGATTCCCTCAGTCCACCGCCATCCGGGCCTCGCGGGCCTGCTGGGCCGACGCGTCCCACTTCGCTTCGATACGGCCGAATCTCCATATCAGGAGGGCGACGACCCAGGTGACCACGAACACGCCCACGATGAAGAATCCTGCCGTATTCAGGTTGAAAGTCTGGAAGAACGTCCAGAACGATCCACCCAGCTTCTCCTCCTGGCCGATGAGGCCCAGGACCTCGATCGTGCCGATGAAGAACGCCACGAACACCGACAGGCCCGTGATGGTCAGGTTGTAATAGACCTTGCGGATGGGATTGGCGAAGGCCCAGTCGTATGCGAAGTTCATGAAGCAACCGTCGATGGTGTCGAAGAGGCTCATGCCGGCGGCGAAGAGGATGGGTAGCGACAGGATGGCGTAGAAGGGCAGGCCGCCCACCACGGCGTCACCGGCCAGGACGAGGAGGGCGACCTCCGTGGCCGTGTCGAATCCGAGCCCGAAGAGCAGGCCGATGGGGTACATCTTCCACGGGGTGTCGATCCGCCGAGCGAGTGGCCCGAAGAACCTGTTCATGAGGCCGCGACTGTTGAGTTGCCGCTCGAGCTCGGCGTCGTCGTACGTTCCCTGGCGCATCTCGCGAAAGACCTTGAGGATCGACACCAAGACGACGACGTTGAGCGCGGCGATGAGGTAGAGGAACGTGCCGGAGACCGATGTCCCGATGATCCCCGTGGTCTTGTGCAATGCGGAACCGTTGTTGCTGACAGCCCGGTCGAGGGACCGGATGCCGAAGTTCAACAGCACCGCCAGCACGAACACGACCGACGAATGCCCCAGAGAGAAGAAGAAGCCGGTGCTGAGGGGCCGCTTGCCCTCGTTGACGAGCTTGCGTGTGGTGTTGTCGATGGCGGCGATGTGATCGGCGTCGAAGGCATGGCGCATGCCGAGCGTGTAGGCGAGGATCCCGGTGCCGACCCCGAACACCTCTGTCTTGCTGATGCGATAGTGGTGCCCGAGCGCCAGGGCCAGCATCCCCCACCCGATCACGTGGAGGCCGACGACCGTCGTGGCCATGCCGCTCACCCTGAACCACTCACTGGGGGTGAGACCGTTGCGGATCTTCAGGAGCCTGGCCCGGGGGTTGGCCATCGTGTCCGCCTCCTCGTACTCGAGACCCGGCCCGACACCCTAGAAACTATGCGACCAGCTCGCAACAGGCCCTTGTCGGGACGAGGCCCCCGGCGTACGATGACCCTGTGACCAGGAGTTCTACGCCTTCTGCCGCGGCATCGGGCAACGTCGACTCGGTCGAGAACGTCCTGGCCCTGCTCCGGGAGCGGGGCGGGCGGGTGACGAGCTCCCGCGTCCTGCTCCTGCACGCACTGTTCGATTCCCGAGCCCACCGCACCGCCGAGGAGTTGGGCGCCGAGGTCCAGGCCGTCGCTCCCGATGTCCACATCTCGACGATCTACCGCAACCTCGACGACCTGGAGCGGCTGGGCGTCGTCGTCCACGCCCATCTCGGACACGGGCCCGCCACCTACCATCTCGCCGCCAGTGCTCACGGCCATTTCGTGTGTGAGGAGTGCGGCGCCATGGTCGAGGCACCCGACGAGATCTTCGTCGGCCTGTCTCGGGCGGCGAAGTCGGAGTTCGACTTCGACATCAATCCGCACCACTTCGCCATGCTCGGACGTTGCAAGGATTGTCGCTAGTCGCCCAAGCACGAAACGTGACGTCCATGCACTACTGTCGGCCTCGATGACAGCGCCCTGGTCCGACGACGCGTGCAGCCTCGTCGAGGCCTTCCGAGCTCGCAAGATGTCACCGCTGGAGGCACTCGACGACTGCATCGAGGCGATCGAGCGTTCGCCCCTGAACGCGTTCTCCCATACCGACTTCGACCGGGCCCGCGACATCGCTCGCCGCGCCGATGTGTCGCTCCCCTTCGGCGGCGTCCCTTTCGGGGTGAAGGAGCTCGAGCACGTGAAGGGCTGGCCATATACCGAGGCCTCGATGATCTTCAAGGACCGGGTGTCGGGATACGACCAGACCTCGATCGCCCGCCTCCGGCACACCGGCGCGGTCCTGGCCGCCCAGACCACCGCCAGCGAGTTCGGGGGCATCAACTGCACGTCCACACAGCTGCACGGCACGACGAGAAATCCTTGGGACCTGTCGCGTACACCGGGCGGCTCTTCGGGGGGGACGGCCGCGGCGGTGGCGGGGGGTTTGCTCCCCATCGCCACCGGCAGTGACGGAGGAGGGTCGATCCGGGGCCCGGCCGCGTTTGCCGGTGTGTTCGGGCTGAAAGCCACCTACGGCCGCATCCCCAGAGGGCCCGGTGCGGGCGTCGAGCCGCTCACCAGCGTGCTCGGGTGCCTGAGCCGATCGGTGCGGGACACGGCTCGCTTCTTCGACGCCTGCAACGGCTTCGACCAGCGCGATCCGCTGAGCCTTCCCGCCGTCGGCGCCTGGGAGTCGGACCTCGGATCCCACGACGTCGCGGGGCGGACCGTCGCCATCCTTCCCGACCTGGGGACGGCGAGGGTTCGCAGTGAGGTCGCCGACCTCGTAGCGGCGGTGGCCGAGAAGCTGGCCAAGGCGGCCCAGCTGAAGGTCGTCACCGTGACGCCGTCGCTCCCGACCCTGCGGGGTCAATGGGCCATGGCCGGCCAGGTCGGGTTCGTCACCGACCTCGGCGACGCCTACCCCGATCGGATCGAGGACCTGTCGCCGGAGATGCGTCTCGGCCTCGAAGCGGCCCGTGACCGCTTCAACCTGGACAAGGCCGCCTCGATCGAGTCCTACCGGCGAAAGCTGAACGAAGCCATGGCCGACCTCTTCGAGGCCGCCGACTTCGTGATGTGCTCGTCGAACCCCGATGTCGCCTTCGCCGCCGAAGGGCCGCCACCTTCGACGATCCCGGGTGCGGACCTGATCCACGAGATCGGCTTCTCCCGCGCCATCATGAACAACGCAGCCCTCACGGCGCCCTCGAATCTCAACGGCAGCCCGGCGATGAGCGTCCCCGCCGGCCTTGTCGACGGCTTGCCCGTCGGTCTTCAGGTCCTGGCCGGCCATCACCGTGAGCAACTGCTCCTCGAGCTCGCCCTCGTCGCCGAGCGCGTGCTGCCCTGGCCCAAGGTGGCACCGGGCTCGCCGCATGTGCGGCCCATCGCTACCCGCTGATCCGGGAGTTCCTCAGTGGCGGTAGCGCGGGAGCTTCTCGATCCACGGCACGACCGTCTGGAGGAAGGCGTTCTTCGACGGGGTTGCCAGCAGCGGGTCGAGATGGCTGTAGGTCGAGTGCTTGTCGATGACGGTGAGGCTCGGAATCCTCGACTGGCGCTGATAGGAGTGGGCGGCGTCGGCCACGCCGTTGTGTGAGCCGCCCAAGGACGTCTGGATCACGTACATCGGAACGTCGACCTGGTGGAGGTGAGCCAAGCGGAGCCCGAGCACGCCCGCGGCGGGCGTCTGAGCGAGCGAGCTGGCGGCCCCGACGTCGATCGACAGTCGTTGTGGGAAGTACCAGTCGACGGGCCCGAGCGGTTCCTGGGAGAACACGTACGCGATGTCCTGCACCGGTGTGGGCCCTGCGTCCACCCACGGCCGGGGCGAACCCCTCGCGGCGAGGTGCCCGGAGTGCACGTGGATGAGGGCCAGGGCGGCGGGCGAGGTGGACGCGTCGAACGCGTACCCGAGCAACCCCTGATTGGTGGCGGGGAACGACGGCTTGAGCTCGGCCGGGAGGAGCGGGAACTTCTGGTTGACCGACACGGCCTGGGGCTCTTTGAGCGCCGCCACGGCACCGAGCTCCGCGAAGGGCCCGGTGATCCAAGGCAGGCCGAAGCCGAGGAGGTCGAGCCACGGGCTTCCCGCCTGGAGCTTCGCCAGCGCCGCCTTCGCCTCGGGGGCGCTCGTGGTCGGTGTGCCGCCGAACCCGCTGGCGAGACCGGCGTCACCATCGATCCCGACGATCCCGGCGAGGTCCCGGTACCCACCACGGCCGTCGAAGTCCCACACCGGGTAGATCGACGCCTCGGCACCCCCCAACGAGTGGCCCCCGAGGATGACGGTGTGTTTCCCGCCGTCGCGGGCGAGCTCGATGACGTTGTGGAGGTCGCCCATGGCCACAGCCAACCCCCACTGGTCCGCGAATTGGAATTGCGACGCCTTGAGCGGTTGGTAGTGGGACGTGATCGAGGAGTCCGCGATCCAGCCCAGGTAGTAGTTGAATGCCTGCTGGACCGTCGCCGTGCCGTTCAGGGCTCTGAGGAGCATGGAGTTGTCCTCGAGTGCTCCCTCTCGTCGCATCTCGGCCCACACCTGGAGGTTCGGGACGTGGGCGGCGAGATAGGGGCCGACGATGTCGAAGTCGGCCGCTCCCGCCAGGGTGCCGGGCACCAGGACCAGCACATTGGCGGCGGCGGGCGACCCGAAGCGACGCACCATGACCTTGTCGTAGCGGGTCGGGGTCCCGGGTACCGACACCCCGGGAACGCTGAAGGTGGACGTCTCACCGAGCGAGAGGGCCGAGGCACTCGAGGGAGGGGACGACGGCGACGCGCTGCAGGCAGCCAGGAAGACCGCCGACACGATCACCAGGAAGGCGCGAGCCCGCATCCCCATCCTCTCTCGAACCGTACCGACTGGTCCCCGACGCCGCGGCGGGACCGCAGAATACGCGGGTCAGCCCGGGGGTGGCGCAGGCACCGTGCTTCCGTCGGCCACCGTGAAGCCATCGGCGTGACTGTTGGCGTTGGACGGCGTGGCGATGGCAGGGGTCGTCGGTGTCGCATTGCTGGGCAACATCGCGATGTCGTAGAGGGTTGCCCCGGTCGTCGGCCTGAGGAGCGGCTGGTAGACGGCGGTGACATTCGGCCCGGACGTCGTGAAATAGGCAGGATCGAAGGTGGCGGCCGAGGTCGTGGCGAGCGTGGCCAGATGATCGGAACACGGAGAGCCGATGCATGGTCTCTCGTGGATGGCTTCTGCGCTCGAGCCCGAGATGTTGTACTTCACGGTCAATCCGGCGCTGCGGCCCGTCGTGGCGTTCGCCACGGTCATGACCCACTGCTTGTGCTTGTCCTTCTTGTTGGCCGTCTCCCTGACCGTGATGACGATCCTGTTACCGGGAGAGATGGCGAGGGACAGGGGGCTCTCGCTCTGAGGCAGGATCTCGGTCCAAGCCTTGTAGAACGCCCTACCGCCGATGTTGTCCTCCTCGACACCGGCCTGGACGAGCTTGTTGGTCTGGAAACCACCGATCCCGACCCAATCGGCGGAGTACTGGTCGCCGGGGACGCTGGTGTTGACGGTCGTGACGACGAACGTGGTCGTGACTCCGGTATAGACGCGGGTACCTCTCCCCGTCGCCTGGACGTAGCCCGACCAGTTGTACGAGTCGGCAACGACACCGGAGTTGCGCCGGGCGACTCTCGGGTGGGTGGGCGCCACGAGATCCTGCCCGCCGGCGGTGGTGCTCCGGACCACAGCGGTCGCCGCCTGCGGAACCGAGACACCTGCGACTGACAGCATGGCGAGGCACCCTGCGGCGCCCACCAGAGGAGACAACATGCGCCTCAACGTCTGACCCCCTCAGTATCGCCGCCCCCGAGATGCTGGCGGGAACAGGCTATCCGATGCCAGATTCCTTGCCCACTCCAACGACTTTTCCGACAATGGAGCCTCTTTCCGGGGGGCGGCGGGTCCGCAGAGCATGGCGCCGGCCCCGGCGCCCCGGGATGTAATGCCTCGATTTCAACCCGCCGGGCGGTCGGCACCGGCGAGTACCGCTCCCACCTCGTCGGCCAGGGCCACGGCGACGAGGCGGTGCCCGCGCGGCAGCGGGACGCCGGGAGTCGGTACGAGAACGAACCTCCCGTATCCCCTGCCCTGGTACTTGACGGGTAGGTCCACGCGTCCGGGGAGCCAATTCCAGCGCAGACCGGCGAGCACGATGTCACCCTCTTGGGAAATCATCCCTGGGTGTCGCGTCGACGTCGACTCCGGGTCGTAACGACAACTGCGCAGCACGAGCAGGGTGGCCAGGGCTTGTTCTGCACGGGCGATGACTACCTTGGAGTCCTCTCCTTCAGCCATCATCCGTGCCACCGAATGAAGCTGGGCTACGTGACCTGATTCCTCGATGGCCACCTGCCTGTGATGACGACCGCGTGCGGTCAGTTCGGTGACAGCCACACCGACCACGAAGAGCAGCACGGTCGTCTCGATGTCCGCACGGTGGCTTATGGCAAATCGCTCGTACGGTTTGGTAAGGAAGAAGTCGAACCAGATCCCGGCGGAGATAGCAGCAAGAGCACCGGCAAGGCGGTCTCCGGCGGCGGCCACGGCTACGACGATCACGACCATCAGCAGCGCCGCGTCGGTACCCGGGAAGTTCTCCCGGAAGGGAACAAGGGCGGCCGCCACAGCGGGTGGGGCGCCGAAAGCGGCGAGCCGGACGAGGTGCCGGGACCTTCGACGTGCCGAGCCGAGGCGGGGATCGGTGCCGGTTGGCTGGGTGATCTCGTCGTCAGCTACGAGCCGGACGAGGCGGTCGGCGGGCCGAGTCACCAGGGCCATCCGCCCGCAGGTGGAGCGGACCTTATGTCGGAGCGTCCCAGCCGCCCGAGTTGAAATCGGTATCCGACCATTCGCACCACACAGTTCCTTAGGCGACCGGGGCAGCGGTGTGATGCCCGTCATGATTCTCCCACGAAGCGCGCACCGCTGGGACCGCAGATGACTTGGTCGAACCAACGGAGGCGACTTGTTCTGCCAGGTCCCAGGCGCTAGGGCACGGAGACAGAAGGCCCTTCACTCCAGTCAGGACGGTGGACGCAGCCAGAGGTCCCCTCGGCGTGGCTCATGTGTGGCGCAGTCAGCCGGAGCTCGCGCAGCACGTCTCTGGTTCGAGTCGACCAACACGATTTGTCCGACCAGGCGTCGCGGGATTCCGACAAGAGCGAGCAGGGCGAAGCCCAGGAGAACGAGGCCACCCCCGATGATGCACATTGTTCCCACTCCCGGACCCGGGCCCGTGAACGCCAGGGCGCCGGAGGGAGCCGAAACCGACGCCGACTCATTCGAGCCTCCCGAGCCGCTCCAAGTCCTGCCGCCAAGCCCGGGGGTCGTCGTGGGTGTCCGAATCGCGGTCGTCTTCGGTCGCAGGTTGGAAGCGGTGGTGCTGTTGGTGGGCGCCCGAATGGTGGCCGTCTTCGGCGGCAGGGTCGAGACGGTGTTGGTGTGCGTCTGAATCGTGGTGGTACCGCTTGACGTGGTGAGAGGCACTGTTGTGGCGGGGACATTGGTCGTGGTCGGTGCCACGGTCGTAGTGGGAGCCACTGTGGTTGTCGGCGCCACGGTCGTAGTAGGAGCCACTGTCGTAGTGGGAGCCACTGTGGTTGTGGGCGCCACTGTCGTAGTGGGAGCCACTGTGGTTGTCGGCGCCACTGTCGTAGTGGGAGCCAGCGTGGTTGTCGGCGCCACAATCGTAGTGGGAGCCAGCGTGGTTGTCGGCGCCACAGTCGTAGTGGGCGCCACGGTCGTAGTGGGGGCCGCGGTCGTGGTCGTGGGCGAAGGGGATGTCACGCCGAGCAGGCTGTCGATGTTGCCGTTGGTGGCACCAGCGGCCTCTGCGAGGTACGGCAGCCCATAGGCACCCTCGATGGAATGCAAGACCCCGGCGGTATTCACCGGGGTGGACTCCTGCTGCGGATGGGCTTTGAGCGCAGCGCTGACGTCGAGGGTGACCACGCGGCCACCGCCACCCGCGCCGGCATTGCCGACGCCCGAGGTGTCGGAGTCCATTGCCTCGTCCCACTCGATGATGATGTTGCCACCGTGGGAGTACCAGGCAGTGGACTGGACCTGAGAGACGAAGTTCCCGAGCCATGCGTCTCCCACCGACGGGCTCACGTCACCGACCGAGTTGGTCTGCCCGTCGTGCATGTCGTCGGTGCCGTTCGGTGACATCCACACGAAATCGGGGGGCGACGACGAGTTGAGGTCACTCATGATGCTGGTCGACGGCACCATGTTCGACGCGAAGTCAGGGAGCGAGGTGATAGCCGGGAAGTACACGAACGGGTTGTGGTGCTGGTAGTACACACCACCGCAGCATGTTGCGTCTCCGCCGGTGTAACCCGCTGACGGCATGGACTCCATGTACGCCCGCCAGGAGATTCCCGCCGTCTCCAGTTGGTTGACCAACGTCTGTGCGCTCGGCGAGATTGCCTCAGACGTGGGAGTGCCATCGTCGCTCACGCCGAAGTCGGAACCGGACAGCAACTCGAGGTAGTTGGGCAGCGATGGGTGGCCGATGGCATAGGACTGCGTCGCCAAACCGTATTGCGCCGCCAGGGCGTTGGTATTGGGGGCATTGGGGTTCCCGATGAGCTCGCTCGCGCTCTCGTTCTCCATCATGACGACCATGATGTGGGGCGCCGATACTGACGTCCCGTAGGCCGAGACCGACATGCCCAGCACGGCGCCGCCGCCCGCAATGAGTCCGGCCGCCAACAGCCTGAACCATCCGAGCCCGACCTGGCGGGATGGGAGACAACTCCGAGCACGGCCCACGGTCGGTTCGGACGCGGCCGCCCGAAAACGTCGTGGAAACAGGTGCGCGACGGCAACTCCTACCGTTCCCCGGCGCAGTCGCGTGCGTTCTCCTTGACGGGCCAGCGATCCCGCCATTGTCGATGCCCCCCCACGAGGTCATGAATCGGTCCGGCTACCGATCAGCGCTCCCCTTTCGAGCGACAGAGACAGAGCGCCGAACCTGAGCTCCCGTTCAATCATGCCGGCCGGACCCCACCACATGGCCAATTCCCCACCAACAGATGGTCAATGGGTGCGCTTGGCATCAATTCTCAGGTCCCGCTGCGCACGCTCCCGGAGAGGGCT
>Ga0116215_1002399_pt1 | contig 11591 bp, 11 predicted proteins | sample Sb_taG_7_FD_89698 | JGI IMG/M metagenome (GOLD analysis project Ga0116215, IMG submission 89698) | Peat soil microbial communities from Weissenstadt, Germany - Sb_50d_2_FS metaG | ecosystem: Environmental > Terrestrial > Soil > Wetlands > Peat | place: Germany: Weissenstadt | collected 2010-09-21 | reverse complement strand
CAGCCTGAGCGAGGCGGAACAACAGCAGTTGATGGCCGAATGCACGCCACACATCGAGCACCTCATGGCGAGCGGAAAGTTTCTGGGCGGCGCTCCGCTACATCCGACGTCCACGGGAGCCACGGTCCGCCTGCGACAGGGCAAGCCGCTTGTCACGGATGGTCCTTTTGCCGAAACGCGTGAGCAAATCGGCGGTTATACGCTAATCGAGGCGAAAGACATGGATGAGGCGACCCGTATCGCTACCGGCTTTTTGGGAACCAGGAGCCCGTCAATTATCGAAGTTCGCCAGGTAGTGGAGCTAAAGGGCTTACCCACACATTAGAGAGGGCAAATTTGTATGACTGAGACCTTCCACAACTTCATCAACGACCTGAAATTTGCCATACGTTCGCTGGCACGATCCAAAGGACTTACCGCTACTGTCGTTTTCACGCTGGCCCTCGGCATCGGAGCTAACTCCGCCATGTTCAGCGTCGTGCGCGGCGTGCTCCTGCGGCCGTTGGTCAATCGCGACGAGGATCGGCTGATTTACATCCGCCAGAGCGCGCCCGGCCTCGGTGTGGCTAACAGCACATTTTCCGTTCCCGAGCTCCGCGATCTCGAAGCGCGAGTGAAGTCCCTGAGCGCTTTTGGCGATTTCTCCACCATCGGCTTCACCATGGTCGGACTCGGCGAGCCGCGCGAGATTCGGGCAGGAGTCGTAGGCGGGTCGTATTTCGATGTGATGGGACTGCACCCCGTGCTCGGACGACTTCTCGGCCCGCACGACGATGGTCCGAATGCCGACGGCGCGGCTGTGCTGACGTATCGTTTCTGGACCTCGGGGCTCAAAAAGGATCCAAACGTTCTCGGAAAAACCGTCCGGCTGGGGACGCGGACGGCAACGATCGTAGGGGTGCTGGAACCGTCGGTACCGTATCCGTCGGAGACTGAGCTTTTCGCCAACGTTGTCACCAGCCCGCATCATCTCTCGGCCACCATGGTCACTGGACGAGTTCATCGGATGACGGAGCTATTCGCGCGGCTCGCTCCCGGTGCAACTCTCGACTCCGCGCGCGCCGAGCTGCGGGCCGTACACCGCTCGATGGTGGACGAACATCCCGAAGCCTATCCAAAAAATAAAGACGTCCGGATCGACGCCGTCCTGATGCGTGACCAGATCACGTCGCGGGCCAGGACCATCCTGATGGTACTGCTCGCGGCGTCGGTCCTCGTATTTGTAATCGCCTGGGCGAACGTGGCGAACCTGATCCTCGCCCGTTCCGTCCGGCGCGAGGGCGAACTGGCCATCCGCGCGGCGCTCGGAGCCGGCACCGGTGCGTTACGCCGGACACTGCTGGCAGAGGGCCTGCTGCTCGGCGGTGCGGGCGCTGTGATCGGCGTCTTGAGCGCACAGCCGATGGCCGCCATTCTGGCCCGATATGCCTCCCGGTTTTCGGTCCGTGCCCTGGATTTCACGGTGGACGCCAGTGTGCTTTGGGTTGGCGGCGCCTTAGCCGTCGTCGCAGCAGTACTTCTGGCTTTTGTGCCGCGCCTCCCTTCATCCTCCGCTCAGGCCGGAATCGGCTTGACCAGCAGTGGGCTGCGCATTACCAGCAGCACCAACCGGCGGCTGCGGATCTTCGCTATGACGCAGATTGCCGCATGTTTTGTGCTATTGACGGGAGCCGGAATGCTGCTCAAGACACTGTTGGATCTGGAAGGAGTGAAGGCTGGTTTCGACACGCGCCAGGTGCTGGCTTTGAACGTGCCTGCAATGGAGTACGGACGCACACCCGGTCAGATTGTCGGGTTCTACAAAGAAGTCATTCGGCGCATCACTGAGCTGCCGGGGGTGGATCGCGTCGCTCTGGGTACGGTCGTTCCGTGGCGGGATGCGGGCCAGTTCGGCCCCGGTTTCGAGTTCTCGGCGGAAGGTCACGTCCAAGCGCCCGGAGAAGAAAACTCGCGCGCGCAGCTCCGTACCATTTCTCCAGGGTTTTTTGCGGCGCTCGGAGTCCCGATCATCGCGGGGCGCGATTTCAACGATGCTGATCGCCGCGATGGAGAGCTGGTGGTCGTCGTGAGCCAGACACTTGCGCAGCGCATGTTCCCGAATCAGGACGCGGTGAACCACCACATCATGTGGACCGACCCGGTGATGAAGTTCATTGACATCAGCTCGACGCCCCGGCGCATCGTGGGCGTGGCGGCCGATATCGACGATGAAAACGTGGTGCCGGGCGCGGTACTGACCGTTTACCACCCGTTTGAACAGCAGCAGATCTGGGGCGGCCGCTTGTTTGTGCACGCACACACCAACCCCTACACGCTGGTAACGCCGGTGACACACATCGTGCGCTACATGTCCGTTGACCAGCCGATAGAACACGCAGCCACGCTCGAAGACGTCCGCGCCGACGTGCTGGCGCCAAACCGGCTGAATACGCTGGTATTCGGAGGCTTCGCCGCGGTGGCGCTGGCGATCGCTGTGGTCGGCGTGGCCGGAGTGTTGGCATTTTCGGTGAGCGGCAGGACGCGGGAGTTCGGCGTGCGCCTGGCAGTTGGGGCGCAGCCACGACATCTTCTGATCAGCGTCATCGTCGACGGCGCCATCATGGCGGCTGCGGGAGTCGGCGCGGGCGCGGTGTGTGGGTACGCGCTCGCACAACTGGCCGGCGCCTATTTTGAGTTCGTGCGCATGCCGGGCGCGGCGGTGGTGGTTGGATCGGCGCTCGTGCTGCTGTCCGCGGCTGTGGTGGCCTCGGTCCTGCCGGCATTGCGGGCCGCCCGGGTGGACGTGATACAAGCGTTGCGCTCGGAGTGACCCCGCGAACTTCAACGCCTCCTGCTCAAATGATATGATCTAGTTAGATTCCCAAAGAGTCTGGAGGAAAGCAGCAAGATGGGTCCCGTAGGTTGGCAGGAAATGATCGCCATCTTTGTCTTGGCTCTTATCCTGTTCGGGCCAAAAAAGCTACCCGAACTGGCGAAGCACCTGGCGAAGGGAGTGGCTGAATTCCGTCGCGCTCAGAGTGAGCTGAAGGCTACGTTTGAGCGCGAGATGAGAAGCCTTGAGCGGGAAAACGAATCGTTGAAGGAAGTGACTAGCAGCTACCACCACGACACGTACAACTACGACTATTCTTCATACGACTCGGGATCTTACAATTCCGAATCGCACGATTCCACCGCAACGACTGCTGTAACCACTGCAAGCGCATCCGCACCTCAGGGCGCTGAGTTAACGTCGGGAGCCGTCCCGGACGGGGCTATCGCCAGCGGGAGTATTCCCGCTGCGGGAACAGAAGGTTCCACTGCGACGGCCATTGAGCCGGGAGTCTCCGCATCCGGAGAGTCCTATCATCCGGCGAGCGATTTACCGGCGACTGAGCATCAAGCTTTGAAGACCTAAGAATGGCCTCATCCGAAGATCAAAATGGAGCGCCTGCTCCGGCCGGGGAAAGTGTGTCCCCAGGGGACGTCGCTTCCACCGCATTAGTTCCGGCATCCCGAGGAAGAGGATCGGGCGGAGCGCCACCGCCACCGCCGCCCGATTCCGATAACGGCGATGAAGAAGATGGGATGCTGCGTATGTCGTTCCTCGAGCATCTTGAGGAACTGCGTTCGCGCATCCTGCGGGCCTTGAGCGGCGTCGGCGTCGCGTTCGTTCTCAGCCTGACGTTCTGCGACTGGCTGTGGAAGATGGTCTCCGCGCCCGCGACGAATGCTTTGCGCACGCTGGGGGTTCATGACCCCAAACTCGTGCTGATCACGCCCATGGAGGCATTCAACATCGTGTGGGTGAAGTTGCCGATCCTGACGGCCATCTTCATCGCATCGCCCTGGATTCTCTACCAGGTGTGGGGGTTCATCGCGCCGGGGCTATACAAGCGCGAGCGCCGTTGGGCTGCGCCATTCGTCATCTCATCGGCCGGTCTGTTCATCACCGGCGGCCTGTTCGGCTATTTCGTCGCGTTCCGTTACGGTCTGACCTTCCTGCTGGGCCTGGCCATGATGAATAACGTCACCCCCATGGTTTCGATGACCGAGTATTTCGATCTCTTCGTCGACGTGATGCTGGGCATCGGCCTGATTTTCGAAATGCCGGTGTTGATCTTTTTCCTGACGCTGCTGCACATCACCAGCCCGCGTTTCCTGATCGCCCATAGCCGTTACGCCATTCTCGGGATCACGATTATCGCGGCGGTGGTAACGCCGACACCCGACGTCTTCAACATGATGCTGTTTGCGGTCCCCATGTGCCTGCTGTTTTACTTCGGGATTTTTGCCAGCTATCTGCTGGTGCTCCACCGCGAGCAGCGCGCATTCCCGTGGCGTACAGCGCTGAAGTGGACCATCCCGATCTTACTTTTGTTAATGGCGATAGGGTACTTTCTGGCTATGCGGTACGGGTACCACCTGGTGACGCATTGGCCGTTCTTCGCCCGCTAAAGTAAACATTGGTGTACTGGAATCGTTGTGCCTGATCGGTGTAACATCAGGGCGACAGTGATGCGCCTTCGGCCGGGAGGGGAGGCGCTATGAACATCAACAAGGCCATTCGCGAGTTATACGAGGAAAAGAAACGGCTGGATCGCGTGATTGCTTCTCTCGAAGAGATGCAGCGCAATGCGGCCGCTCCGGGCATACCGCTTCCTGAAAAAAGGCGGGGACGGAAGTCCATGGACCCACAGGCTCGGCAGGAAGTATCGGAGCGCATGAAGCGCTACTGGGACGCGCGCCGCAAGCAGGCTCAGGCCTTTGAGCATGGCAAGGCCTGAGCCGTTCCACGCCGCGGTGATATCATAAGCTAAAAGACCATATAGAGTGGGCGAGTAGCTCAGCTGGGAGAGCACGGCGTTCGCAACGCCGGGGTCGTGGGTTCGAATCCCATCTCGTCCACCAGCTTTTCCCTTTTAGAATCATCAGTTACGGAGCCGATTTCGCCGTGTATCGCTGGTGTATCAAAAACCAAGCGCATCAGTGTGGAAATCCTCTGCTGCCGTAGGCGTGACCACTTCGCGTAGTGCTTGCGGATGATGTTAGGCGAGTTCCCTAAAATCTCGGCCACGTCCTCGAGGCTACCACCGGCTTCCAGCAGCTCCGTGGCGAGCGTGTGCCGGAATCTGTGTGCGTGAGCACCGGCCACACCACTCCTTGCGAAGACCGTCTCCAGGGTTCTCGTGACATCGCGAATCGCGCTGCGCGTCGTTCCGTTGCCACTCCAGAAAAAGTATTTCGGTGCGCCCATGCTCCTCAGTGGAACAGGCACCAATTCAAGTGCCCGGCGGAGCTCGTGCGGCGCCGGCAATTTAACCACTTTGCCGTTTTTCATCGTGCGCAGATAAATCTCGCCGTTGCGGATCCGATCCCTGGCGAGCAGCGCCACGTCCGAGATGCGCAGGGCCGTGTAGCGCAACAGCAGGACCATGGCGCGCGCGCGAAGCCGCTCGTATGGATACTGCCCGATGACATCACACGCTGCCAGCATCTTCGTGATTTCGTTTCTCGTGTAGGGTTCCTTATCGGTGGGCTGAACATTCTTCGGCATTGAAACCGCGGCAGCGGGATTCTCCGAAGTCCATTTCCGATCCACGGCAAAGCGAAAAAAATGACGGAGCGTTTGCAGCTCTTTGACCCAGGTAAGCGGTCTGATCCTGCGAGTGACACGAAACGAGTCGATCATGTCAGGTGCGATCTCATGGATAAATTCGGCGCGCAAGTGTTCGGTGAATGCGCCCAGATACTTCAGCGTCCGGCGATAGTTGCGTTTGGTACCGTGGCCAAGGTCCGCATTTGCTGCATGAAATGCCTCGACCCCTTGCGCGATCGTCTTCCGGTGCCGTTCACATCGGCCGCCCTCCACACGTTCCGTGCAGCCAGGCTGGGCGCACGGAATCAGGTCTGAGCGTTCAGCGTTCGGCCGCTCCAGCCGCTCGGCCAAGCGTAGCGCACGCTGCCAGTCGCGCGTTTTCAACGAACGGAGACACCGTTTCCCGTTTAGGACGCCGTCACACCAGATCGGACAGGAACACTTCATGTACTCCCGCCCTTTGACTCGGTGAGGGCATTTTGACAGGTGTCTGCGATAGAGGTTCAACACAAGTTTCTCTCCTTTATCCATTTTTTGAACCAATCCTCAATTTTGCCCGGCACTCTTGATGGCCGCATTTTTGTAGCGACGTTTCTGGTCTTGCGCCACTCGTAGAGGTGCTTCGGTTGAACGTCCATCTCCTCTGCGAGCTTCCGCGTGCTCCCGTATTGCTTGGTGGCGTCTGCTACTATGCCACAGCGCGATTCCCACCTCGCGAACGGATCGTGAATGGGTCGCGTCTGCAATGGCGCCGCCGGCGCGGTTTCGTTGTCGCGACCGAAGGCCGGCGATCGTTCGGGTTCCTGAGAACCGCTGAAAGACCGACTCACCTCAGTTGTCGGTCCCCCTTTATCTAAGGTATGCATGTCCGGTTCGGAGACGGGTGGCCGTGGCTCCCCGAATTCGGCCAGCGCCGGCGCTGCTGCTTCTGTAGCAATGCTGTCAAAGGCTTTCGCCGCAAGTTCTTCGAGGAGAAGTTTGGCGAAACCCCTTATCCAGCCTCGCTGCACCTCGTCGATTTCGACGTAGGAGCTTTGGTGTTGAGACGGCTGGCATTTGAGAGATTCGCCACCCTTTACGCTGATTGTGTGCCGGTCCAGCGTTGTGCAGCGCGAAAGCTCGCTGTTCACGAATATGCCACCCGATACTGCTTCCGTAAAGTACTGTTCGATCGCGTCCGCGAGCCTGGGCGCGGTTTCCTCCCTAACGGCAGACAAAAACTGCTCACGAGAGGATCCTCCCGCATGTGCCGACTCGGCCCAGATGTGCAGCGGAGCCTCGGACGCCTGCTCGATTGCCGTAAGCAGGTCAACCGCGAAGTCGTTCTGCTCAGTATGATCAGCGAGGCGCCCGCTACCGTGAAGCTCCGAGTTCCACCGGTCTGTGGCTTGCCGCATCAGCTCCTTACAATCCCGGACGAGCTCCGTAGCAACACGTCGGCATTTCAACCCTTCGATGAACATTTGCAAAAATCAAGTCGTCGGCGGGGAGATATGGGCATATCCGGTGCGAAAGCCAATGCTGCCTCGTGCCGCCGTGGAGTATTTTACAAAAATGGAGTGTTTTATTGGCAACGGCCGTCGGCGATTTGTCGAATCGAAATTTCCGATCCGATCGTTGCCAAGGAGCTTTTGGTATTTTGGCCAAGGTGCCATCCTCAAAATGGAAGTCGTTTACTCGAGCCCCGACATTCACTAATGCACGGTTTAGCAATGCGAGATTGAGCGTTCCTGCTCATGCCGGCGAATGCCGGGATGTCCCACAACATCAGCAGACTACGTGGCTACGCGTTCCGTTTGGTTCACCGGAATCCCGTTCAGAACCGCATGAGTTTGGCCAGTCGGATTAGCAGCAGATTAGCAAGACCCAGTCGTTGCAAGGCGATTTCGATAGCGAATTTCATTGGTCCAGCGCCAATTGAAAGTGGTAGCCACTGTGGACGCTTGTTTCCCTCTGGAGCAGCGAATGTAACGCCGCCTCGCAGGTCGCGCGCGCGTTACCACTCCGCAAGTTGTTTCGCGTCTCCTGCGAGCACGATCTCCGTCAGGCGACCGCAACTCTGAATCGCCGAAAGGGATCGCGGTAACCCATGCTTATGGCTGTTTGCTCGCGTTCCAATCGCTCAAAGGTGGCGAACCTTGGATCGAATGTCACCTCGTCGAAGACGTCATTCCACCGGGCCGCGGCCAGCTCCACAGCCGTCGCGCAACCCCCTTGACTTCATCGTCACAAATGGCGATGATCAGTCCCATGCGGTACCCAGGTGGCAAAGGAAAGTGCTACCAGCACATCATCAACATCCTTCCGCCGCACGACACTTACATTGAAACGCACTTGGGTGGAGGTGCTGTCCTCCGCCATAAAAAGCCAGCTTCCAACAGTATCGGCGTGGACCTTGATCCTGACGTCATCCGAAATTGGCGGCGTCTCTTTCCTTCGCTGGCCTCCTACGTCGAAGCAGACGCAGTCGAATTTCTGGCTTCTTGGCACTTCTTCGGAGATGAACTCGTCTACTGCGATCCTCCCTATCTTTCAAGCACTCGCCGACGCGCTCGGGTTTATCGGCACGATTACAGCACAGCAGATCACGAACGGCTCCTTGGCGTGTTGATTAAATTGCCATGCCGGGTGGTTGTCTCCGGCTATCCTTCCGAGCTGTATGAAGAGTGCCTCGCAGGCTGGGGCGCAAAAATCTTCATGGCCAAGACGCATATCGACTTTCGACAAGAAAAGCTGTGGTTCAACTTCGAAGCTCCTAAACGGCTGCATGATCCGCGCCACCTTGGCGATGATTTTCGAGAGCGCCAGACCATTAAGCGTCGTTTGCAACGCCTCCAGCGCCGCATCACCACGCTCTCCTCTCCGGAGAGGCATGTCCTCTCGGAGTGGCTCGACGATCTTCTGCAAGAAAAGGACGAAAATGCAGGTTTTCCGCTTCTTGAGGGGTGACCAAATCGTTGAGCGCTCAATCCCAGCACCTGAATGCTGCGTATTGCCGGGAGTGCCATGGGGCCGAGCAGATGTGCTGTTCACCACGGCGTATTGGATGACGCAGTACTGGATGCATGAGGGCGTGTTCCCGGACCGCTGCCATCGTCTGGGCCAAACGTTCGAGGAGGAGGTTGCAGCCTGCCTGCTAGGAGGCCACGGTATCCTCGCAGAGATCGGACTTACTGCGTTCGAACGCTTGCGTGATCGCGGCCTTATTGCCGCGCCGTGCCCGAGTGTCCGGGCGCTATCCGAGAGCCTTAGGGAGCCACTGACGCTAGGTGGCCGGCAAATTGTCTATCGCTTTTGGTCGCAGAAGGCGCGATACTTGTCCGCTACACTCACACTGCTCCGGGAACAGCCGCTGCCGATCGACTCTCCGCGCGAGTTGCGCGATCATCTCCTGCGCTTTCCTGGGATCGGACCGAAGACAGCCTCCTGGATTGTCCGAAACTGGCTCGGATCCAGCGAAATCGCGATTCTCGATATCCACATCATCAGGGCCGGTCAATTGATGGGCTTATACACAACCGCCGATCGAGTCGAACAACACTATTTGCGAATGGAGCGCCGGTTTCTCGACCTCGCGGCAGCGATGAGGGTCCCTGCCGCCGATCTGGATTCGCTGATCTGGCGCAACATGCGAAACAGTCCGCGCCTTGTTTCCCGCTTGGTGGCGCCGTATGAAGCGATCACGCCGCGCCCGCGCCACCTATCCATGCGAGACCAGTTGCCGCAGGCCGAAAGGGTAGATCCCGCACTAATTTCTCGACGAGGGGCGTCCCGGTGCCCCCCAGAATCCTAAATCCGAGTCCTAAAGCCGCCGCTACAAGCGATCCGTGCCCCAGCAGCACGCCCGCATCTCGAAGCATCAGGGATCGCGGATGCAGGTAATAGTGGTTTACGAGATCTGCATCGCTGAGAAGGACGATCAAGGTCGCGTTCTCCGTGCTGAAATACTCGCGTGCCCTCACTTGGAGGCTCGCGGCAGTTGTCGCATCCACTCGGAGTTCGCCCAACACACGCTTAGCTGGAATGTATGCGGTCCAATTGTCGTCCGGTCCGCCCAACACAATGTGTGTCGGATGCAGTGCGCCAAATGAGGCTACGAAGCGCTGCTGCCGATTCCGATCCTCCGAATTTATAGCCTGAATCGAGGCCGTATAGTGCAACCACGTTGACAGCTCCTGAATGTCTATAGGCGTGAAAGCGTGGGCGGAGCGACGCTTTGCAAGAGCTGTGAATAACGAACCGCGAAGCTCCTGCGGTCGGGGGAGCGGCATCTCTCGAATTAGCGGCAACTCCGATCGTTGGTACGGACCGGGGTTTTCAAGTCTGATCGGTTCCTCTTCAGTAATCTCCATATCCCAATTTCTGCATGCTCTCCCGATGCTTGCAGCATCCGCGGCACCGTCCACAAGCACGATCAGAAACATGGCACGAATGCGACCGGCCAGGACCTCAAATGGAACGAACGAGCGTTGGCATAGTGAAATCGTGGTGTCTTCCAGAGCGGGTGTCTCCAAGGCCAGACTTCCTTCTTGGAGGTGCAGGATGCGATTCATTGCCTCGAAAAACTCACGCCGGCCGTCCATATGCAATGCGTCGCTTGAAACAGCACCGATGACGAGATGGGCCAATCCAGCTTGAAGTGCTGCGGCGGCACCGAACGTTATCAGCAGTTGATTCCGAAATGGCCACCATTCGCTTACTGGCGCTACTGGCATGGCGGCCGTGCCGGCCATGTCGCCCGATCCAAGGCTTCGGCAATCGACCCGAATAACGCGATGCGATAACCCAATGCGATAACCCAATGCTTAGACACACCGCCGCGGCCGCCTCGATTTCACCCTCGGCGGGGAGCTGTCCGTAATCAATTGTTATGGCAAGGTCAGGTCGCAGCTCCCAGGCCAGAGCAATTGAGTCCATACCGCCCGAAAGCAACAGCGCTCTTTTGGTCAAGTTCGCGCCGCCCAGGCTACGTGATAGAGTGCCGTGACAAAGTCGGGTTGAATCTCGCAGTTGGTTCCAGCCAGCATTTTCAGCGGCTCTTCGGGCGTCGATTGTGCGAGCACCACTACTGGTTTATCCAGAGAGCGAGCGTATCCTATCTCGAACACGGTACCGGTATCGAGGCCGTCCACCAGCGCCAGCACGGCGCGGCTGGCTTGCAGGCCCTCTATATCCTTCGGCGCGACATAGTGCGCAAGGCCCAATCCAACGTCGTGGAGAGGTGAGAAGACCCGAAGACCCATTTCCTGAAGCGCCAGGCGCGACTCCTCCACCAACCATCGTTGGGCGATGTTGAAGAAGGGACCGGCAAGGTAGACGTCGAACTCCATGGCTTCAAGGGCTCGTTCGTCGAGTAGAACAGGATCAAAGGGGAATGGGCTCGTCATGACTAAGGCATCAGCAGGGATGGGCAGCACTGGATCATTGACGTACAATGCGGCCGCTCGCGAAGCCTGTATCGCTGCCTCCACAGCCGACAATCCTTCCGCAGCCCACCGGGCAGCAAAGACAGCCGCAAAAACATCACCTGAACCAATAGGCCAGATCCGCTGGGTCCTGTACGCAGGGATTCGGTCACATCGCCCCTCAGCACAGACGAGAGCGCCCCTTGCACCTCTCTTGATAACAACCACCTCGGCTCCGCTCTCGTTGGCGATTTTGAGAGCGGCCTCTTCCGGACCCTTGACGCCCGCTAGTTTTTGGGCCTCAACGCCATTTAGAACATACGCAACGCGTGGGGACGATCCCGACGCCGCGCTGAAACGCTCCGGCGCGACTGGGTTCTGCGGATCGTATACGACACGCTCGGCGCGCATTTCCACACTGGCCTCCAGCATTCCGAAAACCAGCGCATTCTCGGTTTCGACGCTAATGCGAACAGTCTCGCCGTGGGTTGTGTTGCGAAAAACCGGAATCGGACTGCGGTAGCGTAAAGCGATGCCGATTCGGCCGACCGATCCTTTCTTCTGGCGGCATTACGAAGGTCCAATCATCCTCGTCTGTGTGCGTTGGT
>Ga0116215_1002397_pt1 | contig 11596 bp, 11 predicted proteins | sample Sb_taG_7_FD_89698 | JGI IMG/M metagenome (GOLD analysis project Ga0116215, IMG submission 89698) | Peat soil microbial communities from Weissenstadt, Germany - Sb_50d_2_FS metaG | ecosystem: Environmental > Terrestrial > Soil > Wetlands > Peat | place: Germany: Weissenstadt | collected 2010-09-21 | reverse complement strand
CTGGCGGGCGACGGCCCGGTCAAACGCGGCGTAGGGACCGGCCGGGTCGATCCGGCGCTCGATGTCCGATACGGCCTTCTCCACCCACTGGCTTGCGACCGCCCCGGGCTCTATGAGGATGACGTCGATCCCGAAGCCCCGAACCTCGAACCGCAGCACGTCGCTAAGCGCCTCGACGGCGTGCTTGCTGGCGTGGTATGCGCCACCACCGGGAACGGTGATCCTGCCGGCGACTGAGCTGACGTTTACGACCTTCCCCCAGTGCTGCCGACGCATGCCCGGTAGGACGAGCTGGGTCAGGTGGAGGGGCCCAAGCACGTTGGTTTCGAACTGGTTCCGCAGGTCCGCGTCTTCGAGCTCCTCCAGTGCACCCTCGAGGCCGTAGCCGGCGTTGTTGACGAGCACGCCAATTGCACCCTCGGCTTCCTCCACCCTTGCCACTACCGCGTACATCGATCCCTCGTCACACACGTCGAGAGTGAGCAGGTGGCAACCAAAGGAGGCAAGATCTTCGATCGCCTCCAGGCGGCGGGCAGTGGCGTATACGGTCCAACCTTGATCGGCCAGGCGTATAGCGATGGCTCGTCCCATGCCGCTCGAGCACCCGGTGACGAGGACTGCCCGGGACACGGCGCTGCTCATGGGGCAAGCCCCCCAGCGGATGGTTGGCCGGGGTTCGGGCGGCACACACTTGCCAGGCGTCCCGAGCAAGAGCCTCGAGCAGACAGCGCCGCAGCAACCCGATGGCCCACGACTTGCCTCCCCCGTCGACGCGCTTACACGCCAACCTGGGAACAGCATCCGGCCGCCCCGATCGAGCGGAAAGAGGCGAAGGTCCCAACCCGGGGAGTTGTTGAGCGTCCGAGCTTGGAGTTCGACGCGCCCTGGAGCCAGTTCGTGGGATGCCCAGGACGAGTGCTCTCCCGGGCTGGCCCTTCGGGACGGCGACCCGTCCGGTATCGATCAAGGGTGACAGATCGGGGTCTTCGGAGCGCCTGCCGGGCTTGTGTTTCCGTTTCCTGTGAAGCGCGTATTCGGCGTTCCGCGTCTGGACGGTTCGCACAGAACGCGCGCGAGCCGTCGTTAGGTATGAATTGCCGCCCCGATGGACCCTGTAGGTGTTGGGTGCCAGTCGGCTGCGACCAGATTCTGATCTGGAATCAGACGTTCTAATCCTTCGGGGACGAAACCTCAGGAGCAACAACTTCTGATGACGAAGTATCAGATGCTGTGCGGTGGTAACTCGGGCGAGGTCCAACCGTGACTAGCGACGCGCGTGTAGTCCTGATCCGGGAATTCAGAGTACCGCATCTGAACTGACTCTTAGCTTTGAGAATGAGCGGCTTCACGCCCACCGGAAGCTCGCAGCCCCTGACCAAGGAAGGCTACTTAGCCGTTCGGCCGCGGCTCTGTGCAACGACAGCGGCTCAGATGAAATCTAGGCTTGAAACGTGCAAGCTTGGAAGGTTGTGCCAGCTGCGGAAAGACCCGACCTTGCTGAGGCCGCCCTCGCCCTTGATTCCCAGTGGCCCACTTTCATGCTCCAGGACCCCCATTCGCGCCTCTATTTCAACAACTTCGATGCCTTCGTGGAATGGATTTGGTTCCTCGTGGCAACAGAAGATTCGGACGCCCTTCTGGGCCGTATTCTCACGGTGCCGTTCCGCTGGGAAGAGGATCTTTCGGAGCTGCCTGATCGCGGATGGGACGAGGCGATCGAACTCGGCGTTGAGACCACGAGGCTGGGCAGAGACCCGAACACGATATGTGCTCTCGAAATCACGTTGGACCCGAGTGCTCGAGGCAAAGGATTGAGTTCGATCTGTCTCAGGCATCTCCAAAGCATCACCAGGGAGCGCCAGTTAGCGCACTTGGTAGCGCCCGTGCGTCCAACTTCAAAAGTGGCGCATTGTGCCGAGCCGATGAGTTCGTTTTTGCGACATAAAGGACCAGATGGCTTTTCTGCAGATCCTTGGCTTCGAACACACCAACTCGTCGGTGGACGGGTGATAAGGATTGCTCCGTTGTCCATGACCATCACTGGCACTTTCGATGACTGGTTCCATTGGACGGGCATGGATCTTAGGGAATCGGATACCGCTGTGGGGGTTGCCGGAGGCATTGTCCCTCTTCTTGTCGACCGAGGTAATGAGATCGCAGTTTATGTTGAGCCAAACGTGTGGGTCTCGCACAACACATCTGCGTCGGCCTCATGATTAACGAAACACGGATTGCTCGAGTTACTGACCCAGCCACGGTCGATTGGTCACAAATTCGATCGATCTATGACACAAGCTTCCCGGCAAGCGAACGAGATGACTTTGAAACCGTCTTCCTCATTCCTCGCGGACAGGCGACTTGGGTGGTATCCGACCTCAATCGGATTGTCGGCTTTGCCGTCATCGCGTGGTTGCCAAACGGTAAACACGGACTCTTGGAATATGCAGCAGTGGCCCCAGATGTGCGATCACTAGGCCTCGGCGGTCGACTGTTGGACGCCATTACGGACGAATCCATCCTGGAGGGCCGCGATCGCCTCGTTCTCGAAGTGGAAGACCCAGCTGAAGCAACCTCGCCGGATTGGGCCAGAAGACGGATCCTGTTCTATCAACGCTGGGGTGCGCGCCCGATTCGATGCTTACGTAGGTACTTCATGCCGGATTTTCGAAATCCGTCTAATCGCATACCCATGATCCTGCTAGACCGTCCGTTTCAAGACACCGGCGACCTGTCCGGAGACGAGCTTCGCTCGCTCTTAACGGATATCTACGAGCTTGAGTATCAGAGCGTCAATGGCGCTGCACACCTGAAGGCCTTACTTCCGGAGGTCTGGTGCTAGTTCAATCGCTGTTCGCCACAACCTCGACCGGCGTCGCCACATGGATATCGCTGCTGCTCTTAGGGCTTTCCGTGACTGTCTATCTATATCAAGCTCGAGTGCTCATAAATCAGCGGAAAGAATTCGAGAAACAGACCGCAGAATTCGGAAAGCAGACTGAGGCACTGTCTGCGCAGACCAAGCATGCGATTGACACCAATCGCGCCCTGTTGTCGCAGAATGTCAATGGCACAATGCACCAACTCTCGATGATCTTTCTGAGCTATCCCCAACTTCGGGCGGTCTTCTACGATGGCGAGCCGCCGCCGATCAACGAGCCCGATCGTACCCGTGCAAAGGTGATTGCCGAGATGTTCGTGGACTTCATGTCCATGACCCTAACGAATGAGATCCTCGCGCCTACTGATGAAAGAGAAGGGTGGATCAACTTCTTCGATTTCATCGGTCGCCACAGTCCGGCGGTAATGGATTACTGGCGAGAGCGTTGTGACTGGTACGAGGAACCAGTTCACAAGATTCTTGACCCCATCCTGAAGGAGCGGAGTCATGAAGGCCGTCCTAGTTAACCGCCGAACATGCTCGCAAGTCATGGGATCGGCGAAGGCGAACTAGCAAGAATGCATCCATACGTTTGGTGTGGATGGAAGAAGCGCGGTCACTTTCTGACGCAAGATCAGAAGGTTCAGAGGACTAAGTGCGGGCTCATCGATAGCACAGAAACGCGTGACGAAAACATCTCGCGGATGTGACAGCTTGTCATCGCATGCCGGTCCAACAGGAGGAGATCATGCGATATCGCATTCGAGTAAAACGGGTTCAACACACCGAGCAAAGCATCGTGGCTCACGATGAGACCGCGTGCGATCGAACGAATTCGAACACAACTCGACAAGCCGACTGGCTTCCTGGGACCATGGACCACGAGTGACGTCGAGATCGAAATGCTCGTTGCCGAAAGGCGAGTAGGGGACGACTTTGGGCTTGGGCTTAATGGGCCTCTGCTCCTTTCGATCACGGGTGCCGCTGAGCAGCGGGACATTTCCCGCAGTCTGCTGTACGAACTCATCAACTCCGGACAGATCGAACAGGTCCGAATCGGACGCCGTGTCCTCATCAGCCTGGAAGCGCTGAGGGGGTTCGTCAAGGTTAACTCTCGGGTCGGCCGCGACAGCGAACGCCGCTATTGCGAAGAGGACTGATGACGGCCTCGCTGCACCACAGGCTCCCAAGCGCCTGGGACCGAGCAGGCCATATGAACCTCTGGCGGAGTGCGCTGCCGAGCAGCAACGACCCTTGGTCGTCGCCCTCTTTGGGACGCAGCCCCCTTCGCTACCGGGCTCTACGGGAGGAACACCCGCGACCAGACCGAGCCGGGCGAACAGGTTCGGGGATAACCTCCAGTTCACGGGTCCCCACGGAGCGACGGCCTGGGATACCGGGTCCTGACTCCCGGCGACGACCCCCCACGTGTTGAGCCCCGATTGCTGGCTCGATGCCGAGCCACCAATCGATAAGCTGTTGCCCTCACGAGCGGGAGGTGTCGATATGCCCGAATTCACCTCTTACGCCCCCGGGACCCCCTCGTGGATCGATCACGCCGCCAAGGACATTGGGGAATCTAACTCCTTCTACAGCAGCCTCTTCGGCTGGGATGCCGAGGATCAAGGCGAAGAAGCCGGCCACTACACGATCTTCCGAAAGAACGGGAAGACAGTGGCGGGAAACATGGGGATCATGACGGAAGGCCAGCCGAGCGCCTGGGTGGCGTACGTTTCGGTCGACGACGCCGACAAAACGGTCGAAGTCGCGAAGAAGGCCGGAGCGACGCTCTTCGTGGAGCCGATGGATGTCATGGACATCGGACGCATGGCGGTCTTCGCAGACCCGACGGGCGCCGTGATCGCCATCTGGCAGCCGAAGACCTTTTGCGGAGCAGAGCTCGCCAACGAGCCAGGAGCCTTCTGCTGGAGCGAGCTGAACACCCGAGACGTTGCCGCGGCCAAGGTCTTTTACACCGAGGTCTTCGGCTGGACGCCCAACGACCTCGAAATGGAGGGAATGAACTACACCGAGTGGAGGCTCGGGGAGAACCGGGTCGCAGGGATGGTGACCATGTCCGACATGGTCCCGGCGGAGGTGCCGGCCCACTGGCTCGTATACTTCGGAACCGACAACACCGACGCCACGGTCGCGAGAGCGAGCGAGCTCGGGGCTATGACCCTCGCTCCGCCGACTGACATACCCCCAGGCCGCTTCGCTGCCCTCGTTGACCCCGACGGTGCGGCCTTCGCCGTCATCAAGATGACCCCGATGCTCCAGGATGCGGTCGAGCGGAACGGATCCGACAACTCAGCCCTCGATTACGACACCATTGACGCTGACTACGGTGATTTCATAGGACGTGACTACGTTTTGGCAGATGATTCGTACTTGGGCGTCGAATTACACGACGATTTTGTCGCTGTCCGCTGGGTGACTCCACTCGATGCAGCCGACTTCATTCATCTGTGTGAGGAGATGCCTGTGATCAAGTCCACTAAGGCGGTGCTATACGAATGGGAAAACGGCCAGCACCGTCAGATGGATCCGGGACGAGTAATCAGGCTCCTTGGTGAAGTGGGCGACAATGATTTTTCTCATAACGTCGGGTTCCTCCGCATCGCGTTCGCCGAGTTTGATCTCACCTGGCAGGTCACGCCAAGGCCCGACTCTACGTGGCGGTCATTCCCCCCTCAGGAAGAGGACCGTCAAAACGTTCTCGGTTTTGTCTCGAACGGCCTCGACGAAGATCATTTGCAACAGCTGGTCAGTCGTACCGCTTCGACATCCCTAAGTGAACACTCTGCGCACATACTCGAGGACATTACAAGGCTTGTGAATCTGCAGCATCCACTGCGGACTGTTACTTAAAGTAGACGGGAGTCGGGGGAAGCCGTGGCAAGAAAATGCAAGAATGGCCCTTCGTGGAACCCCCCCGGGATTCACATCACGTCGAGCGTCGACTGTAGACATTGCACGATTCGGATAGGGAAAACCGGTAAGCAGGTGGTGGAGGCTCTTAACTACGGACCTTCCAGCTTGTTCCTGTTTGGTAAATCCACCATTGACAGTCAATACTTGCGTTATCGCGACCAACTAGAGCGTGTTTGGACGATCATTCCATTTCGCATCCCGGCAAGACGACAATTTCGCCGATCACGTGGCGGCGCTGATGCCCAAGTTATCGAATCAACCGTAAAGGATGATGACATTCGGGTGGGAGATCAGGTTATTCATGTCCAGGTAACCTGCGAAGGCGAACGTAAGAAGGGATGGGAGTTGGATGGGTTTGATCTTCAACTGGATGTCACGAATTGATATCGATCAGTCACGATGCCGCCAAAGCCGTTGTCGTCATTCCGTTCGCAATGGGGTTCGTTCTTAGTTTGACTTCGAGCGTCTTATCTAGAAGCATCCGATCGCACGTTAGTGGCACGATTCAAACTGCGACCGACAAGTCCAACGTGTCCTCTAAAGATCTGCCGCCTCATCTCCAAGCGGCAGCAGTAGCCGACGTTGGCGATTACGGCGCAGACGCACTTCAACTTCCTTGCATAATTCTATTGGGAGCGGTGGGGATCACCGCCGCGGCTCTTGTTTCGCTGTCTTCGTTTTGGCTCTTAACCATTCTGGCGTTTGCTGCAGTGATGGCACTCGTCGGTTTTGCGTATATGCTCAACGTTGATCCAAGCACGTACCTCGGTAAACGAGTGCTGGGTCTAACCCTCGTTACATTTATCGGTGCAGCGATTAATGTCGTGGCTGTTATTCTCGTCCTTGTGCTCACCTGAAGACGGGTACCCGGCCGGTCCAGTACCGCCTTTTGCTGAGACGGTCGGGCGTGTTTTTGGACGCTTCGCTGCAGGCACAACGCCGAGACAGGTTGACCTTCTGATTCCTGATTAGATGCCACACCGGAATGTGAAGACAGGATTGTCTCACCCTCGCGAGGCTCCACGGGACTGGTAAACGGCATCGCGAGTGTTTTGACACGTTGTGGCTAATGCCTGGCTCATGTCGGTCGGCGGTAACTTGGACTAAACGTTTGGAGAAATCTTGTTATGTTTCAGGCAGGGAGCATACAAATGTGGTTTTCGCGCAGATGTCTTGACGACTCGAGTAGCCGTTCCGAAGCGAGCCTTGAATAGGTGGAATATTCGGTGGAGCGGCTCGTTACTCTGGTCCACGCTCCATACGTGCCTTTGATCACCTGCCTATTGCCATCTATTACAACTGATCTAGGAGCGTCGTAGCGCAAAGTATCACACGGCACAATGGGTATTCCTTGGCGAATCCGACCGAGTTCGAGAAGCACAGGCACGTTGGTACTCTCGGCCGAAACATGTATTGGTATGCCGGATACAACGGAAGCTCCCTCTAGCAAATCCCTAGAGGAATGGCCCCGGGGGCTCGTTACTACTCCTTCCAATGCGAGCTTTGAAAGGTTGACATGGCCTTCAAGGTTCTCGGCATACGGAGAACAGGCTACGAGATGCCATTCGTAGAGTTCAGTGAACCTAAATTCGTCGTGGTCAAAGGGTTGCCTAGGCGCAATGGCAAGGTCAATCGCGCCCGCTCGCACTTCGTTGAGAAGACCAGCGCCTAGGTGTGGTCGACTCTCGTCGCCGATTACTGACAGTTGTAGATATGGGGGTCCGACACTCCTATCCATCGCGTTCGCGACGATCTGAATGACGTGAGCCGGATAGCAACCGACTCGAACCGTCCCTTCGGAAATTGGTGTACGAACGTGGCCTTCGAAGGAGTCAAAGGCAGCGAGGAGTTCGATCGCAAACGTACCGATGGACCGCGCCTCTGGTGTGAGTATCGGGGTGCCAGAAATTGACTTATCCACCAAGGTAACGCCAAGCACGCGCTCCAGCCTCTTGAGGGTTTGGTAAACGGTCGCACGATCTGTCCCTTTGTCAGCCCCAGCCTTTACGTAGATCCCATCGCCTGATTCCTCGGCCGTGATCGAAGCCAGGAGGATTTCGATCTGGCGACGCGTAACATGGATGTGCTCATCCGCGGCCATGAATGAAGGCGGATTCTTCCTGGTCAGGGGGCCCACCAGTCTCATTGTCCACGCTTCGTTGACCGATGTCAACGTCCTAGTTGACGAAAAATCGGCTTGCCCATAACTTGTGGATTGCCTAACCAGGGATGGCACACAACAGGGGGACCGAGTCCGCGCTCCTACTGGAGTGACCACTGACCCAAAAGGGTCTGCTGGTCCAACGGTCCGATGGCAGCGTTCTGCAATCGGAAGAGGACGAGATGAAGGGGCCAATCTCTGGAGGCGGCGTGTCAGCACCTAAGCCAGATGACACACGTCCTTACGGCGGCTGGGTCAAGCTCGTAGCCAGAGTCGTCGTTGGACTTGTCGTTGGCATCAGCGGCATTAGCTTCGTAGTCGTCTCGAATGGCCGACCCTTCATTGAGGTCGTTTTGATTTTTGCCGTAGCAGTTGTCTTTGGAGTTGTCAGCCACCGCATGTTGGAGTCGGCATGGTGTCAGTGGCTTGACCGATACGAGTCTTCCTCGCAACCAGCATTCGTTCCGAGGATTGGCAGTTACTTCATTGGATGGCCACTCGTTGCAACCATAGCTGTCGGCGTTACGTTCTATTGCGCCTGCGCTCCACCGGCTGGTTGGATTACGCCACATCGCCATTCCCTCGCCTTCGCTCTTACCGCCGCAGCTTCGATTGTCATTCTCAGCAGGGTCGTACTTAGGTGGGTTCTGGGTCAGGTTAGGCTCTGCCCGGCTATCTTTGATTGCACACGCCTTGAGTCCAAAGCGGCTTTCTGCCTCTCGGTCGCTGCCTACGGTTGCCTCATCTCGGACCGCCCGACGATCGAGCGATCGGGAATCCTGATTGCAGCCGTAGGGGTTGCTGTCGCCTCGATCGTCCTTATCTTCGACGCCGACAGCCGCATCCGACTCCAGCTGCGCGATAAGAGCACAGCCTCGATTACCGAGCTGATCCTCCAAATCGCTCCCCTCACTTGGGTGTACGCGCGGCTCACTTTGCGATGGCAAGAAGGGGCTGGCGCGTTGGTCATGAAAATGGTCCTACGTTTGGGTGCCGTCATTGGGGCGGCGACCGCGCTTGCCGTCGTACCCAGCGTGGTCAGTGCGACCGAAAATCTCGTTAATCCTCCGCCGCCTGCGCATGTTCCTCATGGGACGCGCACTGTGCCGAAACCAGGGATAGAGCCACCCGGCAGAGGGGGTGGCGGCGGCATCAATGCCACACGGCCTACCGTGCCGCCTGTCCTGCCCGTCCTACCGGTGGAGTACACGCAGGTATGTGGGTCTGACCCGGCGAACGCCCCTGGTGGAGACTCGGAACAAACCCCGGGCTGGGTGAAGACGGCTTTGTACAACGACTGGCTTGGAAAGGGTGCACCCGGGGCAAACATCGCGGGATGTCCCGGTGCTGTCGTCGAGGTGAACGATGGCTATGACGATGTGTGGTATCAGGTCGGCACTTTGAACGGTGAGACAACGAGCGTCGGCATAGCATCCGCGCGTAACAAGGGGGCGATCTTCCTGGCCGATGGCGGGGCGACCCAGGTCGTGCAGGGATTGCTTGACGCGGGCGTTGCCGCCTCGGGATCAGAGCGGATAAGCGTTCGCAATGGCGACGCGCAGTTTGTATACGACAATTCTGGTACGTGGCTGTTGATTCGTTCCACGTTGCACCCAACTGGTGACGAGAGCGTGTCGACTACTTACACTGTCCTGCCGCCCGGAGCATTTGTGCCCTGGCTCGACGCAACGGAGGACACCAAGGCGTTTCTATGGCCGACTTTTGTCTCAGGAAGTGCAGATCTCGGAGGCACGATCGGCCTTGCGCTCACTCCATATGGCGAGTCTGTTGGGACGATAGCCTTTTCGGCTAACGGCAAGTCATCAACACTCGAGATCAACGGGGGGACCCAGACGATCTCGATCGATTCTTACGCCTACCCCGTGAGTACCGTGACGGAATATGCCACCTCTAGTCCCTAAGTACGGGGTGATCACGAGCCGCCAAGGTAGTGATTGATGCTGCTTGCCTTTGGACCTCGACCAAATGTCTGACAGTAGGGCCTCTGGAGGGCTCTCTACAACGTCGACTGACCGCCGCTGTTGGTAATCGCTATGGCGCGGGAACTGAAGCCTTGGATGATTATGAGAGCGAGCGGTTCACCCAATCGACCGCGGAGAGGACGTTCCGCGTTGGTCTACTGGTGTGCCTGCAAGGGGTTCGGAAGGACGCGTGATATCGGGGCCCCACGGTTCGATCCAAGTGCTGATCTGGAATCACACATTCTCCAGTCATAAGGTCGTTCCTTCCCTACTACTCATCCGCCGCGAAGGCTTCGAAGATGGAGATAACCTCAACGAACGGCGATGGGTCCACCTCTAACGCCGCATTAAGGTAGAGCTTTCTTAATCGGCCTTGCTGCATCTGCGCCTTGCGAGCGAATGCTGCGAGAACGGGTCTCCCCGGAATATCACACTTCCAGCGGGCATCGTCTGCATCCAAGCTATCCCGGAGCTGCTCAGTATATGCAGTCGCGACCGCGGCCACGGCGCTCGGATCTAGGCTTTGCTGCGCCCTCCGGCTCTCGGACGCAGCTGTGTCGGTCAGCAATCGCACAACCTCTTCCGGTGATACGTCGTGCACGCTGCTCGGCATTATGTCAACGTTTCCGACTGTCTGCCGCACTCCCGCGCTCACAGCTAAAGCCGTCGCATACGCTACAAACTCGTGCGCAATTTGCCGAATGGCGGCTCTGATGCGTACGGAGTCGCGTAACCAACTATCGCTCGGTTCAAACTGTTCGAACGCCTTGGCCCATGTGTGTTCGTCCAAGAAATAGTTTTCAAGGTGATACCGAGGAAGAAGCCGCATTCTCCGGCTCTCTTCGGCGCCTGATGGAAGTGCATCTCGGTCACACAACATAAAGAACTCTACGCCCCACAATGTCTTTGAAAGAACGCGGTCGTAAATGACCCCGAAGGATTCGATCGTATGCTTGCCGCCTGACGGCACCAGCACGAGCCCCGAAACCCGATCTCGAATGAGTGACCCGTATGTCTCCTTGTCGAGGCTGGAGTGTGTACCCTCAATGAGCACGATTCGCTTCCCCAGCGTAATGATCCCGATTGAGTGGCCGAGCAAGCGGAGCGCTTGATTCGTTTCATCGTCCTCCGTCACTGCCATGGCTTGGTTCGCCGCGCCGCCTGTGCCCTCCATCTCTGGCGGACTAACAAAGACGACCGATTTATCGAGTGACCCAGCGATGACATCAGGCGAGTGGGTGGTAAGAAACAATTGGTTTCTCTCGCCGATGCTTTGCAGGGTCTGAATTAGCCGGTGACTGAGCTCTGGGTGCAGATGGAGCTCGGGCTCATCGAAGAACACGATGCAGTCCTTCGGGTTTCGAAGAAGGAAGTCGAAGGCGACATTGACGACCTCTCGTTCTCCGGAACTCAAAGTCGCAATGTCAAATACGTGTTCCCCGATCCGATACTCGAGGGTCTGGCGACGGGCAGCGGGATCGACGAGCTCTTTCGGTGCAAGTAGCCGGGAGAACACTTCCTTGAACGGCGCCATGGGATCGCTAAAACTAAGATTCATCGAGGAGTGGCCCTCGCGTTGAAGTTGTACGGCACGATTCGCGATGCTCTGTTTTTGGTGTTCAATAATCCGGAACAGGGCGT
>Ga0116215_1002391_pt1 | contig 11615 bp, 8 predicted proteins | sample Sb_taG_7_FD_89698 | JGI IMG/M metagenome (GOLD analysis project Ga0116215, IMG submission 89698) | Peat soil microbial communities from Weissenstadt, Germany - Sb_50d_2_FS metaG | ecosystem: Environmental > Terrestrial > Soil > Wetlands > Peat | place: Germany: Weissenstadt | collected 2010-09-21 | reverse complement strand
TTGAGGCCGGGGAGGGGCGGCCGCAGCCGCCCCTCCCCGGCCTCGCTCGGCGTGGTCAAGGTGGACGCCGACTTCGAGGACGAATACCCCGGCGGCGACGCCACCTGCACCGAGGCCTACGCGTCGGTGTGCCGCACCGGCGAGGCCCTGCTGGGCGAGCTTGACCGGCGCATCGCCGCGACCTTCGGCATACCGCAGGCCGCCGCGACGGCCCTGGCCGTCATCGACGGGGCAGGCGCGCCGCTGACCCCCTCACAAGTCAGCGACCGCGTCCTGGTCGCCTCGGCCACCATGACGGCCACCCTCGACCTGCTCGAATACCGCGGCTGGATCCGCCGCGTCCCCAACCCGGGCGACCGGCGCAGCGTCCTGATCGAGATCACCCCCGACGGCCGCGCCACCGCCGACCAGCTACTCCCCGGGATCCGCACCGTCGAGCGGAGCGTCCTGTCCGCCCTGGCCCCCGGCGAACGGGCACAGCTGCTGGACCTGCTCGCCAAGATCCTGGCCCGGGCAGCCGAAGTCGCCGCCGGACCACCCGAACCCCTGGGCGGCCAGCGCATCCGGCCCGCCCGGCTCGACCCCCCCGGCAAAACGGCCGCCGGCCACCGGACATAGCCGAGCCTGTCCGCCCGCCGGCCCGCTATTCTGGGACGGTTGTCAAGCCCCGGTCAGTCGGCCACCGCAGTGCCCGTGAGCTCGCGGCCTTAATGACCGCTCCGCCCGTTTAGGCGCCGCAGCGCCAGGCAGGTGCAGGCGCCCACGAGCGCCACCAGCGAGCCGCCCAAGGCGACCGCCGCCGCTCCCTGCCCCTGGTGCCCGACATAGCTCACCGCCGCCAGCATGAAGAACAGGACGAGGACGAACATCACCGACGCCGGCCCCTGCGATCTCACCGGGGGCCCGGACTTCGGACAGCTGCCGGGACATCGCCGAATCCCGCGGGCTCGTGGCCGCAGGGCCTCCGAGCTGAAACCGTCACCTCCAGCCTTCCCAGGGAATGTGCCGGGGTCAGAGTCCCCCCGCGCGTCGGCCGCCGCCCATCAACTCTCGTCCACCGACTGTAACCGGCCCACATACCGGTTGCAGTCAGGCCCACCAGAAGCAGCCGCACAGAACGCCCGGCAATCTCGGAGACGAAGAGGCAGGCCCATTCACGCAGACTCGGCGTTTAGGGCAGCGTGACGGTGCGTCGACTAGCGAATCCGGTCACGCTCTATGATGGCCATGGGGTCTTCTCCGTAGCCGCCAGCGGGCAGATCCGGATGGCCGCCAACATTTTGTACGTTGCTCGCGCCCTGATGGTTGTGGTGACAGGGACCATCGCAATCCTTGCCGCCCCAACGCGCCGCCGATGATCGACCTTCGGCGCCGCGGCCAGGGTGGCCGCCGCTACCGCCACCGGTTTATGGACCGACAGGACCCGGGTGGCCAGCAGGACCGGGCCCGCGAATACCCCGATCAGCAGGCCGGTCACCAGCGTGCAGGGTGCGGCGATGATGCGGTCGAGGTCATACAGCCGGTACCGCAGGATTCCGGCACCCGATGCTGAGTGGGACGGCGGCCAGCCCGGCCACCGCCGAACGAATGGGGAGAAGTTCAACATCCACCCGAACCAGCTGAAGTTCCCTGGCGCCCAGAGCGGCCGTTCTGGCACGAGGTGCGCAGCGCAAGGCGCTGGTGCAGGTGAACCGCCCCGGTCCGGTGATGCGAGCCCCGTTGCATGCCGCGAGTGCTGTCAGGCCGGCGGCTTTCCGAGAGTTCGGGCGCACGCCCGTCCCAGATCGTCCAGGAGAGTGCGCATGCGCTGGTTATCGATCTCGCGCCACCCGGGCTGAGCGAACAGGTAGTTCTTCAGCCGACCGCCGGCCAGGAACGGGTCCGATGCCAGCTTGCCCGTGATGAGATCCGCCAGGTGCGCCCCCTGGGCGATCATGGGCTCGAGGATCTCGAGTTCCTCCGCGGACAGGAACTGCACCGCGTGGACCGGTACGGACCGGCCAGCCGCGGACAGCGCCGCCGGAGGAGTGTATGCCGCAGCGATCTCGCGCGCCACCATCGCGTGCTGTGGCAGCGGATGGAGGAACAGGACGACGGGAAAGATGGCGTCGATCTGGGAAGGGTCCAGGCGAGGGGTATGGGTCGTGCCGTCCAGGAGGTTCGTGGCGGCCGTGACCGGCTGGCGCAGTTTCCGGCCGATCGGTCCTTCGGGCGCGAGTAGCTGACGGAATCCTTCCACGCTGCCCTTGACCTGCACGGCCATGGGCAGCGTTGAGACCGTCATCTCGATGACGATCAGCGAGCGGTCTTCGAGGAGAAGAGCGTCGGGCTTGCTTCGTCCATCTGGACCGCGGACCTCGGATTCCGGTATGAACGTAGCTCCTCCCGCCGTGGCGGCCGCGGCCAGCGCGGCCGTGCAGTACTCCTGGAAGAGCTCACCCACCTTGGCGTTGAGATCCTCGACGCCGTGCTCTGCATCGTCCTTGCGGGCGGCCTCGAACAGGTTCCAGTACAGCCCGATGGAGAGCCGGTGGAGGAACAGCGGCATCGAGAGCGGAAGCATGCCGCCGCTCGGAACACGCATGAGGGGCTTTTCCCCGAACGCCTCGAAATTCGTCAGGGCGAGCGAGGATGCGGTGAGCCGCGTCTGCGGATGCGCGCGCAACCAATCAGGAGTCGCAACCAGGTCAGCCTCGACCAGCTCGGCGTGCGGCACATGGCCAAGCTGGCGGGCAGCACGACCGATGGCCTGATCGAACTCGATCTGCTGGAGTGCCGCCACGCTTGGCACGTTGAGCAGTTCGCTGACGAGCAGATACCCGCAGGTGAGGAACTCCTCAATGGTGTAGCCCTTGCATTGCTCGAACAGCCGATCGAACGGGCTGGGGTGCCCCCACTTCGCCCGAGGCCGCTGCACGAAGAGATCGAAGTAGCGACCCAACAGGTAGCGCTCCTCCTCGTTGCGGTTCTCGCCGTACCGCCGGATGAGGAGCTTCAGCAGGCTGTCGTCGCCCTGTCCGCCGGTGATATCGAGGGCGTCGGGAATTCGGAGAAGAAGCTCCGCGCCTACAGCCGTATCCCATTGAGCGCGGTCCCCGGGCTTGCCGAAGTGGACGGCCAGCAGTGCCGCGATGAGGAGCTGGGTCGGGTGAATGACGGTGTCCGAGCCGGTGGTCTCAGCTGTGAGCCGAACGCGCTCAAAGATGTTCGGGGGGAACAGCTCCTTGGCCACATCCAGCTGATCGTGCAGATACGCGGCACGGTCGCCGCCATAATGACGGCGCATGACGAGCTGCAGGATGCTGACCAGGTACAGAATGCCCTCGGCCGGTAGCTGGGCCGCGAGCCGGGTGAGCACACTGAGCGTGGTGGGCTCATCGTCCGGGTATAGCTCCCTCCAGCCGATGGTCGCGTGCGTATAGCCGCTGGCCTGCGCCAGAGCGACACCCGGGTCGGCCACCGTGGGCACGAAGAGGCCACGATCGGGGTTGTATCGGAAGGCCGTCACGGTACTCCCTGGTCAACTGATGGTCGCCAGCTCTGGACCAGCCGGACGTTTTGTCACACCGGGATCTGCTCGCCCTTTGCTCTGCCGGACGTTGCCCACCGAGCCGAGGGAGATCAACCCGTTCCCCCGCACCCCCTCCCCGGGCGACCACTACTAACTTATCCCCCAAGACGGAATCATCCCGGCACGAGAACCGGGGTAGTTCCCGAGTTCGGACGTCCTACACCCAGACGGTGCGTTCGTCCCGGTAGCAGGGCCAGGGCCTTTGCGGAGCGTCGGGGTCCGCGAGCATGAACCTGACACCCTCGATCCAGGTCTTCTGCTCAGCCAGCTCGATCAGGTAGCGGTCCAGCTCGCGGCGGCGCATCTGCAGGGTCTTCGAGTACTCCGCGAACAGCCCGCCGGGTACCGGCCACGATCTCTTACTGACCATCTCCATGACGACCTCGTCGGGGGGTATTTCCCCTGTTCCGGCCCAGACCCATCCGGCCGGGATGCCCGCGTCGCTAACCGACGCCGCCAGCGCCGGGCCCGAGGTCTCCACGGTGAACACGGCGATGTCGCCGATCAGCCGGGCGCAGGCGACCGGGTGGAGGGGATAGGCGGCGAACGGGACGCGCAGCGGGTCACGGGAGACGCTGTCCAGGCTGGTGGCATGAATGTTGGAGGCCTGCCGCGGACCGAGTCCGGCCCGGCGCAGCGCCCCGCTGAACTTGCGCTCCAGCTGATCGTTGAACTGGTCCTCGGTCCAGCCCTGCGCCTGGCAGCCGTACAGGTCGGACACCAGCAGCGCGCGGTCTCCGCGGACCTTGGCCGCGAAGATGCCCTCCCTGGCGGCCCGCTCAGTCCCGATCTGCAGCAGGTCCAGGTGGGGCCGGTACGGCAGGTCCAGGTCGTATAGCCACTCGCCGCGGTCATCCCCGGGCAACGGGCCGGTCCGGCCGAGTGCACGGCGGACGGCTTTGATCCTGCGGTTCTGCACGGAGTTATGGCGCTTCGCGTTGGTCTTGACCTCGATCTGCACTGGTCCCTCGTCCGTGAACGCGGTGATGTCGCCGATCCGCAGGCAGTTGGTCAGGTCGTGCATGAGCGCGAACTGGCCGTCTTCTCTCCGTGCCTGCTCGACACGCGCGCGCTCGGCGGCGAGCCCCAGTTTCCCGGCCATCATCCCCGGTGACTGGTTGCGGGCCAGGGCGATGATGTACTGGCGCTCGAACCCGAACACCCGCCAGGCCAGCGCATCGCCGACGCAGCGGAGCTGCCGCGCTACCCGCTCGCAGATGTCGAGCTCCAGCTGCCAGGTCGACAGCAGGGAGGGATCCAGCCCTGACTGCGGTTCGGGTGCTCCGACCTGCGGAGACTTTCCGTTGGCCATCCGCTTGACAGCCCGGTTGAAGGCGTGGTGGTCCTCTTCCACCGCCAGGACCTGAGCGAGCAGCGCCTGCTGGAACTCAAAACCCTCATCCACGTCGGTGCAGGCGCGCAATTGCCGGATCAACTCCACCAGGGTCTCCTGGGCAGCGCTGTGCCGCGGGTGGTCCAGTACCTGCTGGAACGAGTCCAGGTAGTCATCGAGCTTCACACGGCCAGTGTCACCGACCTCACCGACATTCCCGAACGCTTTGGCGCGTCGCGCGGCGGAGAAGTTGGGTTCCCCCTCTGCGCTGGTGGGTGCTGGGCGGCGCGGTGCTGGTGCTCGCGGTGGCCGCCGGTGCATCGTCAGCGGGTGGGGCCGTGTGGCCTTAGTGGTGCTGGCGGCCGTCGCGCTGGTGGCGGTCCGCCTGGAGCCGGACCGGGCTGTCCTGGTGTCGCTGGCCGGGGCGACGGGGGGAAAGACAGCCCGGCGAGCTGGGCGGCGGTGCTAGCGCGCTGGGCCGGGCGTGGCTGTGCGGGCGATGCTGGGTATTTGGCGGCGTGCAGCTGTTCGGCGGCGGCGCGGGCTGCGGCGGCCTGGGCGGCGTGCTGCTGGGCGGCGCGGAGCTCGGCGACGGCTTCGGCGAGCGCGGCCAGCCGGGTGATGAGCATGATCGGGGCCATGGAGCGGTCGCCGGTCAGGTAGGCGAACGCGGACAGCAGCCGGGCGGCCTGGCGGAGCCGGTTCCCGGCCAGGGACGGCGGCGGGATACGGCCATGAGGCGGACGGGCGGCGCGGTCGTAGGCGTCGGCGGCCTGGCGCAGGACGCGGCTGCCGAGCAAGGCGGCAGCCACGTGCAGGGTATCGGAGGTGGCCCAGGCGGCATCACCGGCGGCAGCCGGGTCGGTCCAGACCGTGGCCCGGATCTGCGCGGCGGCGTCGGCGGCGGCGCGGGTGGCGTGGTCCCAGACCGCGTTGCGTTCCTCGGCGGTCAGGGTCAGATGCCGTCTGCCGGGTGCGGCCCGGGTCGGGATCCACCGCTGCCGCAGCTTGGGCCAGCTCAGGTCCGCCGCGAGTTTCCCGCCGCCGTACCAGACCGGTCCGCCGTCCTTGGCGGTGTCGCCGGGCAGGGCGACCGAGTACCCGGTGACCTGACCAGGGCTCTTGACGCTGAACCGCTTGCGCACCAGCACCCCGGCCTGGTCCAGGCGGGCGAAGAACTCGCCCTCGCTGCCCGCTGCCGCCGCAGCGGTGGTGACCTGCCGCCGCAGCGTGATCCTCGGGGCCTCCTCCAGGCCACGGCGGGCGGCCTTCTCGTTCTCCGCACGGCTCGGACGGCGGGCCGCGGTGCGGTCGGCGGGCGGGGTGCAGCGCAGCCCGTACCGCTGCTCGGCGGCGAGGCAGGCGGCGCGGACCTTGTACCGTTCCCAGGACAGGCTGGGCTTGCCGCCGTCCTGGCGGGCCAGCATCGCGACGAGATAAATGTGATCATCGCCGTGCCGGACGGCGATCCAGCGGACGGCCTCGTCTTCCTGACCGTAGGGGGACAGCCCGGTGCGGTGCATGACCTCGTGCGCGATGGCCGCCCATTCGTCGTCGGACAGCATCCGGTCGCCGGGAGCGGCGCGCATCGAGCAGTGCCAGACCGGCCGTGCGTAGCCCCGCTCGCCGAGAGCGGCCTGCGGCTGCTTCAGCAGCCCGGTCAGCGTGGCGAAGTCCCGCCTTCCGTCCGGCCGCAGCGGCGGTTCGAGGCTGGCCGGATGACGCCACCCGGCGACGATATGGGGATCGGTGTGTTCCTCGTGGCGGCCGGGACCGAACAGGTAGTACAGCAGCGGTTCGACGTGCTCCCCGCGCGGGGTGCTGATCTTTCCGATCACCCGGTTACCGCCGCCTCCACCGCGACCGTCACCGCAGGGCTTTGCGTACGGCGTCGGCGACCTGGTCGATGTGGTCGGCGCGGCGGATGGTGCCGGTGGCGTAGCCGGGCAGGTTCCCAGCGGGCTGCCCGATGGCGTTCAGTTTCGCGACCGCCTGGTTGATGTTTGTGCCGATGCGGCGGACCAGCCCGGCCGCGCGCATCAGCTCGATCAGCGCCCGCCGGAGCGATTCCCGGTCGCCAAGGGGGCCGCCGTTCGCGGCGGCGGCCAGCACGGCCTGGGCGATGTACGCTCTGCGGGCCAGCTCTGCTCGCCGGGCTGCTGCTTCGATGACCGCGTATTCCTCGCCGGTCAGCGTGACCTCCACCCGGCGCGTGCGCGGGACCGGCTGCCGTGACCGTCGCCGACCCTGCCCGCTGACGCCGGTCTGGCTGCCATCGCTCATAGCACCCATCATTCTGTCGTGCTCCCGCTCGCGGCTTCTATTTCCTGACCGCTTTGTTTTGCCTCCCGCTACTTCCCGGATGGGAGGTAGCGGAGGCCATGTCCTGGTGCCAGTTTACGTATGGACCGCGCCCGGTCCAGACGTAAGAGGGGGTTTATCCCACATCTTGCTGACGGCGGTTGCGGGCTGCTTTCATTCAGCGCAAGGGGCGCTGGTTAGCGACCGCGCATCTGTCCTCCTCGCCGCTGGCGTGGCGGTCGCTGGCGCACGCGGGAAGGCGAGATCGAAGTCCTGGGTGGCCCCAAGCTCTCGAGGTTCCCGCCGGGTGTCGGCCACGCTGAGCCGCAGGCCAGCGGCCGACGTACGGTTCCCGTGAGACTGCCGTGGCGCAATGACGCCCAGGTTGGCGATCATCATACGGGCGTGTTTATGTGAATGCTTGAACACGCCGGACGTGACGTATCCCCGGTTTACGGGTTCAAGCAAGAAAATTCTGCCGTACTAACCAGTGCTATTTAGTGCTGCCGGGTGATGTTCAGCGCTGCGGAGTGATGCCTGGTCCCGTTTAACGCGGTCTACGTTAGCGCACGTTGATTTGCCGCCCGGCCGTAAATACGTAGCTTTAAATCATGCCAGGGGACCAGCATCGCCGTGACAACGGGGACCGGGAATGAGGAACCGGACGGGCATCCAGACAGCCCCTCCGGAACCAGCCGGGTCACGCCCGCCCCCGGCCGCGCACAGCCAGCACGAGCACTGCCCCGGCCACGATGGGGACCCCGACGATGACGGCGAGGTCGGCCTGGATGCCTACGTCGCCCGGCTGGCCGCCGCCGCTCCGCCGCTGTCCGGCCAGCAGCGGGACACGCTCGCGCTGCTCCTGCACCGCCCGCGCCGCAGGTGAGCGACCAGACGGTCTCATGGTCCGGATCACGCGGCCCACGCGGTGCTCTGTCAGGAGACCTCATGCCGTTCCCAGCCGGGGGGCAGCTTGGGCAGGCCGATGAGCACGTCGAGCCCGAGGTGCTCCCGGAGCAGGGCCTTGAGGTGGCGGCCCTCGATGATCTCGATCCGGCTGCCGTTGCGGGCGGCGAAGTCCCGGCTGGCCTTGCCCACCCAGGACGTGGTGACCAGCACGCCCTTGGCGGCGTTCTTGTCGTCCATGACACCGGCCAGCGCGTGCACGGCCTCCAGCCCGACGATCTTGCTGTACCGCTTGGCCTGGATGATGCACAGCCCGCCGACGATCGGGTCCTCGTTGACCGCGACCCCGTCCACTCCCTCGTCCCTGGAGGCCTGGGTCACCCAGGACTTCATGCCCATCGCCTCGAACAGCTCCCGGATCAGGTGCTCGAACTCCACCGGCTTGAGCGCCAGCAGGTCCGGGCGGCTGTCCAGCCCGGCGATGACATTCATCTCCTCCACGAACTTGAACTTCCGCAAGTCGAACTTCAGTACTGGCTCGACCGGCTCCAGGTCGTAGGGGTGCGGGGAGATCAAGGCGTTGAGGTAGGCGCGCAGGCACGCCTTGGGGTCCAGCTCGGGCTCGTCCAGGACGATCTCAGCGAACTCCTCGCGCGGAGCGTGGACGGAGAGCAGCAGCGGCCGGACCGGCTTGCCGGTGGCGGGGGCCTTGGCCGAGACGTAGCCGTTGAACACGATCCCGGCGACCAGCGTGGCCGGGGCGGCATCGAACGCCTCGGCCAGCGTGCGCAGCGCCACCCGGGCGATCAGCTTCTCATACAGCTTGTTGATCTCGGTTTCCTTACGCGGGCTCGGCTGGATGACGTCCTTGGTCTTCACGTACCGGTAGCCCGTCACCGCCGGGATCACGTCTTTGCGGGGCAGTTCGTACTCCACCCACAGCTCGCGGGATTCCGGGATGTACTGGGCCGCGCACGAGCCATCCAGGCCCTCCGGGTATACCGAGGTGGCCAGGGTCCGCTGGATCGCGGCCACGAACGCTTCCGAGCCGTCCGCGTTGAAAGCGTCCTCGGCGCGGCGGCTGCGCGCGGCCAGGTGACGGCTGCGGTCGGCCAGCAGCCGCTCGAACGCGGCAATCGTGGCCTCCACGGCCTCGGTCCTGACCTCGGCCTCAGCGGTCCGCCGTTCCACCGCCCGACGGCGCCGGTCCGCCTCCCTGGCCTGTTCCCCCCGGCGTTCCTCTGCCGCCTGCCGCTGCTGTTCGCGCGCCTCGGCCGCCGCCTGGCGTTCCCGCTCCCGCTCCTGCGCAGCGGCCAGCCGTTCCGCTTTGGCTGCCTCCTGCTGCCGGGCACGTTCAGCCTGCTGCTCCTCCCGCAGCCTAGCCTGGGCCGCGCGTTCGGTCTCCCGCCGCTGCTCCGCGGCCTCCTTCTCCATCTGGGCCGCGACCCTGCGCCCTTCTGCGGCCCACACTCTGGCGGCCTGTTCTTCCAGCTTCTTTTGCTGCAGCTTGGCCTTCTGGCGAGCCTCATACATCTGGGCGAGCAGCGACTTGCGTCTGGGCATCACGTCCTCCAGACGGTCAGGAGCACAACACGGCCGCAACAGACCGCACAACGGTTTCTACTTAACGTAACCGACAAAGCGGCGTCATCCAATAGCCTGCATGCGAGCCGGGGAACCCGGCCGCGCCCGCGTCGGCAGGACACCAGCCGGACACCTCTCACGCGCCCCGGACAGGGCATCAGGAACGACCGGCGTCCTGGCTGGTTTCAGGCGACGTCCGGCTGGTTCCAGGTGACCTGGACCGTGGCCGGGTCAAACGCGCGGCGCGCCCCCTTGCCCGGGGAGTACAGCGTGACCGACATCAAGGTCTTGATCACCGCCCGCTTGCGGCTGATGTCCAGGCCGGCCCACACGGCGGCGGCGTTCTCGGCGGCGACCAGCGGAGCCAGCACGTTCTCCCGCGCCGCGCCGTCCAGCTCAGCGCCGATCGCATCCAGCCGGGCGTTGCCCGCCTGGGTGGCCTTGAGCATCTGGGCACGGCTGATCCGGCCCAGGGCACAGTCCCCGGCCATCTCCTCCAGGTTCGTGCGGATCGCCGCGGCTTCTTCCCGCAATCCCGCCACGTCGATGCCGGCCTCCTCGACGCTCACCAGGTCGGCGGCATCCGGACGGGACAGCCTGGCCACGACGAGTTTCTCCACGAATCTCTCCACCGGTTCGGCCTGCCGCGCCACATGCCCGCCGTGATAGGCGCGGTTGCGGGTGGCGGGGGTGCAGCGGTAGATGTGGTGCCCGGTGTGAGATGGCATGCCGGTGACCACGTTCCCGCACGGGCACAACGCCAGCCCGCCCAGCAGCGTCCGCACCCCGTGCGGCGGCTTGCGGGTGGGGTCTTCCAGGATGCCCCGCACCGCCCGCCAGGTTTCCTCCGGCACCAGCGGCTCCCAGTCTCCCTGGCCGACGATCTGCCCATGGTAGGCCGACAGGCCCGCGATCCTCGGATTCAGCAGAATCATCCGGATGCTGGTCCGGTTCCATTCGGTCGTGCCGCGCTGGGCCTGCTGCGGCGGCTTGAGGCCCAGCCGGGTCCACTCCCGCCGGATGCCGCTGATCGTCCCGCCGCCCAGCAGCGCGACGCACGCCTCGGCCACCGCCGCGCCCTCGACGGGATGCGCGGTCACGTGGTCATCCAGGTAGCCGAACGGGCGCGGACAGCCGGTGAACCGCTTGCCGTTGATCGCGGCTTGCTCGAAGGCCAGCTTCTGCCGTTCGGCCTTGCGTTCCTGCTCGGCCTTGGCCACCGCGATCATGATCCGGGCATGCAGCCGCCCCGAATCGGTGCCCAGGTCGATGCTCCCGTCCACCTCGGCGAACCGCACCCCGGCCTTGTCGAACCGCGGGATCAGGTACTCCAGGTCCAGCGGCTCACGGATGAACCGGTCCCACTTAAAGCACAGCACCGCATCCACCATCCGCGCGTCGACCAGCCGCATCGCCTCCTCATACCCGGGCCGGTACTTCCCCGGCCTGGTCGGGTCCTTCCGCGTGACGCCGATGTCGTTATCCGAGAGCCGGTACACCACCGTCCAGCCCCGCTCGGCGGCTTTCTGCTCCAGCTTGGCCATCTGGTTGGCCACGCCGTGCTCGTCGTGTTTGTCGTCCAAGCTGATCCGGACGTAGATCAGGCAGCGGACCAGGGTGCGTGTCACGCCGTCGGGCGGCCTGCCTTCTTCCGCCAGCCGTATTGCGTCACCTATCATCATATGTGTTATTATAACGGACAGGAGCCAGCATGCAGGCACTACCACCGACTCAAGCAGCACCCCGGCTGGAACGTCGAGCAATTCGCCGACGGCTGGCGTGGCCGCGACCGGCGGTGCCGGGGCTGGCGTGGCGGGGACGGGCGCTGGCGTAACGTGGAGATGTCGGCTTGGCACTGCCGTGCCGGGTGTGGTTGCCAGCGGTGCGCTCGACAGGCGCGGGAGAGGCCAGGGGGTAGAC
>Ga0116215_1002390_pt1 | contig 11624 bp, 11 predicted proteins | sample Sb_taG_7_FD_89698 | JGI IMG/M metagenome (GOLD analysis project Ga0116215, IMG submission 89698) | Peat soil microbial communities from Weissenstadt, Germany - Sb_50d_2_FS metaG | ecosystem: Environmental > Terrestrial > Soil > Wetlands > Peat | place: Germany: Weissenstadt | collected 2010-09-21 | reverse complement strand
CCCCCGTTCGTCGCCATCGTGGGTGGCGCGAAGGTCGCAGACAAGCTCGGCGTATTGAAGTCGATCGCTGAGCGCGCCGACCACGTGCTTCTCGGAGGCGCGATGAGCTTTACCTTTCTCCGTGCACTCGGGTACGAAGTCGGTGCGTCGCACGTCGAATCCGACTTGATCGAGGATGCGAACTCGCTCCTGGATCGTTATGCCGGCATGGAGACCCCGAGAGACATCGTGGCACTCGCCCCCGACGGAGAGATCGGCATCGGTCGACCCGCGACAGGCGAGGTCGAGCAGTTCACGGGCGATCTCCCAGCTGGTTGGCAAGGTGTCGACGTCGGTCCTGCGACACGGGCGAGCTTCTCCGGGATCATTGCCGGGGCGGGAACGGTGCTGTGGAACGGCCCGATGGGCGTCTTCGAGGACCCACGCTTTGCCGAGGGAACTCGAGCCATCGCCGAGGCGGTTGCCTCCTGTCCGGGATTCAGCGTGGTGGGTGGAGGGGAGACCGCGGCTTCGCTGCACCAGTTCGGACTCGAGGGCCGCATCGACCACATTTCAAGTGGAGGAGGCGCAACCCTCGAGCTCCTCGAAAAGGGGGATCTGCCCGGCCTCGCTGCTCTGCGTTCGAGCCGAGCCGCGCTGCAGGGATGAGTTGGTGCACCGTTTCTGCCCCGTGACTCACGGATGAGAAATAGCCGAAATAGCAGCAAGGTGGCTTGGCGAAGCTCCGTTTGGGAAGATGATGGCCGAGGCACGATGTCGCCAACATGAAGTGGAGCAGTCCATCAATGGGGAAAGTCATGAACATCGTCGTGGCAACCGATGGATCCGAGGCTGCGATCGGTGCGGCACGACAGTCGATGGATCTGCTGCGCCCTGGAGCCCACGTGGTCCTCGTGATGGTCATCCCCGAATACGAGGACCCCACGGAAGACGCTGGGGGGATTGAAGGACCAGCGATCAGCTACGAGCAAGCCGAGAGGGATTGGAAGAAGGCAATCGCTGAGGGGCAATCCGCACTCGATCGCACCGCCGCTGTGCTCGAACCAAACGTGGAGGTGCGTCTGGTTCCGGACGACGAGTCAGCGGGGGCCGCCATTGTGCGAGTCGCCCACGAGATAGATGCAGATGTGCTCGTAGTCGGCTCATCCGGCAAGGGTTGGTTGGGCCGAGTCCTTAAGGGATCGGTCAGCGACTACGTAGCACACCACGCTCCATGTCCGGTCTTGCTGATCCGCCACGACAACTGACCGCGAAGGCCCCTATTGACCGTAATTGTCAATGGGGCGTAGAACTGCGCCACAGAATCTCGCATGTAATGCACCACGGAACGGGCCATGGATGTTCCGTCGATCAGGCGCTACTGAGGTACTCGCGCAACGCTGAGACTACGTTTTACCGAAGACCTGTGTCGAGACGCACCGATTCGACCGCTTTGGTTGCTTCGCGGCAGCCGCCCTCGGCCGTGACCGGATCTCCAAACCCACTTGTCGGCGGCGCATTCCTTGGAAGAGCAGACGCACGGGGAGGCAGCTATCACCGTTTCGGGAATCCGGGGTTCAGGATCTCCTTGGCAATAGGAGACACGACGGCGCCGAGCTCGAGAACGAGGACCATCAGCAAGTCATCCAAAGTGATGATGCCGCCAAGGTCACCGTCCTCGAGGACTGGGAGGCGCCGTACTCCTGCGTCTTTCAACAGCCGATAAGCGTCGAAGATATCAGCCGATCCCTGAATCGTCACCAGGCCCTCGCTCATGACTTCCTGGACCCGGGTTGTCAACGCTCGCCCCATCCCGACCCCGCGTACCGCGATGTCCCGGTCCGTCACGATGCCAACAACCTGGTCGCCTCTCATCACGATGAGTGATCCGACCCCATGATCACCCATGAGCCGTGCGGCTTCTTTAAGGGTGCATTCCGGGGGCACCGTGACCGGAGCTTCGTGCAAACACTCGCTTACTCGCATGGATTACGGCCCTCCTCGTCATGTGGATGGATACTGTTGTGAAAACGACTTGACTGGCTATGTTGGCATCTTCCGCTTGCTTCCTCCCGGGCATCGCCCGGGTTAGTGCTGTCCCGCAACAATGTCAGGGCGCTCTTCGAGGCCGTCGTCTTCGTCCTCCGTCCGCCGACGAGACGGCAGCGCAACCGCCACCAACGCGGCGCTTGTGCTCACAACCACAACCCCCACCAGCAGGGCCAGGTCCATCCCGTCGACAAAAGCGTGGCGTGCGGCAGTGGTCAACGCAGTACCGAGGGAGCCCCCGGCGATCCGAGCCACCGCCAAGGCTCCTCCCACCGAGCCCAAGATGGCGTGTCTGGCGACGGCGGGGACGATGTGGCCCGCCAGGGTGTGAGTCATCATTCCCTGATACCGAGCGGCGAGTACCGATCCGATGACCGCAACGCCGAGTGCTCCTCCCACCTGCAGAGCAGTTCCATTCATGGCGGAACCCACCCCAGCGCGGTTGCGCGGTAGCGATCCCATCACCGAGGCCGTTGCCGGAGCGATGATGAGCCCGGCACCGAGGCCCAACAGCACCATGCCGATCAATGCGTGCCCGAATCCCTGTGCCGTGGTGGTTGTCGTCAGATGCCAAAAGCCGGCCGCCACGATGAGAAGCCCCGACGCGACCACGGCCTTTGTCCCGACCCACCGATCGAGGTACGTCGACGACAACGCGGCGACAGCGAGCACTGCGGCAATGGGCAGAATGCGTATACCGGCGCCAAGGGCCGAGAACCCGAGGGAGAACTGGAGGTACTGGGTCAGGACGAAGAGGGCGCCCATGAGGCCAAACACAGCCAGCGCGATCGCCACCATGGCCACGGAAAAGCGCCGGTTCCCAAAAGGCTCGAGCACGAGCATGGGATGGGAGCTGTGGCGTTCCCAGAAGACAAATCCCAATAGGATCGCCACCGCAGCCGCTCCTGTACCGATCACCAGCGGGGAGTGCCAGCCACGCACGGGTGCTTCGATGATCGCCCATAAGAGCAGCGCCAGGCCGGTGGTGGAGAGCACCGCGCCGAAGACGTCAATCGTTCGACGTTGAGGATCACGCGAGTCGGGAACAAGCCAGAGCGCCATCGCCAGTCCCAACGTGGCCACCGGTACATTGACAAGGAAGACCGATCCCCACCAAAAATGCGCCAGCAGCCATCCACCGGCGATGGGGCCGATCGCGATGCCCAGGCCGGTTGTTGCTGACCAGATCCCGATGGCCCGCGCCTGGTCCTGAGGGTCACGAAACACGTCGGTGATGATTGACAACGTGGCCGGCATGATACAGGCCGCGCCGAGGCCCATGACGGCGCGGGCCGTCACCAAGCTGGAGACAGACGTCGAGAAGGCCGAACCAGCCGAGCCCACCGCGAAGATCGCAAGGCCCGCACAGAAGACCTTCTTTCGTCCAATCCGATCACCAATGCTTCCTGCAACCAGAAGGAGTCCGGCAAAGACACACGCATAGATATCGACGATCCACTGAAGCTGCGAGTCGGTCGCGTGCAAGACCCTGACGAGGGTAGGCAGGGCGATGTTGAGGATGGTGTTGTCGAGCGACACGATAAGGAGGGAGACGCACAGCACGGCGAGGATGGCCCAGCGCCGACCGGGTGCCGGGTGCCGCGTCAGCGATGCAGGCGCCAGCGTGTCGGTGCTCACAGGCTCAGCTCACCACGACAAGGGCTTTCCAGATAGGGCCAAAAGTCATACCCCGCAACAGCAAGGACCGGGAGTTTGATGAGGACGTTCGGCCCTACCGCGACCGCCAGCGGTCGGGGCACGGTTGGACCGTGGCTCTGAGACGGCGCAGGGTGTGACAGGCTTTGCCGTGGATCTGAACGATGCTTGTGGGGTGCGCGAAACACACTTCTCGATCCTGCTCTTCCTCGGAGAGCACGTCCTCAAAATGCGCAAGCCGATCCGATTCGACTTCGCCGACTTCTCGACGCCGGCCGCTCGGGCCGAGGACTGCCGACGCGAGGTCGATCTCAACCGTCGTCTGGCTCCTGATGTGTACCTGGGAGTCGCGGACGTCACGATGGCGGGTCAGACCCTCGATCATCTCGTCGTGATGCGTCGTCTGCCGGCCGAGCGTGCCCTGGCCCGTTTGGTCTGCTCCGAGCCGGAGGCCGTCTGGGAGGTTGAGCTCCATGCTGTAGCAAGGGCATTGGCAACCTTCCACGCCCGGGCCGACCGATCGCCCGAGATTTCGGCCAACGCATCGCTAAGCGCTGTCAGCGATCAATTCGAGGCGAACGTGGCGGCGACGGCACACTTCGTCGGCCCGGTCCTCGATGCGAGCGCTCACCACGCCGTGGTGGGCGCGGTCCGGCGTTATCTGGTGGGACGCGATCCCTTGTTCAAGGCCCGTATCGCCGCCGGCCAGGTCTGCGATGGCCACGGGGATCTCCAGGCCGACGACATCTATTGCCTCGATGACGGACCGAGGATCCTCGACTGCCTCGAGTTCGACGAAAGCCTGCGCTGCGGCGACGTGGCCGCAGATGTGGCCTTCCTTGCCATGGACCTCGAACGGCTGGGCAAGACCGAGGCAGCGGTGCGATTCGTCAGAGACTACGAGGCGTGGGTCGGTGCAAGGTTGCCCGCATCCTTATTGCACACCTATATCGCTCTGCGTGCCTACGTCCGCATCAAGGTGGCGTGCATCCGACACGAACAGGGAAACCTCGACGCAGCGGAAGAGGCGGTTCGGCTCCTGGAACTCGCCCAGTCCCACCTGGAGCGGGGTCGGGTCCGTCTCGTGCTCGTGGGGGGCCTTCCCGGAACGGGCAAGTCCACGTTGGCCAACGCTCTGAGTGACCCCCTCGGTGCCATTGTGCTCCGGTCCGACGAGCTCCGTGGCGGACCGTCTAGCGCCGTCGCCGATCGTTCGGTGGCGGCGACGTTCCGTCGGGGGCGCTACACACCTCGCCGGACACAAGACGTCTATAACGAGCTGATCAGTGCCGCCCGGCAGCATCTGGGCCTCGGCCAGTCGGTCATTCTCGACGCTTCATGGATCGACGCGTCGAACCGGGGCCTGGCTCAGGCGCTCGCCATCCAGGCGTCCGCCGATCTGATCGAGCTCCACTGCACGGCCCCTCCCGCCGTCATCGAAAGGCGGATCGCCATGCGACTCCAAGACAGCGAAGGCCTCTCCGAGGCCACGGTCGAAATCGGTCGGGCCATGGCTCGCCTCGAGGCCCCGTGGCCGTCGGCTACGGACGTCGACACGGCGCGACCGCCTGGCGTGGTGCTGGCAGACGCCCTCCGGATCGCGGGCCTACCGCTCATCGTGGTCCCGCCAACGGGCTGATCACCCGATCACCTGGCCGGCCACTCCTTTCCGCTGCGGTGCAGCCGACCCGATGCAGCCAGCCGACCCATGTGCGCACACCAGCCTTGAGCCAAGGGCCTACGGACGAGAACTGTCCCGAACCGATTGACCGAACTTACGTCAGGATCGCATCGGCCTCTGGCATATCCGCATCATGTCCGTGGACGACCATAACGGGACATGAGGCGTGTGTCATGCAGTGCTGGCTCACCGAGCCAAGCAACATGCCGGTGAGGGTGCCGTGCCCTCGGCAGCCGACGACGAGCAAGTCAGCACCCTTGGCCGCTTCGAGAAGCTCCGTCGCCGGACGACCTTCGACCACAACCGACTCCACGTCGACAGGGGGATCGGTTCCAAGGGCTTCCTCGACCGTGGCATCAAGTGCCTTGCGAGTGTCGAGCTCGGGGTTGAACTCGGTAGGATACGGTGGCGCCCACCCAAAGCTGGTCGGGTACTCCCAAGCCATCACCGCACGCACCTTCGCCCCGGTGATCCGGGCCTGGCGAGCTGCCCAGCGCAAGGCCTCCTTGGACGACTCCGACCCGTCGACTCCCACCACGATCCATCCTCGAAGAGGGCCTGTCCCCTGCAGATTCAGATCAGCGACCATGGCTACGCTCCGTTCATCTCTTAGACTTCACGATTCCGGACCAGACTGCTGGCCTCTCTGAACGAGTCACCTCAAGCCGCGGCCCTTGACGCCCGGGCGGCATCCCTTGGACGGGGGGGCCGAGCTGCGTGAACGACGACATCGAAATGGGCATGGAGACCACACGAGGAACTCGGGTTGTAAACCGACAGCGGGACACGGCATCCGGGCTCCTCGCACGTCCTTCCTGACGAAAACGTCCGCGCCTGCTTTGCCGGGGGACCGACCATCATGGCCCCGATGATGTCCCTACTGATTTCAGCGGACAACGGAACACCTCCTCACCGCGTGCTCTTTGTTACTAAGAGAATGAACCAGGTGCTCCGCACACGACAGGGCCGAAGGTCATACGCCGTACTTCGCAGATAGGACGACGCCCTTTGCTCGCAAATGTGTGAGACATCGCCGTCACTCCTTTTCAGGCCCGTGCGGCGTCGGGGGCCTCGCTCTCACCGACTCGCGTCGCTCGTTCTCCGCCGCTTGCTCCTCGGCACCCGCCCCCAGGTAGACGAAGAATCCGATGAGGACGAGCCAGAAGTCATAGAAGATGCCGCCCAAAATCATCACGAAAGCCAGAATCCGGGCGATCCTTGCCGCCTGACGGGTGGCGGTGAGCCTGTCGTGGCGTCGCTCGAGCAGGGCGCGCACGACCCGTCCTCCGTCCATGGGGAGGGCGGGCAACAGGTTGAACCCACCCAACAAGGCGTTGAGCCAGGCCAACCGGGCGAACCAGGAACCGGCAAACAGGGTAGGCGGCCACAGATGGGCACCGAAGACCAGGCCGCCCACCACGGCGAGGGCGGTCAAGCCGAGGCTGGTGAGCGGTCCGACGATGGCGATGGCGAGTTCGTCGGCGGGGCGCTCGGGCATCTTCTTCAACTGGGAGAGCCCGCCGATGGGCAGGAGCAGGATGCCCTCGACCACGGCACCTCGTCGGCGGGCCACGATGCAGTGGGCGTACTCTTGCACCAGGACCGAGGCGAAGACCGCCGTGATCCACAGCAAGCCCACGCCGACGGTGGACGCCCCGCTGCTGATGTTCACCCACACCACCAAGATCACGAGCACGAGGAAGGTCCCGTGCACCCTGATGTCAATGCCACCGATACGGGCGACCCGGATCGAGGTTCTCGTACTCCCCTCCTGCGCCGCCATGGACACCCACCTCGTGATCAAGCTCCACCCTCAGGATGGGCGTCTGTCGGGCATCTGGACCAGGGCACAATGTCCATTTCGTTAGCGCTCGTTAGGCGATAGACAGGCGCCGACCCCGAGATCGAACCCCCACCGTGGATTCCCCGAGCCCTCGCCGCTCGTGCGGGCGCATGGACTGCCGGGGGCCCGAGGGATGGTCCAAGCCAGTACACCTGGCAGGTCAACCTGTGACTTCTGACCCTGGTCGGGACCGCACCACACCAAGGAGCATGAAGATGCGAGTTGGCAGTTGGCGAGCCCGCGGTATGAGGCGAGGAAAGGGGTAGCAAGGATGCATCTGAAACTGACGATGGAGCAGGCTCAGGCGCTCAACACGCTCCTCGAGCAGTCCTTGGGGGAGCTGAGCCACGAGATTGCTGCCACTGATAATGCAAAGTACAGGGCGGATCTGAGCGAGTATCGCGATCGTCTGGTCCAGATCACCGCAGCGCTCAGCCCACTGCTGAGAGAGGCACCGGGTGTCTCGCCCTCGTCCCCGGCCTCGGCCCCAGGGTTCGTCCGCGAGTCTGCCTACCCCGGAGATTGACAGTCGTTATGACACCGCTGCCAGGTGCTTGTCCACGGCTTCACCGCCACCACCCCGGCGATGCCCCCTCGCAGGAGCGACGGCCCTGCCCGGCGTCGAGCCGTCCCAATGACAGCTCGACCTCGGTCCACCATCCCTCAACCTCACCGGAGGAGGCCACGATATGGACATGATTCGTTGGTTCGACGGCATCCGCCTCAATGACTCGCCCCAGGTGGGGGGCAAGGGAGCAAACCTCGGAGAGCTAACCGCCGCCGGCCTACCGGTACCACCGGGATTCGTGATCACGAGCGAGGCCTTCCTTGACGCCATCGATCGCAGCGGGGCGCGCTTGAAGCTCCGCCAGGTGATCGACAGCGCCGACCCCGACGACCCCGCCAGCCTGACCGCCTGCGCCCAGCGCGCCCAAGAGCTCGTGCACGCGACGCCGGTACCCGACCATCTGGCCGAGGCCGTCCGCGCTGCCTATCGCCGCCTGGGGGCCGGCACGCGGGTGGCCGTACGTTCCTCGGGGACGAGTGAGGACAGCGCGGGTACGTCGTTTGCCGGCATGAACGCTACCTTCACAAACGTGGCCGAGGACGAAGAGCTCCTCGCCCGGGTGGTGGACTGCTGGGCATCGCTGTACGGGGAACGGGTGATCTCGTACCGGGCCAGCCAACGGGTCGGTGACGAACCATCGTTAGCGGTAGTCGTCCAGCAGATGATCCCCTCCGAGCGTTCGGGCGTGATGTTCACCGTCGACCCGTCACGAGCACATCCCGACCACATCATCATCGAAGCGGCCTTCGGTCAGGGAGAGGTCGTCGTGAGCGGCCAGGTCGAGCCCGACACCTATGTGGTGGAGCGTACAGGTCCGGCACTTCTCAATGTGCGGGTAGGCATCAAGACCATCAAGATCGTGCAGGGATCCGACGGGCACGACAAGCAGATCTCGCTCGACCCGAGCGAAGGGTCCCAGCGCGTCCTCTCCGACGACGAAGTTCTCGGCCTTGCCTCTCTGGGGCTGGCGGTAGAAGCACACTATGGGTCGCCCCAGGACGTCGAGTGGGCAATCGCGGGAGGAAAGACATACCTCGTCCAATCGAGACCCATCACGACGCTCGCAGCTGCCTCCCCGAAGGATGTCGAGGCCCCATCACGCGGCGCCGTGACGGCGGAGTCCGAGGAAGAGCCAAAGATCCTCGTGTCGGGGCTGGCTGCGTCCGCAGGTCGGGCGTCGGGCCACGTCCGGGTGCTTCACTCCCCCGCCGAGGGCGACCGGCTTCAGACAGGGGAGATCTTGGTGGCGTCGATGACCAGTCCGGACTGGGTCCCCACCATGCGACGCGCGGCGGCTCTCGTGACCGACGGTGGCGGCATGACGTGTCACGCCGCCATCGTGACCCGCGAGCTCGGTGTGCCGTGCGTCGTCGGTGCCCGCAACGCCACGACCGTGCTCCGTGACGGCGAGTTGGTGACTGTGGATGGAGCCAAAGGCGAAGTCTACGAAGGTGCGGTGTCACTGGTGACCGCGAGCACCGCTCCGGGGAAGGCGGGCACGCTTCCGATGGCACCCATGACGGGACCGGGCGTGGCACCACCACGCGCACCGGTGCTCGCTACTCGTCTTTACGTCAACCTCGCCATCGCCGAACACGCCGAGGAAGTCGCCGCTTTGGATGTCGACGGCGTCGGGCTCCTCCGGGCCGAGTTCATGGTCGTGGACGCTCTGCGCGGAGTACACCCGCGGCTCCTCCTCCAGCGAGGGGAGGAGAAGGCCTTTATAGACGCGATGTCGGAATCGCTTCTACGCATTACCCGTGCCTTCGCTCCCCGGCCAGTCGTGTACCGCAGCATCGATTTCCGGACCAACGAGTTCCGCAGTCTCGAAGGTGGAGAGCGTTTCGAACCCCACGAAGAAAATCCCATGATCGGCTATCGCGGCTGCTACCGCTACGTACAGGAGCCCGATCTCTTCCGTCTCGAGCTCGACGTTCTCGCCAAGGTGGTCGAACAGACACCGAACCTGCGGCTCATGATCCCCTTCGTCCGCACGCAGTGGGAGCTCGAAGCCTGCCTCGACATCGTCGGCACGAGTCCCGTCGCGGGAGCGCTGCCCGTGTGGATCATGGCCGAGGTGCCCTCGGTCGCCTTCTTCATCCCGCAGTACGCGGCGATGGGAATCGAGGGCGTGTCGATCGGGAGCAACGACCTCACGCAGCTCATGCTCGGTGTGGACCGCGACTCCGAGGTGTGTGCCGACCTGTTCGACGAGGCAGACCCCGCCGTCCTCGACGCCATCGGCCGCATCATCCACGGTTGCCAGGATGCGGGTATCACCTCGTCATTGTGTGGCCAGGCGCCGTCCAACCGTCCCGAGTTTGCCGAACACCTCGTGCGGTTGGGAATCACGTCGATCTCGGTCAACCCCGATGCTGTGTCCGCCGTCAGGCAGTCCATCGCCACCGCGGAGTGGCGGCTCCTGCTCGAGGCCGCTGTCCCCGAGCGGGACCATGCCCATGGTGGCACCTTGGTCGCGGCGCGATCACATGGACGGAATCGCCTCGGAGTGCGCTCGGGGGACGCCTCTTCTTCAGGCCAGGGTCCCGGCCTTCGATAGGCGCGGGTCCGGCAAGGCGGGGGCGGGACCCGAGCATCGCGGAATTTCACAGTGCTGATCAGATAGACGTGAGGAGTTGCAAAATGGATTTGGTTGGAGTTCTGTCCACGGCGCACGATGATTGCCTTCAAGAGGCTTTGGACGCCCTGGGGCGGGCTCACCTCAAACACTACGAGGTAGCTGATCCTGAGGTGTCTCGTCGGCGTCTCGATGACTTATTCGACCTGGTAGTTGAGTGCCTCGCCAAGAAGAATCTCGGACCGATCTGTCAGTATGCCCAACGCGTCGCGGAGGAACGGTTCGATGCCGGATTTGGTATCGCCGAAGTGCAGAGCGGGTTCAACGTGTTAGAGGAAGCCATCTGGCACGTCGTTCTGGCTCAAGTACCCGCCGATGACCTGCTCGAGGCAGCGGGGCTGGTCGGAACCATCCTCGGAGCGGGAAAAGACGCGCTGGCGCGAACCTGGGTGTCTCTCGCGACGAGCCGGCACGTCCCTTCGCTCGATCTCACCGCTCTTTTCGAGGGGGCGGCCACCTGAGCCTGAGCGTGACCTTCAGCGCGAGGACGACCGTCGCCAAGGGTCACGCCGCTACTCGCCGGCTTCGACCCCGGGGTCGGCAACCGATCCCTGCCAGGAGGCCCGAGAGGTCGTTGACTCGGCGGGATGCCTTTGGCCGCGACCGGTTCCCCGCAGCATTTGACCCAGTTTGGACCAAAGGCCCTAGAGAGGAGGAGCCTGGTGGGCCAACATAGGCATATGGGCCGACGTTCGAGGTGCCCGAAGACAAAGACCTAGAGAGATGCCCGGGGAGGAGCAAGACGATGGTCGTTCCCGTTGAAAGAAGGGCAAGGAGACTGACCCCGCGGTCGAAGTCCCTCCCCCAGGGGAGCCGTTCGCTATTGCTTGCCGAGAGTTCCTTTGTCTTGAGTGTGTTGCTTCTCGCCGCGGTTGTTATCGCCGTGATCGTCATTTTCACCATCATCCGGGCCGGGAGTGGTGCTGGCTACCAGGCCACGATCGAAGAGGTCATTCCACACGGTCTGAGCCAGGTCACGGTGACAGTAAAGGTCAGCAACCTCGGCACGGCTGCTACGGAACCGACCTGTCAGATCGAGTTGAACTCGCCCGGGCATTCCGTCACCGGCGTGGGAAGCTTCACCGTCGACAGGCCCGTCGTCGGTGGGGTTCCGGCCACCTATTCCCTAACCATTCCCGTGACAGCAACTGGTGCAACGGATGTAACCACCGGTGCCTCAAGTGTGACCTGCCACTAGTCGGGATACATG
>Ga0116215_1002388_pt1 | contig 11627 bp, 11 predicted proteins | sample Sb_taG_7_FD_89698 | JGI IMG/M metagenome (GOLD analysis project Ga0116215, IMG submission 89698) | Peat soil microbial communities from Weissenstadt, Germany - Sb_50d_2_FS metaG | ecosystem: Environmental > Terrestrial > Soil > Wetlands > Peat | place: Germany: Weissenstadt | collected 2010-09-21 | reverse complement strand
TGTCAGTCTTGCGCTATTTGCAGTCGGGTCCATGGTCGCGTATTGGGGGCCGCTCGGCGGGCCATGGAGCCAACCCATCCTGAGGCTAATGAACGGTCCACTCGCGCCTCTCCGAAGCGTCCACAAACTGGGGCCGTCAATTGCCCTTGTCAGTGCTCTTGGTATTGCGCACGCTCTTTCGAAGCTCTTTCAGTGGAAGCCACGGCACGTGACGCGTACCACATGGCAATTCATGGCTGGATGCATAACCGTTGCCATGGTGCTTTCGCTGGCGACTCCCTACCTAATGGGGCGTGCAACCAATAAGTATTCGTTCACTGCTATTCCGTCATACTGGTACAAGGTGGCTGACTTTCTGGCGCGAGAATCCCCAAGGAATACGGCGCTCGTGTTGCCAGGTTCGAGTCACGGCAATTACGTTTGGGGTTGGTCCGTAGATAATCCTTTAGAGGCCCTTGCGTCTTCCCCGTGGACAACCGATGAGAACGTTCCGTTCGGTGGGCCGGGAAGCACAAGGATGATTGATGCCATCGAACTCGATCTGAGTACGGGTACTGCCAACCCGGGACTTCCGGCACTGCTCAGGAGGTCTGGCATCAAGTACATCGTCGTACAGAACGACATACAGTGGCAGCTTTCAGACTCTCCGTCGCCTCTTGAAGTCCATCGGGTTCTGAATGACTCTGGTTTCACCCCGGTGGCCCAATTCGGACCGGCGATTCGGACGCCCACCACCGACGTGCCGACTCTGCAACTGAACGGGAATGGGCCCAGCGTCTCGTACCCTGCAGTCCAGATATACCAGGCGTCATCACTGGGCGGGAACAATGGCGCCAACGCACCAGTTGCCACGTACCCTGTTTCATCGGCTGCATTGGTGAGCGGTGGACCAGAAGCGATCGAACAGTTGCTCCAACAGGGGGTGCTCGGCGAAAGCCAGGCGGCGATACTGGCCGGGAACTGGCACGGTCGGTACCACGGACCCCTCTTTGCGGTCACCGATACGTTGCGCCGCCAGGACACCAACTTCGGATTCGTGAACGACAACACCTCTTACACGTACACGGCGACGGGAGAAACACCGGATCTGGCGGGGCTCCCGAACACGCCCTCGCCTCCCGCCCAACTGCTACCCTTCACGGGCGTCCAACATCAGACGGTAGCCGTACTGAAGGGCGCAAAGAGCATCACCGCCTCCTCGACGAGCTCCATCTTCTTGAGCCTGCCGGAATACAACCCTACGAACGTGTTCGACGGGGAATCGTCGTCTGGCTGGATAACTGGGAGTCCCAACGGCGCTGTCGGTGAATGGATCCAAATCGACTTTGACCATCCAGTGAACCCGAAGGGCACTCGCGTCAAGTTCATCAGCGGGTCAGGCCAAGCCATCCCCACTCGAGTGCGTGTGTCAACCGATCGGGGAGCAGTCCTCACGAACGTGAGTACGAGCAACCGTGGGCAACTGGTAAATGTCCCAACAGGGACTGCTCGGTATCTGCGCGTGACGTTCGTTTCTGTGAAGGGAAGCACCACTGAACAGGCGGGCATTCGCTCTATCTCGATTCCCGGTGTCCACGTTCAGTCGCTTCTGAAGCCACCGGAGGAATCCGCCGGGAGCAATGCTCGTCAATTCGTCTTCTCGTTCAAGGCGCAGCCATATGATGTCAATGACCTTCTCCGGGTTGGTTCTGAGCCAGTCATGGAGAGAGTGTTCAGCACTCCGCGCGGAATATCCACATATATCACCGGACAGGCGCTGCCCAGGCCTGGTTCGGCGCTCAATGCGCTGCTTGGAACTTCCAAATTGACCATCACCGCGTCCTCGACACTGGGGAACCTGCCGGCGTTTCGACCGCAGAATCTGATTGACGACAGTAAGAATACGGCATGGATCGCCAATTCGACGGCTGCCAGCATCCACATGCGGTGGCCGACTGTGCAGAAACTGTCGAGTCTCAGCCTGATTGGTCAGCAAGTTGGCAACTTCACGACGTCCCCAATCAAAGAGGTTCTCATTTCGAGCCCGGCAGGTAGTCGTCTACTCCACGTCGCAACATCAAGTAATCACGCCACGCTGCACTTCGCTCCGCTCAAGACGAATAGCGTCACGATTAGCTTTCCGAAGGTACAGGTTCGCTTGGTTCGTGGCGTACTTGGCGGGGTCGTTACGGCACCGGTTGGGCTGGCTGAGCTCGACTTTCCTGCGCTGGCGAAGTATCGAGTTGTGCCCCCGAATCCCGCATCTAGCTTTTCGGTGCCGTGTGGTTTCGGACCGCCGCTCGACCTGGACGGGACGACATATCAGACAAGCCTGGGGAAGGATCCCAGTCGTCCGGCCACAATCGGTGACCTGCTGGCGCTGAAGCCACTGAGCCTTGCGATTTGTCCATTGAAGCCTGTGACACTCAACAGCGGCCCGCATGACCTGGTTGCGCCAGCGGGCCCGATGCCCTTCAATGTCTCGGCACTGACCATCAAGGAACTGGGTGTGCCGACAGTTCGTCATGCCGTGGCTCGACAGGCGCGGGTTCTCAGCTGGGGTCCCGAGTCGCGGACCCTGACCATGACCTCTGGACCTGGGACGTATCTGGAGGTGCACCAGAACTACAACGTTGGCTGGACTGCGACGCTGAACGGGAAGTCACTCACGCCCGTCCGGCTCGATGGTTGGCAGCAGGGTTACCTGGTGCCTGCTGGCCGAGGCGGGACCGTCCAATTGACTTTCGGTCCGGAACGGCTCTATGCGCTGGGTATGGGACTCGGGGCGTTAGGCGTCATCCTGCTCCTGCTCATTGCATTTGGTGTCCTCGGCAAACGTCGCGGGGTGGACCTTGAGCCTTCGCTTCCGTGGAGCAAGCGAGTACCGTTGTGGCTGTCGATCGGGCTCTCCGCAGTTGTGATCTTTGCAATTGGTGGGCCGCTCGTGCTCGCAGTGCCCGTGCTCGTCCTCATCGGTACCCGGCGTCCGGCTTGGCTGCCATGGGTTGCTCTCGTCAGTATGACAGCTGCTGGAGTGATTGCAGCTATTCACCCAGGGTCTGGGGCGCTGTCACAGACTGGTGCCTTCAGCGCGCCAGCCCAGGCTTGCGCCGTCATTGCCCTGTTGGCTGTGCTTGTGCCTGTCGTGGGCTGGCGATCGAGCGGGCGCGAACAGAGGGAGTCAAGTCATCAGTCGGGCGAGCCGAATGACGCGTTAGTTGGCCTGCCTGACGACACCCGCGAGTACGAGCCTGCCGGCGGCAGGAATGGTGATCACGCCGATGGCGGCACGAGCTGAACCGCTGCGTTCTTCCTCTTGGCGGACGGACCACCAAAAGGGGCTCTCCGCGTCCGAGTAGGAGTAGCCCCAGACGGGGTATCCGCGAACGCGGCCAGAGTTCCCGCGATCGTTGCTTCTGTTCGACGACACGCGTAGCGACTCCTCGCCCGTTGACATTCAGGCTGCGGCTTTGTAGTTGGTCAGTGTTACTGCTCGTGCTTCGGTCGGTGTCCGGTCACCGAGTGAGTCGTGTGGTCGTTCCTCGTTGTAGTCGATGAGCCAGCGCTCGAGCTTGCCCTTCGCCTGGTCGAAGCTCTGGAAGTCGAAGAGCCAGACGGGCTCCTCTTTATAGGTCCGAAACACCCGCTCGATGAAGGCGTTGCCATCCGGGTTTCGATAGACGGTGCGACTCAGGGTGATGCCGAGGTCGCCACCTGACAGTAGTGGTTGGAGGTGAACGGGGTGCGGTTGTCGTGGCGGAGAGTGACTCCGATCTCCTCGTCGGAGTGGGCCCGTGAGGGAAGGCGGCCGACCAGGCCGCCCCGATGGCCGGGGCGACGTCCCTGGCCTGACACCGCTGGGTGAAGCTCCAGCCCAGGATGGATTGGTCGAAGCAGTCGATGACCGCGCTCAAGTAGAACCAGCCGTGCTCGCCGCATCACGCTCGTCATGTCGGTCTGGCACAGCTCGTTCGGAGCAGAGATGAGAAACGGGCGGCCCTGGGCCTTGGGGTGGTGCTTCCTCGGGGCTCGGGTGAACCCGCAGGCCCGGAGCAACCTGGCCACGCGCTTGCGGTTCACCAGGTAGCCACGCTGGCGCAGGAGGGAGGTGACCTTGCGGTAGCCGGCAGCGGGGCGCGCCGATCGCGACGTCGAGGTCGACCAGCTCGGGTCCGAGCTGCATCGTCGCCCACTCCTCGGGTAGCACCGGAGCCACGAGGCGCAGCCGCACCCGCTCGCCGGTATCGGTCCTCGGCACCTTCGGGGTCACATCGAGGCTCTGACGACTGACGGGCAGCAGCTAGGCGATTACGGCCACCGGCGCTCACATCAGCCGCCAGGACGCTTTTCCCAGGAGATCGTCTTCCCGTGCGACGCGTCCGATGGCCCGCTCGGCCTCGGAGAGCTTCTTCTCGAGCGCGGCCTCTCTGGCGCCACGTTCGGACTTGTCGGCGAGAACCAGTTCCATGCCTTCGCCGGCCTGTTCGCACTGCCGGGCGAAGGTCTGCTCGGAGACCCGGAGCTCATGGCAGGTCTCGGCTACCGTCTACATTTCTGGCCCTACGCGTTGGAGTGGGGAGAGCGCGTTCTGATCCTTGGCGGTGATGGACGCCGGGGCCAGGTGACACCACCAGCATGAAGCAGCACTCGGAGCCGGTAGTGCTCGAAGCAGGTGAAGCCACGCCCAGCTCGCTTGACCTTCGTCACGCACAAGTTGAGACCCTCGGTCGGTCCGTTCGACGCTCCGGTGCGGTGGTGGTTCAAGATCTCGGTGCGCCAGCGCTCGAGAGTGTCGCCGAGCGAGCGGATCTCCTCCACCTCGTCGCGCTTGCATCCAACGATGGCCTTGTCGAGGAGCACTCTGGCAACCTTTGGATCCTCGGTCAGGTAGATGTTGTGCACCGACTCCTTGGCCAAGCATGCACCGAGGAGTTCGTCGTGGGGATCGCCGTGGCCGCAACTACTCAATTGCTGAACGATCCACTGAGGATACCCACCTGCTATCGAACGGGGACGCAATCTCCGTCGTGCACCGATCCCGGGCAACGTCGTCAGTTGTTGAGCAGCAGGAAATGCGGCTGATACTCGTGGACGTCCTGCAGGACGCCTTCGATGCTCGTGTTGTTGATGTTGTACGACACGACGAGTCCACCCTGGCCGGTGAGCTCCGGATGGAACGTGGGAATGTAGGCAACCTCACCCTGGTACTGGGCGATCTGTGGAATCGAATACACGACCTCCGGCGTGCTCCAAGGCCCAGTCGGCGAGCACGCATACGACAAGGCGACTGCTGAGGCGTGGTACACACCGCCCGGAATCGACACCGCCACGTACCCGGTGCCACCTGCTTGTGCCATGACACCGGTGAGCAGAGCACGAGTATTGATCGCCACGGCGTTGGCCTCGCCACTCATCCATTGCGAGCCATTCCAGTATGTCCAGTCACTGCTCTGCAGCGACTCGCCGACAGGAACGCGGGCGACCTTCATGCCGTAGACCGTGCCGGTCGTTGGGTCGCTGTCGAGACCATAGACATAGGTGTAAGAGGCATCCTGAACGACAGCATTGCCCCATTGCGTATTGGGATCGGTCGGGAGAGGCGTGATCGAGCTGAAGGAAGGCATGGCGCTACCGGAAACCGACAGAACTGCGATACCTGATCGACCGGTGAACCGATCGAGGCCGCCTGCCACTGGAGCGAATTCGTTTACGTAGACGAGTTGGCTGCCGTGTTCGACATAGGTCGAGGTGGTCCACCAATAGTCGTTGCCGCCCGGGTCAGGAATCAGGGAGCTTGGAGATCCGTACGTGCCGCTGATATCAGTGTTGAGGTCCGGCAACGAGCCCACGAGCTCGCTGTTGGGCGGTATGCCGGTGAGGCTCGATAGCCCACTGGATTGGGCGGTGCCGATCAGCGTGTCGGAGAAGACGAAGGACTCCTGCCCATTCGGCAGCTCCGTCGAGTAAGTCCCGTCTCCGCCGATCCAACCTGGTCCCACCTCGTTTGCGAACACGCTGTCGAGACCCGAGTCAACGGTCGCAGTGGGGTTCAGCATCGGTTGGCAGTCGGCCCCTTGCGCGCCGCCGCCGATCCCGACGGGTTGTGTGTTCAGCAACGCCGGGGTTGTCTGCGACCCGGCGGCAGTGAAGAGGCTTGGTGTGCCATCCGATTGCACAAGGACGTAGCCGGAGATCGAGGGGGTGACGGCCATTCCGAGGACGGTCTTTCCGGTCCCGCCCAGCGAGCCGTAGAAGCTGGCGTCACCGAAGCTGAAGATACCCCCGTCGGATGCCACGAGCCAGTAGCCCTGACCCGTCGGCGTGGCCGCGACGCCCATGATGGGTTGGTCGAGGTGAATCGATCCGGTCGAGCCGTAGAAGATCGCGTCACCGAAGCTGAAGATGCCCCCGTCGGAGGCCACCAGCCAGTAGCCGCGTCCCGTGGGCGTGGACGCCATGCCGACGATGGGTTGGTTGAGGTGAATCGACCCGGTCGAGCCGTAGAAGGCGGCGTCACCGAAGCTGAAGATGCCCCCGTCGGAGGCCACCAGCCAGTAGCCGCGTCCCGTGGGCGTGGCCGCCATCCCGACGATGGGTTGGTTGAGGTGAATCGACCCGGTCGAGCCGTAGAAGGCAGCGTCACCGAAGCTGAAGATGCCCCCGTCGGAGGCCACCAGCCAGTAGCCTCGTCCCGTCGGCGTGGCCGCCATCCCCATGGTGGGCTGGGACAGATGGATGCCCATGGAGGAGGGTGATCCGAGCGAGGGTGCTCCACCGTAGGGAGTCACCGAGCCCGCCATCGAAGTGATCCAGTAACCGCCGTCCGGGTCCGCCGCCATCCAACGGCCGCCACTGTACGCACCCCACACCTTTGTCGTTGCACCTGATGCCGAGGTCGGTGCCGCGCCCATCCACAGAAAAGTGGTGCTTGCTGTCACGAGTACGGCGAGCAGCGAGCCCAGGGACGTAACGATGCGAGAACGCCGCAGGGTCCGGAGTCTCCAGTATGTCCGCATGATTCCTTTCGGACCCGACAACGGGATCGCAGGGAATAGCGAGGTGACTCATGGCTATTTCGGCGACCCGGCTGACTCGGGGAGTCCCGTGGTTTTGCGTCCCCCTCTCACGAGGGGTTTGCCTTTCTCGACAGCTACCAATTCGACCTGTTGCGAGGTTGGGTAAAGGCCGTCGTGGCCTTTTTGCACCCGGCAACCACTTCGCAACCGGTACGCTCCGGATTGGTGTTCGGGCGTTGTGGGCTGCGGCACACGCATGCCCGCTGCGAAGCGCGAGAGCCGAGTCAATCAGGAAGAATCAACATTTGATCAACGGTTGAACACCGCATCCGTTGCGCGGGTCAGTGCCTGTCATTGGACCAGCAGTCGCGTTGAATTAACCTGGCGGGCAGCACCCAGGCTGAGCTTCACAGCACTTTGAGTCCAGCCCCCGTAGCTCAGGGGATAGAGCATCGGTTTCCTAAACCGTGTGCGAAGGTTCGAATCCTTCCGGGGGCGCCGTGTGATCTCTCGCGACATTGTGGAGTTTCGGCTCCTGAGCGACACTCTGGCTTCGGCTCCTGAGCGACACTTCCAGGACACGGCTTGCACCTGGGCGACACTGGCTTCGGTAGGTAGGCGACACTCCATCCGCCATCGGGGGATCCCCTCGTCCTTCACTTTGGACAACGTCCTGAGTGAAGGAGGCCATCAACATGCTGGTGGAGCTGGGTCTCGTGGAACAGCGGTATAAGGCCGTGCTCGAGGTCTTGAACGACGGGGCGGCCGTCACCGACGTGGCCCGCCGCTATGGGGTCGGCCGCCAGACCGTCCACAAGTGGCTCGATTGCCAGAGCGGCGAACGAAATCAATGAGCTCCGGATTGGCAAACTAGTCGCATCTGTAATGATCGGATACGCGTCTGTCGAGTTTCTTCGTTGCCGGACCAACCGGGATAAGCCGGGACAATAGGCCATGACTGCGCTTGAAGTGATCAGGGGAGCGCTACGTTCCTCCGTCCCAAAGTGGAGTGTGCATCGGCCCGCTACTCCAGGGCCACGCTCACCTCGACGTCAGGCCGGATTGGGGCTGTCTCCGGTCAACCTCGGGGTAGGTGGCACGATGCACCCGTAGCACGGGCCTGCCCCGATGGTCCACAGCGGTAGGCTGGGGGAGTCCGACGGAGGATTGGTCGGGAGCAGAACCGGTGGGCGGGGTGCCTGGTTGAAATTGAAGTCATTGGCGAGGTTGCCGAGCTGCTTGGCGTTCTCACGTACATCGGGACGAGGGTCGGGCCGACCGTCCGTCTTCGGGTTGAGTCGGGCACCGCCCAAGAAGTCGTCCTCGATGAACTTCAGGTAGGCGTCCGAACTGAGCGTCGTGTGATCGATGTGGCCCTTCTTGGCGTAGGGGCTGATGGTGATGCCCGGTACTCGCAAGCCGTAGCCGTTCTGGTCGACCCTCGGGGGCTTCACGTGGTCGTAGAAACCACCCCAGTCGTCCCAGGCCAAGAAGATGGCACTGGACTTCCAGTCGGGACCCTCCATCACCGAGTTGATGACCGAGGTCACGTACGCCTGGCCCTGATGCACGCTCTCGGGCGGGTGTTCGCTGTTCAAGTCGGCCGGCGTGACCCACGACACCGAAGGCAGGGTCCCGTTGTGGGCCTGTGTGAGGAAGTTGTCCAGCGGTTGGATGTTCTTCTCCTGGTGGTCGGCTTGGACGTCGGTGAACAGGGGCAGCGGGTTCCAGATGCCGGGGGTTTGGTAGCTCTGCGCTACTGGGCTGCACGTCAACGCAGAGTCGTTGGCACAGTCGGGCTGGTCGCCGGTCTGCACGTAATACCCCCACGACACGTGGTGCTTGAAGAGGAGCCAGGTGAGGTCGGTCCACGCCAGATTGACGTCGGTCGTCCCTCCGGCCAGCTCTTGGGCCACGGCCTTGTCGAATATACCGAGATCGTAGGCGCCGTTGTAAGCGTTGTCGTTCTTGCAGCTTGATGCCTTCTTGTTCTTGCACCTGGCCGACCAGCCCGAGACCATGGCCAGGTGGTCGGGGAGCGACCATGACTTCACCGGTTCGAACATGTGGTCGTCGAGGGTGAACTGACTGGCGTAGGTCCAGTAGTTGGGGATCTCGGCGGCGGTGTGGTAGCCCATGACATCCGGCACGGACGTAGTGTTCTTCTGCGCACATGCGGGGTCAGCCGTATTGGTGCATGTCTTACTCGCCTTTTGGACGGATGCGATGAAACCGTTCATCTTGCCCTTATTCACGTCAGCCACGGCGTCGGGCTCACCATGAGGGCCACCTCCGTTGACGTCGTAGACATCGTGGAACGGCGCAATGCACGTCTTCGTTGCGGGATCCGGGACACACACCGTCGGCACGCCCTTCTTCATCGGGATGCCATCTGCACCTGGATAGGTGCCGAAGTAGGAATCGAACGAGCGGTTCTCCTGCATGACGATGATCACGTGCTTGATCTTGTGGATCCCTGGGGGTACGAGGTAGCAGCCGGTCGGTCCCCCCGGCACGTCGCTGGGTGGGCATCGGACACTTGGATGCTGGCCGTTCGCAACGGCGGCGCTTGTCGGTGAAGAGGAGAAGCCCGCGAGCAGCAGTACTGCAACCAGCAGTAGGCCAACAGCGGTGGTCGGGCGCTTCAAGGATCTCCCCCTCGTACGTATGGGATGGGTCGGCTGACTATAGGTCGGGCGACCCTCTCGATGGCCTCGCCCGGTGGTCGTGCCCGGGGTCGTTTGAAGCGAGCTCGCGATGGCCGTCTCCACCTGGGGCTCCGTCAGAGTCGGGAGCAGGTCAAGGAGGACCGGAATGGCCGACTGCTCGTCGACTTGAACGGCGCAAAGTAGTCGGTCTTGATCACAAATCGACCGTAGTCTTCGGCCCCCGACACCTACCTCGTTCAGAGCGCGCGAACCCGAGTCGAATCGTCAGCCATGGAGCCATTCTGTCTCGATGCCCCTGTGGAGACGAGTGAACATTGCTGCGAAACGACTCACTGACACCCCCGGATCGAAGCCCTCTTGCGATGGCAGTGTGTCAACGATGGCGTGAGCTGTCAACGCGGGTTCGTCGAGGACTGCACGCGCCTCGGTCTCAGGCGTGCCGCTGAAGCACCTCGCGTTGAGCGGCCGGGGGCGGGTGGAGGGACCCCGTGCCTAGCGTGAGCGAGACCATCGCGACCAGCGGCCGTTACCGTCTCCTCGGCCATCCCACCGACCTGGCCGGTCACGTGGCGGCGCTGGGACCGGTCCCGCTGCCGTCGCGGCGTCGCCCCGGGCTGGCGCGAAGCGTTCGTGTCGATGCTCGAGGCATCGGGCCTGGCGGGCCCCGGCGGCGCCGGGTTCCCGGCTGCGATCAAGCTCGCCGTGGCGCAGGCCGCCGGCGGGGGCGGCACGATCCTTGTCAACGCGATGGAGGGTGAGCCGGCCAGCGACAAGGACAAGCTCCTCCTGACGCGGTCGCCCCATCTGATGCTCGACGGCGCCCAGCTCTTGGCCGCGGCCAGCTGCGCGCACCGGATCGTCGTGTGTGTGCCCGAGAGCCGCGAGCACGTCGCCGCCGCAGCCTCCACGGCCATGGCCGAGCGCGCGGCAGCAGGCTGCGCGCCGGTCCCCGAGATCCTGGTGCGGCCGCTCGACCGCTTCGTGGCCGTCGAGGAGTCGGCGCTGTTCCGCTGGGTCGATGCCGGCCAGTCCCTCCCGTCCTTCCGCCCCGACAAGGAGACGGCCCTCCGCATCGGCCGCCGCGGGGCGCTGGTACACAACGCTCACGAGGCTGGCCGGCGGGCAGGTCGACCACGGATTGATGGCCCGGTTGCAGAGGAGGCTGAAGGAGGTCGACGGGCGCGGGGCCTGCCGGCATCCCGACGGGGCCGTCAACCTCGTGCGCAGTGCGCTCAACGTCTTCGCCGCCGACGCTGCATCCCACGTCCACGGTGCGGCGTGCCCGCATTGGAACAGCCCCTCACAGCTCCGCTTGCCCCAGCCGGTCGGGGCGGCTTGACGGTGCTCCGCATCCTCGTCGACCCCGTCGCCTGCGACGCTTACGGCTACTGCGCCGAGCTGCTGCCCGAGGCCATCACCCTCGACGAGTGCGGCTATCCCGTCGTCGACGGCAAGCCGCTTCCTTGCGAGCTCGTGGACGCGGCCAAGCGGGCCGCCCGGGACTGTCCGCGCCGTCGGGGGAGGGATCGTGCTGACCTTGTCCCGAGGTACCCCCAGATCGACGCCTCCACCTTCCGTCCGAGGCGCGTGTTCTTAGCCCGCACGCTGGATTAGGGTCCTGGCGACGGAGTTCTCCGTGCACGCGATCCTGGGTGATCGCGCGTTCGCCGACAGCGTGTTGTGACTGAAAGTCGACATCTGCAAATGACCCGAGAGCAATCCCTCCTGCGGCCGCCAAGGCGTGTCAGGGCTCATGGCGGCCGCTTGGATACCCGCCGGCGACGAGTGGCGGCGTGTGCGACCATTCTGGTGGGGGTGTGTGCTCTGGCTTCCTGCAGCAGCTCCGTGGCTCCCGAACGAAAGGCTGCGTCGAGGAAGACGACCACCTCTACGACGACGTCAACGACACGACCAGCGGTGCCAGTGGTCGCCGTTCCCGATGTGATCGGGATGAAGATCACAC
>Ga0116215_1002367_pt1 | contig 11687 bp, 9 predicted proteins | sample Sb_taG_7_FD_89698 | JGI IMG/M metagenome (GOLD analysis project Ga0116215, IMG submission 89698) | Peat soil microbial communities from Weissenstadt, Germany - Sb_50d_2_FS metaG | ecosystem: Environmental > Terrestrial > Soil > Wetlands > Peat | place: Germany: Weissenstadt | collected 2010-09-21 | reverse complement strand
CTTCAAACGCGAGGACCACTGGTCGATCTCCGCCATGGTTTCGGGCGAAACAGGAACTCCTTGGGCATCATTGATGGCGGCCTTGCGCGCCGATCGTTCGCCGGGAACCAGGATCTCTTCCGCGCCAGGGCGCTTCTTTGAAGCCTTGATGCGGTCAATCGTCTCGTCAATGCGTCGCAGATATTCGTCGTAGTCGAGAAACGCCTTGACGCCGAAGAGGCAGAAGAAATGGCCCACGTCCTGCTTGCGGTCGAGATTCTTGTACATCGAACCCACGTCGGGTCCAATTGCAGCGCCGGAAAGCACGCCACTGAAGAGTTCCACCATTAGCGCGAGCGCGTAGCCCTTGTGACCGGCCATGGTAAGCACGGTGCCGAGCAGCGCCTGCGATGCATTGGTCGTGGGATTGCCGTCGGGGTCGAGCGCCCATCCCTCAGGAATCGGCGCGTTCTTCTTCTGCGCGGCGATGATGTTGCCGCGCGCCACGATGGACGTGGAGAGATCGATCTTGACGGGAAATCCCTTACCCGTCGGGAAAGAGGCTGCGATGGGATTGGTGCCGAAGAAGGCTTCGTATCCGCCCTCGGGCGACATGGCCGGCTCGCAGTTGGTCATGGAGAGCAGCACCATCTGCCGGCTGGCGGCGTAGTTGCAGTACCAGGAGAGCGCGCCGAAGTGCTGCGAGTTGCGGATGGTCGCCACGGCAACGCCGTTCTCGCTCGCCATAGGCATCAGCAGGTCGAGAGCCTTGCGGGCCTGCACCTGGCCGAGTCCGTTGCCTGCATCGAGCGCAAGAACGCAGCCTGCGCGACGGTCGATGGCGAGCTTGGCTTTGGGATCGATTAGGCCGGCGTCGATTCGCTTCAAATAAATATTCAGCCGGGAGACGCCGTGCGTAGGAACGCCATGCAGATCGGCATCAACGAGCGCCTCAGCAAACAGCGCCGCATCGTCGGCGGGTGAGCCCATGCCGGCGGCGAGTTGCGCCACCAGGCTTTGCAATTGTTCTTTCGGGTATCGATTCATAAAGGCCTCACAACGGAAGCTTCGCGGGATCCCAGGTCTCAAAACCGAGACCTGGGACACCCAGTTCGTTTCAGAACGCAGCGATCTATGCGCTGCGATATAGCTTGGTCATCACGAACTCGCGATGGCCGAGCGCTTCTGCCGCGGTATTGCGGCCGTTTGCGGTGCGCACGATCATTTCGATCAGCGCATCGCCTGCCTGGTCGAGCGTCATCTCGCCCTGAAGAACCGGCGAGACGTCGAGGTCGATGTGATCCTTCATCAGCTTCGCAGTCTTCGGATTCCCCGTGAGCTTGATGACCGGCTCGATGGGATTGCCGATCACGTTGCCCTGGCCGGTGGGGAACAGGTGAACGACTGCGCCCGAAGCGGCCCACAGCGTGACGGCCTCTGCCGCGGCGCTCGACGTGTCCATGAACCAAAGGCCCGTGTTCGTCGGAGCTTCCGCGGGCTTGAGGCAGCCAACAAACTTCGTCTTTTTGCCTAGCTTCTCCACGTTACCCAGAGCCTTCTCTTCAATCGTCGTCAGGCCGCCGGCGATGTTGCCCTTGGTCGGCTGCGACTCGGAGAGGTCGTTGGTCTTTTCGCCAAAGACGAGCTTCTGGTAGTCGTCAAACATGGCCTGGAATTGCTTGCGCACCTTCTCATTCGCAGCCTTCGAGGCAACGATGTGCTCGGCACCGGTCAGCTCAGTTGTTTCGCCGAAGGAAGCCATGCCGCCGATGGCGCAGTGCTTGTCAATGACGTTGCCGACGGCGGGGCAGCTTGCAAGGCCCGTGGTGGTGTCGGACTCGCCGCACTTCACGCTGATGTAGAGCTCGCTGAATTTGCATTCGGTGCGCTGCAACTCAGTGGCCCACTGCACAAATTCTTTGGCCTTCGCGGAGGCTTGCGCGATGGTGGCGATGTCGCCCTGGCCCTCGATCGAGAATCCAGCGACAGGCTTGCCGGTCTTAGCGATGCCGTCGACGATCTTCTGCGTCCATCCCGGCTCAATGCCGATCACAATGGCGGCGGCGACGTTGGGATTGCTGCCCGTGCCGATCATGGTGCGGAAGAACAAATCCAGATCTTCACCGAACTGCAGGCGGCCGTAGGCGTGGGGCAGGCCGAGCGTGCCCTTGATGTTGTTGGCCACGGACTCGCACGCGGCATTCGAAATATCGTCCACGGGCAGGATGATGACGTGATTGCGCACGCCGACGCGTCCATTTTCACGCCGATACGCGTAGATTTTCTGGTTCTTCATTATGCCCACCTCTTCGTCTTCAGGTTATGCACGTGCACGTGTTGCCCGGCCTTGATCGGCTTCACTACTTTTCCAATCTCATTGCCATACTTAATCACTGTTTCGCCCACTGCGAGGTCCTTGAGCGCCAGCTTGTGGCCCAGGGGAATGTCCTGCGCCGACTTTGCCTTCAGCGGCTTGTTGGTTGATAGATCCCGGCCGGTCAATTGCATTCCGGCCGCAATATCCACGACGGCCACGGCAACCGTGTCCGCTGTATCGTGAACAAGAAAGTGAATCATGGATTTTGCTCCTTCATCGTACTTGGAAAAACTTCGGTTCTAAAATCAAATTCCGCCAAGGGAGACGTGTTTCGTCTCAAGGAAAGCATCGAGCCCTTCGCTGCCCAGCTCGCGGCCCCACCCGCTTTGCTTTACGCCGCCGAACGGGCTCTGGCTGGTGGTGGGCGCGCCGTCGTTGATGCCGATGGTCCCCGCCTCGATGCGCTCGGCCAGCCGGAAGATGCGGCCGATGTCGCGCGTCATGGCGTAAGCGCTGAGGCCATAGTCGCTGGCATTCGCCAGCTCGATGGCTTCATCTTCAGTTGCGAAGGTCGTGAACGGCGCCACCGGCGCAAAGGTCTCCTCGCGCATGCACAGTGATGCCTCGGTTACGCCGTCAATCACTGTCGGTTCGAGGAAGTAGCCTTTCAATCCAGCCATGCGCTTGCCGCCGCACAACACCTTGGCGCCGCCGTGCACAGCTTCTTCTACCTGCGCCAGCGCTGCATCGAGCCCCTGCTGATTGATGAGCGGCCCAACGTCGACGCCCGGCTCGAGACCGGGGCCTGTCTTGAGCTTCTGCGTGCCCGCGACGAAGCGCTTGAGGAATTCGTCGTGGATCGAACGCTGCACGTAAATTCGGTTGGCCGCGATGCACGACTGCCCGGTGTTGCGGAACTTGGCGATCAGGGTTTGCTCCACGGCCTGGTCCAGATTGCAATCGTCAAAAACCAGCAGCGGGGCCAGGCCACCGAGCTCGAGCGAGAGCGGCTTGATGGACTGTGCCGCACCGCGAATCAGCTCCCGGCCCACCTCAGTGGAACCGGTGAAGGTGATCTTGCGGCAGATGGAGTTGGTGAGGAATTCTTCGGCGATCATGCGCGCGCTTCCGACGACAACCTGAAAGACGCCGCCGGGAAGACCGGCAGCCTCAACACACTCCGCGAAGGCCAGCGTGGAAAGGGGTGTTTGGGATGACGGCTTGAGAACCACGGGGCAGCCAGCCGCAAGCGCCGGCGCGGCTTTGCGCACGGCCAGCACCAGCGGGAAATTCCACGGAGCAATCGCTCCGACGACGCCGATGGGCGTCCTGACCACCATGTTGCGTTTGCCCTGCACCTGATGCGGAATCAGCCGGCCGTAGGCGCGGCGGCCCTCCTCTGCAAACCAGCGCAGATGATCTTCGGTCATAGCCATCTCGCCCTTGCTCTGCGCCAGTGGCTTGCCGTTCTCCATCGTGATGATGCGGGCGATTTCGTCTGCGCGCTTGTGCACTTCGTCGGCGATGCGCAGCAGCAGCGTGCCGCGCTCTTTGGCTGTGAGGCCGCGCCACGCGGGATACGAAGCCTGCGCGGCTGTGAACGCATCGCGCACCTGGTCGCGATTCACTGCGGCCACGCTGGCGAACGTTTCGCCGGTCGCGGGGTTCTTTACGTGAATCTCTTCACCGGTCTCGATCCACTTTCCGCCGAGATATACCTTGTGCACTTTTTCCTGAACCTCGCTCATACGGTTCGCCTCATTCCCTTATGTGCTGATCGAGCGTCTATGCAATCTAATTCAAAATTCGATCCATCCTCGCGCATTTTATGCCCACCATTCCACCTTGAGCGCCCGGGCGAGCCTGCGCAACTGCTCGGCGTTTTTGCTGAACGACAGAATCACGTGGTGCGGCATGCCCGCATGCACCAGCCGGTCGAAGCGCGCCGGCACATCACCGCCGCTCGCCACGTCGGCATCAGAGAGCTCGACGAGCACGAAATTGCCGGTCACTTTGCGGCGTGGCGCAACAGTGCGCACGTCGAAGGCCGCCATGTGGTAACGGTTGTCGCAGCGCCATAGCCGGGCTACGGTCCCGTCCTGGTTGATGCGGATCTGCGCGTCCACCACCATCGGCTTAACGATGTTGAAATGCTTGGCCAGCGTGGGCCCGCCCGCGCTGCCGATCGGATTGCACATTTCCATCGGCGCCATGCCCGGATGCCAGAAGTAGATCGAGTTGCGGTCGTGTTCCAGCCAGTCGGTGAGGAAGCCAGGACCTGTGCCCAGGTGGCAGTTCATGAGGCTGCCGATAGCGCCATCCACGTCGCCTTCAATCGACACCGGGAAACCCTCGGTACCGAGCCGCGTCACGGCCAGGTACGGCCATTGGCCGATCATGTTCGGCAGCTCGGGCCAGCATTGAATCGTGATCGCGTCGAGGCTCTCTTCCGCGATCAGCTCCTGCATCGCCAAGTAGACGCGCGAGCTCATCGGCAGATCATCCGCAGTCACGTCGCGCATGGGCAGCTTCATGTCGAGCACGCGCTGCACATCTTTCTTGATCGCATCTTCGGGAACGGCGTGAACGCGCTCAATGAACTGCGGCAGGCTGAGCGGGTGTAACTGGATACCCAGCGTCCTGCGAAGCAAAAACGGATCGGCGGCAAGATCGATGAATCCGGGAGCGTGTGTGCCGATGACTCCAACCTTCGCCTGACGAAGCACCGCGACGGCCCGCGCAATGCCAATTGCCCGCACCAGCTCTGCGCGCAGCACCTTGTCGTCAGGATCGCCATAGACCAGCTCGAAGGCATGGCCGGCCTGGCGCAGAGATGAGCCCCACAGATGCTGCCCAACCAGCGAACACGAACTGACTTTTCCGTCTCCCGGCCGCTCAGGCGTAGCCCAAAGCACCACGGGATCGGGCCATTGCTGCGCGACAGTGAGTGCAAGTTGCCCGTGCCCCATCGAAGGCTGCAGCATGACCAGAGCCTGGCATCCGGCCGCGCGCAGATTGTCGAGAGCGACCTTGATGGTGGCATCGTCGACTACCGGCTTGTCGGCTCCGACGGTCTTGTAGCCAAGACTCTTGAGCGCAGCGACAGCGCGGCCGCAAACTTGCTGGTTCCATTCCTGATCGAACCCGGGGCGCTTGCGGCCGAGGATCATCACGCCAAGCGGAGCGGCAGCAACTTCTTTCGCGGACTTTAGCATCTTCTTCCTTTCGAACCATCCATCAGTTTGTAAAACGCACAAAATAGGGTGTAAGGTCGCCCACCAGCGGGCGCACGTAATCAAAGAACTTTTTGCCGACGGGGATCGCTGCTTCTTGAATCCACTCCGCGGGAAACTTTCGTTCGACGCCGGAGACGCTAGTCAACGGAACGAGTTCATATCCGCGTTTGCCCGAATGCGCGAGCGGCAAGAGCGACACCATCTTCTCTGTTTCGCTCGCGGCAAGCGCACGCACGCCGGCGCGTCCAACCATCTCGGCGTCTTTCTGGTCTTGCGCCGACACGTGAGCCCGCGCGGCTCGAGCAATCAGCCCGGGCTTTTCGCTTCGGCAGCGGATCTTCAATTTCTCTCCGACCATCTCTGCGAGAAACTGCCCGACGCCGCCGGTCATGGGGCGCTTCAGCGGATCGAGATGCGTGGGATCGGTCAGTTCGTAAACCAGACTGCCGTCGGAATTGAGAATGCCCTCGCTGGCGACCACAATCGCCCATCCGAGTTTGGTCACGATCGCGTCGAGATCCGCGAGGAACTTGTCTGCCTGGAACGGTTTCTCGGGCAGAAAAATAACGTGTGGCGCGTCCGCGTCTTTCTCCTTTGCCAGCGCAGTTGCGGCAGCCAGCCAGCCGATGCTTCGGCCGATGACTTCAAGAATCGTGACCGGCTGCGGCAATGAGCGAATGTCCATACCAAGATCGCGCGTTGACTGCGCCATGTAGCGCGCCGCGCTGGCAAAGCCGGGGCAGCGATCGGTCATGGCAATGTCGTTGTCCACGGTTTTGGGAACGCCAATGATCTGAACCTCAAATCCCAACTTGCGGCAGCGCTCGCTCACGAGCGACGCGCCGCGCATGGTGCCGTTGCCGCCCATGAAAATCAGCGATCGGACTTCAAGCCGGCGGAACGTGGCCACCATGCGGTCGAAATCTTCATCGCTCGGCTTGTGGCGGGACGATCCAAGCGCCGCACCGGGGCTATCGTGCAGAAGCTGGAGCTCACCGGCCGTCAATTGGTCGAGCTCAACGACGTCACCGTTCACGAGGCCACGCATGCCGTAGCGCGCGCCATAAATTCGGCCGATTCCCGGCTGGCTGGTTGCTTCCTCAATCGCGCTCGATAAGCTGGCATTGAAGACGGATGTTGGCCCGCCGCCCTGCACGATCATCAAATTGCCGGCGCCCATTGCGGCTGTCACCCCTTCTACCACGCGGGCAAGACATCACTCAAAAACACTCGATCAAGCTGCGCTTTCAAAAAAAGCAGCGCACATAGAGTTAAACGGTTGTTGCGGCCCGCGATTCGAGTTCGGCCGCGCGCCTGGCAAGTTGCGTTTCCAGCTCAACGAGTGCGGCAGAGAAACCTTCAATGCCTTCCTTCAGCTTTTCGGTCGCCATGCGGTTGGCGGCCAGCAGCCGTTCGAAGGTAGCCTTGCTGTCGACAACAATCTTCTCGATGGGCATGGCTTTGGCCGCGTCCGGATCGAGCTTGCACGTCAACTCGCCTTCAGTGCTTTCAAGTTCAGCCAGCACCTTGGGGGCGATGGTGAGCAGATCGCAGCCGACAAGCTCGCGCACCTGGCCGGGCGTCCAGAAGCTTGCGCCCATTACCTGTGTCTTGTAGCCAAACTTTTTGAAGTAGTTGTAGATGCGGGTCACCGAGATCACGCCAGGATCTTCCGCACCGAAATAATCCCTGCCGGTTTCTTTCCGATACCAGTCGAGCACGCGTCCGCAGAAAGGCGAAACGAGCGTGGCGCCGGCCTCAGCAGCCGCAATCGCCTGGATCAGATCGAAGATCAGCGTGATGTTGCAGTGGATGCCTTCCTTCTCCAGGACCTCGGCAGCGCGCACGCCCTCCCAGGTGGCCGCGATCTTCACCAGGATGCGGTTGCGGCTGATTCCTTCCGCTTCGTACTGGGCGATGATGCTGCGTGCCTGCGCAATCGAGGCTTCGGTGTCGTAGGAAAGCCGCGCGTCCACCTCGGTGGACACACGGCCGGGGACGATATCGAGGATTCTTTTGCCCCAGGTGATCGCCAACCGCCGGAAAGCCAGGTTCGCAACTGCCTCATCGGACGCCGCGGGTCCCAGCTCCTTGCGTGCACGGGTCAGCTCGCCGTCCAGGATGGGCTGATACTTCGGCATCTTTGCGGCGTTGCCAATGTGCGAAGGGTTGGTGGTAGCATCCTGGGGCTTGAACCGCTCCATCGCCTCGATGTCGCCGGTGTCGACAACGATCACACTGTATTTGCGTAACTGTTTCAGCAGATTCTGCGGCATGATTCCTCCCGGGCTGGCTGATTCCCCGTTTTGGTGTCTCTGGCTCCAGTGGACCACAGACATGGGCCAATGCCCAAGCGCGAAGCCGTTCCAGCGGCGATCAGAGAGGGGACGTGCTCCCCGACAACGCTGAAGGAAAATGGTATTATCGATTGCAAACGATTGTCAACTGCCAGGTGCCGTTCGCCGGAACGGATCTGCAGACGGCCTCGGAGTTTCTTGACAGCGTCAATCAATTGTAATAGATTTCTCCTGCTTTTGAGTCCACCATTTGAGAGCCTGCGAGGACGATTGCGCCGCGCTCTTTACAATGGCATTCGGCTCCATGCAGCGTGTCGCCCCGCTGGCTGAATGTCTGGGAGGAAAAGTCACAATGCTGACGCGAAGAGAGTTTGCTGGAAACGCCGTGGCCGGCCTGGCCACCATGGCCCTGGCGCCGGGTGCTTTTGCAAGGAAGGTGGACCGGCCGGTCGGCGTCCAGCTTTACACCGTGCGCAGCGTGCTACAGAACGACGTGCCGGGCACGCTCGCGACTATTCGCAAGATCGGCTACCGCACGGTGGAAACCTTTGTGGCCGAGTACAAGGTGACCGCCAAGGATCTGCGCCAAGCCATCGCCGATGCCGGCCTCATGGCGCCGAGCGCGCACTTCGCCTACGGCGATTTTGATTCCCGCTTTGATTACGCGAAGGAACTCGGCGTAGAGTGCGTGGTCTGTTCCTCGGTGCCCGGCAATGTCGGCGACTCGGCTGATGGCTTCAAGCGTGCGGCAGATCAGTACAACACATGGGGTGAAAAAGCGAAGACGCTGGGCCTGAAGTTCGGCTTCCATGACCACGATACAGAATTCAAGCAATTCGATGGAGTGACCGGATTCGACATTCTGATGGAGCGGACCGATCCTTCGGTGGTGCAGTGGCAGATGGACTGTTATTGGGTGGCCCAAGCCGGGCGCGACCCAGTGGCCCTCTTGCGCAAGTACGGCAAGCGCATGCAGTCGCTCCACCTGAAGGACCGGTTGCCGAATTCCCCCACCTCGACTGATACGGGGCCGGGCTCTCAATTCTTCACTGAAGTGGGGGAAGGCACGCTGGACTGGTCTTCGATCTTCCGGTTGGCGGAGCGCTTCAATATTCCCAACATGTATGTGGAGCAGGACAAGACAGAAAAGCCGCCGCTCGAGTGCCTGCAGATCAGCTACACGAACATCATGAAGTACCTGAGCGCGGTTTAGACTCGGCGAATCTCAGAGTTCTAATGCGGCTTGCCCGGCAGCACGAAGTGCTCGGCGCAGCGAGGCTCATAGGAGTCGCCGGGCATTTTGATGGGGCTGTCGTGGGGGGCGGGCTTACCGTCGATCAGGCGCTGCGAGTAGAGGGCGCGCGCCCCGCAAGCGCAGTAAGCCATGCACTCGGTGATGCTGCCGCCGTAGGCGTTCACCAGCCAGCTCAGATTCAGCATCTCGCCGAACGGAATGGCGCGGAAATCGAGGTCGAGTCCGGCCACGAGCACATCGTGTCCAGCGTCGAGCAGGTACTTGGTGAAGAGAAAGAGCTGGTCGACGAACTGGCCTTCATCGATGGCAATACACTCGACGCGCTTGCCGATTTCCTGTTCCTTGTCGTGAATCGCGCGCAGCACCTCCCACGGATTGCTGGATTTGAATTCGAAGGCGCTCATTTTGCCGCCACCGTTGGGGTTGCGGCTCTCAACCACACCTGGGCCACCCTTGGTGTCGTCGCTCGGTTTGAGCACCATCACATATTGCTTTGCGTATTGGCGGCGCATGTCGGCGCGGCGCAGCAGTTCCGCGGTTTTGTTGCTGCGCATGGGTCCCATCATGATTTCGAGCTTGCCTTGCACGTGCATTCCCCCTGGTTGGACGAACAAATATGGTCGCGTGCAGAGACGCGTGCCATGTCCGGCATTTCATCATAGCGCGGTCGCGGGTTGAAACGCTGTGAACCAGGTGTGGGGTATTGAGAGGTTTTTCCACCGACCGTCGGCGCATTTCAAGGTAAAGAACGGCGCAGTGCGAACTCGCGACGTGCGGCGCGCTTTTCAGCGTCCACCGCGGCCTTCATCACGCCGCAGTCGCCGAAGAAGCTGACGAGATCGCCAGAGAGCGGTCCGCCGATGCCGGAGGAGGGAACACTTTTTGCCGCGCCTGCCGCTGCGGGATTCATCGCCAGTTTTGCCGAAGGATCGGCAACAAGCGGGCCGAGAGGCGTTTCATGGAGCGGCGCCGAAGTGATGCGCAGCGCCCCGCTGCCTTGCGCGTCGAGGATGAGCGATGTCAGCTTGCGCGCCATCGGCAAAGGAAAGCTTTCAGCCACGAAGACCATCTTGCCGCGAATTGTGAGAACCACTGGCCCCTCGTCGGTCGAGTACACCTCTTCAGTGGATCCGCTTCCGGATGGCGCGGCGTCGGACTGCGAAACTTTCTGAACGCTGGAATACTTCCGCGAGAGGTTGCGGGCATAGAGTTTAGCGAAGGTCTGAGCCGAATCGGCGGATTTCCAAATGGAGAGGTAGAAGAGCCCCAGCGACTTGGTCGTATCCTGCTCGGCGGGGGTAGTTGCACTGCGCAGTTGCCCCGCCCAATAGAGGCCGCCATCCCAGGCAGGAGTCAGATCTCGTGCCGAGGCGTCGCCACCAAAAAGTTCAGTGATAATGTGCACGTCGAGCTCGCCAATCTGGCCGATATCGTAGGGCCGGTAGAGCGAATCGACGACCGGATGAATATCAGGCAGCAGGGGGATCGCCGGCATGCGCTTTTCCTCGTACATGCGCGGGTTGATGATTTCCCAGCTTGAAGACGGCGGGCGATCGAGCGTGCCTGCAAAGGCTGCCGCCTGGCCCTGGTCCATCCACACGTCCTGCTCAAAACTGAGGCCCTCACGGTAGGGAAACAGCAAAGACTCAGAAAGCAGGAGCGGCGCGCGCGCCATCACCGGAGAGTCAGCGCTGGAGTTCATCTGCGACTTCACAATGTCCAGAACCTCGGGATCCTTGACAAGGCTCTTGCCAAGCGGCTTGAGTACGTAGTCGAACATGACGGCCGTCGCCTGGCCTTCGGCCACCGCATCGCGCGCTGTATCCATTTCGTCTTTGGCGAGGTGATCCTCGTCGCCGGTTGCGTCGGTTGAAACGTCGTCAGGCGTCTGGTCGTCCCACTTCTCCAAATTGGAGTGCTGGTCCTGCAGGGCGTGGGTCAGCTCGTGCGCCATGACGGGCTTTTGCTCATCAGGATCCACCCAGTCGAGCAGGTTCACAGTTTTGGTTTTGGGGTCATAGTAGCCGGCGACTTCCTCGCGCAGCAGTGCCACAAGAAATGTTTCCAGATTGAAATCGCGCGGCAGAAGGCCGAATTTTTTCAGCACGAGTTCGGAGCGTCGAAGGCGCTGCGTGTCTTCGTCGTTCACATGTTTGGTGAGGTAGGAGACCACTTCGTAGCGGCTGGTCAGGCGGCGCTTCACTTCTTTGCGAATCGGAAGCCCGGTCTGCTTGCTGTCGAATTCGAGAATCTCGTCCACGGAGTGGAAGAGTTCCTCGGCCTGGCGCGGGGTGATTTTGACTTCGTCCTTCTGCTGGGCATCTTGAGCCCTTGCCGGCAGCGACACCAACGCAATCGTGGCCAGTACAGTTGCGAGAAGCCCCCGCAGATTCGAAAGGCGTCCGTATTTCTGCATTGCCCTTGAGTGTATACGTTTCTCTACACTTCCATGACGGGAACCCGATTCGTAGATCGCAAAGCAGGATGTTCGGCTCAGGATGACAAAAACGGAATGGCAAACCTACGAGTGGCTGACTTGCTGGCCCACCCACTCTCCCGCTTCTCGCGTGCCGAGAGAGCCGCCGATGTCCTGCGTGGTTTTT
>Ga0116215_1002364_pt1 | contig 11693 bp, 10 predicted proteins | sample Sb_taG_7_FD_89698 | JGI IMG/M metagenome (GOLD analysis project Ga0116215, IMG submission 89698) | Peat soil microbial communities from Weissenstadt, Germany - Sb_50d_2_FS metaG | ecosystem: Environmental > Terrestrial > Soil > Wetlands > Peat | place: Germany: Weissenstadt | collected 2010-09-21 | reverse complement strand
GGTTTTCGCCGTTTCATCCTCTGTCTGGGTTACAAAGCCGAGGTCATCAAGTCTTACTTCATCAATTATTCTTCCATGAACAGTGACTTCACGGTCGAGTTGAAGTCCAACAGCGTCACGGTTCATTCCGTCGACCACGACCAAGACTGGCAGGTAACGCTGACCTTCACTGGTGAGCTGACGATGACGGGGGCCCGGGTCGCGCGTGCTGCCGCCAAGTATCTGGGCGCTGCCGCCCACTTCGCCGTGACTTACGGCGACGGCGTGACGGACGCAAACCTTGCGGACGAATACCGCTTTCATCTTGCCCAGAAGCGATTGGGAACGGTCTTGGGGGTCAATCCACCCTCACGCTTCGGCGAGCTCAAGGTTGAGGACGCCAAGGTCCAGGAATTCAGCGAGAAGCCCGAGTTTCGGGACAACTGGATCAACGGTGGCTATTTCTTCTTTCACCGAGATTTTTTGTCCTATCTCTCGCCGGAAGGTAGCTGTGTTCTCGAGCGCGAGCCGCTGGTTCGTTTGGCCCGTGACGGCGAGCTCAGCATGTACAAACATCGAGGTTTCTGGGCCTGCATGGACACTCAACGTGATCTCGAATATCTGAACAACCTCTGGGCCTCGGGCCAGGCTCCCTGGGCCGTTTAACTAATTCGACGTATGACCACACGAACAGGAGTTTGTAAAAGTAAATGAAAGTATTTGTTACAGGTCATCAAGGATACATCGGATCTCAACTGGTCGACTTGCTCAAAGAGGAGGGGCATTTTGTCATCGGCTGCGACCTCAACCTGTTCAAGGGGTGCGCCTGGGAGCCGCTCATCAAGCCCGACCGGGAACTGCCCAAGGACATTCGCACGGTCGAGGCTGCGGATCTGGACGGCTGCGATTGCATCATGCACCTGGCGGCCATTTCCAATGATCCGATGGGAGCTCTGAACGCCCAGATCACGTTCGACGTGAACCGGGATGCCTCAATCCGGCTGGCGAAGGTCGCCAAGGAAGCCGGAGTGCCGCGTTATCTCTTTGCCGGGAGCTGTTCGGTCTACGGCAAGGGGGAAAAGCTCGATCTCGACGAAAGCGATCCGCTCAATCCCTTGACAGCGTACGCTCAGTCCAAGATTGAAACGGAAGAGGCCGTGTCCGCCCTTGCCGATGACAGCTTCACGCCCGTCTTTCTGAGAAACGCGACTGCCTATGGCCATTCACCGATGCTTCGGATTGACTTGGTGGTCAACAACCTGCTGGCTTCGGCCATGGCATATTGCGAGATCCGGATCCAGTCCGACGGTACTCCTTGGCGGCCGCTGATTCACTGCCGTGACATCGCCCGTGCCTTTGTTGCCTTGGCCAAGGCACCTAGAGCCGCCGTTCACAACAAGGCCATCAATGTGGGCGCCAACAGCGAGAACTATCAGGTCCGCGACGTGGGCGATCAGGTTCAGAAGTTAATGGCTTCAGCCAAGATTACCTACACCCGGGAAGTCGGCGTTGATCCGCGCAATTACCGCGTGAAATTCGACTTGCTCTATCGGCTCTTGCCCGACTTCGAGCTCCAATACAATCTGAGAAGCGGGATGGAAGAACTGCACCGCAAGATGGTTGAACACGGTTTCGGCAAGAAGGACTTCGAAGGAGACCAGTTTGTCCGTCTCCGCGCGCTAAAGAATCAGTTTCATCGGCTCGGTTGACACGAGGACAGGATGATTTTTACCGCTACACCCACTCCTGGTGCTTTTCTGATCGATCTGGAAAAACGAGGTGACGAACGTGGCTTCTTCGCGCGGGCTTTCTGCGAAAAGGAATTTGCCGCCGGTGGACTCGTCACTCGCTTCGTCCAGGTGAACAACTCGCAGAGCGCCCAGAAGGGAACGCTGCGCGGCATGCACTACCAGCTTGCCCCCATGGCTGAGACAAAGATGGTTCGCTGTATTCGCGGAGCACTTTACGATGTAATCCTCGATCTGCGCCCTGGTTCGCCGACTTTCGGTCAGAGTTTCGGCGCCGAGCTAACCGCCGAGAACGGCCGGATGATGTATGTGCCCAAAGGTTTCGCCCACGGTTTTATAACCCTGGTCGATGACACCGAAGCCTTCTATTTTGTCGACGAGTTCTACGGTCCAGCTTACGAGCGCGGAATACGGTGGAACGACCCCAGATTCAATATTGCCTGGCCGCTACAGCCCACCGTGCTTTCGGAAAAGGACGCTCATCAACGCGATTTCGACCCAGGCTGGCATCTCTCCGCCTAAGCACGAGACGGAACCATGAAGCTCCTCTTCACCGGTGCGAGTTCCTTTACGGGGTGTTGGTTTGTGCGCGAGCTAGCCGCCGCTGGCCATGAGGTGACGGCGACCTTCCGCCACCACAGCGGCGAGTACGCTGATCTGACGCGGCGGCGGCGCGTGGCGCTGATTGGAGAGGTTTGCCGTCCCGTATATGGTTGCTCGTTCGGTGATATCTCGTTCCTCGCCTTGATCAGGGAAGGTAACTGGGACCTGCTTTGCCACCACGCCGCCGACGCCACCGATTACAAGAGCCCCCATTTCGACCCCGTTGCTGCCGTTCAGAACAACACATGCAACCTCACCGCCGTGCTCGAGGCTTTGAAGACCGCCGGTTGCGGCAAGCTGGTGTTGACTGGCACCGTTTTTGAAGCGGGCGAAGGCGCCGGCTCCCAGGGACTTCCTGATTTCTCTCCCTATGGTTTTTCCAAGGCCCTGACCGCGCGTGTTTTCCAGTTTTACTGCGGCCGCGCCGGCCTGAGCTTGGGTAAGTTCGTCATTCCCAATCCCTTCGGCCCTTACGAGGAACCACGGTTCACGGCCTATCTCATGAAGAACTGGCTGGCGGGAGCGACTCCCGTGTGTTCGAACCCTTCCTACGTCCGCGATAACATTCACGTGTCGCTCTTGGCCAAGGTTTACGCCCAGTTCGCCCACGACCTTGCGGATGTGCCTGGCTTCACCAAGATCAATCCCAGCGGCTACGCGGAAAGCCAGGGGGCGTTTACGCTCCGGCTGGCCGAGGAAATGCGCTCCCGTCTCAACGTCCCGTGTTTGGTGGAACTGAAGAAGCAAACCGAATTCCCCGAGCCGCGGGTCCGCATCAACACCGATTTCCCCGACCTTGAAGCCGTGGGTTGGAACGAATCAACCGCATGGGACGGTCTGGCCGATTACTACCGACAATAACAGAAGCACCACGGATCGGACTGTGCTGCGGCTCTATTGGTTGAAGGGATCCGTCTTAACGCATTCGAACAGGTCGATCAGCTTTCGAGCCTCGCTGCGGACATCATGCCGCTCGGCGACCCGGGCGGCGCCGGCACGTCCCATCGCTTCGAGCCTGGACGGATCGGCCGTTAGCGCCTCGGCCATGGCATCGGCCAAGGGCGCAACCGCACCAGGGGGAACCAGCCAGCCGTTAATGCCCGGCTGGACCAGCTCTGGAATACCTGCAATATAGGTGCTGATCACGGGCCTGCCTAGCGCGAGAGCTTCCATGATCGCGACGGGCAATCCTTCCGCAAAGCTGGGCAAGACCAGAGCGCGAGCAGCCAGCAGCTCGTCGCGCACACCCTGGTTGCTCAAGAAGCCGGTAACCCGCACGCGTCTGCCGAGGCTGAGCTGCTCAATGCGTTGTTCAATCGCGGCCCGCAGCGGACCGTCCCCCACGATGACGAGCTCGAAATCGTGACCCCGCTCCTGCAACAGCGCCGCCGCCTCGACGAGCAAGAGCTGACCCTTCTGCTCAGACAAGCGCCCGACGTTGACGAACCGCTTTCCACCCGGTGATGGGAGCAGTGGCGCGGACAAGAAAGTCTCGTCCAGACCGCAGTGAACGACGTGGATTTTTCGCCAATCCTCCAAGGGGCACCATCGATAAAGTTGACTCCGGGTGAACTCGCTGATGGTCGCCACAAACTTCGCACGCCGGATCTTTTCATCCAGGGCCAGCAGAGTAGGCCGATCGAACTCGCCCGGACCGTGGATTGCCATGCTATAGGGGATTCCGGTGAGGATGGAGGTGAGCATGGCGACCACGGCGGAATTTTCGCCGATGTGGTTGTGAAGGTGGCGCGCGCGGTTTAACTCGAGCCGCCCGGCTAGATAGCTCGCTTCGAGCAGATACGCGATCTGTCGGGGCCATCGCTTCGCGATCCCCGGCGGGACGCTTCGACACACGACCTGGACCGCCTCGCAGAATCGCCCTGGCCGGGTGATCGCCATCTTGAGCGCAGCGAGGGCGAGCTTTCTCGTGCCCGCCTCGAGAAGGTACTCCGTTCGCAACTGTTCCCGTCGCACGCCATCGCTGACCACCTCTTCGGGCCCGGCCCTACGGATTGAGAACGTGTGGACGACATATCCCAACCGGCGCAATTGCTCCACCTCGCGCCGGATGAACGTGTCGCCCGCTCGGGCATAGACGCTCGTCAAGTACGCGATTGGGAGCTCGTCAGGCATTCTTGGACCTGTTGGACCTGTTCAGGTGTTGCAGAGGTGCAACACTGCTGCGCGGCGCTCGCCGTGTACGTCCGCTGCAGACAATGGGCGAAGTCCAGGGGTGGGCGCCACCCCAGTACTTCATCGAGCTTGCGGGTGCTAAACCGCAACGGCTTGAATCGGGCTTGTAACCGGCAAGGGATCAGTAGACCAGGAAGCCTGGCCCGCCCCTGGCAGAGCCACCGGTTGATCCACTCAGCCAGGGTCGCCCCCGCGAGGGCCATGTGGTATGGCACCGGGATTCGATGGCCGGCGGCCCCGGTGCGGCGGAAATACTCGCCCAGGTAACGCCATGAGCTGATGTCATGGCCGTCGACGACGTTGAACGTGTGGCCCACGGCCCGGGGGTTCTCCATCGCCTCGGCAAAGCAGTCGGCGCAATTCTCTACGTGAGTCATCGGCGGCCGAGACCATGGGCCAAAGACCAGGTGCCAGCGCCCCAGTTTTTGGCCGATGCCGGCCGGGTATGCGCGGTCGCGGCCCCAGATAAACCCAGGGCGAAGGACCGTGAGCGCCCAGTCGTGCTCCTGGCACATGCGCCGTACGACCCGCTCTTGCCATGTCTTGGCGATTGCATAGCAATCTCGCCGATACAAATCGGTCTCCAGCGGCGAGTCTTCGGTCAAAGTGCCGCGGATGGCGGTCCAACCGTAAACTGACAAGCTGCTGGCCAGCACAATCCTCCGCGTCGCTGATTTAGCCATGGCCTCCAGCAGGCGCTCGGTGCCGACTACGGTATCGGCCATCTGTGCGGACTCGCTCCCGTCCACTCGGGCTGCGATATGGAGCAGCACGTCCACTTGGTCGAAAGCGGGTGTCAGCGCGCCGGGCGCACGCAGGTCGGCCCTGAAGACCTCAACCGCGCCGCCCCAGCGAGCCTCGTCAATCCATGTCGATGGCCGGATGAGGGCCCGGACGCGGTGCCCACGCTTCAGAGTAGCGGCGATGATGTGACGGCCAAGGTACCCCGCCGCTCCGGTGACCAGGACGTTCAAAACCGATTCTCCTGTGCCGTTAAAGCCGCCACCAAGTTGTTAACCTCGGCGATCTGCCGCGCCGAAATAGGCGGTTCAACCCCAGATTGCAGGGCCTCGTAGGTGCGCGCTAACAACGTCCAGAGGCCCTGATAAGCGCCCGGGCCGCCAGCCAATTTGTGCAGGAAGTTGTGCCAGCTAGCCAGACGGACATGCCGCGCCTGTCGCAGGCGATCGCGCAGCAGTGCGATGGGCCGGGGACCGCCATCCAGCCGGTTGACGACCAGGTACGGATCGAACAGGTCTGCAGCCGCACGCATCCGCGTGCCATCGACCTGGATCCAGAATATCTCGGGGCGCGCGTGCGAGCTGAAGCTGAGGTAGGCCGTCCCATGCTCTGCAGCGACGACGGCGCGGAACTCGTCATACGGCAGGGGGGAGTCACCTAACCTCTTCTGCCAGTGCGTTCGCACGGTTCGGTGGGGACCTACGAAGGAGTGGGCGAGCGAGGCCAGGTGTGGCAAGAAATCGGCAATCGCACCGCCCGGTAGCGAGAGGCATGGGTGAGCTAGGTCGCGGTCAACAAAAGGGCTGCCCTGGGCTACAATGTCCACGCTGATTGCCACCTCTACGTTCACAACCTCGCCCAGGTCCCCCGACCGCTCCAGGTCTCTTATCCGCTCCACCGGTGGGTTGAACAGGTAGTTGTAGTCCTCAATCAGAACCCGGCGCCTTTCGGAGGCAGCGTGCAGGAGCGTGGACACCTCGGTGGGCACGGTGCTAATCGGCTTCTCGACGATCACATGGGCCCCTGCTGCCAGCGCGTCCATGGCCAGCCGGAAGTGAGACGGCGGCGGGGTCGTGACGTGGACCACGTCCGGCCGGGCCTCCGCGAGCATCGCGAGGTGGTCGGTGAACCATGCACCAACGCCGAACCGATCGGCGGTGGACTCGGCCACCCCGCGCGACAGGTCGCAGACTCCAACCAGGGCAACCCCAGTCAACGAGCGCAGGCAGGCTATGTGTTGCTGGGCGATCTGTCCGGCGCCGATCAAGACAGCTTTCATCTCAATTCCACGACTCCTGCATGTTGCTCCTCGGGAGGATACGCTCCACCGCCGCGTCCTGTTCCGCGCTGGGCTTATGCCGCCATCTGCGCGCAATCCGCTACGAGTTCTGCGACGTTTGCTCGATGGCTTTCTAAGGTCGCCGAACCGACCTGCCCAGACAACCCAGGCTGGAACCATACACACTTTGAGGACGGGAAGCCATTCGCGCGGCTGCCGTTCGTTGTCGATCCAGGGAGGGATCGGCCACTCCCCGCGGGAGCAGGAATGGAGGAGCGCGGCTGAGCACCTTGGGCGGCCACTTCGCCATCGCCAGGCGGATCAGTCCGGGCCGGCGGGCCAACGTCGGTCCATTACGGCAATTCAATCAGAGGGACGAAGGTAGCCCTGAGCATGACGACGGTGCCATTCCCAAGCGGTTCGGATGATCTCGCTGATGGCGGTATAACGTGGAGACCAGCCGAGTTCGTTGATGATCTTTGCCGGGCTGGCGACGAGGACTGCGGGATCACCGGCTCGGCGACCGACGACCTCATGGGCTATGGGTCTTCCCACGGCTTTCTCGCAAGCTCGCAACACCTCGAGTACAGTTGCGCCAGTGCCCGATCCAAGGTTGTAAATCTGTCCCGTGCCTGGCTCGAGCGCCTCCACGGCCTGTTGATGGGCCTGAGCCAGGTCCGCTGTGTGAACATAGTCACGCACGCAGGTCCCATCGCGTGTCGGATAGTCGCTTCCGTAGATCAGAACCTTGGACCGGCGACCAGCCGCTACTTGGAGGACCAGCGGAATCAGGTGGCTCTCGTGACGGCGGTCCTCGCCGAAGTTGCCGTCCGGGTCGGCGCCGGAGGCGTTGAAGTAGCGTAAGAGGGCATAGCCAAGCTGGTAGGCTCGCGCGTAATCCTTGATGAGCCACTCGGCGGCCAGCTTGGTCGTGCCATACGGAGTTTCGGGGGCCTGAGGCGAGTCTTCGCGCAGGGGCATCTCCGTAGCGAACCCATAGGTTGCCGCCGTGCTACTGAAGAGGATCTTGCGCACGCCAGCTTTGCACATCGCGTCGAGGACGCTCTTGGTTCCAACGACGTTGACGTTGTAATATTCGCGGGGTTTGGCGATTGATTCGGGGACTACTAACAGCGCCGCGAAGTGCATCACGGCCTCAACACCGTGCTGGCGCAGCGTAGCGGCCAGATGGTCGGTGTCGAGGATGTCGCCTTTGATCAAGCGGCTCGAAGCTTCAGGAACCGCGGCGGCGTTTCCTTCGGAGAGATCGTCGTAGGCGATCGGGTCATGCCCGTGACTGAGCAGCCAGCGCTGGCACGCGCTACCCACATAGCCCGCGCCGCCGGTCAGGAGAATCTTCATTGTCGCGCCCTTCGATTGTCAAGGATTAGGTCGACAGAGACTGCGAGGTCGGGAGCGATCGGCGCAAGACCTGCAACTGTTTCAGCTTCTGCCTGCGACGTCGGGCCGGTCTGAACCAGTATGCTTTTGCACCCGGCATTGAGGCCAGCGAGCACATCGCTGATCACGTCACCCACCATCCAAGACGCCCCCAGGTCTAGGTTCAGTTCGGCCGCAGCACGAAGCAACATACCTGGTCCCGGCTTACGGTCCGGGCTTTCCACGACAGTTCGATCATCAGTCTTGGGGGCGTCTGGACAGTAGTAGATACCATCGATTGTCGCGCCCTGGAGAGCAAGCTGGCGATTCAGTTCGGTATGAATCTCATCAAGCCGGTTTACCGCAAGCATTCCACGTCCAATGGCCGACTGGTTGGTCACGAGCACCGTGGTAAACCCGGCACGGCGGAGCCGTTTCAGCGCGAGGGCGGCTCCGGGCAGTAGCGAAACCATCGCCGGGTCGGAGAGATAGTGAACGTGTTCGATCAGGGTCCCGTCGCGATCGAGGAAGACCGCGGGTCGTGGTGTGCCGTTACCGACTCGCGACTGACCGGGGAGCAACATGGCTGCCTCGTGCTGCGCGCGCTCGAGGCCATCCTCGGTACCGATGTTGAGGTAACATCCCCCCCAGACCCAGCCCCGCATCCGGCCTACGAACTGAGGAAGCACCTCCAGGCCCAGATCGAAGACCCCCATCGAAGCAATCTCACGATAGGCCGTCGCGTTGATGACATACAGGCCGGCATTGGTCAAGTCGCTGACAGGGCATTCTGGTTTCTCGACGAATGAAACAATTCGGCCTGCTCCATCCATCTCGGCGATTCCGCAGGTATGGGGGACAGGTGCCCGGAACAGGACCATGGTCAACGGATCGCTGTGCTGGCGGTGGAACGCGATCAAGGGCCGCAAATCGATGTCGCTGAAGTGATCGGCAGAGATGACGACAACTTGGTCGGCATCGTCGGCGAGATCCGCGTTGGCGGTAAACGCGGCAGCCGAGCCGAGTAGCGGCAACTCGGTCGACGCGTACAAGTGAATGTGCCTCTGAGCGTTGGCGTGTTCGATGTAACTACGAACGGTCTCGGCCAACGCATGAGTGCTGATTCGGCCTTCGCTGATGCCAGCCTCGGTCAGACAGTCTAACCAGACGTCGAGCAGAGGCCGTCCGGCGATGGGAGCCAGGTACATGGGAACCGTGGCGGTCAGGGAATGAAGGCGGGTTCCCAGTCCACCTGTCAGAAGTAAAGCTTTGACACGTCCTGTGCGGCCTGACATGGCGCGGCTCTCAGTCCGGCTCTCAGCAGTGGATACGGGAGATGGTCATGGGGTTCTTGCCTTGCGAGAGCTGGACATGTTGCTGGGCCGGGTTGAATGCGGCCCTTGGCGCTGGCCCAGTGCTCGGGCTAGGTCGCGCATCACCATCCGAAGGATGAACCAGGCATTCCGGGCGTATCGCGTAAAAAGTCGTCTCGGCTCAAGGACAAGCCGAAAGGCCCATTCCAGGCCGGCTGCCTGCATCCAACGAGGAGCGCGGCGGACCCGACCCGCGGCGAAGTCGATAGCCGCTCCAACGTTGACCCCAACGGGAACCCCCACAGCAGCAAGGTTTGCCGCCAGCCAGCGCTCTCCCTTGGGCATCGTGTAGGCTGCAATCAAGAGATCGGGACGGGCGGAGCGAATGCGGGCGGCCAATAGCGCCTGTTCTTCGGATGTCAGTTCGCGAAACGGCGGGCAGTCGGCGCCAACAATCTTAAGTTCAGGGTAAAGCGCCCCAAGCCGCCGAGCCGCCTGTTCGGCGACGCCTTGGGCGCCACCCAAGAAAAACACCCGGTATCCTTCGTGCGCCGCCTTTGCACAAAGCGCGAAGATCAGGTCTGAGCCCGCCACCCGTTCCGGCAGGGGTGAACGTTGCCAACGAGAGGCCCAAACCAGAGGTGCCCCGTCGGCGACGATGAAGGCAGCCTGCTGATTGATCGACAAGAGGTCGAGATTCTCGGCCGTCAGCATTGCATAATGGGTATTGGCCGTGATGAAGTAGGTGGACTCGCCCGCCTCGATCAGTTCGCCCACGGCAGTGACTGTTTGGGCCAACGTCAAGGGTGTGAACGGAACACCCCAAACCCAAACCGGATCGCTCACTTCTTCCTCTCGATCAGCGCGGGCACGATGACTCTTTGTTCATCCTCGCTGGTATTTTCCTTTGGTACGAGCCAGGACAAGATGCGAAGTTCCAGTCCGATAAGGAGCAAAGCCAACGGCATCATCAACCAACCGGCTATATCGTGCGCCCAATCTTTGGCCGCCGGCCCTGGGATATAGCAGTAGCACCAGCCGGTCGCCACGATTCGGAGTATGTTACTGACCAAGGCAATCGGCACGGCGCTGACGAGAATGGTAATCCGCTTCCAGGTGGGCAGAGGGATCACGATGATGGTCGCCGTGACTGTCGCGGCCAGAGTCATCAACATCGACAGACCGTTACACGCGGCGGCAACTTCGAGTCGCTCCATTTCGTGTGCATTAGTCATGAGCTGGATTGTGTTTCCCTGCTGAACCACCCAGATACCTGACAACTGCAGCAAAAAACAACTTCCGACGGTCGCGATGTCCTGCAGGGGCAGCGAGATCAAGTTGTTGATGGATGGTGGCAGTGGGAACATAAACAGGACGAAGGCGATTGCCGGCCAAGCCAGGCGGAGCAGAGGCCAGCCGCCGAAAATCCAGGTCAAACAGGCGATGGCGGGTACGATCGTCGCATTTTCGGACCACTGCATATCCCGCTCATAGGCGATGACTCGCAGCGCGAGAACCACGGCGAGACAGGCCCAACCCCAGTAATTTGTCGCGCTCGCATTAGGGGTTGGCTTTTCCCTCGAGGTTGAAAGTCGCCGCCAGACGATGATCGCCGCTATCGGGACAACGAGAGGACCGTGGCTATAGTTCGGATCGCTGAACCAATACCACGATAGATCACGGAAGTTTGGGGCGTAAACAAAACCAAGAACGAAAAGCGTAGCGGCGAGTGCCCAAAGCCAGGAGCGTGATTGCTGACTGTGCGCCGGTTTCATGGCGCCGGGTCCTGCTATCGATCGACCCATACGCGCAAACTCCGTTCCCATGGGTTGCATTGGCATGAACCCTATCGGAAATGGCGATCGGCTGACTGTTTGGTGTAACGTCGGACCGCGAGTCTTCAGTTCGGCTCGCCAGACAAGTAACGGCTTCTCGGAGCGGCGGCAGCAACGCGACACCCCGAAATAGGGATGCAGTCGCTGGAGTGCTCTAACCTGATTTTAGATCGTACTCGACGAATCAGTCTCGGAAGAACGCCGTCTACTGTACGTGTAACGTCCATAGTAGGACTCTGAGTGGCGCAGACCGTTGATAACCGTCCCCAGGACAGCGATCCCCGCGCTGTCTAGCTGATGGCGGGCTCGCTCAACTTGAGGAAACCGGCTGATGTCGTAGCGCGCAGCAAGTACCGCACCGTCAGCCCATCGGCCCAGGATCAACGCATCGGGAACGGGAAGGACTGGGGGAGAGTCGATAATGATCAAGTCGTAAAGCAGGCGAAGTTCCGTGATCAACACCGCGAATCGGCGATCCTGGAGCAATGCACCGGTATCACGGGTTGGCGTGCCGGCGCAGAGCAAACTAAAAGCGCCGCCCTGGACGGCAACCACCACATCTTCGACTGCAGACTGGCCTTTGAGCACGTCGGTCAAACCGAGGCCCTCGGGAATCTCCAGC
>Ga0116215_1002361_pt1 | contig 11695 bp, 10 predicted proteins | sample Sb_taG_7_FD_89698 | JGI IMG/M metagenome (GOLD analysis project Ga0116215, IMG submission 89698) | Peat soil microbial communities from Weissenstadt, Germany - Sb_50d_2_FS metaG | ecosystem: Environmental > Terrestrial > Soil > Wetlands > Peat | place: Germany: Weissenstadt | collected 2010-09-21 | reverse complement strand
TCGGTCATGCGCTGGTTCGAGATGTGCAGCACCTTGGTGATGGACTGGTCGAGCAGCTTGAGGTCGTGGCTCACCACGAGCAGCGCCCCGGGGAAGCGGGCCAGCTCGTCGAGGAGCCAGCGCTTGGCCGAGCGGTCGAGGTGGTTGGTCGGCTCGTCGAGGATCATCAGCTCGGGCTCCTGGAAGAGCACCCGCATGAGGTCGACCCGGCGCCGCTGGCCGCCCGAGAGCTCGTCGATGTCCTCAAGGAGCAGCTCCTGGCGGAGGCCCAGTCCTTCGGCCAAGCGGGCCATGACGGCCTCGGCCTCATAGCCGCCGTTGGACTGGAACTGCTCCTGCAGGTCTGTGAAGAGCTCGATGTTCTCCTCGGAGGGATCGTCGGCCATGGCGTGGCGCGCCGAGCCGAGAGCGTCATCGAGCACGTCGAGACCCCGTGCCGAGAGGACGTGGGAGAACCCGGTGGGCTCGAGCCCGAGGCCGCCACGGATCGGGGCCTGGGGCAGGTACCCGAACGACCCCAGGAGCCGCACGTTGCCCCGGTGCCGCAACTGGGGGGCGGTCTCCCCCACCAGCACCGAGATGAAGGAGGACTTGCCGGTGCCGTTGCGGCCGACCAGCCCCACCTTCTCGCCGGCGCCGACCACGAAGGAAGCGTCGGCGAGCAGTGTGCGGTCACCGATTTCGATGGTGAGGGCTGATCCGACGATCACGGCACATTGTACGAGCGGGAGGACCTGCTCGATACACTCCGCGAGGTGCACCAGGTGGCCCGGTCCATCCCGATCCCCGCGGCGAGGGGCGCGCTGGTCAACGCCTATCACGTGGGATTCTCCGCCACGCTGAACCATCTGATGGACATCGGGGCCGTGGTCGCCTTCGTCGGCGCGCTGTGCGCGTTCGCACTGGTGCGCCAGCGCGACTTCGTGATCCCCACCGGGGCGGGAGCGCCCCCGGGTGCCGCGGCGCACGGTGACGCCGCCACCACCACCGGAGCCCCGGCAGACGCGGGCATGCCTGCCGCGCATGCCTGAGCCGTTCACGCTGGACGGGACCTACGTGCGGTTGGAGCCGCTCAGCGAGTCGCACATCGGGCCCCTCGTGGAGGCTGCCGCCGAGGACCGCAGCAATTACCAGTGGACCTACACGCCGGACGGTCCGGAGGAGATGAGGGCCTACGTCCGTGACGCGCTGGACAAGGTGGCGTCGGGGGCTCACGTCGCCTTCACGACCGTGCACAAGGGGGGCGGGCCCGGTGGTGCGGACCGGGTGGTGGGTGCCACGCGGTTCTGCGAGATCGCGCTCTGGCAGTGGCCGCCGGGTGCCACCCACCAGCGCCACGGCGTGCCCGATGTGGTGGACATCGGCTTCACGTGGCTGGCGGGATCGGCCCAGCGGACTCCGGTCAACACGGAGGCCAAGCTCCTGATGATGACGCACGCCTTCGAGGTCTGGCGCGTCCATCGGGTGGCGTTGCAGACCGACGTACGCAACAAGCGGTCGTGGGCCGCCATCGAGCGGATCGGGGGGCAGCTCGACGGGATCATGCGCGCCGACCGGCCGGGCTCCGACGACACCGTGCGCACGTCGGCGCGCTTCTCCATCGTCGCCTCGGAGTGGCCCGACGTGAAGGCGCGGCTGGCGGCGCGGCTGGCGGGGGGCACGGCGGGCTAGGGCCGCTCGGCCGGGGCCCGGGTCCGGGCTGGGCCGCCGCGCGTCACGCCGGCCATTTGGTGGTCGCCTCGCCGAACCAGCGCTCGATCGGTGTAAGTTTTGCCGAGAGGAGGTGGAATGGGGGCCGCGAGCGAAGCCACGGGCGGGTTGGACGACGCTGCCGCGGGCATGCGTGCCGACTTGGACGAAGCCCGCGAGCAGCTGGCTGCGACAACCGAGGTCCTCACCACGGTCGGAACCTCGGCCTCCGACTCCCAGGGGGTCCTGGCGACCGTGGTCGAGAGCGCCCGTCGCCTCATCCACGCCGACATCGCCCAGATTCACCTGATCGAAGGCCAGTGGTACCGGTTGGCCATCTCGTCGGGCCTGACCAAGGAGTATCGGGACTTCGTGGCGAGCCACCCGATCGCCCTGGACCGGCGCACGCTCATCGGACGGGTCGGTCTGGACCGTGAGGGCCAGCAGATCGTCGACGTCCTGGCCGACTCCGAATACGGGCGACGCGACATTCAGGAGGTCGGGGGATACCGGTCGATCCTGGGCGTACCGATGATTCTCGGCGACGAGGTGGTGGGTGTTCTGTCGGCGTGGCGCACAGAGGTGGACCCCTTCCCCGCCAGGGCGATCGAGATCCTCACGACGTTCGCGGCGCAGGCGGCGATCGTCATCCGAAACGCCGACCTGGTGGGAGCTCTCGAAGCCCGGCAGGCGGAGCTCGCGGCAAAGGTCGACCAGCTCGAGGCGCTCGGTGAGATCGGTCAAGCGGTCAGCTCGAGCCTCGACCTCGACCAGGTCCTGACCAAGATCGTGACGCACGCGGTGCAGCTCACGGATGCCGACGGTGGCTCGATCTTCGAGTTCGACGAATTCGCCGAGGAGTTCCATCTCCGCACCACGTTCGGAACCAGTGCGGACACCGCGGACGCGTTGCAGGTCATCCACATGAAGCTGCGCGAGACGCTGGTCGGGCGAGCCGCGCTCGAACGGAAGTCGCTGCAGATACCGGACCTTCGTCTGGTCGATTGCGATCCACACCTCCAGGTCCTTCTCGAGCGGGGATGGATCTCGGTCATTGCCGTGCCGATTCTCCGCGACCATCAGATCATCGGAGCATTGGTGATCCGGCGACAGAGTGTCGGGGGGTTCGCCGAGGAGGTCGGGGAGCTGCTCGAGACCTTCGCCGGACAATCCGCGATTGCGATCCTCAACGCCCGCCTCTTCGCGGAGCTCGCCCGCAAGAGCGCGCAGCTCGAGGTGGCGAGCCGGCACAAGTCCGAATTCCTGGCGAGCATGTCGCACGAATTGCGCACGCCGTTGAACGCGGTCATCGGCTTCTCCGAGGTGCTCCTCGAGCAGATGTTCGGCGAGATCAACGAGAAGCAGGAGGAATACCTGCGCGACATCCTGTCGTCGGGAAGGCATCTGCTCGAGTTGCTCAACGACATCTTGGACCTCTCGAAGGTCGAAGCCGGCCACATGGAGCTCGAGCTGGCTCCGTTCGACGTCCGACACTCGCTCGAGGACTCCATTCAGATGGTCCGCGAGAAGGCCGTCCGAAAGGGCCAGACCATCAATCTGGTCAGCGGTCACGAGGTGGGCACGGTTCGAGCCGACGAGCGCCGGTTCCGACAGGTCGTTCTGAACCTGTTGTCGAACGCCGTCAAGTTCTCCCGCACCCGCATCGATGTGCTGGCCAGCAGTGACGGTGCGACATTGACCATCCGGGTGGCTGACGACGGACCGGGAATCGCCCTCGAGGACCAGAGCCTCATCTTCGAGGCGTTCCAGCAGGGAAAGCGCCCTTCGAGGGAGGAGGGGACCGGTCTCGGACTCACGCTGTGCCGCCAGATCGTCGAACTCCACGGCGGGCAGATCTCCGTCGAGAGCGAGTTGGGCGAGGGAAGCACGTTCACGGTCGCGATTCCGACAGAACCCGCGCCGGTTCTCGCAGGCACACTGCCCGCTGAGGAACCGTTGCCCCCGGGGCCCACCGTCGTCGTGGTCGAGGACGATCCGCGGTCCCGAGACCTCCTCTGCCTGCACGTCGGCAGGCTCGGCGTGAATTACGTCACGGCCGGCGACGGCCGCGAGGGCCTCGAATTGATCCGCCGATTGAGCCCTGCCGCCATCGTCCTGGACCTCCAGCTCCCGGTCCTCGACGGCTGGGACCTGCTCGCGTTGCTCAAGGCGGACCCCGCGACGGCAGGAATTCCGGTGGTCATCGTGTCCATGCTCGACGAGCGGGGCAAGGGCCTGGCCCTCGGCGCGGCCGAGTACCTGGTCAAACCGGTCCGAGGTGACGACGTCCGGGCGGCCCTGCGACGGGTCGCCGGCCTGCCCGCAGGCGGCCGGACGCTGGCGTTCGTCGGTGAGGACCCCCAGGTCCTCGAGGCTCTCCGGGCCGCCCTGGAGCCAGACAGTTGGACGGTGCTCGGTGCGTCGACGGAGGCGGAGGGCCTGGCGCTCCTCCGGGAGACGCAACCGGCGGTGGTCCTGCTCGATCTGTTGGGCACCGGCACGTCGGGGCTCGCCATGGTCGAGTCCGTGCGGAGCGATCCGTCGACCGCTCACGTTCCGATCATCGCCCTCACCTCGCAGTCCATGACCGCCGAAGAGAAGCAGCGATTGCAGGGGCAGATCGACCTCGTACACCGCAGCGCCGACTTCGATGTTTCAGCACTGGTCGAGGTCGTGAATCGGGCAACGCAGCACCTGGTCAGAGCGGAGGACGCGTGATGGCGAGCGAGGCTCGGGTTCTCGTGGTGGAGGACAACCCCAAGAACATGACGCTGCTCCGCGACGTGCTCGGCCACGAGGGGTACGTCGTCCTCGAAGCGAAGACGGCTGAACATGGCCTCGAGCTGGCCCGGGAACAGCAACCCGCCGTGATTCTTCTCGACATCCAGCTGCCCGGCGGCATGGACGGCCTCGAGGCAGTGAAGCTGCTGAAGCATGACGAGCGCACCAGTGCGATTCCTGTCGTCGCCGTTACGGCTTTCGCCATGAAGGATGACCGCCAGCGTGTGCTCGACGCGGGATTCGACGGGTATCTGGAAAAGCCAATCAGCCTTCAGGCACTCCGCCAGGAGGTGCGGCGCTTCCTCTTCTCGCCGGAGGTGACGGAAGATGTCTGATGCGGGCACCATTCTCGTTGTCGATGACGAGCCGGCGAACATCCGACTTCTCGAAGCACACCTCGTGCCCAGGGGGTACCAGGTGCGCACGGCCGGCTCCGGTGAGGAAGCCCTGCAGGCACTGGCCGAACGCCAGCCTGACTTGATCCTGCTCGACATCATGATGCCCGGAATCGATGGTCTCGAGGTCTGCCGCCGCGTCCGCGCCCATCCGGGCACCGCGTTCCTGCCGGTCGTCATGATCACCGCAAGCGGTGACACGGTGAAGCTCCAAGCCATTGAGGCAGGCGCCGACGACTTCCTCACCAAGCCTTTCGACAAGGAAGAGCTCCTTGCCCGCGTCCGGTCGCTGTTGCGGGTCAAGCGGTACCACGACACGATCGAGCGGCAGTCGGCCGAGCTCGCAGCCTGGAACACCGAACTGGAGGCGCGTGTCGAGGCACAGGTGGACGAGCTCGAGCGGGTCGGACGACTCCGTCGATTCCTGTCGCCCCAGTTGGCGGATCTGATCGTCAGCTCGGGAGACGAGTCCCTCCTGGAGACGCACCGCAGGGAGATCACCGTGGTGTTCTGCGATCTCCGCGGGTTCACCGCCTTCGCCGAGAGGAGCGAGCCAGAGGAGGTCGTCGCCGTCCTGAACGAGTACCACGCGGCGCTCGGCGATCTGATCTTCCGCTTCGACGGAACCCTGCAGGGGTTTACCGGCGACGGGTTGGTGGTCTTCTTCAACGACCCGATCCCCTGTCCGGATCCGCCGAAGCGCGCCGTTCAGATGTCGGTGGCAATGCGGAATCGCGTCCAGCAGCTCGCCGAGGGCTGGGCTCGGCGCGGCCAGGACCTCGCATTCGGCATAGGCATCGCCCAGGGCTTCGCGACGCTGGGACGAATCGGCTTCGAGGGTCGATTCGACTACGCCGCCATCGGCAGCGTCGTGAACCTCGCAGCGCGGTTGTGCGCCGAGGCCAAGCCCTGGAACGTCCTCGTGTCCCAGCGGGTCCAGGCCGCGTGCGAGGACATCATCGTCAGTGAACCGCTCGGAGACTTGGAGCTGAGAGGATTCGCTGATCCGGTCCGCGCCTACAACGTGCGCGGACTCAATGCCGCCGTCGTCAGCTCGTGAGCACCGAAGCGAGAGTCGGGAACGAGCCCGTCACGCTGGCGACCCTCTCGGAGACCCAGCGATACGACCGGTACGAGTCCCTGCTGGCGCACCTCGAGGACGTGTGGCAACACATGCGCCTCAACGAGGACGGGGAGTCCGTCGTGGTGGTTCCGTCGGTCACGGTCGATCGCGTCGGCGAGCGGAGCGGCACGCTGGTCCAGTCCTACGAGGAGAGGTACCTGTTCCTGCTGATGCTCTTGCGCCAGCCGCGGCTCTCGCTCATCTACGTCACGTCCATGCCAGTCTCGCCGCTCATCGTCGAGTACTACCTGGCCCTGCTGCCTGGGATCATCCCGAGCCATGCCCGCGCGCGATTGCACCTCGTCTCGGTCAACGATGCGTCGCCCGAGTCTCTCAGCGCCAAGCTCCTGGCCCGGCCCCGGCTCCTCTCGCACATCTCCTCGCTCATCCCAGACCGCTCGCGGTCGCACCTCGTGCCGTACAACGTGACCCTCCTCGAGCGAGACGTGTCGTTGGCCCTGGGTATCCCGCTCTACGGCGCCGACCCCCGCTTCTTCGACCTCGGCACGAAGTCCGGATGCCGCACTCTGTTCGCCGAGGAGGGCGTACGGCACCCGGCGGGTTTCGAGGATCTCCACTCCATCGACGACGTCGTCGGCGCGCTCACCGAGCTGCGGGCGACGGGACCGACTACCGGACAAGCCCTGGTGAAGTTGAACGAGGGCGTGTCCGGCGAGGGCAACGCGCTCGTCGACCTCGAGGGTCTTCCTCAGCCCGGAGCCGCTGACGAACGCTCGCGACTGGTAGAACGCGTCGAGCGGATGAGCTTTGAAAAGGCCGACATGCCCTTTGACGGCTACGTCTCGAAGCTGGCGGAGCGGGGGGGGATCGTCGAGGAGCGGATCACCGGTGTGGAGGTGCGAAGCCCGAGCGTCCAGCTCCGGGTCACACCCTCGGGCGACGTCGAGCTCTTGTCGACGCACGATCAGATCCTCGGAGGCCCACGGATGCAGAGTTACCTGGGCTGCAGGTTCCCCGCCGACTACGCGTACGCCCGGGCCATCTCCACCGATGCCCACGTCGTCGGGCAGCGATTGGCGAAAGAGGGGGTGATCGGACGCTTCGCGATCGACTTCGTCGTGGTGCGCGACACGGGCGGGTCCTGGACGCCATACGCCATCGAACTGAACCTGCGAAAGGGCGGCACGACCCACCCCTTCCTGACGTTGCAGTTCCTGACCGACGGGAAGTACGACCCCGAGACCGCGCTCTTCATGACCGCCTTCGGGCGGGAGAAGTACCTCGTTGCGACGGACCACCTCGAATCGCCGTTGCTGTGCGGGCTGAGCCTCGACGACCTCTTCGACATCGTCGCCCGTCACGGCCTCCACTTCGACCAGGCGCGCCAGACGGGCGTGGTGTTCCACATGATCAGCTGCCTGACCGAACACGGGCGGGTCGGTCTCACGGCCGTCGGCGACACGCCCGAGCACGCGGATGCCGTCTACCAGAACGCCGAACGGATCCTGCTCGCCGAGGCCGCCGCCGCATCGGCGGACCGACCTCTGCCCGAGGCCACGGGCCTGTCGTGGTGAACTGAGCACCGAGGGCCCTCGGTCTGGTGGCTCGAACCCCACCGGGGGCCGGCGCCTGGAGATGGAGCAAGTGAGCAGGCAGAACTACTTCGCCTACGGATCGAACATGAACCCCACCCAGATGGGGGAACGGTGCCCCGCGGCCATTGCGCTCGGTGTGGTGATCCTCCGGGGTTGGGACATCGCCATCAACGAGCGGGGTGTGGCCACCATCTTCCCCGCCGACGGCGACGAGTCGGTTGTCATGGAGGGCGTCTTGTGGTCGGTCACCGACAGCTGTCTGGAGACTCTGGACTACTACGAAGGCGTGCGTTCTGGTGTCTACCGACGAGAGGAGGTCCGTATCGTCACGGCCGACCAGGATGTTGAGGCCGTCGCCTACGTCGCCTCGTCGAGCGGCCACGGTGATCCTCGCCCTGGTTATCTCGAGACAGTCCTGGAGGGTGCCGACCACTTCAAGGTCTCACCGGCATACCGCATCCGTCTCGAGCGACTTTCGGGTGTGGAAATGGGCGACTGCCGAGGTCCGAGCCGAACCGCCGAGGACGACTCTTTCTGACTCAGGTCACTAGGCGCGAGAGAGCGTGGCCGAGATCTTGCGCTCGTGCAGCGCATGCACGGCCGCTTCCGCCTCGTCCTTGGGCCGCACCGCCGCCACCGCCTTGCCGGTCCGGTGGATTCTCCAGGCCAGCTGGTCGGCGCGCTCGACGGTGTGGCCGAAGATCTCGACGAAGGCCTCGATCACCGTCTGGAACGTGGTCACGTCGTCATTCCAGACGATCACCGCCCACAGGTCCTCGAACTCCCAGAAGGCGCCGATGTCCTCGTCCGCAACTGCGGGGAGGTCGATGGTCGAGGGATGTTGGAACGGTGCCGTCATGGAGAGAACCTTCCGAGCCTGCATTTCGGCCCAGTCCAGTGTAGTCCGCCATGTAGCGTGCGGGAATGCGAGCCACCGTTCTCGAGGGACCCCGCGACGTCAGGGTGGAGGACGTGCCCGACCCCGTCCTGCCCGGACCGGAGGGCGTCATCGTCGCCGTGGAGCGGACGGCGATCTGCGGCTCGGATCTCCACCTGTACCACGACGCGCCGACCGGAGTGGGCATCCGGTTGGGCCACGAGGTGATCGGCACGGTGGCCGAGGCCGGGCCGCACGTGCACAGCCTCAAGGCGGGCGACCGCGTGCTGGTCTCGGGTGTGATCGGGTGCGGCGTCTGCGCCCCGTGCCGGGCCGGCCAACCCAATGTCTGTCTCGCCGACAAGTCCGCTGCGTTCGGCACGATGCCCGACCTCCCCGGCGGGCAGGCGGAGGCCATGGCCGTCCCGTTCGCAGACGTCTTCACCCTGCCCATCCCCGAAGGCGTGGCCGACGACGAGGCCGTGCTGCTGACCGACATCCTCCCCACCGGCTACCTCGGCGCCCTGCGGGCCTCCATCCGGCCCGGCGCGACGGTCGTCGTCGTGGGGCTGGGCCCCGTCGGTGTCATGGCGCTGCAATGCGCCGCATTGTTCGGCCCCGCCCGGATCCTGGCGGTGGACATGGTCCCCGAGCGCCTGGCCCGGGCCGAAGCGCTCGGCGCCGAACCGATCGATGCCCGCATCGCGCCAGGATCGGCCCAAGTGCTCGAGGCCACCGGCGGTCGGGGTGCCGAGTCGGTGATTGAGGCCGTCGGGGCCGATGCCACCGTGCTCGACGCCCTCTCGTGTGTCGCCACGGGCGGCACCGTCTCGATCGTGGGGGTGAACCTGTCCATGGAGCTCCCGTTCCCGATGGGACTGGTCTTCTTGAAGAGCCTCACCGTGCGCACCGTCTTCGCACCGGTGCCCGGGACCTGGCCCGCACTCGTGCCACTGGTCCAATCGGGCCGCCTCGACCTCGCCGGCACCTTCACCCACCGCATGGGCCTGAGCCAGGCCGCCCAGGCCTACGAGCTCTTCGACTCCCGGGCCGACGGCGTCTTGAAGGTCTTGCTGGACCCGAACACCTGAGCGCCCTGGGGCTCGTCCGGAGTCCGGTTGCGGATGAGCGGATGCTCGGTTGCGCCGAGCTCAGGGCGGGCCAGGAACCACGGTGCAGGCGGCGGAGCGATCAAACGGGTGAGGGCGTCGACGATCGGCTCGTAGTTCACCCGCCACCCCTGGAAGTGTCGCCACGACTCGTCGAGGTCGCGCTCGAGCGGGAAGTGGATCTCTTCCAGCCTCCGAAATCCATCCTCGAACTCCCCTTTGGTCAGCCGGATGGACGCCGACGGCAACGGATCGGCGTCGTAGGGTATGTGCAGTGCCCCGGCCATGGAGCGCAGGCACCGGATTCCCATCGAGAGGCAGAGCCGTGCCGGGCGTGGTGTCAACTGCGGGCTCACGGAGTGGTAGAGCGCGGCCGAGTCCATCATGGCCACCAGCCCCACCAACCAGCTGCGCGACGACTCCGGTGAGCGGAACCAGATGAGCCCGGGGTAGTTGGCGTGGCTCTCGGACACCGCGGAAGCCCAGCGCTCCCAGTCCGCATAGAGCGGCGGGAGCTCGTCAATGTTGTCGAGCCAGTAGTGCCGGGCCAGGATCTCAGGCCCCCACGCCGGGGTGCCACCGCGTGCACTGAGCAATGTGACTTCGGTCTCTCGGGTCGCGAACGCGTTGTAGAGCGCCGGGAGGTAGGCGATCTCGAGGGCGACGACACCCAGGCCGATTCCCGCGGCCAGGATCTCCAGCGTCCGCGGGCCCGCGCCGCTCGCGGTCGCGATGCCCAACGTGGTGATGGAGGAGCCCGCGACGCCCATGGCATCGAGGAAATTGACGCCGCTGTTCCACCAGATGATCAATGAGAAGCCCAGCAGGATCAGGCACAGCCAGAGCCCGAACAGGGCCACGATCGCGCCGGGGCCGACGAACGAGAGGACACGGTCCCGCAGTTCGTAGTTCGGGAGCCGCGTGGCGAGCCGAATGGCGAAGCCACCCAGCATTCGGGCCAGACCGCGCATCATGCGCGAGGACGTCGCCCGCGGGAGCACGAGCGACGTGAAGACGCTCCAGACCGTCAGGACCACGATGGTGATGCCCGCGACGAGTGCGATCAGGCGGGCGATCGTCTCCACCGCGCCATCCTGCCAGATGCCCGGCCACCCGCTCCGGGGGCAGCGTCAGAACGACGCGTACCGCAGCGCCGGCTTGCCTCCCGACACCAGTGAGGACGGAACGTCGATCAGCCGTGACCGGAGCAACTCGCCCAGCCCCTTCGCCTGCGTGTCCAACCGCAGGTTCGAGGCGACGCCCCACCCCAGAATGCCGTGCACGACGAAATTCACCGCCCGCAGGTTCGGCAGGGGGTACCTGCTCACCGCGAAGGGTTCCGCCTCGGGCAGGAGCGCCTTGAACACCACTGTCGTGAAGTGCCGTTCCAGCCAGGCGGCGACGGCGTCCTCGTCGGCCCACACCCCCAGGTTGGCGTCCCCCCCCTTGTCGCCCGAGCGCGCACCCACCAGCACCCACAGCGGCACCCGCACCAGGTCCGCCCCGGCCGGGCCGGCGTCGACCTCGACCGCAAGGTCCGTACCCGTGTCGTCGCTGCCGGCGACGTGGTGTCCGCCGGCGGGCGGCGTCGCCGGGACCGCGACCCCGTCGCACTCGATGTGCGGCGTCACCGCCGAGGCGGCCACCGTGGTCGGCCAATAGCGCGCCACGCCCAGGGCGCCCGAAGGCGCGGAGGTGAAGAACGTGCCGGGATAGCTCGCCAGGCTTGTCTCGACGACCGCGCCGGAGAAAGCACGACCGACCAGCTGCTCGTCGTCGCCGCGCACGGCCAGCCGCAGGTAGGCCAGGCCGCCGCCCGTCAGGTCGCCCGAGAGGTCCTCGGCCCACTCGGCGAAGGCCCCCCGCCCGCCCGGGATGCCCGCCCACACCGCGTCGGAGGCGAAACGGGCCTTCTCGGCAACCTGGGCGCCGGTCAGGGCCAGCGTCATGGAGTTGCGCCAGCCGGCCTCGAGGTTGGCCGTCACCTTCAGCGTGGGCGGCGGCGGCTCCCCGCGCACCCCGGTGATCCGCACCCGGTCGGGCCCGTCCTGCGAGAGCTCGATGGTGTCGAAGCGGGCCACGGCGTCGGGGCTCAGATAGCGGGGCCCACCGATCTCGTAGAGCAGCTGCGCCGTGACTGTCCCGACGGTCACGGCTCCGCCGGT
>Ga0116215_1002351_pt1 | contig 11729 bp, 6 predicted proteins | sample Sb_taG_7_FD_89698 | JGI IMG/M metagenome (GOLD analysis project Ga0116215, IMG submission 89698) | Peat soil microbial communities from Weissenstadt, Germany - Sb_50d_2_FS metaG | ecosystem: Environmental > Terrestrial > Soil > Wetlands > Peat | place: Germany: Weissenstadt | collected 2010-09-21 | reverse complement strand
CGCGGGCCGCCGACCACGCGGTAGGGGAGCCCAAGCGTGATGAAGCGATCCTCGAAGGCGCGCATCTGGAAGCTCGCCCGCACCAGGATGGCGATCTCGCTCAAACGTTGCCCCTGACGCTGCAGCTGCTCGATGTCCTCGCCGATAATGCGGGCTTCCTCCTCATCGTCCCAGCAGCCCTGCACCTCGACCTTTTCGCCGGCGCTCCCATCGGTGCGCAACGTCTTGCCGAGGCGCCCCTTATTGTGGGCGATCAGCCCTGAGGCTGCGCCGAGGATATGGGCGGTGGAGCGGTAGTTGTGTTCGAGCCTGATGATCTTAGCGCCCGGAAAATTCGTCTCGAAGCGCAGGATGTTGTCGACCTCCGCCCCCCGCCAGCCATAGATTGACTGATCGTCGTCGCCGACGCAGCAAATATTGCGGCTTCCTTGCGCGAGCAGCCGGAGCCACAGATATTGCGCGACATTGGTGTCCTGATATTCGTCGACCAGCATGAAGGCGAAGCGCTGCTGGAATTGCGCGAGAACGTCGGGGTGTTCCTGGAACAGCCTCAGGTTCTCTAGCAGCAGATCGCCGAAATCGGCCGCATTGAGCTCCTTCAGCCGCCGCTGATAGAGCGCGTAGAGATCGCGGGCCTTGCCATTGGCGAAGGCGAAGCTCTCGCCCTCCGGCACGCGCTTCGGCGTAAGCCCTCGGTTCTTCCAGCCGTCGATCATCGCCGCGAGCAGCCGCGCGGGCCATCGTTTCTCGTCGATGTTCTCGGCCTCCAGCAGCTGCTTCAACAGCCTGATCTGGTCGTCGGTATCGAGCACGGTGAAGGAGGGCTTGAGATTGACCAGCTCGGCGTGGCGCCGCAGGATCTTGACCCCGATGGCGTGGAAGGTGCCGAGCCAGGGCATGCCCTCGACCACGCCCCCGATCAGCTGGCCGATTCGGGCCTTCATCTCCCGAGCGGCCTTGTTGGTGAAGGTGACGGCGAGGATCTGCGAGGGCCGCGCACGGCCCAAGCTCAAAATATGGGCAATGCGGGTGGTGAGCACGCGCGTCTTGCCGGTCCCCGCGCCGGCAAGCACCAGCAGCGGCCCGTCAAGGTTTTCCACGGCCTCGCGCTGCTCTGGGTTCAGCGCTTCGAGATAGCGCATGGGCTTAAGGCCCATGGCCCGCATGGAGGTTGGCAGCGGCTCAGTCTCGGGGGGTGGCTCCGCAGCCGGCAGCGCGTTCACGCGAATCTTTGTCATTGCTCTCAAACTATACATCGGGCTTGCGCGAAAAAGGGCAAGACCTTGCGCTCGCCGGCATGCGCGCTCCCGTCGCGCGGGCAAAAAGCCACAGGGGAGAGTGCGTCAAGCGGGTTGCATGCGTAATGCGTCGCTGGCAAAAAGGGCGTCATCGCGGGGCAATTCTTTCTGGGGGAAATTCTATGCTTCGAGCGGCGAAGATCGTTGGGCTTGGTGTGCTTGCATTTGCGGTTTGGGCGCATCAGCCTGCGGCGGCGGGCTGTCAGGTGATTTCCGCCACTCACAGCGCTGACACCCGGGCCGAGGCCTTGAAAAGCTCGCAGGCGCTGGCGGTTGAAAGCGCCAATGACCTGAAGCACTCCAAGGGGTGGAAGTCCATCACCATGAGTGCGCACAAGGTGAAGCCCGACCCGTTCTGGAAGACCGTCCGGCCCGTGGTCCCTCAATACGCTCTTCTCAAGCCTGACGTGGTGACGGCGAAGACCTATACGACCTGCTTCACGGGCGTGGTCGTTCCCTATGTCTGTACATCGGGCTCGGCCGTCTGCGGCAACTAGCAGGCGTCGGCCTTAGAGGTTTTGTCATCGCCGGGCCAACCCGGCGATGACGGTGGGCTTTGGCGCGGGCTTTTTGCGGCTGAAACGCCGCGACGCCGATGCCTCGCCTCCGCCACATCCCTTGGTAAGCTCCTCGTCAATCTCTATCTGCTTGGATAGTGACTGAAAGGACGGAGCTGAGTATGGGTGGCGTGGGGTTCCCTCAATATTCGATGCGCGAGCGTGTGGCCGACGGCTGCATTCACGTGATCAGCGTCACCGCGAGCCTTGTGGCGCTGACAGCGCTTCTGATCATCGGCGTCAAGGCGCAAGCCACGCTCTGGAGCGTCAGCCTCGCCATCTATGGTCTCGCCCTCGTCGCCACCTTCAGCTGCTCCGCAGGCTATCACCTCATCGTCCGCCCGAGGCTCAAGGAGGTGTTTCGCCGCCTCGACCACGCAGCGATCTTTCTCATGATTGCCGGCACTTACACGCCGTTCGCGCTGATGAAGATGGACGTCGCTTGGGGGCTCGGCTTGCTCGCCGTGGTCTGGACCATGGCAGCCATCGGCATCGCCATCAAGCTGTTCGCGCCGCGCTATCTCGAAGGCGTCTCCACGGCGCTCTATCTGGTCCAGGGCTGGGCCGTGATCTTGGCTTGGCATCCACTCGCGTCGGCGGTGCCGGAGCGTGTGCTGACGCTGCTCGCGATCGGCGGGGTGCTCTATACTGTCGGCGTGGTGTTCCATCTCTGGGAGCGCCTGCCATTCCAGAACGCCATCTGGCACGGTTTCGTGCTCACCGCCGCGAGCGTGCATTACGTCGCCGTGCTCGACGTCGCGGGCTCCTGACCCGTCTGCCTCGGACAGCGCCACCCCTGAAATCTTTTTTTGCCGCGTGATCTTGCCCGAAAGGTCTGCACCTTTGCGGGATCATGCTCTGGCTTTCAGCGAATGAGAGCGGTGCTAGAGTGCCGCATGACCATGGTCACGGAAGACGCGGGCGAGCGCCCATCGGCGGAAGCGAAGCAAACCCTATTCGCCAAGCTTGCCGCGCGCTTCGGGGCTCGCTTCTCGACCGGCGCTGCGCTGCGCGAGCAGCATGCCAACACCTTGACCTGGATCGCGACGCAACCCCCCGATGCGGTGCTGTTCGCGGAAGCGACCTCCGAGGTGGTCGAGGTGGTGACGCTTTGCGCGGAGGCACGAGTGCCGGTGATCCCCTTCGGCACCGGCACCTCGCTCGAAGGCCACGTCAATGCGCCCTTCGGCGGCGTCTCGCTCGATCTCTCCCGCATGAACCGCATCCTCGCCGTGCATGAGGAAGACCTCGATTGCGTGGTCGAGCCCGGCGTTACCCGCAAGGCCCTGAGTGATTATCTGCGCGACCGCGGGCTCTTCTTCCCGATCGATCCCGGCGCCGATGCAAGCCTCGGCGGCATGGCGGCGACCCGCGCCTCCGGCACCAACGCGGTGCGCTACGGCACCATGCGCGACAATGTCTTGAGCCTCAAAGCGGTGATGGCCGACGGCAGCCTGGTCAAGACTCGGCAGCGCGCCCGGAAATCGGCAAGCGGCTACGATCTCACCCGTCTGTTGATAGGCTCCGAGGGCACGCTCGGGATCATCACCGAGCTCACCCTCAAGCTCGCCGGCATCCCTGAAACCATCCTCTCAGGAGTCTGCCCCTTCGCCACCATCGAAGGCGCCTACAACGCCGCCATCGCCGCCATGCAGATGGGCCTTCCCTTGGCGCGCATCGAGCTCGCCGACGAGGTGCAGATCAAGGCCTGCAACGCCTATTCGCGGCTTACCCTGGCCGAGCAGCCGACGCTGTTTCTCGAGTTCCACGGCACCGCCGCCGCGACCCGCGAGCAGGTCGAACCCTTCGCCGAGATTGCGCGGGAGCACGGGGGAGGGGAGCTCGCTCACGCGGAGCGTCAGGAAGAGCGGAGCAAGCTCTGGCAAGCCCGCCACGATGCCTATTGGGCCGCGCGGGGTTTGCGGCCCGGCGCCGAGGTTGTGACGACCGATGTTTGCGTGCCCATCTCCGCCCTTGCCGCTTGCGTCGGCGAGACCCGCGCCGATATTGACAGGATCGGCCTGCTCGCCCCGATCGTGGGCCATGTCGGCGACGGCAATTTCCATGTCATGCCGCTGCTCGATAGTGGCAACGCCACCGAGAGGCGCGCGGTGCAGGGCTTCCTCGACCGGCTGATCGCCCGAGCCTTGCGCACGGACGGCACCTGTAGCGGCGAGCACGGCGTGGGCCGGGGCAAGATCCGCTATCTCGCGCAAGAGCACGGGCAGGGCGTCGAAGTCATGGTTGCCATAAAAAAGGCGCTAGACCCGTTGAAAATCCTCAATCCTGACAAGAACTTTGCGTTATCATGACCAAACTTGCGGGCGGACAGGACCAAAGGGTCCCCTGGCTTTGCCAAATGCCCTGCGAATGCTCGCGTCCGAGCCTAAGGCATAGACCTTCGTGAACTCGTTTCTGCTCACTTTAACGGCAGTGCTGATCGTCGTGCTCGGCGCGCTCTTCGCGGCGCCGCTCTTCATCGACTGGAACGACTACCGGCCGGTGTTCGAGACGCAAGCGGCGAAGCTGCTCGGCCGTGCGGTGAAGGTTGGTGGAAAGGTGCATCTGGTGCTTTTGCCCGCGCCAGAGCTCCGCTTCGATGCCGTCAAGGTCGCCGATCAGGACGGACGCTTCGACCAGCCCTTGCTCGAGGCGCGGTCGATCGAGGCCTGGCTCAATATCGGCGCCTTACTCGGTGGCGGCGTCGAGGCCCGCAACATCACGATCTCTGACCCTGTCCTACGCCTGGCGCTCCGGCAGGATGGCAGCAGCAATTGGAGCGATGTGGGGCGGCCCGGAGAGGCCCTTCCCTTTGTTCCGAAAGAGGTCCTGCTCGACGAGGTCAGCGTCACCGGCGGCAGAATCGAGGTGATGCGGCCGGGACAGCCCTCGCTGGTGATCGCTGGGGTCGAAGGCGAAGCAAGCGCTGGCTCGCTGTCCGGGCCCTATAAGGTCTCCGCGACCTATGATTTTGCAGGCCGCCACCAGGAGCTTCGCTTCTCGACGAGCGCGAGCGACGCCGATGGATTGTTCCGGCTGAAATCGGCGCTGCGCGATCCCGACCGCAGCACCACCTATCTGCTCGAGGGCGACGTGACGGGCTTGCGGCAGAAGCCCAGCTATGCCGGCAACCTCATCATTCGCATTGCCCCGAACCTCCCCGCTGTACAGCAGACCGCGGAGCCGCAAGCTGCCGGGCCGCAGGCTGGGCAGCAGGCCGCCGAGCCGCCGACACCGGCGGCCGGGCCGCAGGCTGGGGACGAGGCGCTCACCCCCGAGACCAACCTCTCGGCCTTCGAGCTGAAGGGTGAGGTCAAGGCGACGCCCGACAGCGCCGAGCTGCCGTCCTTCGAGTTCACCCTCCATGCCAAGGGCCGCTCGCAGATGCTGAAAGGCAAGCTCGCGCTCGATTTCGGCGAGCACCCCAAAGCCGCCGGCGAGCTCTCGGCGCGTTGGATCGACGTCGATACGCTGCTCGCGGTGGGCGCGAAGACTGAGCCCCAAGCCGAGCTTTCCGCAGCCGAGGCTCTCAGCGCGGTTGCCGAGAAGCTGCTGGCAGAGGCCGCCTCGGTCGGGGAGGGCGCGCTATTGATCAATCTCGATCAGGCGAGCCTTGGTGGGGATTTGATCGGCGACATTGACCTCGCGCTCGCCTCGCGCGACGGCGCGGTCACGATCGAGCATCTCAAGGCCGAGCTACCGGGCGAGACTAGGCTGGAGGCTTCGGGGCGCCTGAGCCGCGCCAAGGGGGCCCCGGTATTCGAAGGCCCGCTCAAGCTCGAGGGCTCCAAGCTCAGGACGCTCACCCGCTGGGCCGCCGGCGACCGCGAAATGTCGGGGCAAGCGTCGGTGGGCGCCTTCGCGCTGTCCGCCAAGGCCACCATTGGCGGCGGCAATCTCGATCTCAACGATGCGAGCGGCGAGCTGAGCGGGACGAAATTCAGCGGTGCCTTGCACTACCATGGTCGTGAGCAGCGCCTGATCGATCTTGCCCTCGACAGCGACCGGCTCGACCTTAGAGAGGTGCTGGGCGACAGCGCCGCCTGGCGCAGCTGGCTGCCGGCGTCCACGGCGACCAAGGACGCAGCGTCGGGGGCCGCGCCGAACCTCCTCACCTCGCTCCGCGACGACGAGGCGGATGTGACCTTGCGCGTGGGCGAGCTCCTGCTTCCCAACATCCCTCCAGGCAAGCTCGATGCGAAATTCACGCTTGCTAAGGATGTCCTTGACGTGGAGCGCCTCGACTTTGCTGCCACGGGCGCCATCGCGCTCAACGGCAAAGGCCATATCGAGCGCTTGAGCGACGTTCCCGTGGGTCAGGTGGACTTCGCGCTGCAAGCAGCGACCGCCGACGGCCTGCGCGTGGCGGCCGAGCTTTTGGGCATGACCGAAAGCGTGACCAAATCGAAGCAGCTTGCGAGCCTTGCGCCCCTGGACTTGCAGGTGGGCCTTACCGCGGTCAGGGACGGCAATGCGACCAAAGCCTCGGTCCAGGTGAAGGGGAAGGCGGGCGGCGCGGATGTTTCCGCCATCGCCAAGGCCATTGGCGAGCCGGCCAAGCTCGCCGATGCCGAGATCGACATTGATGGCACCGTTGCGGGCGACCGGCCGCAGGCGCTGCTGAGCCTGCTGGTTCCCGGCCTTATGCCAGAACGGCTGGCCCTCGCCGGCGCCGAGCAGGGCAAACTCACGCTGAAAGCCCATGGCGTGCCGAATGCGAACGTCAAGGGCCGCGCCGAGCTGGTGACGGCGTCCTTGCAAGCGGCCTTTGACGGCCGGGGTTCGCTCAAACCGGATGGCGTCGCCCTCTCGGGGCAAGCCTCGGCGAAGACCAGCAACGCGGCGCTGGCGCTCGTGCTGATGGGCCTCGACGCGTCGCCAAGCGACTCCGGCGTCCCCCTCGACCTGCACGCCGATATGGCCAAGGCCGCGCAAAGCATCGATCTCAATTCCGTCGCGGGCCAGATCGCGGGACAGACCGTGCGGGGAAGCGCCCATTTCGACTTAAGCGGGGACAAGACGCGCTTCAACGTTCAGGCAAATGTCGCGTCGGCGTCGTTGCCGTCGCTGCTTGGGCCGCTGGTCGCGTGGCAGCGGACGCCGACGACAGAGCAGCTCTTGGGCGCGATCGGCAATGGCGCCTCGGACGTGTGGCCGTCGCGCGGCTTTGCGCTTCAGCCACTGGAAAGGGCCGAAGGCGAGATCAGGCTTGACGCGAAGCGGCTCGCGCTCGGCGCGCCGTTCCAGCTCGAGGATGCCGTGCTACTGGCACGGCTCGACAAGGCAGGGCTCTCGCTCACCGATTTGAAGGGCCGTCTGTTCGGCGGTGCCTTCGCCGCATCGGCGACTTTGTCTCCGCAGGGCGCGGGCGCGGAGCTGAAAGCCCATGCCGAGCTCACCTCGGGCCAGCTCGATCAGCTGTCGCAGAGCGTCGCCGGGCGCATTCTCGCCAAAGGTCCCTTTGCCCTCACCGTCAATGTCTCCGGAGAAGGTCTCAGTCCTCCCGGCCTCGTCGCTGGGCTAAGCGGCGAGGGGACGCTTACGCTCGATCCCGGAGTAGTGCAGGCCCTCTCGCCGGAGCCGCTGCGGCGCATGGCGATCGATGCCGCCAAGACCAAGAAGATCAAGGTGGATAAGGACCAGATCGCGGCGCAGGCGCGCAGCCTGCGCGACAAGCTCACCCGCGGGACCTACAGCTACGCCGCGGCCAAGCTTGCCTTCGAGGTGAAGAACGGCACGCTCAAATTCGAGCCCGCGACGCTTGCGAGCAAAGGCGCCGAGACTACGATCAACGGCTATGTGGAGCTTGCGAGCCTCCGCCTGGACAGCGAGTGGGTGATGCGCCTCGACGGCAGCCGGGACGCCGATGTGCCGCCGGTAAGCCTCGTCTTTGCCGGTCCGCTCAGCGATGCCGGCGCGATCACGCCCGCGATTGACACGGCCTCGATCGAGAGCTTTCTCACCGTTCGCCGCATGCAGGAGGACGTGGAGCGGCTCGAGACGCTTGACGTGAGCGGGCGCAATCAGGCGCCGGCCGACGCCGAACCGTCGGCCGACGCCCCGCCCGAAGCCAAGCGCTCAAGCGACGCCACGCCGTCCGCCGAGCCCCCTGCCGAGGCCGAGCGTCCGGCAGAGACGCCCGTTGAAACCAAGCGCTCAAGCGTCGCCAAGCCGTCAGCCGACATCCCTGCGGTGGCCAAGCGGCCGGCAGAGGCGCCCGTCGAAGCCAAGCGCTCGAACGTCGCCAAGTCGTCAGCCGAGGCTCCCGCCGAAGCCAAGCGCCAAAGCGTTGCCGCGCCGAAGGCGGCAGCCTCGGCCAAGGCACCGCCCGTCTCGGCCGCCGCACCGCCGGAGCCGCGGGCGGCGGATTTGGACGCCGGTACGCAGGGCGCGCCACCGCAGCCCGAACCGGCACTCCCATGGAGCCAAGGCCCGGCCAACCCAGCGCCAGACCAGAGGCCCGCGCCGGCCGCAACCGCGCCGGAGCAGCCGGCGCCAGTTACCGCCGTGGGCGACGACGTTGGGGCGCCAGCGGCGCCCGCGCCAAGAGCATCGAAAGGGCCGAGAGCGCCGAGCCGTCCGCCGCAAACGCCGGACGACTGGAAGAAGGGCGTCGGCATCTTCAGCGGGGGCTAGAGCCTGATCCGGAAAAGAGGGATCCGGTTTTCCGGCAAGATCATGCGTAAATCAAAAGGCTAGAGCGCCATTGCAACTATCGGCGCTCTAGCGCGCTTTCCGCATGCGCTCCAATACGTAGAGACGGATCGCCGCGGAGAGACTTGTCTCCGAGAGGCCTGTGTCCGAGGGACTCGTTTCTGTCGGACGCGCGCCGCCGCGTCCCTTGTCGATCTCGCCGACGAGGTCGGCCACCGACCTGCCGTCGCCTTCCGCAAACGCGCAAAGCGCCTCCCAGAACGCATCCTCTACCGAGATGCTGGTGCGGTGGCGGGCGATGGTGATCGAGCGCTTGTTGCGCGATTTGGCCATGAGGGACGGCTCCGCCATGAGGCCTACCTTTTTATCCCGAGGAGCTGCGAAGCAGTGTCTCGACGGATGACACCCGAACGCTACCGCTTCGGACCGACCATGTCCTCCGGTCTCACCAGCCGATCGAAATCCGCCGCGCTGATGGCGCCGAGCCGCACCGCCTCCTCGCGCAAGGTGGTGCCACGCTTATGCGCGGCCTTGGCGATCTCGGCCGCCTTGTCATAGCCGATATGGGGCGCAAGCGCGGTGACCAGCATCAGCGAGCGATTGAGATGCTCTCTAATGCGTTCCCGATTGGCCTCGATGCCGATGATACAATTGTCGGTGAAGCTCAAGGATACGTCGGTGAGGAGCCGGATCGATTGCAGCATGGAATAGGCCATGAGCGGCTTGAACACGTTGAGCTCGAAATGACCCTGGCTGCCGGCAAAGGTCATGGTTACCTGGTTCCCCATGACTTTCGCCGCAACCATGGTCACGGCCTCGCATTGGGTGGGGTTCACCTTGCCCGGCATGATCGAGGAGCCTGGCTCATTCTCGGGCAGGATCAGCTCGCCAAATCCCGAGCGCGGACCCGAGCCCAGGAGGCGGATGTCGTTGGCGATCTTGAACAGCGACACGGCAACGGTGTTGAGGGCGCCATGCGCGAACACAAAGGCGTCGTTGCTGGCAAGCGCCTCGAACTTGTTCGGCGCGGTGATGAAGGGCAGCTTGGTCATCTCCGCGATCTTGGCGGCGAAGCGCTCCGGGAACAGCGGGCTGCAATTCAGTCCGGTGCCGACCGCGGTGCCCCCTTGCGCCAGAGCGTAAAGCCCGTATAGCGCCTGCTTGATGCGCTCCATGCCGTGATCGACTTGCGCCGCATAGCCGCCGAACTCCTGCCCCAATGTTAGGGGAGTGGCGTCCTGCAAATGCGTGCGGCCGATCTTGAGGATGTCCTGGAACGCCTCCGCCTTGTCCTTGAGCGCTTGGTAGAGGTGGGCGAGAGCCGGGTTCAGCCGATAAGCGAGCTCCTGGGCCGCCGCGATATGCATGGCCGTGGGGAAGGTATCGTTGGAGGATTGGCCGAGATTGACGTGATCATTGGGGTGGATCGGGTGCTTGGCGCCCAAAGTGCCGCCGAGCATTTCGCTTGCTCGGTTGGCGATCACCTCGTTCAGGTTCATGTTGGACTGCGTCCCGGAGCCTGTCTGCCAGACGAGCAGCGGGAAATGGGTGTCGAGCTTGCCTTCGATCACCTCGTCGGCCGCGGCGGCGATGGCGCCGGCCAGCGGCTTGTCGATCAGGCCAAGCTCGAGATTGGTCAAAGCGGCGGCCTTCTTGACCATGGCCAGGGCCCGGATCAGGGGCTGGGGCATGGTCTCCTCGCCGATCCTGAAGTTGCGGCGGGAGCGCTCGGTCTGTGCGCCCCAATACCGGTCGCCCGCCACCTCGATCGGTCCAAAGGAGTCAGTCTCCATGCGCGTCGAATCGGGGTCGATTGGGTTTGGAGGGGTGTTCTTGCTCAAAGCCATGCTCAAGTCTCCATTGGCGGCACTTCGGTCAGGCACCGGCGCAGCCTGCGCTTCCGGGCGCCTGCATGACCTATCGGCTCGATCTTGGCTAGGCTATAACATCGGCAATAGGGTGGGAGAACGCGTTCATTGTTGCTCGTTTTAAGGCCTTCTGCCGAGGAGCGCCCAACTCTACCGGGGTTTCAGTCCCCTGAAATTGGGTGAGGAAGGCTAGTGGTCGAGGTTCCAGCGAAAATGCCGTTGCCGGCGCCGCGAGGGGTGCGCGTGTCGCTGTTCTTGGCGCGCCTGTTTGCGCTGCTGGCTTGCGCCATCGGGGCGCTCGTTCTCGCCGGCTGGCACTTTGACCTCTCCGCCCTGGACCAAGTGCTGCCCGCCTTCGGCAGCATGGCCCCGAACGGAGCGGCAGGGGTGCTTGCTGGAGGTATTGGCCTGTTCTGCCTGACGTTTAGGGCTCTCCGGCCGATTGCCTGGCTCATCGGCGTGGGGCTTGTGCTGCTCGGCGCGGCTACCCTCGCCCAGGACCTGTACCGATTCGACCTCAGCATCGATCGCGCCCTGCTTGGCGGGGTGTCCCTCTCTCCCGATGCCTCCGGCGAGACGCCGTCTATCCGCATGGCGCCGGGCATCGCCGGATTGCTGATCGTGTTCGGGCTCGCGCTGCTCTGCGCCAAGGGGGATAGGCTGGGCTCGGCCTTGAGCCAAGTCTTGGCGATCGCCATGCTGGCGCAGGTGCTGATCGTGCTGACCGGATACGCCTATGGCGTGGCCACCTTCTATTACCCATTCCCCTTCACCGCCATGTCGCTCTGGGGCGTGGTGAGCTCGTTCCTGCTTGCCGGCGGGCTGCTCGCGGCCTCTCCCGACTACGGCGTCGCGGGCGCCATCGTCGAGAAGTCGCCCGCGGGTGAGATGCTGCGCCGTTTGCTTCCAGGCATTCTCGTGCTTCCGCTGATCATCGGCTGGTTCGCGCATAAGGCCGAGGTTGCGGACTATTACGATAGCGCTGCGACGCTTGCGATCTTTGCCGTGTCGAGCATCGTCGTGCTTGCGGCCTTTGCCTGGACCACGATCGGCGCCGTGCGGCGTGCGGATCGCGCTCGCAACGAGGCGCTGATCGAGCTCAGAGGTCAGCGGGAGTGGCTGAGCACCACGCTTGGCAGCATCAGCGAGGGCGTGATCGCCACCGACCCTTCGGGCAGCGTGTTGCTGCTCAATAAGGTCGCGGAGATGCTGACCGGATGGCCGGGAACGGAAGCGCGCGGCAAGCCGATTTGGGAGGTATTCCGCGTCATCGACGAAGCCACGCGCAAGCCGCTCGACGATCCGGCGCTGCAGGCCCTGCGTGAACGCGCGACGACGCGGCTTGAATCCGG
>Ga0116215_1002348_pt1 | contig 11739 bp, 10 predicted proteins | sample Sb_taG_7_FD_89698 | JGI IMG/M metagenome (GOLD analysis project Ga0116215, IMG submission 89698) | Peat soil microbial communities from Weissenstadt, Germany - Sb_50d_2_FS metaG | ecosystem: Environmental > Terrestrial > Soil > Wetlands > Peat | place: Germany: Weissenstadt | collected 2010-09-21 | reverse complement strand
TCCACGGCGGCCTGTATTGTCTGTTCCTCATTGCGTGTGGGAATCAGAACGGACACACGCGGGAGCGAGTCCCAGGCAGCAGGCGACGGTGGCGGTTGATACGCGGACAAGTTTCTCCAGAACAGCCATGCCGGAATGACGGCCACGATCAATGCGATCAATGCCAGGAGCATCAGAATCACGGTCGCCCACTTTCTGGGCCGTGTACCGCCCGGAAGCTTTCGCCACGTAGCCAGGCACAAGACTTTCGCCATCGATCGTAGATGCCGCCGATCGCGACTTTGCCGGTCAATAGAGTCTCGAACGCAGCAGCGTTCCGACTCAGGGCGTCAGCCTTCAGGGCGTCCTGCGTGGCGGTCAGGTCGGCCTCGATGAGCTCGACCCATCGCCGGGCGCTGAGTTTCCGCCTCCTCCCGATCAACATCGGTTCTCCAAACCGAGCGAGCGCCTCCGGAAGCCGTTCTTCCCAGAAGGGATACTCCAGGGCCAGCGTCAGGATGAGTCCTTCGTCCAATCGCCGAGCGATGTGCCCGACGCCAGGGCGCAAGAGCGTAGGCCGGACGCGCGGATCAGTGAACTCGCCCTGGGCGGTGATCCATACAGCGGAACGCGGCTGGGATAGGATCGCCGTCGTTGCGCGAAGAAAGGCGGCGGCTCCGCGAGGGGTTCCCTGTTCGACTCCGTAGAATCCCAGCTTGTTGAAGAGACTGTAACGCCCGAGGGCCTTTGCATCCATCGGAGCGTAATGGGTACGTTCCGGGAGCAGCCTGGCAACCACGACCCCGATGAGCGGATCCCACCAAGCGGGGTGATTCAGCACGACGATCAACGGCAAATCCGGCGGCACGCTCGGACGAGTACCGCACGATAAACGAACGGCGTGGAAGTGCTTCTCGAGGTATCCGTTCACCCACCAGCTAAACCACCGGTACAGAGGGCCGGACCGACGCGGGAGCAGAGCACGCTCGAGCGCGGCATGCGTGCTCGTGGAGTCGGCGGCCGTCGTTGTCATCAAGGTTCAGCCCCCAACCTGAGTTCGGGTTGGGCCGTACAGCGGGAGGTCGATCTGGGAACGACGCCGTCGCGGTCAAGCGCATCGGCCGCGATCCAGCCCGACATCAATACCATCGGCATGCCCGGACCAGGATGCGCCGAACCTCCGGCGAAGTATAGCCCCTTCACGTCCGGACTTCGGTTCGAGGGTTTGAAGGCACCCAGGAGCTTCCCGTGGCTGGCCAGGCCGTAAATCGCACCGTTCAACACGCGGAACCGATCGTGGATGTCCTGGGGTGTCAGCCAGCGTTCGAACCGGATGCGCTTTTCCAGGTCATGCAGTCCGCCTGTCGATGCCAGCTTGTCGAGGATGGTCCGGCGGTAGGCGGGCAGAAGCTGCTTCCAGTCATGGTGCGGCCGCAGGTAGGGCGTGTGGACGAGCACATAGAGTGCTTCGCCATGCGGAGGTGCCACCTCGGGCTCGGTCCGGGCCGGGGCCGCGAGGTAGCACGTCGGATCGGGCGCGGGTTCGCCTTTCCGATAGATCGCGTCGAATTCCTCCTCCGGATCGTGAGAGAAGACGAAATTGTGGTGTGCGAGGTGCTCATAAGCGCGGTCGAGGCCGAGGTAGAGCACCACCCCCGAGCAGGCCGGCTCGTAGCGACGCCGACGCTCGAAGTGTCGCTGGGGCGTGCCGCCGATCAGCTCGCGATGAGTTCGCACGCTGTCGGAATTCGCCACCACCGCCGCCAAGGGGATTTCCTCCCCGTCGTCGGCAACCACATTTCGAACCCGGCCGTCAGGACCGCGATCGATGCGCCGCACACCCACCCCACATCGGAGCTCGACCCCTAGCTCTCGTGCCAGTTCTTCCAGCGCCCTCGGCACCGCCCCCGTGCCGCCACGGGGATACCACACCCCCTCGTCCGTCTGCATGTGGGCGATGCCGCACAACACCGCGGGAGATTGGTCCGGGGCCGACCCTACATATTGAGTAAAGTGATCGAGCATCTGGGCCACGCGCGCGTCGGACACCATGCTTCGCACTGTCGACGCGACCGACCTGCCCGGCCGCAGGTCGAGGAGCGCCCGCATCATCGACGGCTGAATCGCGTTTCGCGCGTTGAACATCTCGCGCAACGAACCGACCGGGCGCCAGAAGAAGAACCGCTCCGAGATCGCATTGAGCCGCGCGGATAGCTCAATAAAGCGCCGGTAGCCCGTGGCGACCTCGGCCTGGGACGAGAACTTCGAGAGCTCCGCCGCCATCGCCCCGACGTCCTGGTGGAGGTCGAGCACCGAGCCGTCGTCGTAGAAGCACCGCCACTGGGGATCGAGGCGAATCAGGTCCAGGTGGTCTTCCATACGCCGCCCGGCCTCGGCGTAGATCCGTCGGAGCGTGGACGGAAGGGTCAGGATCGTCGGACCCATGTCAAAACGATATCCCTGTTCTTCCAGGACCGCTGCCTTGCCCCCTAACCAGTGATTTCGCTCGAGCAAGAGGACCTGATACCCTCGAGCAGCGAGCGTGCACGCGGCCGCCAGTCCTCCTAACCCACCGCCGATGACACCGACCCGCCCTGTCTGAGTGTTCTGCATCGAAGCTGCTCCTTGTGCGCCGATCTCGGCAAGTCCTGTCATTTGCTGGCTGAGCTCACCGCACTCCTTCGAGAGAAGCGACCTTGAGTTCAGCCTGCGCAGCATCACTGAAGTGGCAGGGCATACCCAGGTCCTCCGCCATAAGCCGGGAAGTGATGCGGGCGGACTCGAAGATGACCGGAAGACCACTCCCCGGGTGGGTGCCCCCTCCCACGAGATACACCGATTCCAGATCCTCGAACCGGTTCCGCGGCCGAAGGTGGAGCATCTGAGAAAGGTTGTGGGCCAGATTGAAGGTGGCGCCGCGGTGGATTTCGTAGCTCTGGTCCCAGTCCGCCGGAGTGATCATGTGCTCGAAGCGAATGCGATTCTCCAGGTCTTTGATCCCGATCTTGGCCAGGCGCGCCAGCACCAGCGCCCGAAATCGTTCGCGCTCGAGCGACCAATCGACATTCGGATGCTGGTGTGTCACTGGTACGAGAACGTAAAGCGTACTCATGCCGGGAGGGGCGAGCGAGGGGTCGGTAACGCAGGCGTTTTGTACGTAAAAGGACGGCGATTCGGAGAGGACGTGTTGATCTTCGATCTCGCGCAGGTTCTTGGCATAATCCTGATCGAGGTAGATGGTGTGATGGCCCAGGTGGTCGTAGCAGCCCTCGATTCCCAGGTAGAGCATGAACGTCGAGCAGGAGAATCGCTTGCGGGCGATTCGCCGGTCCTTCCACCTCCGTCGCAAGCCGTCGGGGACCAGGCGGGTCATCGCCCGGGCGAAATCGGCGTTGATGATCAGGGCGTCGGTAGCGTGGACCTCCCTCTCGGTGCGAACGCCGACCGCCTTGCGCCCTTCAAAGAGGATCTCCCTGGCCTCCTCGCCGAGCAGGATATCCACGCCCATCTCGCGGGCGATGCGGGCCATGGCGTCCGTCACCGCCCCGCACCCGCCGATCGGGTGATAGACCCCGTGCTCGTACTCCAGGTACGACAGGATCGAGAAGAGGCTCGGGCAGCGGTAGGGAGACATCCCCAGATACTTCGATTGAAACGAAAACGCAATCCGGATCCGCGGGTCGCTGAAATAGCGGCTCAACTCCTGGTCGAGCGAGAGCCAGGGCCGCAGCGTTGGCAGCAGCTTGAGCATGCGCTGCGAGAACAGGTCGCGCCAACCGAGGAACGGACTCTCCAGACAGGGCTTGAACTCCCGGAGTTTGTTCCGGTTGTCCTCCATGAACCGGCGAAAGTGCACGGCGTCGTCGGGACAAAGCTCAGCGATCGCACGCTCCATCCGGTCGGGGTCAGGCGTGGCGTGCAGTTCGCCCCCGTTACCGAAGATCAAGTTGTACTGGGGGTCGAGCCGGACGAGCTCCACCTCCTGCCACAGGTTCCTGCCGACGGCCTTGAAGATCGCTTCCAGGACTTGTGGGTAGAGAAAAAACGTGGGGCCGATGTCGAACCGAAATCCGTTCGCCTCCAGGGTCGTCGTGCGCCCGCCGACTCGCGGCTGACGCTCCAGCACGGTCACGCGCAGACCCGCCCGGGCCAGTAACATGGCGGCTGCCAGGCCGCCGGGTCCGGCCCCGATGATCACGACACCCTTCTGGCGGCTCATCACATCACCTTTGCAATTCTGGTTTTGTGCCCACTCGATCTATACATCTTGACTCTTGATGCGTTGAAAGGCCCCCAGAGCGCGGGCACGGGCTTCGCGGTGGTCGACCGCGGGCCTCGGGTAGTGTCTCCCGAGCTCGACGTTCGCAGCGGCCAGCACGTGCGCAGGAGCTTCCCAGGGCTGGTGGATCCATTGCCTCGGCAACGTGCCCAGTTCCGGCACCCAGCGCCGGACGTAATCTCCGTCTGGGTCGAACCTCTCGCCTTGGCTCACCGGGTTGAAAATACGGAAATAGGGGGCGGCATCGGCGCCGCAACCGGCTGTCCACTGCCAGCCCAAGGTGTTGTTCGCCAGGTCGGCATCGACCAAGGTATCCCAGAACCAGGACGCCCCATCCCTCCAAGAAATCAGTAAGTCTTTGACGAGGAACGAGGCCACGATCATGCGCACGCGATTGTGCATCCAGCCCGTCTGCCACAGCTCGCGCATGCCCGCGTCGACGATGGGGTAGCCGGTCTGCCCGTACTGCCAGGAACGCAGTCTGTTGGCGTCGAGGTGCCACGGAAAGTCGCTGAAATTCTCCCGGAGGGGTTGCTCGGGCGTGTGTGGGAAGTGGAACAAGAGATGATAGGCAAACTCGCGCCAGCCGAGCTCCCTCAGGTAGGATTGGCCCGCCGTCGAGTTCCCGTGCCGAGCCCTTCTAACAGCGTCCCAGACCTGCCTGACGCTGATTTCACCGAAGTGGAGGTGGGGCGACAGCCGCGAAGTGCCCACCTGATCGGGACGGTCCCTCCTCGTTGGGTAGTCGGCCAGACTCTCCTCCAGGAATCGATCCAACTCTGCCTGCGCCCCCGTCTCACCCGGACGCCAGCTTGAGCGCAAACCGCCGGCCCAATCGACTTGCGGCTCCAAGCCGAGCTCATTCAGGCCGAGGGTGGCCGGCCACCGTTGGGGACTGCTGAGTTCCCCAGGCGCGGGCCCGGGAGTTGCCGGCTGCTGGCTTGCCAGGCAAGCCGTCCAAAACGCCGAGAACACCTGGTAGGGTTCATCCCGTTGAGTGCGCACAGTGCAAGGCTCGAAGAGTAGTAAGCCGTTAAAGCTTTCGACACTCTGTCCGTCCTCTTGGAGCGACATTTCCAGGCTTCGGTCGCGGGCTGCGATTGCAGGTTCGTAACGGCGATTCCAGTAGACGCCCGTAGCACCCGTTTCATCCAGCAGTCCACGAAGTGTGTCGAGCGCCGGGCCCTCGCGGACGATCAGGCGGGAGCCTCGCTGGCTCAGTGAGGACTCCAGTTGGGTCAGGGACTGATGCAGCCACCACCGCGAGGCCGCCCCCGGTTGCCATCGGCCCTCTTCCTCTGGTGCCCAGATGAAGACCGGGATCACCGGACCGCCGTGACGGAGGGCGGCCAGGAGCGCCGGATTGTCGCTCAGGCGCAGGTCCAGACGAAACCAGAGCAGGGTTGTGTCACTCATGAGCGCAACAGGGTCCAAGGACTTCAAGGACTTCGGACATCCGGAGCGCGCGATAGTCGAAGATCGCCTCCAAGTCGGGTTTCACGAGCCAGGCGTGAGCGAGACGGCCAAGGACTCCGAAGGGGAGGACATATCGAACCAGGTCGCGCATCAGAGTTCCCCCGTCCACCGGCTCGAAACTGTGGGTATGGTGCCAGAGCCGGTAGGGTCCTCGGGCTTGCACGTCCACGAACTCATACGGCGGATCCCAGCTCTCAATCTCGGTCACCCACCGCAAGGGCAACCCGTGCAAAGAGATCCGGTAGTGAATTCGGGCCCCCGGCCGCAGGACGATCGGCTCGGGTGAGAGAATCCGAAAGCCCAACCACGCCGGCGTGATTTCTTCAAGGTTCTTGGCGTCGGAGAAGAAGGCGAAAACGTCCTCGATCGGTCGGGGCAACCACTGTCGGCGCTGCAGAAAGTACGGACTGACGTTCGAGAAGGTCACCGGCACGGCCCCATTTCAGTGTCGCCAGAGTTCAATCCGAGTAGGGCGCGTGAGCGTTCCCGACTCAGAACGGCTCGAAGAGCCACGTTCACGAAAACAGTTCGGCCAGTTACCTCGCCTTCTTGACCGGAATCTGGACCTCCCAGAGCCGCTGGGCCGCGGGCGTCATCGGACCGTGGTAGCCCAATCGGCGAGGCGGGCCGTCTTCGACCCATTCGCCTTTGTGCGCGTCGAGCCATTTGCGGAGCGTGGCCACGGCCTCGCGCATCTGGTTGGCGCTTAGATTGCCGCCCTGGAACCCAAGGCAGACGAAGCTTTGGGCGGAATGGTCCACGACCTCGACGGACGAGCCGTCGGGGCCGGATTTGCCCTGCTTGGGCGAGCGGTATACGAACTCCATGTCGACCTCGCCCTGAGCCCCGGGCGTTTCGATCATTCGAGGCGTCTTGAACGTGCTGATCACCGGGGCGGTCATCTCAACCTTGTTGCTCTGAATGTGGTTGAACAGCGCGAAAAACATCAGGTCGCCCGACGACACGGTGGCCTTCTTCGCCTTTGTGATTGCACTGCGATATGCGGGGTATTTCTTCACCTCGATCTTGCCCGGCTCGGTGGAGTTGGGGAACCCCTCGGCCAATGGGGCGTCACCGTCGGCCGGCTTGGGCTTGACCTTCGACGCCGCGGGCTTGGGGTCGTCGGCTTGTGTGGAAGCGGCGGCGGCGAGCAAGGCGAACGGCAAAAGTAGGGCGCGATGGCGCATGTTCGGTCGTCCTCGAGTTCGTTGGTTCGTAGCCACAAATCTGTTTTAGCACAACATGATTCTATGTAAGTTTGATGGGTGTTTCGTCGAGAATCCTTGGCGTGGCTTCTTGTTCCGAGTTCGGCCACACTCCTTTACCATCATTGACGGCAGGGATCGCCACGACCAAAGTCGAACGAATCCCGCCGGGTTACCTTACCGATCGCCCTTCTAGGCTTGGATCGGATTGTCACGTAACGCGTTCGTGCGAAGCATCTTCAGGGCAACGTTCTCGATCTGGCGGACACGTTCCTTGGAAACGTCAAGGACTTTGCCGACTTGGCTGAGGGAAAGACGGGGGCTGCCTCCCAGTCCGTAGCGGTAGGAAAGGACCTGCCGCTCGCGAGGGCGCAGAGATACCATCCACTTACCGACGGCTTCGTCCAAGTCGATGTCGTCGGCTGGATCCCTCTCGGGATCGCTCATCGCGTGGAACGGAGTGAAACTGGTCTCGTCGAGCGAGACGGCTGGCCGAGCGGCCGAGCGGATTCGTTGCATGGACTCGGTCGCGACCTGATGTCGGCCGGGATGTTGCGCGATTTCGCGGTCGTGTTCCTCCTGATTCTGGGCGAGTTGACGAAGATGGAGCGGCGTGAGGCGAACTGGATAAGCCCCCGCAGCCACGGCGGACTGGATCGCTTGGCGAATCCACCAGGTCGCGTAAGTGGATAGCTTCGTCTGATGCGCCAGATCGAAACGGTCGATCGCTTCGAGAAGGCCGCAGGATCCCTCTTGAAGGAGGTCAGAGTAGGCAACTCCTCGATTGACGTACCGCTTGGCGACGTAGGCCACCAACCGCATATTGGCAAGGGTCAGTTCCGCGCGAAGCTCGAAATAGCGCTGAAAGACGGCTTCGAGCGCGCCTTCAACCGGGCCGTGATTGGCGTAGAACTCGGCTATCAATCGGCTCACCGCCCGAGGGTCGTCGGTCTTCTCTGGGACAACATGTCCCGAATCTCGAACGAGCGCCCCGGCCAGGTTCCGCTTGCACTCGGCCAGTTCGTCGAGCAACCGACGCTCCCGCCTCGGGCCTAACATCGAAGTGGTGGCGCCGGCCGGGTTTCCCAGAGCGTTGGAGACGTCCACCTTCACAACCGCGCCCATGAAAGCTCCTTCCCGCTGTCCGGGGAAAGACCACGACCACTCCTGGAATCCGCTAAGGCCATGCGAACGTCGGCCTGCCACTTAAATCGACCAAATCGTTCATTTAATGTATAGGCGAATCGCCCGACGTTCGTCAAGCTCAAAGGAATTGTTTTTTGGGAGTCCTCCCGAGTTAGTGAGCACGTTGCCTTTATTACAAGCGAGCGTCATGCGTTTTTGGTGATTCCGTGGGGTCGCGGTTGAACCGACCTTAGAGGATGTGTACACTCGACATAGAACGTCCGAATCGTCCACTAATCAACGGCGAGTGGCTCGCATGCCGAACCTACAATACGTCAGCACGGCAAACGTCGCCCGGGCTCTGGGCATCGGCGTCTCGACCGTCAAGCGATGGGTGGACGAGGGGATCTTGCCCGCCCATAAAACGGCCGGGGGGCACCGGAAGCTCCTGCTGGCGGACGTTCTGCGCCTGGTCAGGGATGGTGACTTCCCTCAGCTCGATCTAAGCCAGCTTCAGTTCGTCGCCGAGACGCAGGGTTGTCTCGATCCGAAAGCCCTCTTGCAACAACTGTTGACCGCGCTCAAGCGAGGGGAAGGAGACGCGGTTCGTTCGCTGATCCACGGCGCGCACCAGTCGGGCGTTGCGATGGAGACCCTGGCCGACTTCGTGATCGCGCCGGCCATGAACCAGTTGGGCCATGAATGGGAGACCGGTCGGATCGAAGTCCTCCACGAGCATCGGGGCACTCAGCTCTGCGTATCGGTGCTCTACGAGCTCAGGGCCGTCTTGGAGGCGCAAGCCGACCGTGATCGCCCCCTGGCGGTTGGCGGAAGTCCTGAGCTGGATTACTACATCTTGGCGAACCTCTTGGCGGAGATGGTCCTGCTCGACGCCGGCTGGTGGGCGATCGACCTTGGCCCTCACACCCCAATCAGTTCCTTTCGCCAAGCGGTGTCGGAACTTCGTCCGCGACTTTTGTGGATCTCGGTCAGCCATCTGGCGGATCGGGATCGTTTCTTGGCGGAGTATCGCGAGCTCAATCAGGAGGCCGAGCGGGCCGGCGTGGCGGTTGTGATCGGTGGCCGCGCCCTGATCGACTCTCTGCGCTCGGCCATGCCCTACACGTGCTACGGCGACGGGCTGAGGCACCTAGCGGCGTTCGCTCGTTCGCACGACGGCCCCGCCCGTCGACCGAGACGAGGCCGTCCCTTGCGCAATCCCTGACGTTCAAGCGGGACTTCCGGTTCACCGGTTTGTCGACGATCTGGGATCACTTGGCTCAGTTGGCGGCAGTCCGCACAAAGGCCGAGATGGGAATGAACCGAGTCGGCCAGAGCGCCCTGAAGCTTTCCAGCGCCATAAGCGCGCAAGGTCTCGTCCGTCGGGTGGCTTGAGCCAGAGCCATTCATCGGGAGGTCTCCCGAGCCTGTCAACCTGACCCTCATCGGGTCGATCGTCTAACCTGGTAATTACTAAAGGCCAGTTCCACGGCCGACCTGCCACGAAAAACAACAGGAAACGACGCGGGCCACAATATCCGCCCGTAAGATTCTAGATCTTAACGACTTATGCCGAATACCGAATTCGCGCCATTCCCGCTCCGATCGCAGGAACGTCTGCTCCGGCACTCATTCTAGCTCCTTGATCTCAATTTTGCGAAACTCAACAACGGTCTGGGAATCATGTTGCTGCAAGGCGATATGACCGCTCGCGAATCGGCGCTTACGGTCGGTATAGTCGGCGGTCGTCTTGCCGTTGACCTTGACGATGATGTGATAATCCTGGGCGATCATGTCCAGCGTGAACCACTCGAACGGACGGACCAGCGATTCGAGGATGCTCACGACGGCGCCCTCGCCGACGATGTACAGGCTGCCGATTCGATCTGATGCGTCTTCCATCCCGATTTGTCCTTGCCGTTGAAAAGCGAAATCCAGCCGTTCGGCTCTCGCCTCGGAGAAGCCGGAGGTTTCGCGGTCGTGTTCGACCCGACCGCCGGCAGTCCTTCCCAGAGCACCTTGCCGTCGGGCGATGTGACCTTGATGTTCTTGAACCGAAAGCTGGAGATGAACGTTTCCAGGCCCACGCGTCCTTTCGAAAATCGGCTGTCGTCAGCATCGAAGAGCCGGGTCGCTTTGCCGGATTCAAGGTCATCGAGGAAACACGCGAAGTGGCTGCCGCGCACGTGCACACTTGCGGTATACCATCGGTTTTCGCGGAAACCGAGGCTCACGCTCTTGAGGATCCGCGATCGCCCTCCCTCGTCCGTTGCGACGTAGCAAGTCCCCACAGCGCCGCTGATCACAAGTTTGTACGAATCGGCTCGATTCGTGCCGCGGAAGAAGAGAGAGAACGAGTTCCCTTCTCCGACTTGCATGGCGTCGACTTTGATATCGTAGTCGGTCCACTGGTCGTCACCGAACATGATCGTGCTATACCACCGCGTCAGGTCCCTCTGGACCAGCTCGTCCCGTTCCACCTGCCACTGACCCGAAACGACCGTGGACCGAAAGACAATGCTCTCGCCGGCCCGGATCGCCGAGTAGGCGGTCACGATGTTGGGGTGATGAAGCTGGGCCGCGTTTCGAATCTCGCGGAGAAAGCGGTCGAGGACGCCGCGGCGATTCATGAGTTCGCGACTGACGACCTTGAGCACCTCATTGCGGCCCATGAGCTTGTTGTGTGCAAGGTACACGACGCCCATGCCGCCCCGGCCCAGCTCACCCAGGATCTCGTAGTCGCGGAGCTCCGCCAGACCGGTCGGAAGTGAGCTGGCCAGGAGCGGCGCGGTCGAGTTTGCACCTCCTTCAGTCATCGACGGGTCAGCGGATGCCGAGCCGGTCGGCGGCCGTGATTCGGCCCGAGCATGGCCATCGCGGAGCCGATCCAGGAAGGTGTCGGATGACATTTCGACGGCGCGATTCCGGCACTTGGCACAGAAAATCAGGTGGGAGTCGACCGATGCAACGGCGGCACCTTCCAACTGGCCCAAAGCGTAGGCCTCCAGTATTCGATCAGTCGGGTGGGCGGCAGCTTCCACCGCTGACTCTCCTTAGCAGACGTAGGGATGCTGTTGGTCGGTTGGTAACTCAGGAAGCAAGGTCGGCCTAACCCACGGCGCGCCGAGAGAACTCGATCTTTTTCAAGATCAGGTGGTTCGCAGCAGCGCATCCCAACCCTGGAGGTCCGGTTCAAGGATTCGCTCGCCGAGCGATTCGAGGCGGTTGACGTCCTGGATCGCCTCGATGGCGGCGACCGTCACCGCATCGGGCTCGCCGAATCGCTTGGTTCCGAGGCGGATCAGGATCTGCCGTTCTCCGGTAAGGCGGCCCTCGTTGCGACCCTCGATCAGCCCTTCTTTACGGCCCTCTCTCAAAATCGCCTGATAAGTCACCGATTGTGTCATGTTTGCTACCCCTTCCAGAACGTGATTGGCCAATTCTTCCGAGTAACGCAGCCCCATGAGCAAGTACGTCGCGGTCCACAACTTGGTCGCCCGTGCGGGTGGCTCGGCGTTGATCCGCGCGGCCATGCGCTGCACGAGTTCGGGCAGCGATTCTTCCTGGACGTCAGCCAAGGTTGCTAGCGGCACGAGGGCAACCCCTGCGTTCAGGTACTGCTCTGGATCTTCCTTCCAGAGCCGGACGACGCGATAATTATAACGATTTGTTACC
>Ga0116215_1002332_pt1 | contig 11814 bp, 8 predicted proteins | sample Sb_taG_7_FD_89698 | JGI IMG/M metagenome (GOLD analysis project Ga0116215, IMG submission 89698) | Peat soil microbial communities from Weissenstadt, Germany - Sb_50d_2_FS metaG | ecosystem: Environmental > Terrestrial > Soil > Wetlands > Peat | place: Germany: Weissenstadt | collected 2010-09-21 | reverse complement strand
TAGAGCAGATTGGGGTCGGTCGGCTCGGTGATCGTCGTCTCGAACCACGGCTCGAACGCCGCCTGGATGTCGTCAGCGGAGTTCACGAAGTCCAGGATGCGCACGTCGTCCTGCGACTTCAGCGGGTGGATGCGGTTGAGCCGGGACAGCGTCTGCACGGCGGCGACGCCGGTCAGCGGCTTGTCCACGTACATCGCGCACAGCAGCGGCTGGTCGAACCCGGTCTGGTACTTGTCGGCGACGACCAGGAGCCGGTACTCGTCGGCGTTCCGGGCCGCGGCGGCAGGATCATCGAGCTTCACGTACCCGAACCTGTCCGGCAACTGCCCTTCGGAGAAGCCATTGAGCTGCGCCTCGGTGAACTCAAGGTCAGTGTGCTCATCCTTCAGCGTCCCGGAGAACGCGACGAGCACCCCGAAACCGCAGCCGGGCAGTTCGTCATCGAACTTGCGGATCGCCTGGTACAAGTCGAGCGCGTGCTGCCGCCCCGTGGTCACGACCATGGCCTTCGCCCGCCCGCCAAGCCGCCCGGTCATGGTGTCCCGGAAGTCCTCGGTGATCAGCTTGGCTTTCTGCTGCAGCGACGTCGGGTGCAGTTCGGCGAAGCGCACGAGCTTCGCCCTGGCCTTCCGCTCGTCCACCTCGGGGTTCGCCAGCGCGGACTTGGCCTGCTCGACGGCAGCGTTCCGCAGCCGCCATTTGGTGTCGTAGGTGATGTAGTTGGCGAGTACGTCGAGGATGTAGCGTTCCTCGATCGCCTGCTTCATCGAGTACACGTGGAACGGCACGTGCATGCCGAGCTCGCCGGTCCGCGGGTTCACCTTGTCAGGGTTGAACGTGCCGAACAGCTTCAGCGTCGATGACTTCGGCGTCGCGGTGAACGCGAAGTAGGACAGATTCGGCTGCAGCCCGCGGACCCGCGTCATGTACTCCGCGGGGTCCTCGTCCTCCTCCATTGGCGCCGCATTGACGCCGAGCGCCTGCTTAAGCCGCGCCGCCGCATCCCCGCCCTGGGAGGAATGCGCCTCGTCGATGATCACTGCGTACCGCTGGCTGCCCAGCCCAGTGTCCGCGATCTTGGCGAGCACGTACGGGTACATCTGCAGAGTGCTGACGATGACCTTGGACGTGGCGTCTTCGAGCGCTTCCGCGAGCTGAGCGGAGTCCACGTCGATCTTCTTCACCACGCCCGGCGTGTGATCGAACTGGAAGATGGTCCGCTGCAGCTGCCGGTCGAGCACCAGCCGGTCGGTGATCACGATGACCTTGTGGAACACGGGCTGGTTATCATCGCCGAACAGGTTGGACAGCCGGTGCCCGAGCCACGCGATCGTGTTCGACTTCCCCGACCCGGCCGAATGCTCGACGAGATAATTGTGCCCCGCCCCGCGCTCCCCCGCGTCTTTGACCAGCTCCTGCACGGCGTGCCACTGATGGAAGCGCGGGAAGATGCGCGGCGAGGTGTGCGGGTTGACCTTGCCGGTCTTCTTGTCTGACGTCTGGACGTGGATGAACCGCTGGAGAAGCTCCAGCCAGTTATCCCGCTGCCAGATATCTTCCCAGAGATAAGAAACAGAATAATCAGTATTCCGAACGGGCCGTGGATTCCCCGCCCCGCCAGCCCTTCCTGCCCCGTTAGACCCGACGTTGAACGGCAGGAACTCGGTATCGCGCCCCCTGAGCCGCGTGGTAATGAAGGCCCGGTCAGGGTCGACAGCGAAGTGGACGAGGGCGCGCCTAGCGAAGAACAGATCGTTTGGATCCCGGTCACGGTACTGGGCAACGGCGTGGTCGGCGTCCTGCCCGGTGTTCGGGTTCTTGAGCTCGGCGGTGGCGACGGGCAGCCCGTTGACGAAGAGCGCCATGTCCACCGACAGGCTGGGATCCCGGAAACTGAAGTGCAGCTGCCGCGCGACGGCGAGGATGTTCGCGTTGTACTCATCAAGCGCGCCCTCGGCGAGCGTATGCCCAGGCCGGAAGTATGCGAGCTCAATCTGCACGCCCCGGTCTTTCACCCCCTGCCGCAGCACATCCAGCACCCCCCGGGAGTCGATCTCGGCAGCAACCCGCAGCGCAAACTGCCGCTGAGCGACGTCCGGATCCCCGCCGTAAAGCTCGATGAGCTTATTCCACTTCTTGATCTGCGTCCGCCCTACGAATTCCCACAGTGCCCCGGTATGAATCCCCATCTCGGCGTCGTAGAGCCCCGAAGCCCGCTCCCACCCGTACCGCAGCAACTCGTACTCGACCCGATCCTCAAACGCCCGCTCGGTATACGCTCCCGGACTCATGCGACGACTCCCTGCGCGGTAGTGACATCGATTTGCCCTGTAACAGCAGCAGTAATCAGCGCCTGCCGCCGCTCAGCGAGGAGAGCATCCGCAGCAGCCATCTCGCGTTGCGTCTTGCGAATGGCGGTAATCTCCGAACTCAGCTCGGCCACTCGACGATGCCCGTCTTCCGGGATTTGAATCCTGTACTCTGCAAGCTGCTCGCCTGTCAGATGCGGGATAGTCGCTATATTCCCATCAGCGTTGAATATGCCGATGGCCTTCGCGTAGCGCAGCCAGTACATCAGCCATTCAACCGGAACGTGGCTGCGAGTTCGGACACGGTGTAGCGACTTCTGGTAGAAGCATGTCGAGATTCGACCATCCCAAACGGCTGCCTCCGCGACGCCAGCACCACCTTCGCAGACCAGGAGATCACCGGCTTGGACGCCGTAGCGACGTCGTTCGTCCGATTCGAACGTCATGGTCGCCATGTCCTCGGTGTCGATTTCATACCAATGAATGTTTGCGTTGCGTAGATACGGCTGCTGGCTGCCGCCTGAAGCGCGCTCCGTGTTCAACATCTTGCCTAGCTGCACATCAAAGTACGCGTAGACAGGTCCAGTTGTTTCAGCCGCAGAGAGTTGATTCCAAATGCGAGCTAGTTCCAGTTCGTCAAGAATTGAAATTTGGGCATGTCGGCTTGCCTTGAGCGTGTCGATACGAGCTGTCTCGACGTCGAGGAAGTCGGCGATGCGGCGCTGCTCGTGGGGGGGCGGGAGGGCGATCGGCAGCCGTTTGATGTCCCACTGGAACAGATGGGGAACACCCATGCCTCCTTTGATCGCATCGATCATGTCTTGTGTCGAACTGCTCGCGAGCGAGTAGCGCAGGAAACGTGGCTCCACCCCGAACGCTCGAAGGACTGCGATGGACCCGTTGACGGTTGCGGGTCGCGGAAGCTCGCGAACAATGTTCGTGATCCCGAGCGTGTTGCCATCCTTGGCTAGTAGGACATCCCCCGTTTGAAGCTTCAACTCTGGCGATTCTTCGTAGCGGAACTCGTTGATGTAGTTGACGTTTTCGAAGTCGATCGACCCGGACTTGATGTTCGGCGTGGCGAGGAACACGTAGCCGTCGGGCTGGTATTCACTGGCGGTTAGCGCTTTCCAGCCGATCCGCGCATTGATGGTCGCTACCCTATCGATCCGCGTTGGCGTCCAAGTAGAAGAAGCGCTCATCCCGTCACCTCACCCAGGAGTTTCTGGATCTGGGATTCGAGGTCGCGGAGTTCGGCGTCGATTTCGGCTAGGGGGCGCGGGGGGGTGTAGACATAGAAGTGGCGGGTGAAGGGGATCTCGTAGCCGATCTTTGTCTTGGTGCGGTCGATCCAGGCGTCGGGGACGTGCGGTGTCACTTCCCGGGCAAAGTAGGCTTCGATGTCCTCGTCCAACGGCACGTTCTCGTAGTCACGCAGGTCCGGGTCCGGCTCGGGGTTGCCGTCCTTCGACTTCTGGACTTCGCCTTCGGGGTCGGAGACGGAGACCGCGGACCAGATCGCTTTCTGGTACGACGCCGTGCTCGGCCAGAGCGCGCCGCTGGATCTGGCTGCCGCGAGCAGGGCGGCTGAGGCTTCCTTCTTCGTCCACCAGACCGTGCCGAGCAGATCGCGCACAGCAGAGACAAAGACGTCGCGTCGGTCCCACTTCGCCAGGGGCTTCGACGATTCCAGGGCCGCGAGGGTGTCTTCGGTGATCTCGAACCGCAGTTTCAAAGGCCGTTCGACCGTGATCCGGTGGTAACCAAAGCCCCGCGTCCCGAAGATCTTCACCTTTCCGTGGTCCGGATGCCCGGCGTCCGCGGCCACGGACAGCGCGTTCATGTACAGCTCGGTGATGTGCCTGATCTGGTCTTCGCTGATCTGCTTGCGCTTGTCGCCGAGGGACTTGCGCATCTTCTCCCACTGGTCGCGGGCGTCGAGCAAGATTACCTTGCCGCGCAGCGCTTCAGCTTTCCTGTTGGACAGGATCCAGAAGTACGTCGATATCCCCGTGTTGTAGAACAATTGGTCCGGCAGCGCGACGATGCCTTCCAGCCAGTCGTTCTCCAGGATCCACCGCCGGATCTCCGACTCGCCAGACCCGGCCGCGCCGGTGAACAAGGGAGAGCCGTTGAAGACGATGGCCAGCCGGGTGCCCTTGTCCTCGACCGGGTCCATCTTCGAGATCATGTGCTGCAGGAACAGGAACGATCCGTCGTTGATCCGCGGCAGCCCCGCTCCGAACCGGCCCGCGTGGCCGATCTCAGCTTCGTCCTCGATTTCCTTCCGGACCGTCCTCCACTCGACCCCGAACGGCGGGTTGGCCAGCATGTAGTCGAACCTCCGGCCGACGTAACCATCATCGGTGAAGGAGCTACCGAAGTGGATGGCACCAGGCTGGTTGCGCAACAGCATCTCTGACTCGCAGGTCGCCCATGCGTCTGGGTTGATCTCCTGGCCGAAGAGGTAGACGCGCGCGTTCGGATTAATGGACTTGATCTTGTCTTCCGCCGCTGTCAGCATGCCTCCGGTGCCGCACGCAGGGTCGAGGATGTTGATGACCACGCCTGGGTCGTTGATCCTCTCCTCGTCTGGGGCTATGAGCAGGTTCACCATCAGGTGGATGACCTCGCGCGGAGTGAAGTGCTCACCTGCAGTCGCATTGGCATCTTCGTAGAACTTGCGGATCAGATGCTCGAAAACGTAGCCCATGTCGTGGCTGGACAGCTTCTCCAGGTCCTTCATCCCGGCGAACTTGCCGACGATTTCATAGAGAATCTTCGCCTCGGCCATCTTGGTGATCTGGTTATCCAGATCGAAGCGTTCGACGATTTTCCGGACGTTCTCCGAAAAGCCATTGATGTAATCGCGCAGGTTCTTCGCCACGTTTGTCGCGTCCGAGGCGACCGTCGTGAAGTCCTGCTTCGATACGTTGTAGAACCGGAGCCCGGCGGTCTTCTCTAGGAGCTTTTCCTTGTTCTGGATTGACAGCGCGGCGTCTCGGGCGCGCACTGCCTCGCGCGTCGGCACCATCACCGCGTCCAGTCGCCGCAGCACCGTGAAAGGCAGGATCACCTCGCCGTATTCATGGCGCATGTAGTGGCCGCGAAGCATGTCCGCGACCTGCCAGATGTCGGCCGCCATCTTCTGGTGCGTTGGTCCCGTAGTCACCGCTTACTCGTCTCCCCTTCACTTACTCCGTGGTCCGGCGCCAGAACGCCGGCGGTCAACCCGTGAATCGTTTGCTCGATCACCTTGCCGCTGACGTCTGCGAGCGTTCTCAGCGCGGCGTCCAGTTCCAGCAGGCGGCGGAACGCGTCGCCGTACCGGCGCTGCTCGGCCAGGGGCATGCGGGGGATGCGGCAGCGCCGCAGATCCTCGCGGCTGACCGCTCCCAGCGTATTGGCCACCGGAAGCGCGGCGACGTCGGCACGCAGGAATGTCGCGACAAAATGCGCGTCCAGCCGCGTCTCGTCGATTTCCATCACCTGCGCGACGCCTTTGTCGTCGGTGCTCGTGCCGGTCGCGACGGCCGGCGGCCGGCCCATCGTCCGCAGCAGCACGTCATCGCGCCGCGGGGTGTCGTCGCGGGACCGGATGGTCAGCGCGCCGACCCGCTCCAGTTCGGCGAGCGTGACGTAGGAGGTCCTGGCCCGCTGCCCGGGCGCCTGGAATGCGGGCAGGCCCTGGCCGATTGCCGCGTAGAGATGCGCTAGCCGTTCGGTGACCTTGGCCAGGTCACCGGCGGTGGCCTGCACGCTGGTCGCGACATGGCGGGACGGAAGCAGGTTCGCGTCGCCGTCGAGCAGCTCAAGGCGCGGCACCGCGCGGGACACGGTCGGGTCGGCGTCGCCGAGCAGCCGCTGCCAGGCGGCGAACTCGCGCGGCACGTCCGCCGCGTCACCGAGGCCGGACAGGTCGATCATCCGCACCGGCCCGTGGTCCGGCTCGCCGTAGGGCCGCCGCAGGACCCACAGGCAGAGGTCCGTGCCGGGTACGGACGTCATGCCCTGCGGCAGGGCGATCACGACCCGCAATGCTCCCGAACGGACCAGGGCTGCGCGTATCCCCTCCCCGGAGTGCTGCACGCAGGTCCGCTGGGACACGGCGACAACGGCGACGCCCCGCGGCTTCAGGTGCGCGTAGCAGTGCTGGACCCAGGCCAGTTCGCCGTCTCGCGGCGCCGGGATGCCGAACTCCCAGCGCGGGTCCGTGGTCAGCTCGGTTTCCGGCCACTGCGGCGAGCCGAACGGCGGCACGCACACCACGGCCGCCGCCTTGCCCAGGTACCGAGCGAGCTGGTTGTCCAGGAACGAGTCGCCGGCGTGGACCTCGTATGCCGCGCCGTTCGCGTTGCCGCTCAAGTTGAGTCGCGCGGTCCGTGCGTAGTCCTGGCTGATCTCCTGGCCTGCCAGCTTTACCCGGTCGCCGAACCGGTCCGCCACAGCCAGCAGCGCTGTCGCCGAGCCGCAGGCCGGGTCGAGCACGACGGGCAAGTCTTCGGACGTGTCCACGAAGGACTCTGGCTCGGCCTCGTCCTCGTTCGGCCTGCCGACGACAGTCTCGCGGGGCAGCAACGCGGCCATGGACCTGGCGAGGAGGTCGCCCGGCTCCAGGTCGGTAATCGAGCGCTCCGGCTCGCTGATCCGCTGGGTGCCGGTGGCCGTCTGCCCGGCAGTGGCCAGCTGATCAGCCTTGCCGGTGGTCCTCAGCCACGCCTCAACCTCGGCGCGGTCGAACGTCGGGCTGGTGAGGCTGCCGCCCACGGGCCTCGGGAATTCCGGGTACCGGCGCCGCCAGTTGGACACGGCGGCACGCCCGACCCCCGCCAGCCGCGCGATCGCGGCCGCGGTCATCTCCTCGCGCTGGCCCGAGTCCATGCGGCGACTTTACTCGGGGACACCACCGAAGGCAAGTTTTGTGAATATTGGCTACAGTGTTCACAAGGCCGACTATGCTCACGTCTTGCATCACGGACTGTGCCGCCATCGGTGACACGGAGACAACATGACCATCACGAAGGACAGCGGCGATCAGGTCGCCGCCAAGAAGGCATCAACAACGCGCAAGACTTCGCTTTATCGGCTTCGCTGCAGCGGACCAGCCGCGGAAGAGGACCTTACCTGCTTCGTCCTCGCCCGCTATCTGGACCGGGACGGGTTCACGAGCCGCCTGGTTACCAGGACGGAATCCGCGGGCTGCTCGTTACCGGCACACCGTCGCCCCCGGAACGGCGGACTGGTGCGACCCGCTGAGCGCCCTCACGGGCCAGGATGTCACCGAGGAGAACAGGACTGCCTTCGGCCTCCTGCTGACGCGGACCGAGTCTGCGGTCTACGGCCTCGCCTACGGCATGGGGCACTTGATGATCAACCCGGCCCGGATCGATCCCGGCTTCGGCATCGAGTTCGCGGTTCGCTGCCTGGACGAGGAGCGCATCACCAAGGTCCGCCGCCAGCTGATGGACGCCCGCGGCCGCACGGACGAGAACTCGGCCACCAGCGGCGAGCACATACGCGGCTTCGGCATCGAGCAGTTCGGGGAGATCGTCAGCAAGATCTCCGGGCAGATCACCGGCGTCCCGCTCACCTTCACCAGGGACCGGAAACGGCCAGCGCACATCACCGGCAGCGACCGCTCGGTCAAGCTGCACCTGGCGAGCACGGCCCACGGGCTGATGGAGGATCTCAAGAGCATCGAGAAGGTATGCGCGCGGCCAGACCCGCTTCCCGGGCTCGGGTTCATCGCCCAGGTCCGCCCGGTCAGCCCGAAATCTGACCTGGCCCAGCACCTCGACGCGCAACTCGACGCCATGATCGGCGGGCCGGAGCCGAGCCGCATCGCCCTGGCCGTGCCGGGCGAATGCCGGGACAGGTTCGAGTTCGCCGAGTGCTTCAGGGTGACGCTCGCGGGCAACTCCGAGATGTGCGACGAGCTGGACGCTGGCCAACTCGTCGCGGCTGTCAGGCACCAGCCGGAAGGAGACCGCCTGTCGGCACTGCGCACGGGCCGGGTCGAGATGTTTGCCGACACCGAAGCCGCTCAGCCGCTGAGCCGGAAGGTCCCGGCCGACAACTGGCTGACGGCCGAGGTCTCCGAGGGGATCGTTCACTACTTCTACTGGCAAGGCCAGTGGTACGAGATCGGCGCGGAATACCTGACCACTGTCGAGTCCAGGATCGCCGAACTCCTAGCCCATCCCGCTAGCGTCACGCTGCCGCCATGGACGAAGTCCGGCGGCGGAGGTGAGGATCATGACGAAGACTGGTACAACAAGGAAATCGCTAAGCAGAACGGGTACGTGCTGCTCGACAAGGACACCGTGCGCACGAGACGCCTGCGCGGCGGCGGACTGGAAATCGCCGATGCACTCGGGTCGGCCGGCCAGTTCGTATGCGTCAAGAAGGCAGACAGCACCGCGCCGCTCAACCACCTGTTCGCCCAAGGCCGGGTCGCCATCGAAACCCTGCGCTATGACCACGAAGCCCGAGAGAAGTTCCTGGCCAAACTCCAGCAGCTCGCCCCGGGCCACCCCCTCGACAGGTCGTTCAGCACCCCGGTCCTGGTTTTCGGCATCATGCTCAAAGACGGGATACCAGTAACGGTCAACTCACTATTCGCCTTCGCCAAGATCTCGCTGCTCCACACAGCGACGATGGTGGAGGGCATGGGCGCGCGCATGGAGATCGTGTCAATCTCCAGGACGCAGCCGTCCGGAAAGCACGCGGCGCGGCCGGGCGCGCGGGCGTCCTAATGTGGCCGCCGGTTGGCCCTTGTCATTAGTACGGCAGGAGTCCAGGGTGCCCGCCGGTCACTGAGCGCGGTTTCCCGCGTCGAGTAACCGCGCTACCAGGAACTCGGCCGCCACGCCCTCCATCCAGGCCGTCGGCATTGTGTGGACAGTGCCCGTCGCGTAGGCCTCGATCATCTTCCCGTTCCCGATGACCAGGCCGACGTGCCCCGGCGAGGTGGTGGTCCCGTCCGAGCCGGCGAAGAACACCAGGTCCCCCGGCTGGACCTGGGAGGCAGGGATCCGCCGCTCGGTCGCGCACTGGTCCTGTGAGGTCCCTGTGATGTCGATCCCCGCGGTCCGGTAGGCCATCATCATGAGGCCGGAGCAGTCGAAGGCGTCCGGCCCGGTGCCGCCCCACAGGTGCGGCTTGCCGAGCTGCTGCTCGGCGAAGGAGATGGCGGTGGCCACGGCCTGGGTTGGCGCCTGGACGGCGGGCACGCCCCCGGTCGTCTGGGCGCAGCCGGCCACCGAACTGCCCGACGGCATCGCCGCGGACACCACGGAGAAGTTCCCGCCCGCGTACTGCGCGGCGTAGTACAGCACGCTCTGCACGTACGACTGCAGGTGGTTATAGGCGAAGACGGACCTAGACGTTTCGAAGGCCGAGTCGCCGTACCTGGCGTACATCGTCGGACTGCACGTCGCGACGGCCACCGCTATGATCCTCTTCTGGCGGGACTGGGCGCGGATCATCCGGGCCTTCTTCGCCTCGATCCGGCACGTCATCGCGCCCGAGCCGGGCACCAGGCGATTCGAGCCGCAGGGCACCGACCAGAAGCTCGCCTGGATGATCATCCTGGCCACCATCCCGGTCGGCATCGCCGGGCTGCTGCTCGAGCACACGTTCCGTACCGTGTTCAGCAGGCCGCTCCTTACCTCATCGTTCCTGTTCGTGAACGGGCTGATCCTGCTGGCCGGCGAGCGAGCGCGGCGGCGCGCGCCGATGCCGAGCTGCAGCAGGTGGCTTTTGATCAGCAGATGGCGGCCGAGCGGCAGACGGCCACCGTCGCCGTGGGCGGGCACGGTCCGATCGGAGGCGGCCGGCGCTCCTCCGGGCAGCGCGCGCTGAAGCAGGAACAGGCGAGCCTCGCGGTGCAGGCTGACGGCAGACTGACCGGCATCGGCTTCCTGACCGCCATAGGCCTCGGCGCGATGCAGATCCTGGCGCTGCTGCCCGGCATCAGCCGGGACGGCATCGTCATGGTCAGCGGCATGTTCCGGGGGCTGTCCCAGCAGGACGCGGCCCGGTTCTCGTTCTTGCTGTCGGCTCCGGTCATCTTGGCGGTCGGCGTGCTGAAGATCGGCGACCTGACCGGGCCGCTGGGCGCAGGGATCCGCGGATAGGTGATCTTCGGCAGCGTGCTGTCCGGGGTCGGCGCCTACCTCGCGCTCAGGTTCCTGGTCCGCTACCTGAGTGACCCCAAGCGCACGCTGATGCCGTTCGCCATCTACTGCATGGTGGCCGGCCTGGGTTCCTTCATCATCCTGGCCGTGAGGTAGCTCGTCACGAGCGCAGGGCGGCGAGCACGCGGGCGGCCATGACCTGTTCACCGCGGCGGTTCGGGTGGAACGGGTAGGCGAGCGAGGTCGGGATCAGCCCCTCGACATCCTTGACCGCCGGAGGTTGGCAGGCGTCGTGGCCGATGGTCGCCGTGTAGGTGTCGACGAACGTCGCGCCGTTCGCGGCCGCGGTGCGCGCCAGCATCTGGTTGAGGCTGATCTCCACGCCGCGCAGGTACGGCACGTCACCGAAGGCGAAGGGCACCTCCGGCCAGCAGCCGTCGCCCTGGCTGGGCAGGATGTCCGGGTAGCCGACGAGCAGCACGCGGGCGAGCGGCGCCCGGGCGTGAATTCCCCGCAGGACCGCGGCCACCTTCGGCGCCGTCGCGTTGACCGCGGCGGCGAGCCGGTCGGTGCCGCCCGCCGTATAGTGCCGCTGGCACGGATCGCCGAACAGGTCGGTCAGGCTCAGCGCGGCGCAGGTTTCCAGGATGCCGGTGTACCCGACATCCTCGCCGCCGATCGTCAGCGTGACCACGGAGTCGTCGGCCGCCAGGGCACTGAACTGGGGCGGATTGACGCCGCGCAGGACCGGCTCCGGCTGGGTCATGCTCGTGGTGGAGGCGCCGTTGCAGGTGGCGTCGATGTACCTGGTGACCCGGAGAGCGGCGGCGGCGTCAGCGCCGTAGTCATGACTGGATCGCAGGCACCCGGCCGGGGTTCCCGACGGGCTGGCCGGGATCAGGTTCCCCGCGGCGAAGGAGTCGCCGAGCGCCACGAAAGGCCCGCCGAGGGATCCGGCGGCCGGCCGTAGCTGGCCGGACCCGGAAGCCAGCGCCGGGCCCGGGACTGCCGTGCCCAGGGCGGCCGCAACGATCAGAGCGGTGCCCGCCAGGCGCAGACGCCTGCAGCCGTTCCGCATGCGAGGACTCCTTCTCCCGCCGATGGCAACCTTGGGTATCTCGCTCCTGGCAAACGGTATATCGCCAACGGCACATCAGGGTCGATAACCCACCAAACCGGTCAACCAGTGGCTCGTGAGGAGGGAGAGATGGCGGTGCCCGGGGTGGGCATGCCGGCCGTCGAAGGCGCGGTCGACGCGGCTGGGCTGGTTCCGGCCTGGGCCCAGGGTTGGGTGAAGCCGATCGCCCCGCGGTTGAGGTAGCTGGCCACCCGGATCGGGAAGCCCGTGGCGTACGCCTCGATCATCT
>Ga0116215_1002330_pt1 | contig 11820 bp, 7 predicted proteins | sample Sb_taG_7_FD_89698 | JGI IMG/M metagenome (GOLD analysis project Ga0116215, IMG submission 89698) | Peat soil microbial communities from Weissenstadt, Germany - Sb_50d_2_FS metaG | ecosystem: Environmental > Terrestrial > Soil > Wetlands > Peat | place: Germany: Weissenstadt | collected 2010-09-21 | reverse complement strand
GAGCGCCCCGCTCTCGCGCAGGGTGGCCAGGGGGGCGGGCCGGCCGAGGAGGAACCCCTGGGCCTCGTCGCAGTGGGCCTGGCGCAGCTGCTCGAGCTCGGTCTCGGTCTCGACCCCCTCGGCCACCACCTCGAGGCCCAGCTTGTGGGCGAGGTCGACCATGGCGGCCACGATGGAGCCGTCCTGAGCGGTGCCGAGCCCGGCGATGAAGGTGCGGTCGACCTTCAAGGCGTGCACCGGCAGCTTGGCCAGATACGAGAGCGACGAGTACCCGATCCCGAAGTCGTCGATGGCGAGGCGGACCCCGATGCGCTGGAGGCTTTCGAGGACCTCGTGGCCGATCGAGCCCTCGGTCACGATCACGCTCTCGGTGACCTCCATCGACAGGGCCGAGGCCGGCAGCCCGGCCGCCGCGAGGGCCTGCTCGACGTCATCGGCGAAGGCGGGGTCCTCCAGTTGGCGGCCCGAGACGTTCACCGCCACGTCGACGGTGTCATAGCCGTCGGCCCGCCAGGCCGCGCACTGGGTGCAGGCCTCGGTGAGCACCCACTGGCCGATCTCGACGATGAGCCCGGTCTCCTCGGCGAGCGGGATGAACTCGGTCGGCGCCACGATGCCGAGCGTCGGGTGCTGCCAGCGCACCAGGGCCTCCATGGACGCCACCGCCCCCGAGCCGAGGTCCTTCACCGGCTGGTAGTGCAGGATCAGCTCGTCGCGCTCGACCGCCCGGTGCAGCCCGTTGATGAGCTCGGCCCGCCTGGTGGTCCGCTCGTCGAAGTCGGGGTGGTAGATCTCGGCGCGCGAGCGGCCCCGCAGCTTGGCCATGTACATGGCCGAGTCGGCCCGGGCCACCAGCATGTGGGGGTCGTCGCCGGGGCGCACGAAGGCGATCCCGATCGACGCCGAGGTGAACAGCTCGTTGCCGCTCGCCGAGAACGGCTGGGCGACCGTCTCGCAGATCCGATCGGCGATGGCGACGGCCTCCTTCTGGACGTCGTAGAGGTTCTCGCAGAGCACCACGAACTCGTCGCCGCCCAGGCGCGCCACGGTGTCGGCCGGACGTAGCACCTCGCGCAGCCTCCGTGCCACCCCGATGAGCAGCTGGTCGCCGGCGGCGTGGCCGGCGATGTCGTTCACCGACTTGAACCGGTCGATGTCGATGAACAGGACCGCCGAATGGATGGAGCGCCGGGCCGCCCCCTCGATCGACTGGGCCAGGCGCTCCAAGAACAGCACCCGGTTGGGCAGGCCGGTCAGGGCGTCGTGGAGGGCCTGGTGGGTGAGGCGGGTCTGCTCCTCCTCCAGCTGGGCCTGGAGGACGGTGCGCTGGTTGTCGAACACCTTGGCCACCCGCACGATCGCCGAGTCCGAGCCCATCCGCGACGCGACCACCGCGAGGTCGAGCGCCTCGGGCTCGCTGTCCAGCCGTTCGGCTTCCTGCTCGAGCAGCTCGACGACCACATCGCGCCAATAGAGGTGCATCTTGAGCAGGTCCGAGAGCAACACCGACTGGTTGGCGGCCGCCCGGCCGGGAGCCGCCTGGCTGGTGAACTCGTCGCTGGTCGCGACCGCCCCGGTCACGAGGAACTGGGTGATCTGGCCCGTCCCGCTCCGGCAGAAGCGCAACACGTCGTCGCGGACCCGGTCGGTGATCGGAGTGGGGTCGCTGCGTCCGACGATCCATCGGGTGAGGACGAGCTCGGCGACCTCCTCGGTGCGGGCGCGCAGGGCGAGCCCGAGCGAAACGGCCGACTCCGACGGCCGCGTGGCGGTCCCGGTTCCTCGGCCCGATCGGCGCAGTCCCCGGCGCCGGGACGCGGCGGCGTCACTCACCGGGTACCGCCTCGTCGTGCGGGGTTCCGCGCCTGGTCGCTCCCAGCCGCCACGTGACCTCGGATTTCTTCCTCGGATGCCCTGCTGGACATCCCAAAAGACAATCCGTTGTACCAGACGGCACCTGCGAAACGGTGGAACCCGACCCGCCGAGGCGCCGGCGGTCGGGCGGTCAGCGAGACGAGGCGGCGGGACGACCGGCCGGCACGAGCGCGGCGCGCACCCGCTTGGCCAGACCTTCGGCGTCGAGCGAGAGCTCGGCCAGGATGTCGGCCGAGCGTCCGTGCGCGACGTAGGCGACCGGGACGCCGGCACACAGGACCCGAGGTGCCCCGCGGCCCGCCGCGCCGAGCGCCGAGGTGACCAGCGCACCGACCCCGCCCTCGGCGACCCCGTCCTCGGCCACCAGCACGAGCGGGTGGTCGGCGGCCGCGTCGAGGAGGGCGGGGTCGAGCGGCGCCACCGCCCTCGGGTCCCAGACGCTCACCGACAGTCCGTCGCCCTCGAGGATCGTCGCCGCCTCCTCGCAGGCCGAGAGCAGCTTGCCGACCCCGACGAGGCAGATGTCGGTGCCGCCGCGCAGCCGGCGCGCCTCGAGTCCGCGGCCCGTCGCCCCGCCCGTGCGGGCCTCGGTCTTCGGCCACCGGATCGCCACCGGCCCCCGGGCCTCCTCCAGGGCCCAGCGCAGCATCACCCCGACCTCCTCGTGGCAGGAGGGTGCGAGCACCGTCATGCCGGGGACTTTGGTCAAGAGGGCGAGGTCGGTGACCCCGTGGTGGCTCGGGCCGTCGTCGCCGGTGATGCCGGCCCGGTCCAAGCAGAAGACGACCGGTAGCCCATGCAGCCCGACGTCGTAGTACACCTGGTCCCAGGCCCGGTTGAGGAACGTGGAGTAGATCGCCACCACCGGGCGCAGCCCGGCCATGGCCATCCCCGCCGCCGCGGTGACGGCATGCTGCTCGGCGATCCCGACGTCGAAGAACCGGTCGGGGTACCGGTCCTTGAACGTCGCGAGGCCGGTCGGGCCGTCCATCGCCGCGGTGACGGCGACCACCTCGGGGCGCCGGGCCGCCTCCTCCAAGAGGGCGGTCCCGAAGGCCTCCGTGTAGCTCGCGCCGCCCCGGGCGTGGGCGAGGCCGGTATCGGGGTCGAACGGCCCGATGTCGTGCAGGCACTTGGATTGATCGGCCTCGGCGAATCGGTAGCCGCGGCCCTTCGTCGTGTGCACGTGCAGGACGACCGGCCCCTCGTGGCGGGCGGCCGCCCACAGCGCCTCTTCGAGCGCGTCGAGGTCGTGGCCGTCGACCGGTCCCTCGTAGGCGACGCCGAGCGCCTCGAAGAAGCCGGCCGGCGCCTTCGGGTCGTAGAGCTCGTCGCCGGTGCGACCCGCAGTCGACAGCGCCGAGACCGTCGGCGCGTACGAGCGGCCGTTGTCGTTGAGCATGATCAGCACCGGGCTCGCCGACACGCCGATGTTGTTCAGGGCCTCGTAGGCGAGCCCGCCGGTGAGCGCGCCGTCCCCCACCACCGCCACCACCCGGCCCCGGCGGCCGACCACCCGGGCGGCCTCCGCCAACCCGAACGCGTAGGACAGCGCGGTCGACGCGTGGCTGTTCTCGACCAGGTCGTGGCGGGACTCGGCCCGGCTCGGGTATCCTGACAGCCCGCCGCGCTGGCGGAGACCGTCGAAGTCGGCGGCCCGGCCGGTCACGAGCTTGTGCACGTAGCCCTGGTGACCGGTGTCCCAGAGGATCCGGTCGGCCGGTGAGCGGAACACCCGGTGCAGGGCGAGGGTGAGCTCGACCACGCCGAGGTTGGACCCGAGGTGCCCGCCGGTGCGGGCGACCGAGGCGACCAGGAACCGCCGGATCTCCTCGGCGAGCCGCTCGAGTCCGTCGGTGTCCATGCCGGCCACGGCCTCGGGGGTGAGACCCTCGAGACCCTCGGCCACGACGGCGTCGGTGTGGTGCGCGGCGGGTTCCACGCTCAGTGCGTGCTCACCAGGGCGCGGATCGACTGTCGGAGCGAGCCCAGGCTGGCGATGACCGCCGAGGGCTCGTACCCGCAGTGGGCCATGCAGTTGGCGCAGCGCGGGTCCTTGCCTCGGCCGTACTTCGACCAGTCGGTGGTCTCCACCAGCTCCTGGTAACTCGACGCGTAGCCGTCGGACATGAGGTAGCAGGGCCGCTGCCAGCCGAGCACCGAGTAGCTCGGGATGCCCCAGGCGGTGCAGCTGTAGTCGACCTTGCCCTCCAAGAAGTCGAGGAACAGCGGCGAGTGGTTGAGCCGCCAGCGCTTGCGCCGCTTCTCGGCGAAGGCCTCCGCGAACAGCGCCCGGGTCTGGGTGACGCCCATGAAGTGCTCCTGGTCGGGTGCCTTCTCGTAGGCGAAGGCCGGCGAGATCATCATGGCGTCGACCTTCAGGTCGTCGTTCAGGAAGTCGAGGACGTCGCGCACCGTCTTGGGCGAGTCGGTGTTGAAGAAGGTGGAGTTCGTCGTGACCCGGAAGCCCCGGGACTTGGCCTCCCGGACCGCCTCGACCACCTCGTCGAACACCCCGACCCGGTCGACCGCCGCGTCGTGGCGCTCGCCGAGGCCGTCGACGTGGACCACCCAGGAGAAGAAGTGCGACGGGGTGAACCGCTCGAGGCGGCGGCGCAGCAGGACCGCGTTGGTGCAGAGGTAGACGTACACCTTCCGACGGACCAGCTCGGCGACGATCTTGTCGATGTCGGGGTGAAGGAGCGGCTCGCCGCCGGCGATCGACACCATCGGCGTCCCGCTCTCCTCGACCGCGCCGACCACGTCGTCAACGCTCAGCCGCCGGCGCAGGATCTCGGTCGGGTGCTGGATCTTGCCGCAACCCGGGCACGAGAGGTTGCACGCGAACAGCGGCTCGATCTCGACGATGAAGGGGTAGTACTGCTTCTTCTTCACCTTGTTCTTGAGCAGGTGTGCTCCGATTCGAAGGTTCTGTCGCATGGGAATTGGCATCAGCGCACCTGAAGGGGGAGGGAGAAGCGGACAGACTCCTCGACGGTTCGATGTTCGGTGACTTCGGTCGGGCCGAGGCCGCGGAGTGCCTCGACGAGCTCCTCGACGAGCGACTCGGGCGCAGAGGCGCCGGCGGTGACGCCGAGCACGCCCACGCCGTCCAGCCAGGCGAGGTCGACCTGGCCGGCGTCCTCCACGAGCTCGGCCCGGCAGCCTTCCCGCCGGACCACCTCGACGAGGCGGGCGGCGTTGGAGGAGTTGGCCGAGCCGACCACGAGGACGAGGTCGCAGTGGCCCGCCAGCGAGCGCACCGCGTCCTGGCGGTTCTGGCTGGCGTAGCAGATGTCGTTGGCGCTCGGGCCGACGATCTCGGAGAAACGCTGGCGGAGCGCCGCGACGACCTCGGCCGTCTCGTCGACCGCGAGCGTGGTCTGGGTGAGATACGCCATGGGCGTGCCCGGCCCATAGGGCAGCGCCGCCACGTCCTCGACCCCCGCGACGAGGTCGATGGCGTCGGGCACCTCGCCGAGCGTGCCGACGACCTCCTCGTGGTCGCCGTGGCCGACGAGGACGATGCGGCGGCCCTGGGCGGCGAAGCGGCGCGCCTCGTGGTGCACCTTGGCCACCAGCGGGCAGGTCGCGTCGACGACCGAGAGGTCGGGGCGCGCCGCCGCCTGGCCCCGGACCTCCGGGGAGACGCCGTGGGCGGCCAGCACGACCGTCGCGCCGTCGGGCACCTCGTCGAGCTCCTGGACGAAGACGGCCCCCTTCCGCTCGAGGCCGGCGACCACGTGCGCGTTGTGGACGATCTGGCGGCGCACGTAGACCGGCGCCCCGAAGCGGTCGATGGCCCGCTCGACGATCTCGATGGCCCGCTCGACCCCCGCGCAAAACGACCGGGGGGCGGCCAGCTCGACCCGACGCGGCGACACGGCGGCGGCCCAGGCCTCGAGGGCCGGACGGACCCCCCGCAGGGCGGCGAGCGCGCGGGCGCCGCCCACGACGGCGCCGCTCCGCAGCGAGTCGGCCACCGCCCGGACGACGACGAAGGGCGTGTCCTCCCCCAGCGCGTCGGCGAGCCAGGCCGACTCCATGTCGGCGGCGAGCACGCCGTCGGCGCCCAGGTGGGCGAGCTCTCGAGGGCGGACGAAGCGGGGCACCGAGACGATCGGCCCGCGATGGACCCGACGGCCGGCGCGCTCGAGTGCGGCCGCGACGAGGCCGGCCGCCGGAAGCACCCGTGTCCGCCCGTCGAGGGTCCGCAGCTCGGTCGCGACGACGAGGTCCCCGGGCCCGAGCTCGGGGGTGAGGCCGCCCGCCACCCCGGCCATCGCCGCCGCCACCGGCCCCTGGGCGCCGACCAGCGTGGCGTTGGCGGCCCGCTGGGGGCCCATGCCGATCACCTGGACGCGCCCGCCCAGCGCCAGGGCCTCGATCCGCAGCGCTGCGAGGGCGCGGAGCTCAGCCACGGCCGTCCGCCTGCGCGAGGTACCGCCCGAGGGCCGACAGCGGGAACACCTGCCGGTAGAGGTGGTAGTTGATGTAGAAGGCGCCCGGGAAGCCGGTGCCCGTGTACCACGGCTCGTCCCAGGTCCCGTCGTCGCGCTGGGTGTCGACCAGGTACCGCACGCCCCGGGCGGCGGCGTCACACTCACGCGCCGCGACAAGGCCCTGCAGCGCCCACCCGGTCTGGGAGGCGGTGGAGTGGCCCCGGCCGATCCAGGAGGGGTCGTCGTAGGAGCGGAGATCCTCGCCCCACCCCCCGTCCTCGTTCTGGTGGGCCACCAGCCACGCGACGGCCCGGGCGATGACCGGGTCCGAGGGCGCGATCCCCGCCGCCACGAGGGCCACGATCGCCGCTCCGGTGCCGTACACGTGGTTCGCCCCCCAGCGACCGAACCAGGACCCGTCCTGCTCCTGGGCCCCGAGCAGCCACGCCACCCCGCGCTCCAGCGCGTAAGACCGGTGCCCGATTCCCGCCAGCATCTCGACGATGTGGGCCGTCACGTCCGCGCTCGGCGGGTCGATCAGCTCCCCGAAGTCGCAGAACGGGTGCTCGCGGCAGAGCTTCTGGGTGTTGTCGACGTCGAACGCGCCCCAGCCCCCGTCGCGGCACTGCATCCCGAGCAGCCAGTTGAGGGCCCGATCGACCGAGGGATGACCGGCCAACTCGGTGCGCGACAGCGCCAGGATCACCTCGGCCGTGTCGTCGATGTCGGGATACCAGTCGTTCTCGAACTCGAACGCCCATCCGCCGGGGGCGAGGTCGGGACGGCGCACGCTCCAGTCGCCGCGCTTGGTGACCTCCTCGGCGACGACCCACTCGGCGGCCCGGCAGAGGGCGGGGTCGTCCGGCTTCAGGCCGGCGTCGGCGAGGCCGATCATCGCGAGCACGGTGTCCCAGACCGGCGACTGGCACGCCTCGAGCCGCCGGCCGCGCTCGTCGTCGATGGTGAAGCTGTCGAGGCCGGCGAGGCCCGATCGCATGACCGGGTGCCCGAGGTGGTACCCGCGCAGGTCGAGCGCCATCAGGGAGTACACCCACGGGGGCTGGATCCCGCCCCACGACCCGTCGTTCTCCTGGTGGGCGACGATCCAGCGCTCGGCCCGGGCCAGCGCGGCGCGCCGGAGCACCCGCAGCGGCCGGCGCTCGTAGCGCTGTAGCAGGCGGTCGAGGAGGGTGAGGCGCCCGCCCCAGGTCGACAGCGAGCCCACCGGTGCGCTCCACACTCCGGTGCGCAACTCGTCGATTTCGACCGGGATCGGCCGGACCGGCCGGTAGTGCGAAACCACGGCCAGGGCCACCACGGTCTGGCGGGCCCAGCAGGCGAAGTCGTAGATGTTGAGGGGGAACCACCGGGGCAAGAAGACGAGCTCGGTCGGGAGGACCGGCAGCTCGTCCCAGGACCAGAGCCCGAACATGGCCAGCCAGATCCGGGTGAAGACCCGGGTGGCCTCGACGCCGCCCGAGGCGAGCACGAACGCCCGGGCCCGCTCCATGTGCGGTTCGTCCGGACCGTCGCCGGCCAGCCGCAGGGCGAGGTAGGCCTCGACGGTGGTGGAGAGCTCGGGCGGGCCCCCGTAGAAGTTGGCCCAGGTGCCGTCCTCCCGCTGGTTGGACCGGATCCAGGCGGCCGTCCCGGCCGTCTGCTCGTCGGTGCGGATCCCCAGGAACTGGCGGAGCAGAAGGTCCTCCGCGTCCATGGTCACATTGGTCTCGAGCTCGCCCTTCCAGTACCCGGCCTCGTGCTGCATCGCCAGCAACGCGTCGCGGGCCGCGTCGAGGCAGGCCCGGGGGGATCTGGGAGCCTTCGGGCTCATCGGTCCCGCTCCGTCACGAAGCGGGCGATCGCGACGAGCTCGTCGCGGTAGAGGGCAACCAGCGGCACCGACTCGAGCGCCTCGATCGCCTCCTTGTAGGCACGGTCGGCGACGGCCATCACCTCGCGCCGGGCTCCGGTCGCCTCGATCCGCCGGGCCGCCTCGGCGACGTCGGCATCGGTCAGGGGCGCGTCGAACAAGGCGTCGATGTCGGCACCGCCGATGGCCCGGGCGATCACGACCGGCAGGCTCTGCTTGCGGGCGAGGAGGTCGCTGCCGACCGGCTTGCCGGTCTTGGCCGGCTCCCCCCAGATGCCGAGGACGTCGTCGACCGCCTGGAATGCGATCCCGACCCGCTGGCCGAAGTGGACGAGCGCCTTGATGACGGCATCGTCGGCACCGGCGAGGACCGCGCCGATCGCAGCCGCGCACCCGAGCAGCGCGCCGGTCTTGCCCTCCTCCATCCTGAGACATTCCTCGGCGCTCACCGCGTCCCGGCGCTCGAAGGCCATGTCGTCGGCTTGGCCCCCGATCATGAGCGCGGTGGCCTCGGTCAGGAGCTGGGCGGCCCGCACCCGGACCGGCGCGGGATCCTCGAGGAGCAGTTGCAGGGCCAGGTTGGCGAGGGCGTCGCCGACCACGATCGCCCTTCCGGTGCCGAACTCGGCCCAGACCGTCGGGCGGTGCCGCCGTTCCTCGTCGTTGTCGATGATGTCGTCATGGATGAGCGAGTAGTTGTGGACGAGCTCGACCGCCACCGCGCCGACCACCCCGTCACGCTCCTCGCCACCGGCCGCTGCCGCGCCGATGACGGCGAGGCCGCCCCGCACGCCCTTCCCCCCACCGGCCAGATGGTGCAGCGCCGGCGCTCGCAGCTCCGGCTCGAGCCGCGCCACCGCGTCCTCGAGCGCCGGCCGGACGAGCGCCGCGACCCGGGCCAGCGCGTCGGTCGCCGCCTGAGCGGCGTGGTCGCCGCTCACGACCCGACCGCCTCGAGCTCGTCAGCGGTGCGGGGTTCGTCCGCGCCGAGCGCGGCGGCCGCGGCGGCGGTCCCGCTGCGCACCGCGCTCTCCATGGTCGCGGGCCATCCCGTCGAGCACCAGGCGCCGGCCACGAACACCTTCTCGAGGCCGGTCGAGACGGTCGGCCGCAGCGATCCGGTGCCCGGGACCGCCCGGAAGGTCGCGGCCCGCTCGCGCGACACCACGCCGTCGAGGAGACGGGCACCGGCGACCGCCGGAAGCACCTCACCCAGGGCGGCGAGATAGCCCGAGATCAGCTCCTCGGGCCGTCGGCCGATGTCCGCCTCGGCCCCCGACAACGAGATCGAAAGGCACTGCTCACCGGGCTCGCCGCCACCGTCGAAATGCGCGGCGTCGGTCCGGTCGAAGACGAACTGCACCGGGGAGCGGACGCAGGCGAACATGGGCAGGTCGGTGACCCGCCGGTCGAGCACGAGGTGCACGTTCACGATCGGGGACACACCGAGACGCCCGACCGGGCCGAGCGCGCCCTCGCCCACGAGCTCAGCTGCGACGTCGGGCGGAGTGGTGACGATGACCGCGTCGGCCTCGATCCCCCGCTCGCCGGTCCGGACCACCGGTGGGCCGCCCCGCGGGGCGTCGATCCCATCGACGGTCGCCGTCAGTGCCACCTCTACGCCGGCCTCGGCGAGCGCGGCGGCGGCCCGGTCGCCGTGCAGGACGCCGAGGGGCACCCTGGACCAGCCCATGTCCCCGGCATCGGCCCGGTCGAGGAGACCGGTGCGGAACACCATGGCGGCGAGCGCGAGCGACGCGTCGTCGGCCGGCAGGTTGAGGGTCGGCAGCGCGATGAGGTTCCACAGCCTCTCGATCGCCTCGTGCCGTTGTCCGTGGGAGCGGAGCCAGTCCCCGAACGCGCGGTCGTCGAGACCGGGGTCGTCGAGGTCGAGCCGTCGGAACGCCAGGGCCGGCCGGGCCAGCCGCAGCCGGTCGCCCACACCGAGGTGCCGGTAGCGGGCGAGCGAACCGGCGAGGTGCAACGGGGCGGGCAGCGACGAGCGGGAGATGACGGCCCGCCGGCCTCCGGGCGCGAGCACCGGGACCTCGAGACGCTCCTGCAGGAGCACCATGTCCGCGGCCCCGATCCGGTCGAGCAACCCCCGGTAGGCGGTGCAGCACCGCAGAAAGACGTGTTGGCCGTTGTCGAACGACCGGCCCTTGCGCCGGAACGACCAGGTGAGGCCCCCGAGCTTGCCTCGGCGCTCGAGAAGGGTGACGCGGGCGCCGCGGTCGGCCGACTCGAGCGCGGCGGCGATGCCGGCGAGGCCGCCCCCGACGACGACGACGTGGCGCTGGCTCACGGCGTCCACCCGGCCAGCGCCCGGACCGCGACCAGGGCCTTCTCCCGACCCGGGAGCGAGACGCGGCCACGGGTGACCGCGATCGGATCGGCTTCGATCCGATCCAGCAGCCGGCGGTAGATCCCGGCCATCGCGCCGACGCACGCTCGGCTCCTCCGGTCGAGCAGCGGCAGGAGCTCGAGGCCCCGGGCGAACCACGACCGGGCCCGCTCACATTCGAACCCGACGAGCGCAGCGATGGCCTCGGGCGGGCCGGTGAGGTCGGCCGGGCACCCGACCGCTGAGGCGTCGGCGGCGGGGAGGTAGACCCGGCCGTTGCCGCGGTCCTCGAACACGTCGCGCAGGATGTTGGTGAGCTGGAGCGCGACCCCGAGGTCGTCGGCCAACGCCACGGCGCCCTCGCGATCGGCCGAGCCGAACACCGAGAGCGACAGGCGGCCGACCGTGCCGGCGACGCGGCGGCAGTAGCCGACCAGCTCGTCGATGGTCTCGTAGTGGGTGCCGTGCACGTCCATCTCGCACCCGTCGATGAGCTCACCGAACGCCGACATGGGCAAGCGGTAGCGCGAGGCGGCATCGGCCATCGCCACGAGCACCGGGTCGTCGGCGTCGTCGAGCGCGTCGACGTCCTTTCGGACCCGGCTCAACCCGGCCAGCTTCTCCTCGGCGCTCGCCTGACCGTCACCGATGTCGTCGATGCGCCGGGCGAGGGCATAGACCGCCGAAAGCGCGCGGCGCTCGGGCGCCTTTAAGAGGCGGATCCCGTAACTGAAGTTCTTCGCTTCCCGCCGGGTGATGGCTTCGCACTCCTCGTAGGCCGCGTCGAGGTTCACTTCGGCCCCTTCCGCCCTCGGACGAGGACGCCCAGCCAACGGCGGGCCAACCCGAAGGCGGTCGGTCGGCACCGGTGGCCGACCACGTCGTAGGACGCCCGCTCGATCGCGTCGAGCGCGGCCGCGCCGCCGGAGCTGAAAGCCGCCACGGCCAACCGCGCCCGTCCGGGCAGCGAGGCCGCGAGCGGTGCGCCGTCGGCTAGGAGATCACGGGCGCGTCGGACCTCGTGGGCGATCGTGTCGCGCAGCGCCGCGCGGTGCTCGGGTGCGACGAGGTCCTCGGTGGGGCAGCCGAAAGTGGTCAGGTCCTCGACGGGGAGGTACACCCGTCCGGCCGCGGCGTCTTCGGCCACGTCCTGGAGATGTTCGACGAGCTGCAGGCCGATGCACACGCGGTCCGAGAGCGCCAACCGGTCGGCCGTGGCGTGACCGAGCACCATGAGCACGAGGCGACCGACGGGTGCCGCCGACAGCCGGCAGTACCCGACCAGCTCG
>Ga0116215_1002328_pt1 | contig 11830 bp, 9 predicted proteins | sample Sb_taG_7_FD_89698 | JGI IMG/M metagenome (GOLD analysis project Ga0116215, IMG submission 89698) | Peat soil microbial communities from Weissenstadt, Germany - Sb_50d_2_FS metaG | ecosystem: Environmental > Terrestrial > Soil > Wetlands > Peat | place: Germany: Weissenstadt | collected 2010-09-21 | reverse complement strand
GGCCCGGGCTGGGACGCGGCCACCGGATGGGGCTCTCCGCGTGCGTTGCTGCTCTACGAGGACCTCACGGCGACCTTCGTCAATCTCTCGATCCAGGTGGCACCGAGCTCGGTGGCGCAGGGTGGCACCGTCACGATCACCGGTCATCTGTCGAACATCACTACGGGAGCGGCGATCACCAACGTCCCGGTCGCCGTTTCTCTGGTCTCTTCGACCGACATCGGTCCGTGCACCGGAGTTTTCGGCTCATCGACACCTGCTACCGACGGCGGAGGGAACCTCTCGGTATCGGTCCGCGTGCCGGTCTGCTACTTGGGCTCCCATGCCACGGCCCAGGTCGCGGTCACGGCGGACGGCTACTACGGCACCAACTCGACGACGGTCGCGGTGAACCTTCTCGGTCTGGTGCCGGGGCTCGGCGGCCTCGCCGACTACCCGTACAACTTAGTGACGTTCGTCGTGATCATCGTGGCGTCCGTCTCGGTAGGATACGTACTCGGGCGGGGTCGACACCCCGCTCCTTCCGTTGCTCCGTCCGCTCCGGTTCCTCCCACCGTGGGTGGGACGACCGTGCCGGAACCCGAAGCGCCGGCGCCGTCGGTCCCCGGCAACGTTCCGCCGAACGCCGAGGGCACCCAAAAGACTTAATCCGGCCCACGCTCCCTGCGCCGTGCCCGGTGCATCGGGGGATGCGCCGGACGGTGGGGCTCCGGTCACGCTCTCCGGGCCCGAGCGTTCGGTGCTCGAGTTGTTGCGCGCAACCGATGCGCTTCCCATCGAAGAAGAGGAACTGGCCCGGGGAATGGGTCTGGGTCTCGACCAGGTTCGTGGCAGTCTCCAGCGGCTCCGGTCGAAGCATTTGGTCGTGCTGGACGAGGAGCATCCGACGGTCCGAGAACTGACCCCTCGGGGGAGGGCGGCGCTCGCCCAGGGATTGCCCGAACGTCGCTTCCTGAACGCGCTCGCCCGTCGAGGCGGCTCGCTGACCCCCGAGAACGCCTTGGCCGAAGGTCTGAGCGATGAGGAACGCTCGGCGGCGATCGGGATCCTGCGTCGTCGGGGACTCCTCGCCGATGGGCTGCCCTTCCGACTCCGCGACCCCGCGAGCCCCGCCGAGACGCTGCTACCAGAAGAAGTGGTCCTGAAACAAGTGTCGAAGGGGGAAGAAGAGGCCGACGCCGCCATCGTCGCGGTCCTGGAACGACGCGGGTTGGTTCGCGAAGAGCATCGATCGGTCAAGCGGTGGTCACCTTCCGAGGAAGGTCGTCGACTTCCGCTCGCTCCCGAGGGCGAGGTCGCAATCGGGGCGCTCACTACCTCCTTGATCGGCTCGGGGGAGTGGAAGGGCCACACCTTCCGGCCGTACGACGTGCGGGCCCCCGTCCCCTTCCTTACCGGAGCCCGTCCGAACCCGTACACGGCCTGGCTCGAGGAGTTCGAGGACATTCTCGTGGGCCTAGGGTTCGAACAGGCGGAGGGCCCGCTGTTGGAGACCGAGTTCTGGAACAACGACGTGCTGTTCATGCCCCAGGACCATCCGGCGCGTTCGATCCACGACGCCCTTTCGGTGGAAGGCGTCGTGGGCCGCCTCCCACCGGCCGACCTCCTCGCACGGGTCGCCGCGGCGCACGAAGGGCGAGCGTTGCCCGGAGAGAACGATCCCATCGGGCCGGGCTGGCCGGGAAAGTACGACCCGGTGGTCGCCGCCCGGCCGGTCCTTCGTTCTCAGACGACGGCGGTATCGGCCCGGTTCCTGGCCGGACGACCGGCCGCGCCGTTCCGAATGTTCTCGATCGACCGGAACTTCCGACGCGAAGCGGTCGACGCGAGTCATCACCTCGAGTTCGGCCAGTGCGAGGGGGTCATCGGAGAGGACGGGATGTCGATGCGCCACTTGGTGGGGGTCTTCCGGTCGTTGGCCGAGGCGATCGGGATCCGGGAACTGCGGATCCGACCGAGCTACTTTCCGTTCACCGAACCGTCGATCGAGGGTTACGTGCGTCACCCACGTCTGGGGTGGATCGAAGTATTCCCCGGCGGACTCCTCCGTCCGGAAGTGGTGCGGCCCCTCGGCATCGAGGTGCCGGTGATCGCCTGGGGGATCGGGATCACCCGACTCGCCCTGGTCGCTCTCGGGATCAACGACATACGCGAACTGTTCGCCGACGACCTGTCCACGCTCCGGGGAGGGGGCCCCTAGCGATGCCCCAGAGCATGCTCTCCCGGGAACGGTTGCTGTCCTTGCTGCCGGCCCCGGTCAGCGATGCGGCGCTGGTGGACATGCTGTTCGCCTCGAAGGCGGAGGTCGAAGGCCGGGAAGGGGATGCGCTCACTCTCTCGGTCACTCCGGACCGCCTCGACCTGCTTTCCGAGGGCGGCTTGGCGCTCTATCTCGCGGGCGTCCTCGAAGTCGCCCACGGCATCCCTCGCCTGTCTCCGGCGTCTACGACCTCCCCGCCCCCCACGATCGAGGTGGACCGTTCGGTGGACGGGATCCGGCCGTGGATTTCGGGGGCGCTGGTTCGATCTCCGGACGACCGAGGCATCGATGCTGGAACGCTGGCCGAAGCGATCCGATTCCAAGAACTTCTGCACGCGACCGTGGGACGGGACCGGCGAATCGCCAGCCTGGGCATCTATCCATGGGAACGAGTCACGCCCCCCGTTCGGTATTCCGAAGAACCTCTGTCGAACGTTCGGTTCATCCCCCTGGACGACGACGAGGAACGGTCCGGCGAGCAGTTCTTCCGCGAACATCCCCTCGCCGCCCGGTACGGCGCCCTCGGACGTTCCGCCGACCGCTGTCTGGTCCTGCGCGACCGGGCGGGGGTGGTGCTGAGCCTGCCTCCGGTACTGAACGGACGCACCGCCGGAGAGGCGCGCGTAGGGGACCGGGTGTTGCTCCTCGAGTCGACCGGCACCCAGCCACGGAGCGTGCGGGAAGCCGTCGGTCTCCTGCTCGTCGTGTTCGCTTCCCGAGGCTGGACCGTCGAGCCGGTCGCCGTGGTACATCCGACTCGCCCCGCCGATGGTGGGGAATCCGTCGTGGTTCCCCGAACGCTCGACCTTCCATCCGCGATGGTCCGGGAGGTTTCCGGCGAGGCCCTCCTTTCCTCGGAGGTCGAGCAACGTCTTTCGCGAACCCGGCTCTCGCCCCGACCCCGCGAAGGGGGGTGGCACGTCGGCGTTCCGCCGTGGCGCCCCGACCTGCAGACCGCGATCGACCTCGTCGAGGAGGTGGTCCTGGCCGCGGCCCTTCGACCCGAGCAGGGGATCGTGCCCGCGAGCCGAACGCGCGGCCGACGGCTGCCCGAGATCCGGTTTCGTCGGATGATGGCGACCCGGCTCATCGGTCTCGGCTTCGCCGCACCGTACACCCCCCTGCTGGTCTCCGTGGCCAGCGTCGAACGGATCCGCGGCCCGGAGCCGATCCGCATATGCAACCCGGTCTCGAGCGAATTCGCCTACCTGCGCGATCGCCTGCTCCTCTCGCATCTGGACGTGCTGGGCCACAATACCCGGCACGGCTACCCCCAGCGGTTCGCGGAGGTCGGGCCCGTGATCGTCCGGGACCCGAACGCCGAGGCCGGGGGCACGACCCGTTACCACGCGTCGATGATGGTGGCCACGGAATCCGCGGGCTTCGCGGAAGCCGCCGCCCTGACCGACTACCTCCTGCGGCAACTCGATGTCGGGTCGGTGCGCGAGCCGACCGAGCTCCCCGGCACGATCCCGGGCCGTTCCGCTCGGTGCCGGGTCGCCGGCGCGCCGGTGGCCGAGCTCGGTGAGGTCCACCCGGAGATCCTCTCGGAACTGGGGGTTCCCGTGCCGGTCGCTTGGGCGGAGCTCGACCTCTCTGCGTTGTGGCCGTTCACGCGGTCCCACGACACCGATTAATAGCGCGCCCCGGTCCGACGACGATGGCCCGCTCCCGCCGTCCGTCCGAGGAAAAACCTGGTCGCACCCGCTGGGAAGCGGACGCCGAACGGGCCCTCGGGCCCCGGAAGCAGGGCGGTCGCGTGCCGCTCCTGGTCGATTCCCCTGAAGACCCGGACACCGCGTTCCTCGAACGGGTCGGGTTCCCCGGCGAACCCCCGTTCACCCGCGGCATCCAACCGACGATGTACCGGGGGCGCCTGTGGACGCTACGGCAGTACTCCGGATTCGGCAGCGCGCAAGCCACCAACGAACGGTTTCGCTTCCTGCTGAACGGCGGACAGACCGGTCTCTCCGTCGCGTTCGACCTCCCCACCCAGAACGGGTACGATTCCGACCATGAACGTGCGAAGGGCGAGGTGGGACGCTGCGGTGTCCCGATCGCCACGCTCGGCGACATGCGCACGCTCTTCCAGAACATTCCGCTCGACCGCGCGACCGTATCGATGACGATCAACGCGACCGCGCCCATACTCCTCGCCCTCCTGGTCGCCGTGGCCGAGGAGAACGGGGTCCCGCGCGCGCGACTCGGCGGCACGGTCCAGAACGACGTACTGAAAGAGTACGTGGCCCGAGGAACGTACATCTACCCGCCGGCGGCGTCGCTTCGACTCACCGTCGACCTGATCGAGTTCGCGACGCTCGAAATGCCCCACTGGAACTACATCTCCGTCTCGGGCTATCACATGCGGGAGGCGGGAGCGACCGCGGTCCAGGAGGTCGCGTTCACTCTCGCGAACGCCATTGCCTACGTCCGGGCGGTGCGCGAGCGCGGACTCGACCTCGATGAGTTTCTCCCGCGCCTGTCGTTCTTCTTCTCGGCCGACCGCAATTTCCTTGAGGAGGTCGCCAAGTATCGGGCCGCGCGACGACTGTGGGCCAAGATCGTGACCGAAACGTTCGGAGCGAAGTCTTCGCGCTCGAAGCAGATGCGATTCCACACCCAGACGGCCGGGTCGAGCCTGACCGCCCAGCAGCCCGAGCTGAACGTGGTACGCACCACGCTCGAAGCACTGTCGGCGGTGCTGGGCGGAACGCAGTCCCTGCACACGAACGCGATGGACGAAGCGCTCGGGCTCCCGACCGAGTCCTCGGCCCGCTTGGCGCTCCGAACGCAGCAGATCCTGGCCGAGGAGTCCGGCGTGCCGAACACGGTCGACCCCCTCGGGGGAGCGTACGCGGTCGAACACCTGACCGACCGCATCCAGAGCGAAGCCGAAGAGTACCTCGCTCGGATCGAGACGATGGGCGGGGCGCAGGCCGCCATCGAGCGCGGGTTCTTCGCCGGCGAGATCGCGGGCGAAGCGTACCGCGTCGCTCGCGCGCGGGAACGCAAGGAGGAGATCGTGGTCGGCGTGAACGAGTTCATGGAGGGGAATCCGGGGTTCACCTTCTTCCCGGAGCGGCGCGGAAAGGGCGCGGCGTTCCAGCGGATCACCCCGGCCCAGGAACGTCGCCAGGTCGAGGGAGTTCGGCGATGGCGCGAGCGTCGGGCCCGCTCCAAGTCGACCGCCGCGCTCGAACGCCTATCCGTGGCGACCGCGGCGGGCGAGAACGTGATGCCGTACGTTCTCAAGGCCGTCATCGCCGGGTGCACTCTAGGGGAGATCTCGGACGCATGGCGCGAGTTGTTCGGTGCGCAAGCGGCCTCCCGCACGTTCTAGAGCAGCGGAGAAGATCATGCAGCTGGACCACGTCGGCATCGCGGTCGCCGACCTGCCGAAAGCGATCGCGCGGTGGCAGCCCCTGCTAGGTTCTCCTCCGAGCCCTCCCGAGGAAGTGCGATCGAACCGAGTCCGCGTGACCTTTTTCGAGTCCGACACGACCCACATCGAGCTCCTCGAACCGCTGGACCCGGAGTCTCCCGTCGCGAAGTTTCTCACGCACCGGGGCGAGGGCATCCACCACCTCGCGTTCCGAGTCCCGAACGTCGACCGCGCCCTCGCTGACCTGGCCCAACGCGGCGAGCGGGTCGTCGATCGTACCGGACGGCCGGGCGCCCGCGGGCGACGCGTGGGCTTCGCGCATCCGGCCGCGTTCGGCGGCGTGCTCGTGGAATTCGTGGAGGCACCGTGAGCCGCATCGCTTCGACGGACCTCCACGCGATCTACGACAGTCGCGGCCAGCTCACGGTCGAGGCGACGATCGTCCTGGAATCGGGGGCCCGGGGCCGGGCCGGCGCTCCGAGCGGGGCGAGCACCGGAGTGCATGAGGTCACGGCGTTCCCTCCGAACGGAGTTCCCGAGGCTCTGTCGACATTCGGCGCCGAGGTCGCTCCCGCGCTGCGGGGACTGGAACTCTCGGAGGTGGCCACCGTCGACCGGCGACTGCACGAGGTCGACGGGACCCGGAACTTCTTGAAGGTGGGGGGCAACACCGCCACCGCGGTCTCGGTCGCGAGCGCCCTCGCGCTCGGCGAGGAGACCCATCGACCCCTGTGGCAGGTCCTGGCTCGCCCCGGGGTCGACGGCTCGAAATTCCCCGCGATCGTCGGCAACTGCCTCAACGGCGGGCGCCACGCGATCGGAGGGCCGGATATCCAGGAGTTCATCGCCTTCGCCGAGGAAGCGCGACCGAGCGATGCGGTGAGGGCCGCGATGCGGGTCCACTCGGCCGTCGGAGAGGCGCTGCACCGCCGATACCCGAAGGTGGCGCTGGGGCGCGGAGACGAGGGCGGATGGGTCGCCGCCGTAGGGAACGTCGAAGCGCTCGAGCTTCTTTCCGACGCCTGCGCTCGCGTGCGGGACGAGTCGCATTTGAACGTCCATCCCGGGCTCGACCTGGCCGCGAGCGAGTTCTTCCACGACGGCCGCTACCGCTACCAAGAACAGACCCTGGATGCCGAGGGCCAGGAGGCGTTCGTCGCTCGCCTGGTCGACCGGTACGGGTTGAGGTATGTCGAAGACCCGTTCGAGCAGGAAGCATTCGATTCGTTCGCCGCGCTGACCCGGTCGGTCGGATCCCGTGCCCTCGTGGTCGGGGACGACATCTACTGCACGAACGTCGATCGGCTGCGGCGGGGCATCGACCGCGGTTCGTCCAACGCGGTCCTCATCAAGGTCAATCAGGTCGGGACCCTGACCGACACTCTCGCGACCGTGGACCTCGCCCGTGCCCACGGCCTAGCCACTGTGACGTCCCACCGCTCGGGGGAGGTGCCCGAAGGCTGGCTCGCCCATGTCGCGCTCGGCACGGGCGCCCAAGGGCTGAAATGCGGCGTGCTGGGCGGCGAGCGGGTGGCAAAGCTAAATGAACTCCTACGGCTCGGCCGCGCCACCGGAACCTAGCGAACGATGCCCGACGATGAGACGTTGACCTAGCAGCAGGCCATCCCGAGCGACGGCCAGGACATCCGTCCGGGCGAGCTGCTCATCCCCGAGGACACATACCTCACCTCTGGCGTTCACATCGGGACGCAGCAGAAATCGGCGTCGATGCGCCGCTTCGTGTTCAAGGTCCGGTTCGACGGGTTGCATGTCCTGGATGTGCGCGAGACCGACCGCCGGATCCGTCTCGGGGCCAAGTTCCTAGCCCACTTCCCCGCCGACCGGATTCTGGTCGTGTCGCAGCGGCAGTATGGCCAGAAGCCGGTCCGGGTGTTCGCGAAGACGGTCGGCGCCGTCTCCTTCGCCGAACGGTTCGTTCCCGGCTGCCTCACGAACCCGAACCTCGCAGAGTACTTCGAGCCGAAGGTACTGCTCGTCACGGACCCGGCGACCGACCAGCAGGCCCTCAGCGAGGCGGTGTCGATCGGGATCCCCGTGGTGGGTCTCTGCGACGTGAACAACGAGACCCGGGACGTGGACTTCGTCATTCCGGCCAACAACAAAGGACGGGTCGCGTTGGCCACGGTCTACTGGCTGCTCGCGCGCGAGATACTCCGTGCGCGCGCCGGCGGAGCCGAGGCCGAGTATCCGCACTCGATCGAGGACTTCCAGGCCGCCTTGTAGGCGTGAAATCACGGCTTCCGTCGGCCTTTTAACGGGGCGGCGCTCTAGACCGACGTGGCACGACCGGGGTCGGGCCTGCTCGAACTTCTCGCCGAGCACGGTGTTCCCGAAAAGGCAGCCAGGGTGTATCTGGCGGCCTGCCGCGCCGGTCCGCAGACTGCGAGCGAACTGGCCCGCCAGTCCGCGGTGAACCGGGTCGAGACCTACCGCTTCATCAAGCAGCTGAGCGGCGAGGGTCTCCTGAAGTCCACGCGAAGCCGTCCGCGTCGGTTCGCCGCGACCTCCCCGGACGACCTGCTCGACCGCTGGATCCGCCGGGCATCGGACCGGCTACGTCGGTTGGAACAGGACCGGGAGAAGGTCCTGGCGGATTGGGAGGAGAGCCGGACCGAGTTCGAGGACGGCGACCCTCGAAAGTTCGCGGTCCTGGAAGGACGCGAGACGATCCGGCGCTTCATGCTCAAGCGGGTCGGTACCGCCGAACGCCAGGTCCTGATCTCCGCGACGGGTCTCTCGCTCCCCGGGCTCATCGACAGCGGGCTCGACCGGGCGTTGAAGACCGCGACGGCCCGCGGGGTCAAGGTCCGATTCGTGACGGAGGTCTATCCCACCAACCTGGTCGAGGCGAAACTGTTCCACACGTTCGCCGAGCTCCGTCACTCGAACGGACCGGTGACGAACCGGGCGGTCGTCTTCGACCGTCTGGGTGCCCTGGTCTACGTCTCGGGAGAGGACGGCCTCGGTCGATCGGGAGACGAACAGGTCGCGCTCTGGTCGTCCGCTCCGATGTTCGTTCAGTTGGCGCGCGACTATCACCGCCGGCTCTGGACCCCGGCGACGCGCGCCGAGGCGCGGTTCGTCGAGCTCGAGAACCTCCCGGCCGCGATCCTTCCCGTGATCGCCGGCAAGGAGTCGGTCCCGTTCCAGCGGCTGAAGGAGATCGCCAAGCTCGGGATGCGCGCCTCGGGTGTCCGGGAACTGCACCTCCACCTACCCGAGCTCATCGAGACGATCGCCCGGCAGCTCGGCCGGGAGATCGCCGAGCAGATCGAAGGTCGCACGCCGGAGGAGGTCGCCAAGGCCCTCGCGCAGTACTACGAGACGCACACGATGGGACGTCTCGCGACCGTCCGGGAGCGACCGCTGACCTTTCGGGTCACCGGATGCTTCGCCTGCACCAGCGACTCTCCCGAGATCGGTCGCGTCCTCTGCCCGCAACTGCTCGGGACCGTACTCGAGACGCGACTCGGCCAGCATTGGGAGGTCTCTAAGCCCGACCCCACCAAGCATGCCACTCGAGGTTGCGTCTTCACGGCGAGCCCCGCGTGACCCGCCGTGCGACGCCCTCTCGTATTGGAGTTGCCTTACCACTTCATCGCCGTAGGCCACGAGAGATTCGAGAACCGGGTTGAAACGGCCCACACGAAGAACGCAGGGGTGACTTGGACGGACGGGAGATGACCTCTTCCCGAGTGAGGCCCAGGTCTCCTGGGCGAATGGCGGTCGCACGGCGAAGGACGTCCCGATCCACCGAATCTCGGAAAGTGCACTGGCAGTCGGTCTATCGCACGAAAGGGGAGGACGAGCTTAGTTGGCACCAGGACGAACCGGAACTGTCGCTACGACTCGTCCGGGAGCTCGCGTCCCTGCAGAGCCGCATCGTCGATGTGGGCGGGGGATCATCCACTCTCGTAACCCGACTCCTCGAGAACGGTTTCCGACACGTTGCGGTGCTGGACGTATCCGAGGTGGCGCTCGACCGGGGCCGGGCCCGGTCGACGTCCGGTGGTGCTTCGGCTCATCGGATCGTCGCGGACGCGACCGCGGTGGATTCCATCGGAACCTTCGACGTCTGGCACGACCGCGCGCTGTTCCACTTCCTCATCTCGGCCGCCGACCGGCAGCGATACGCTCGACTGGCCCGCGCGACCATCCCAGTGGGGGGCCACCTGATCATTGCGGCATTCGCGAAGGACGGGCCCGATCATTGCAGTGGCTTGCCGGTCCATCGCTACGACGCGAAGAGAATCCGATCCCAATTGGGAGCTGGGTTTGAACTGGTACAGTCGCTCGACGAGCGGCATTCGACCCCCTGGGGCTCCCAGCAACACTTCGTCTACGCGGTCTTGAGACGCGTGCCACCCTGAACCTCGATTGGGACCTGTCGGTTGCCGCATCGTGCGGTTGCTTCGGCAGTACCGAGACGCTCGGCGAAGTCGGCTCGTCCGAGGTGAAATCGCATCGACACCCTACGTCGACGGCCACCTAAAGCCATGCGACACGGCTTTGAAACCGGATATCCTCGCAGGGCGCGATTTCGTTTCAGGCCGGCAGAACTCGTTTCAATCGGTTCGTAACCCATCACTTCGGGTCGGTTGGCCGTCGGTCATTCCACTCCGCCCACGCAGATCGGATGAGGCGCAGATTTTCGTCTGTCACGAAGAAGTATCTGCTCCTCCCAGGTGGTGCGGGGGGACCCCGCAAGAGCTCGCCCACACTCCCCGGGGTGATGCCTGTGGTATCCATCGGCGCTGCCCACACCTCTGCTGGGTACTGACCACCGACGAATCGCCCGTGTGCATCCTTGAAATGCGTGCCCGTGGAGAACTCTATACAGCGCGTCTCGTCGTTGCGCAAGCCGAAAAGATGGTGGCGATAGATTCCAATCACTTTGTCACGCTCCAGGCGTATTCGGTCCGGAGTCATCCGACGGTAGTGCCCGTAGTTCCAGGCTGTTGCTAGGATGGCGAAGATCGTCCAGCCGATGAATAAGCCGGAGAAGAATTCAATGCCGGCCTCTCCCCCGACCGCCCCGGGGGCGATCCAAGCGTATGACGCGAGTCCGAGAAACGCAACCGAAAGGCACGCAACCTCCACGATCTCGAAGGACAGTACGCGTTGTCGGAAGCCGGGATTGGGGTTGAGTTCCTCGATCATTCCATGGGGTCGCGTACTATCGGGGAGAAAGCCGGAGATATACCATTCTCATAGATTTCATGCACAAGTACTGTGAGGTTGTACGCGATCAATTTGCATAAGATTTCGTTTATCTGGGCAATCCCGTTCTTCGACCGAACGTTCTCCCCGAACTTACGCTTGAGGGCGCTGAACACGGATTCCACATTCGATCTCGCGTGATACCTGCGGTCGAACTCGGCTCGGTTCGCTTGGAAGAGATGGAAGGCCTTCCGCCATGAAGACGGCTTGTTGACCCCGCGGATTCGATTTACCTCGTTCGATAGCGTGTTCGCTTTGAATGGGATGAAGGCCTCCAGACCAAGAGAGTCAGCAATAGCGTAGTTGTCTTTAGAGAGGTAGCCCTTGTCAGCGACTATGCTTGTCGGGTGGAACCCTGCATCGATCGTCTCCCGAAGTAGGGGAGCGAACTGAGGCGAGTCCGCAGAGAATCCACCCCCGATTACTGCGCTGATGATCACATGGGTCCCTGTGCCAACCATCGCGTGAACCTTGAGCCATTCTTTGGTTCGTTGCTCCCCATGCTTTGCCTCGCGCCAAGCACCGAATGAGGTTGTCTGGATTCCGGTGGAATCGGGAGCTACGACCCCGCCATCCTCTAGTCCGGCTAGCGGCAGGGCACTCAGGGAGAGCAAGTGGTAGAGAGTCCGCGTCACGTCGGGACGGATTAGAAGACGAGATGCGACCATGAAACTTGGGACGTGTCGCAGAAGCCCTCGGGTGGAAGCGTTTTGGTAGACGCCGCACGCCCTCCGACCGGAGAGCCCGGAATAGACCTTGAGGATTGCACAGTAAAGTTCGTCCTTGAGAGAGATCGGAGTGGGTCCAGGCAAGCCCGGGGGCCTTTGTAGTTCCGTGACTTCGCTCACGAGCTCCCTGAGGAGGGCGTTGAGGAGTCTCATCTCCTCGGTCTGGCCTTTCGTGTAAGTCGGGTGCTGACGGTATTGTTTCCGGGGCGTTCGCTCTGG
>Ga0116215_1002324_pt1 | contig 11850 bp, 10 predicted proteins | sample Sb_taG_7_FD_89698 | JGI IMG/M metagenome (GOLD analysis project Ga0116215, IMG submission 89698) | Peat soil microbial communities from Weissenstadt, Germany - Sb_50d_2_FS metaG | ecosystem: Environmental > Terrestrial > Soil > Wetlands > Peat | place: Germany: Weissenstadt | collected 2010-09-21 | reverse complement strand
GTCTCGAGATCCTCAGGGTGGAGGTTTCGTCCTGCCCGGATGATGAGGTCCTTCGACCGGCCGGTGATGAACACATCCCCGCCAGCCACGTAGCCGAGGTCTCCCGTCCTGAGCCACCCGTTGTGAATAAGGGCGGCTGTGGCCTTGGAATTTCGTTGGTAACCGGCCGTCGCCGATGGGCCACGAAACTCGATCTGACCCTCGGTGCGGTCCGGCTGCTCGCGTCCCGAGTCGTCGACGACTCGGGTTTCGTAGCCAGGTAGGGGTTGACCGGACGCCACGATGCGGAGGGTGTCCAAGCCTTGCGGGAGGGCCGGAACAGCCTGCCCGTCCTTGCGCAAGCGTTCGGCATCGACAGCGTCGATGAGCACCCCGCGGCCGGGAGGGGGGAACGCCAGACCGACGGCGGCCTCTGCCAGTCCGTAGACGGGGGCGAGTGCTTCGGGGCGGAGTCCGCAGCCGGCAAAGCGCTGAGCGAACCGCTCCATGGTCTGTGCGACAACGGGCTCGGCACCGTTCAACGCCATCCGCAGTGTGGACAGATCCAACGTCTGTAGCTCGGTGTCTGTGACCTTTCGCAGGCACAGCTCATACGCGAAGTTCGGTGCCGCGGTGAGCGTGCCACGGTAGGCATCGATCGCGGCGAGCCAGCGTGCTGGGCGGGCCAGGAATGCCAGCGGGGACATGATGACGACCGGCATGCCGAGGCACATGCTTCCGAGCCAAGCGCCGATCAGCCCCATGTCGTGGTACAGGGGTAACCAGCTCACAAAGACGTCTCTCGGCGTCACCTCGGCCGCCTGACCCATGGCGCGGATATTTGCCAGCACGTTGGCGTGAGAGAGAACGACTCCCTTCGGGTCGCCGGTAGAGCCCGAGGTATATTGAATGAGCGCGGTGTCGTCTGGTCTGGCCCGGGGCATCGATTCGTGACCACCGGAGCGGGCCAGGTCGGTCGGGGTGGTGACGTGCCGCATGGTCTCGACGGAGGACCGCAGGAGCCGTGCCACTGATCGTCCTTCGGGCACCGTCAAGAGCATGGTCGCCCTGGCGTTGGAGAGAATCTGCGCGTGCCGGCGCAGGTGCTCCTCAATTTGTGAGGGCCGCCCAGGCGGGTAGATGGGAACCGGTACTCCACCCGCAAGCAGTATGCCGAGAAATGCCTCGAAATAATCGCGGCCCGTCGGCAGCATGAGCGCGACGGACTCCCCGGGGACGAGATCGGCCGCCATAAGACCCCGAGCCACCGCGTCTCCGCCGCGCTTGAGGTCAGTGTATGTGAGCGCATCGTAAGGACCATCCTCCTCGAGGAGGTGAATGTGGACTTGGTCCGGATGACTGTCGCAGTGCCAATCAAGGACGTCGAGGAGCGTCCCGGCTCCCTCGGGCATCGTTTCGGTCGGAGTCTGGGAACGGTCGTACGCTGGTAACGGCGCGGGCGTCTTCTTCGCTGCGCCGACACCACTTACCGCGCGGAGCAGGTCCTCGGGTGTCTCGGCCGTGCTGAGGAGACTCGAGGGGAGGTTGATCCCGAACGCATTCTCCAGGCGGACCAGGAGCTCGGCCATAGCGAGGCTGTCAAGACCCAAATCGCGGTCAAGGTGGCTGTGCAGCGATGCCCGGGGAAGGGTGCGACGCGGGTGCAGCTCGGCAGCGAGCTCATCGACGACCCGCAGCACCGTCGTATGTGCGTCTTCGAGTCGCTCGGTATCCACGTCAAGACTCATGCACCGATGCTGGGAAGCCGCCTGACGACGCCGCTCTCTGCGTCGTCGACGATCCGGCAGATCTGGTCCCCGTCGAGGCTCTCCACGGCCATCAGGGCCGTAGCCAGCGCGTCGAGCGCCTCGTGGTGCTCGCTGAGCACCTGCCGTGCCCGCTGTGCCTGCTCGTCGAGGATCCGCGAGACCTCCTTGTCGATGATGCGGGCCGTCTCGTCGGAGTAGTCACGGGTGTGAATCAGGTCCTCGCCCAGGAACACCGGCCCCCGTGGCCCCCAGGCCATCTTGCCGATCACGTCGGACATCCCCCACTCGCGCACCATGCGCCCGGCCAGGTCCGTCGCGGCGGTGAGGTCGTCCTGGGCACCGGTCGACGGCACGCCGAAGACCAGCTCCTCGGCGGCCCGCCCGCCCAGGCGCACCGCCAGGGCGTCGTCGAGGTAGGGGCGCTGCTGGAGTTGGCGCTCCTCGTCGGGCAGCTGCTGGGTGGCACCAAGCGCCATCCCGGTCGGGAGGATCGTCACCTTGTGGACGGGGTCCGCATTGGGCAGCAGGTGCGCCACCAGCGCGTGGCCCGACTCGTGGTAGGCCACGATCCGCTTCTCCTCGGGGCTGAGCACGAGCGATGTGCGCTTCAGGCCGAGCAGGACGCGGTCGAGTGCCGCCTCGAGGTCCGGCTTCTCGACCTGGACGCTTCCCCGCCGCACGGCGATCAGGGCCGCCTCGTTCACCAGGTTCTCCAGGTCGGCCCCGCTCATGCCCGGCGTCCCCTTGGCGATCGTCTCGAGGTCGGCGTCGTCCGCCATCCGCTTGCCCTTGCAGTGCACCTTCAGGATCGCCACCCGCTCGTCCAGGGTCGGCAGGGGCACCACGATCTGGCGGTCGAAGCGCCCGGCCCGGAGCAGCGCCGGATCGAGGACGTCGGGGCGGTTGGTGGCGGCCATGACGATGATGCCCTCCGCCGGCTCGAAGCCGTCCATCTCCGAGAGGATCTGGTTGAGCGTCTGCTCGCGCTCGTCGTGGCCGCCCCCCAAACCGGTGCCGCGCTTGCGGCCGATGGCGTCGATCTCGTCGATGAAGATGATGGAGGGCTTGTCCTGACGCGCCGTCTGGAAGAGGTCACGGACCCGCGCCGCGCCGACCCCGACGAACATCTCCATGAACTCCGAGCCGGTGATGGAGATGAACGGCACCTCCGCCTCACCCGCGATCGCCCGGGCCACCAGGGTCTTGCCGGTGCCCGGCGGGCCGACGAGAAGCACGCCCTTGGGGATGCGTGCCCCGATCCCCTCGAAGCGCTCGGGCTTCTTCAAGAACTCCACCAACTCGGTGATCTCCTGCTTGACACCGTCGTAGCCGGCGATGTCCGCGAAGGTCGTCGAGGGCCGCTCGGTGACGTGGACCTTGGCCCCGCTCTTCCCCCAGCTGGTGAGGCCCGCCATCTGCGCCCGGCTTCGCCTCGATATCCAGATCCAGAACACAGCGAAGAGCCCGATGAGGATCCCCCACGTGATGATGGTGGGCCAGATGCTCGAGGCGGTGGAGACGTAGTTCCTCTCGACGTGGTGCTGGTCCAGGAGCGCGATGTCGGCGTCGGGCAGCCCTCCGGGCGGGCCTTGTGCGGTGAAGGACTTGCCGTTCGTGAACGTGCCGTCAATCACGCCGCTGCTCTGGTTGATCTGAACGCTCTTGACGGAGTTGGCCGAGAGCTTGGACAGCATGGTCGAGTAGGAGATGGACTCGGGCGAGGAGCTCGTCGTCGTGTGCGAACTCATCAACAGGGCGATGAACACCAGGAGGGCGCCGACCCAGAGCATGACGAGGATGGCCCGAGACCGGTTCGAGCGACCCGGCTGCTGGGGTGAGACGCCCTGGCCCGGGGTGTTCCAGCGCGACTGCTGCTCGGGTGGCAGGGTGCTCATGTTGCCCCGCTGACGACCGGGGCCGCCGGACACGGCGCTTCCCTTGGCCTTGCTGTAGTCCCGAGAGCCGGGGCTGCTCCCGGGCGTCTCGTCACGGCGACCCACCAGCGATTGGAGAGCAAACTTGACACCCACATCTCGATCTTTGAGCACAGCCGCCCGGTGTACCAGGGACTTCTGTCACTCCCGTCGGAGGCCGGACTTCCCGCTGCAGGGCCGAAGGTCCCTGTTCTTGTGCCCTCCGACGTCCCGCGAGAGTGTTCGCCACCAGGGATAGGGGGCTCCAAGCCCGGCACAGCGGTCCAATGTGACCTCGGACCCTGGGCAGGTCCTCGCCTCGGCGTCAGGGTCGGACCATGACTCGACCCCAGGCGCCGTCGAGCCTCCGAGAGCGTCGTTCCACCGGCAGGACAAGGCGCACCGCTCTAGCTCCTGCGACGGTGGTGCTGGGAACGTTGCTGTTGTCCGCGTGCGCCAGCACGTCGAGCACCTCGCACACCGCTCCGCAGACCAGCCTCCCTTCTCCGAGGACAACCTCGAGCACGTCGGTCTCCACTGCGCCAGCGACGACCATGCCGGCGACCAGTTCGACGACCACCACCACGACCAGACCTGCCAATCTCGGGCCGGGGGCAAGCGGGCCGGCCGTCCTGGCCCTACAGCAGCGCTTGAGCTCGCTCGGCTATTGGCTCGGCACACCCGATGGCACGTTCGGCGACACCACCGAGCAGGCGGCCTACGCGCTTCAAAAGGCCGCGGGCATCACCCGGGACGGCATCGTCGGGCCGGTGACAGAGCACGCGCTGGCCGAAGGAATCGTCCCGCATCCTCGCAGCACTTCCGGGACGGTGATCGAGGTCGATCTGGAGGATGACCTTCTGATGTTCGTCCAGAACGGCCATCTCTCCTACACCCTCAACACCTCCACGGGCGGCGGTTACGTCTACACCGACGACGGCGTGACGGCCGTCGCCAACACTCCGGTGGGACTGTTCCACGTCTACCGCCAGGTCTTCGGCATGGTCGTGGACTCGCTCGGGCAGCTGTGGTTGCCGAAGTTCTTCGATGAGGGGTTCGCGATTCATGGCGACACCGACGTGCCGCCGTACCCGGTCTCCCACGGATGTGTGAGGGTGAGCAACGAGGCGATCGAATGGATATGGTCGAGCAACCTCGCGCCGATTGGCACTTCTGTCTGGGTCTACTGATTGAACGTCGCCCGATTGCGGGTGTTACCCGCAGCAAGGAGAGCATCGTGGAGCTGAGCGCATATCCCATCGAGAAGCCAGAGGGCATGAACGTCATCGTCGGCCAAGCGCATTTCGTGAAGACGGTCGAGGACCTCCACGAGTGTCTGGCAGGAGCGAGCCCGCAACTGCGCTTCGGGATCGCATTCTGCGAGGCCTCCGGTCCCTGTCTCATCCGTCGCTCGGGCAACGGAGACGATCTCATCGACCTGGCTGCCCGGAACGCCGAAGGGATCGGCGCGGGTCACTCGTTCATCATCTTTCTGCGCCAGGGGTTTCCTGTGAACGTCTTGAACAGCATCAAGAATGTCCCGGAGGTGTGCACCGTCTTTTGCGCCACCGCCAACCAAGTCGAGGTTCTCGTCGCGCAGACCGAATTCGGCCGAGGCATCATCGGAGTCATCGACGGCCTCCCGCCTGCCGGCATCGAGACGGCGACAGACGAGGCCGACCGCAAGGCCCTCTTGCGGAACATGGGCTACAAGCTCTAGGCCGGTGATTGACCATCTGAGCCTCTGGTGTGGGGCGAAAGGCCGGCCGTCAACTGATTGGTGAGCGCTCGCAGTCGCTCGGACAGCACCACCGGAGGGCAGGTCGGTTCGTGCAGGTCACGGGCGCTCGGAGACAGCCCGTCGAGGTCACGCTCGAGCCGCTGCCGGGCAGCCGCGAGAGTGTCGAGAGGCCCGACTCGGAGGCCGCCACGCATCACAGGGACGAGCAACGGCTCGGTGCCGACGAGACCCGGCTCGTCCCGCGTCGCCAGGCACTCCTCCAGGATCGGGAAGCGCCGCCACACCTGCTTGGCCCCTGGGAGTGTGGCCTTCCCGGTAGACAGCTTGAGCACAGGTCGTTCCCCAAACGCCACCAGCTTGTAGGCGCTGTCGAGCGAGGGGGCATCGCCCGACACGCCCATCTGGGTGCCGACGCCAGCGGCGTCAATTGGGATCGCGTCCACCCGGAACATCTCCAGGGCGTACTCGTCCAGACCGCCGCTCACAAAGATCCGCACGTCGGGCAGACCGGCGCGGTCGAGTTGTTCGCGGGTCTCGCGGGCGAGCAGAGCGAGGTCGCCGCTGTCGAGACGGACTCCGAGGGGGCCGCTCAGCCCGAGCTTGCGGATGACCCCGATCGCGGCCTCCACGCCAGCTCGGGTGTCGTAGGTGTCGACCAGGAAGGTGGTGCGCTCTGGGAGATCTTCGGCAAAAGCCCGGAAGGCTCCTGCCTCCGTCGCGAACGCCTCGATGTAGGAGTGGGCCATCGTCCCCGCGGCCTTGAGCCCGAAACGTCGGGCAGCTTCCACGTTGCTCGTCGCCCCGAAGCCGGCAATCGCCGAGACCCTGGCGACGGCCATGCCGGCCTCTGCGCCATGGGTGCGCCGCAGGGCGAAATCGATAAGCTCGATGCCCCCGGCCGCCAGCCGGCACCGGGTGGCCTTGGTGGCCAGCGCCGTCTGGTAGGTGATCTGGTTCAGCAGGTAGGTCTCGACCAGCTGTGCTTCGGCGATCGGAGCGGTGACTTCGAGCAGGGGCTCGTCGGCGAAGGTAACGCGCCCTTCGGGCACCGCGTGCACGTCCCCGCTGAAGTGCATGGCGGCGAACATATCGATGACGTCCGCGGAAAAGCCCCCTGTCCTGAGCCACGCCAGGTCTTCCGGGCCGAAGGCGAACGATTCGAGGTACTTGAGGCAGTCCTCGAGCCCCGCGGCAACGAGAAAGCCCCGACTCGGTGGAAGACGGCGCACGAACAGGCTGAAGGTAGCGGGACCGACCATGCCGCGACGCAGGTAGCTGGCCGCCATGTTGAGCTCGTAGAGGTCGGTGATCAGGGCATTACCCATCGGCTGCTCTCGTCCAGGTGCTGCTGGCGTGAGAGATGCCGACCTCGTTCGGTGCGGTCAGCGGTCCGGTGGGCGATCCATTCTCCGCTGGTGATCGCTGGGTCAACATGTGAACGTCCTTGCCTCCGGGGTGTCCGTGCACGCCGGCTGCCCTGTTCACCATGCCCAACACGCTCGACCTGGCGATAGGGCCGTTAGTCCTCCGACGCGGGGGATCACATGCCCTCAGGAGGGAGACACAACGCGGCCCGCTGGAACCCCGGAGGACCGACCTTGAGCTACCCCTTGGAGCCACCCGATCCCGGGCGTGTCATGGCGACGCAGGCAAGGCGCCCGGGGCAATCCGTGACGCGCCGGTGGTCCAGCGCCAGCCGGACCAGGCCGGACTCGAGGTCACGCGCGTCGCAATGGGCCTCTTCGGCGAGCCGGGAAATGCGCCCCAGTTCGTCGCCGACCTGGGGAGGGAGAAGGCCCAGGTGGCGCGCCGTCTGGGCTGCTCGTGAGTCCAGCGGCGGTTGGGCGCCGGGCCACACGCCGCGGAGCTCCCGCAGAAAGAGCCCGGTGGTGACGGGGCCCCAGCCCGGCAGAGCCTCGAGCGCCGCGGCGAGGGCTGCAGGGCTGGTGCAGCGACGGCCGATTTCGCTGATCGCGCCCTCGTAGCGCTCCGTCACCACCTGGGCCAACAGCTGCAGCCGTGTGGCGGTGCGGTAGTCGTAGCGGGCGTACCCGCCGGCATCGAGCAACGCCACGAGCTCCTGCCACTGCCGGCTACCCGCATCGGTGATGCGCCGGATCCCGGCCCGCTCCAGTTGGGCATACGCCCGCTCCGCCACCGGCGCCGAAATACGCGTGCCGAACAGCGTCGACGCGACGAACCACCGCTCCACCTCGGCATCGCCGGAGTCCACGTCAATCCCGAGCTCGCTCGAGTACCGGCCGCCGAAGCGTCCGATGACTGCACGAGCAAGCTCCGCCGCCGCTGACCCGGTCACGGGACCTTCGGGACGTTCGTCCCTACCGCGACCGGGCCCGCCACGAGCAGACTGACAGCATCGGGCGGCAAGGTGCCGCCGATCGCCCGAACGGGGTGCGGGGTGAGCAACGAATTTACGAAGATCGACATGATGCCCATTTCCCTAGTCATCATCACCGATACGTTCTTGGACTGGGTCGCGCTCCCATTGTCCGCGATTGGATCTTCCCGGCACGCGCCGGCACGCCATGGGAGCATCCGGTGAGCGGCTCGGCGCGGGGACTCCACCCCGGCCCCCGCCGGCACGCACCCGAAGCACGAGAGACGTCCCACGAGCGCCAGCACCGGTTGTTGTGCCAGACCGATACCGTCCTGGCGGCCATCGATGATCTCTTGACCGCTACCAGGTGCCAACTGGGGCCCTGACCAGGGCCCCAGCAGTCGGGCCTGACGGCAGGGGTCGGTAGCCGGTTTGTCGCCGGCCGAAAGGACAGAAGGCTATGCGGAGCGCCCTGATCGTGATCGACATGTTGAACGACTTCATGGACGGGGTGCTCGGGAACCCGGCGGCGAAGCAGCTCGTCGACCCCATCGTCTCGCTGGCCGAGCGGGCGAGGGGGAGCCACGAGTGGGTCGTCGTCTACACCAATGACGCCCACCAGCTCAACGACATAGAGCTCCGGGTGTTTCCGCCCCATGCCTTGGCCGGAACCCCGGGGGCCGCCGTGGTTGACGAGCTGCGACCCTGTGCCGACGACATAGTGGTCGAAAAGCGCTTCTACTCGGGGTTCACGGGGACCGACCTCGGGTCTCGCCTTCATTCGCAGGACGTGGGGAGGCTGGTGCTCGTTGGCCAGCACACCGACTGCTGTGTTCGCCACACGGCCTATGACGCCTTCGCCGGCGGCTACGAACTCATCGCCTGCCCTGACGCCACGACGGTGTTCGAGCCGGGATCGGACGAACCCGTGTCGCTTCGCCAAGCACGGGCCCTCGAGTACTTGAGCGGTTACTACGGCGCGAGGCTCGAGAACTCTGACGTCGTCGGATAGGAACCGCCCAGGGCTTGGTCGCCGAGGGTGCCCTCACCCAGCTCGGCCCGGCACACGGCCATGACCGCCCGGACAGCTTTCTCGGCTTCGCTCGTTCCTTTGAGGCCGGCCTCCTTCTCCACCCGGGACAAGAACTCCGTGAGTGACATCCGCATGGGCGTCTTCGCCGGGTCCCAGCCTTCGTAGAAAATCCCCCCGGACGAGCAACGGGAGCTGCGCTGCGACATGCGCCGCAACATTGGGCTCGACCCGGTCGCGCAGCGCGTGCAGAACGGCTCGGAGCACGTGATAGGCCCGGTTCAGATCGTCGAAGTCGTCCCGTTCGGCCACCTGGTGGACCCACTCGTAAGTCTTGGCGACGGTGCGATCGATGACGTCGAGCTGATGATCCATGCCGCCAGTGTTCGCCCTCGGTGTCGACCGTCACCAGGGGCGAAGGTCCCATCGCAATTACCAGCGCCCTGGGCATTGGAGATCCTCCTCCACGCACCGCTTCATGTCCCACAGACGGGTCGGTCGTGTCAACCAGCCGCTTCTGCAATGGGCGATAGGTGCGAAAGGAGCCAGTCACCCGCCAGGCGAGCCACCTCCTCCAGGGCACCGGGCTCCTCGAAGAGATGGGTGGCACCGGGCACCACCACTAGCCGGCTCTCGCAACGCAGCCGCTTCTGCGCCTGGCGGTTGAGTTCGAGCACCACCTCGTCGCGGCCACCCACGATGAGCAATGTCGGCGCTCGCACCTGGCTGAGCTTCGGATCGGCCAGATCTGGACGTCCACCGCGAGAGACGACCGCGCCAATCGAAGAACCGCGCTCGGCCGCCGCCCACAGGGCGGCGCCGGCGCCGGTGCTGGCGCCGAAGTAGCCGATGCACAATCCCTTCGCTTCTGGCTGTGCCTCCAGCCAATCGGTGACGGTCCCGAGCCGGCCAGCCAAGAGCTCGATGTCGAAGACTGCCCTGCGCTCGAATTCCTCGTCGGGGGTGAGGAGATCGAAAAGGAGGGTTCCGAGCCCGACTGAGTTCAATGCGGCCGCAACGAAGCGGTTACGAGGACTGTGGCGACTGCTCCCGCTGCCATGGGCGAAGACAACCAGCCCAGAGCACACCTCCGGAACCGTGAGATCACCAACGAGACGGACAGCTCCGATCTGCACCACCACCTCTTTGTCTCGAACCGGCGGGTCGGCGGCGCCCACCGTCACCGGTGGAGCAACTGCCCGGGTGGCTGCCCGCTCGAGGAACTCCACCACCTCCTCGTCAGAGGTCTGCGAGAAGTCACGATAGAACTGTCCCACGGCGTAGAACGGCTCGGGGGTCGCGAGGCACACCAGCTCGTCGGCTATCTCCGCGAGCGAGGCGAGCGAAGACCGCGGAGCGACTGGCACCGCCAGGATCACCCGGGACGCGCCGTGGGCCCGTGCGACCTGACAGGCGGCCCGAGCCGTCGACCCGGTGGCGATGCCGTCGTCGACCACGACCGCGGTCCGACCGACGAGGGACGCTCGCGGACGACGGCCACGAAAACGCGTGGCCCGCCGCTCGAGCTCGGCTCGCTCCGATCGCTCCACGGCTGCCACCTCGTCCTCGCCGACCCTGGCCAAGGCGAGCACCTGGTCATTCAGGACCCGCACACCGTCCTCGCCGATCGCGCCCATACCGAGCTCCGGCTGATACGGCACGCCGAGCTTGCGCACGACGATCACATCGAGCGGTGCATCCAGCTCTCGGGCAACCTCGAATGCAACCGGCACCCCGCCCCTCGGCAGCCCGAGCACCACCACGTCTTCGTCGCCGAGGCGGCGCTTGAGCTCCTCGGCCAGCCGTCGGCCGGCCTCCGCCCTGTCACGAAACATGACCACCCGCTCAGTGTCCACCGACCCCGGCCACGCCGCTAGGGCCGATGGTCCTGGTGGTGGGCGGGACCGCAGCGTGGGTCAGAGGTTCACTCGAAACGAGCAAGGTCGTCGAGCGGTTCCTCTCGGTGCAGGCGGCCGATCGCATCGCTGAGCAGGGCTGCGACCGAACACACTTCCAATATCGGCAGGTCATTCGAGGGAGGGACCGTGTCGGTCACGAGCAGGCGGGCGAGCCCCAGCTGATCGAGTCGCTCTGGAGCGGCTTCGAGTAGCAGCGCATGTGTGGCTGCCACGACCGTTTGCGGTAGGGCGCCGTGGGACTCGAGGAACCGGGCGGTCGCCTCGATGGTGGCGCCCGTCGAGATCATGTCGTCCACGATGATGGGCCGGCGGCCCACGACGTCACCGACCAGCTCCTCGGCACGAACACTGGTGCCGGATGTTCGGCTCTTGCGCACAACTGCGACCGGTAGGCCGAGGGTCGCGGCGAACCGCTCCGCCAGCTTCACCGCGCCGAGGTCTGGTGCCACCACCACGGAGCCACTCGTTTCGCGATTGCGGAGTGCGGTGACGAGAACTGACGTGGCGGTGAGCACCTCCACCGGGATCGAGCACGTCGCCTCGAACCCGGGCGTGTGGGGATCAACGACGATAATGCGATCGGCACCCGCCGCGGCCAGGATATCCGCTACCACCCGTGCGCCGATCGCTTGGCCTGGTCGGCTCCGGCGATCTTGACGGGCGTAGCCGAAGTACGGCACGACTGCGGTGACTCTCGTCGAACCGGCTCGTCGGCAGGCATCCAGCAGGAGAGCGAGCTCCATCAGGTGCTCATTCACGGGCGGCGTGGTCGGCTGGAGGACGTAGACGTCGTCGCCCCGCATGGGACCAACGACCGGGCAGAGCTCGCCGTCAGGAAACCGCTCGAGTCCACTTCGCATGGCCACGCCGCCAACGCCCGCCGCCACGGCCTCTGCCAGATTCGGGTTCGCCGAACCGGCCACGATGCAAAGCGACACCGCTACGTCCTTTCGACGGGTCTCGGGGACAATGCGGACCCACGCCCGGCTAGCCCTTCACCACGCCGAGGGGCCGCAGTCGGGCGACCCGCCGGGCAAGCCCGGCGCGTTCACATGTGGCCACGACCTCGTCCACGTCCACGTCCTTGTAGGCCACCGGCGCCTCCTCGGCCAGGCCTCGAGCCGATTTGGCCCGCACTGCGATGCCCATCGACTCGAGCTG
>Ga0116215_1002321_pt1 | contig 11868 bp, 9 predicted proteins | sample Sb_taG_7_FD_89698 | JGI IMG/M metagenome (GOLD analysis project Ga0116215, IMG submission 89698) | Peat soil microbial communities from Weissenstadt, Germany - Sb_50d_2_FS metaG | ecosystem: Environmental > Terrestrial > Soil > Wetlands > Peat | place: Germany: Weissenstadt | collected 2010-09-21 | reverse complement strand
GTGAAACCGTGATCGGGCTCAGCCAGATCCCATCGACCCCCAGCCATTCGAGGTGCTCGAGACGGTCGATGATGCCTTGAAGATCACCGATGCCATCGGCGTTCGAGTCGGCAAACGATCGCGGATAGATCTGGTACAGGACCGCCCTTTTCCACCACGGCGCGTCCTGCGCCGCAGGTTGGTCCCAGGCCGCAGTCATCCCGGGCTCGGCAACGGCTGCCAATCCTGCATCACGACCCAGCACACCCCTTGAGGGATGTGGTCCAGTGGGAACTTGCACTGGCTCGATGGAGGGGAGTTGGTGTGCAGCCTCACGATCCGGTACTCGGTCGGTCCGTAGTACTTGTCCGGTCCGTACGTCAGGACCGGGGAGAATCCCCCGGGGAAGTTCGAGATCGTGGCCATGGCCGCTACGAACGTGCGTCGGTCCAGGTGCGTCCCGGCGGCGGTGGCCGCCGCCGCGAAGAGCCGGATCTCCTGGCACCAAGCTTGGACAGGCCCCTGCTCCTCGATGAAGTAGTTCTGGTTTCCGGGAGGGATCTGGGGATAGGCCTTGTGCCAGGCGGTGAAGCAGCTGCGCACCCCGGGGTCATACCCGCCTTCGGACTCGGGCCGGTTGTCATCGATCCCGCCGAGGGTCTCGGTGGTCAAGCCCTCCTGACCGTCGATTGCTTTCTCATAAGGGAACGGGATGAGCCCCAGCGCCGACTGGATGGAGTTCTCGTAGTCCGACAGCAGGAGTCGGGGGAAGAATTCCTGCTGGGTCTCGGCCCCCAAAACGGGAAAGAACACGTTGAACGGGATCAGCGGGATCACCGCGCTGACCCCGTCGGCCTTGAGCTGTTGGACGACCAAGGGGGCCTGGGCGTCGGTGGAGGCGGTGTCGGACGGGTCGGCCGCGATCGTCTTGACGATCGGCGTGATGCCCGCCCTCTGCAGATCGGGCAAGAGGTACTGGTTGAGTGCCAACTCGTCGCTTGCCCGGTTGCCGGCGATGACCGCCACTTTGTGGCCGCCGCCCAGAAGCCCGGAGCTCACTCCCCAATCGACGGTGGCCTGCAGGACGGCTGCGTCGTCGGGGCCGGTCCACCACAGGTAGGGCGAGCCCTCGTTGGTCCAATTGGTGACGGTCGTCCACTGGCTGAGCAAGGGCGTGTGGCCCTCCTGGGTGATGCACAGCTGGCTGTCGCCAGTCCAGGTCCCGATCCCGTCGAGCACGGCGAAGACCGGATCGCCGCCTTCGGTCCACTGCTTGCACAGGGCCCGCATCCCGGTCTCGCTGGTGGGGTCGAAGTTGACGATCTGGGCATCGATCTTCCGGCCGTGGATGCCGCCGCCGTCGTTGATCAGTTTGACGAACAGCTTGATCGCCTTGCTCTGCTCGCTGTACTCGACGTCCCCGGCGAATCCGAAGCTCGATGCCAGCGACGACAGGTTCGAAACCGGGAAGACGACCCTGATGCTGTTGGCGGTGACCCCGGCGGCGCTGCCGCTGGCCTGACCCGGGGAAGCGCTCGTGGTGGGTGCACTCGTCGTCGCGGTACCCGAGGGCTTGCCAGAGGATCCGCCCCCGACGGCGAACACGACGGCGACGACGAGCGCAAGCGCTGCCACCGCCGACACGACCTGTGCGCCCCCGGATCGCCTCCGGAACCGTCTCCACGACCGACCCAGTCGCCCACCACCCGGGCTTGCCATCGACCCCTCCTCGTGCCGGTGTCTTCAGAGGCCCTCACGGCGGCCGCTGCCTGCCGGAACAAGATAGGCGTCGGGAGAAGACCACATCCGGCTGTGTCCGCCGCTGCGCTCGTCGTCTACGGCGGCGAGAGTCTCCGACTACTGTCAATGCTTGAGGTGTGCCGGGAAGACTGGTCGGCGACCAGGAGGCCGCGCCCGATGAACGCATCTCTATTCCTCCCATGCCGAGCCCTCCCTGGGGCCGTGGACCTCCTCTCCGTCCCGTCCCTGGGGCCCGAGAGCGACGGGGGTGCAGGCCGCCACGGAGGCGAGGTCCTCGATGATGGATGAGGGTTCGAGCGCGGAGGCAGAGGCCCAGCGCGCATGGGACGGACGGCGGAAGTTGCCCAGTTGGCGGTGGGAGGCGCTCCGGACGACTCTCTGGTTGGTGCCGACAATCCTTGTCGCCGTTGCCTGTGTGCTGTTCGTGGCCACGTTCGCCATCGACTTCGCGGCCTTCCACCACGATCTGACCCTTCCGACCTGGATCCGGTTCGAAACGGGGAGTCCCGACGCCGGCCGGCAGGTTCTGATCGCCATCGCGGCTGCGGTCATCACGGTGGTCGGCGTGGTGTTCTCGATCACGATCCTGGCGTTGACCTTGGCATCTCAACAATTCGGTCCACGCATGATGCGGAACTTCGTCCGGGATATCGGGAACCAGGTGACGTTGGGGATCTTTGTCGCCACCTTCGTCTACTCGGTCCTGAGCCTCGCTTCGATCAGCGCCCCGAAACCCGACTTCATACCCCACCTGTCGATCTTCGTGGCCGAAGCCCTGTCTCTCTTGGACCTGGCAGTCCTCATCTACTTCATCCACCACATCGCCAAGTCGATCCAGCTGCCCGAGGTGATCGCCGGCATCGCCCGCGACCTCATGCATGCCATCGACGCCGAATTCCCCGAACGGAAGGACGGGTCAGAGACACCCGCCCCGATCGGAAAAGGCAGGTCCGTGGAGGAATTGCTCCAACTGATCGACGAAAGGGGTGTGGTCGTCCCCGCAGACACGAGTGGATACCTGCAATTTGTCGGGTACGCCCAGCTGGTCGACATCGCAGCCCGCACCGACTCGGTCATTCGCCTCAACCATCGACCCGGTCACTTCATCGTCGCCGGACGCCCTCTCGCCACCGTCTGGCCAGGGGGCGCAGCCGGTCAGGTCGCGTTGGCCCTTTCCAAGGCGCACGTGACGGGCCGGCACCGGACGCTCATGCAGGATCCCGTGTTCGCCATCGATCAGCTCGTCGAGATCGCCATCCGTGCTCTTTCCCCGGCAGTGAACGATACGTTCACCGCCCTCACGTGCATCGATTGGCTTTCGGCGGGGCTGAGCCGGGTCTCGGGCCGGAACCTCAAGGAGGCTGTCTACCGCGATCGGTTCGGCCGCGTACGGCTCATCGACTTCGATCCCTCCTATGCCCGAATGGTGAACCGCGCCTTCGACAAGGTCCGTCAAGCGGCGCGAGGGATGCCGGCGGTGATCATCCGCATGATCGACGCGTTGATCAACATCATGGACCAGACCTTGTCGGCTGAACAGCGCCGCATTCTGGCCCGGCAGGCGGAGATGATCTTCCGAAGTGCCCAGGAGTCGGTGCCCGAAGCCGATGACCGGGAAGACATCGAAATCAGGTACCGGCGCCTGCTGAGCATCGTTGCCCTCGACGCTCAGTGAAGGGGCGAGCCATCTGGGGAGAAGCATTCAGAGCCCTCACTTGGTGATGAGCGACGACCCGATGTCTCAATTTCCCGGCTGTCGCGAAGGCGGCGCTTTCGAAGTGGAGGTCGCCTGGCGGCAAGGCGGATAGCCGCGAAATTCGGCGACCGGCGTGCTAGAAAGCTGTTGGTGCCCAGTAGGAACGCTGGTGCGTCGAAACGTGGTGGGTTCTTCTCGCGCCACAGGCACCTGCGTACCGCAGTGATCGGCGTCTTGGCTGTCGTACTCGTTGTTGTCGGGGTGGTCGTCTACTCCAACGTCAAGACGACTCGGCAGCAGAATGCGCTCCAACCCTTCTACGACACGACCGGTCTGTCCGCGGTGGGTCCCCTGGGACAAGTGGTCCGCAGCCAACGGCTCGGAACGACCGTGGCCGACGGGGTGGGGCTGCGGATCCTGTACAGGACCCAGAGAGCCGACGGGTCCACGGCCTTCAGTTCGGGCTTGGTCTTCATCCCCGACAACGACGCCGCCGGTACGCCGCGACCTGTGGTCGCCTGGGCCCATGGCACGGTGGGTATGGGTGACCAGTGCGCCCCTTCCAGGACTCCGGATCCCGTGGCGGGCATCCCATGGGTGACTTCGATGATGGCTCGTGGTTGGGTGGTGACGGCTACCGACTACGCGGGCCTGGGCACCACCGGCACCACAGGGTATCTCGTGGGAGACGACGAGGCGCATGACGTGCTCAACAGCGTCCGGGCTCTGAAGTTCATTCCGTCGGCTGACGCCGGCAACTCATTCGCGGTATGGGGACATTCGCAAGGTGGCAACTCGGCGCTGTTCACAGCTGCGTCGGTGAGTTCGTATGCACCTGAGCTACATCTCGTGGCGACGGTTGCCTCTGCTCCCGCAGCCGAGCTCATACCGCTCTTGAACGAGACGTACGACTCGACCCTTTCTTGGGTCATAGGTCCGGAGGTACTGCTCTCGTGGCCGACGGTCTACCCACACCTCTCCGTAGCCCAGATCACCACCAGTGCGGGCTACAACAACTATCGGAGGATCGCGTCAAAGTGCATCACATCCGCCGCGGTGGAAGGGCTCATCCGCAATGCCATCAAGCAACACTTCTTCAAGATCAACCCGGTGAGCGTCTCCGGGTGGCGGGCGGCGGCCGAAGATCAAACGGCACCCCTGCTGTCACCCACCCAACCTTTGATGGTGGCTGAAAGCCTGAATGACCAGGTAGTTCTTCCCAACACCACGGCTCTCTACATCGAGCGCGCCTGTCATGCCGGGTCCGACCTCACCTCGCTGTGGCTTGCCGATGTCGGACACATCCAGCTCTCCTCGACCATCGCGCCAGAGGTGGTCAGCTGGTTGGGGGACCGGTTCGCAGGTAGGCCCACAGCACCAACCTGTGACCAGCCGCTGCCCATCGCCCCGGCGAGCTAACCGCGGGCTGCATTCGAGTGAGCTGAGATCAGCCTTGGCCTAATGTGCGGTCCGAATTGTGCACCCGGAGCTCGGAGGTATTTCGGTGTTCCTTTGGGAGAGTGGCGAGGGCTTGCGTCGCGAGGCGCGTGGGAGCGAGATGTGGTTCAAGGCCACGGCGTCGAATACTCAGGGTCGGTTCTCGCTGATGGAGAGGACGCTTCCGGCCGGTGGCCGAATGCCGCCGGCGCATCGCCATGTCGGCAATGACGAGGCCTACTTCGTCTTGGACGGCGCCGTGGAGTTCCATGTTGCCGACGAGGTCTTTCTGGGCACGAGCGGGATGTTTGTGTTGGTCTCCGCGGGAGAAGCGCACACCTTCGGGAATACGAGCGAAGAGCCAGCTCGTCTCCTCGTCCTTCACGCCCCTGCTTTGGATGGCTACTTCGAGGACTTGGAGCAGCTGTGGGCGTCGCCCCAGCCGCCGGATCGCGATGCAGAGCTCGCTCTGATGCGGCGCCACGGTATGGAGCCGGTGTGAGCGCAGCATAGGGCCTTGCCCGTGCCGCGCTGGGACTGAGACCCTAGATCAGCGCAGGCCGATGTCGCTCGCCGCCGCGAGCCAGATACTCGAGGGTCTCGTCGCCAGGCATGGGCCGAGAGAAGAGATAGCCCTGAAGGTGGGTGCATCCCAGTGCGGCGAGCGCATCGCGTTGCTCGAGCTGCTCCACACCTTCGGCGGTGGTCTCCAGATGGAGCGTGTCAGCGAGCTGCATGATGGCATTGACGAAACCCCGCCCTTGATCGTCGTACACGAGGTTGTCTATGAAGCGTTTGTCGATCTTGAGGATGTCGATCGGAAGCTCTGCCAGTGCTGCGAATGACGAATAGCCGGTTCCGAAGTCGTCGATCGCGATTCGGATTCCCGTTCGGCGCAATTCATTCAGCGTCGCGATGACGTGCCCCGACTCCGAGGCCAGAATCGATTCCGTGACCTCCACAATGAGTGAAGAGGGTTGGAGCTTTTCTCGCGCCAGGGCTTCGGCGACGACAGAGACGAAGCTTGGGTTTGCAAGTTGAAGTCGTGATGCGTTCACCGAGATGCTCGGGTGTACCTCAGGGAGCCTCTCGTGCCACTGTCGGGCCTGTTGGCACGCTTCGAAAAGCACGGCACGGCCCAGATCGATGATGAGCCCGGATTCCTCGGCGAGCGGAATGAAGATGTTCGGGGGGACAAAACCCCGTGTCGGGTGTTGCCACCTGGCGAGGGCCTCAAAGGAAGTGATGTGTTCGGAGTTCGCGTCGACGATGGGCTGATAGTGGACGGTGAGCGCACCGTCTCTGATCGCAGTGCGGAGTTCCTGTTCCAGGTTCATGCGCTCGACGGCGGCCGTATGCATGGCGGCTTCGAACACGCGGTAGCACCCCTTCCCCTCACGCTTGGCGCGGTACATGGCGGCATCGGCGTCGGCCAGGAGTCGATCGGCTTTTGTGTCGGCTTGGTCCGTGAGCGCGATACCGACACTGGCACCGATCGCCACCTCCCGGTCGGGTAGCGGTAGGGGGACGACGAGGGCATCGAGGACCCGCTGAGCGACGCGGCCTGCCTGATCAGCTGTGTCGAGCTCATCGAACAGGATGGCGAACTCGTCGCCGCCGAGGCGTGCGATCGTGTCGAATCCTCGAAGCTGCGCTCCGAAGCGGTCGGCGACGGCGATCAACAATTCGTCACCAGTGAGATGACCGAGACTGTCGTTGACGTTCTTGAATCCATCGAGATCGACGATCATGACCGCGACGTATCCGGCGATCCGGCTGCGTCGACTCAGTGCGTGCTCGAGCCGGTCGTTGAACAGCGCGCGGTTCGGTAGACCCGTGAGCGGGTCGTGCATGGCTTGGTGTCGGATGGCGTCTTCGGCACCGAATCGCACGGTGGCCGACAAGACGATGCCCGAGACACTTTCGACGAACTGCTCGTCGGCAGGAGTGATGAGATCGTCCTTGAACACCTCGATGTAGGCGAGGGGATGGTCGGGGTCGCCCACGGGGACACGAAGGCCCGGTTGATCGCTCGATGCTGTCGACCCTGCGCCGTCCCAAGACAGTCCGGATTCAGCATCGGATGTCTCGCCGGCCCTGTTGCTCTCGAGGACGCCCGTGATCGTGCACTCACGGGAGTGCACGATACGGTTGATCACACCTGCTGCGGACTTCACGGACGCTTCGAGCGTCGTGGCCCGCAGCACCTCTCGGCCCAGATCGGAGATCGCGGCCTGGCGCTCGAGCCGGGTCCGGCGCTCGGTGACGTCGCGGGCGTTGATGACCATGCCAGCAACGGCCGGGTCGTCGAGGAGGTTCGTCGCCAGTCCTTCGAGCCATCTCCAGGTTCCGTTCTGATGACGGACCCTGATGCAGAACTCGACCGACCCCCCGGTATCGCCCACCGTGCTGCCCAGGGTGGCCCGCAGGTCCTCGATGTCGTCTTCGTGGACCAGCAGTCCCGTCTCTGAGCCCAGTAGCACTTCGGGCTCGTAACCCAGCACTTTCGTACAGGACGGACTCGCATAGGTCACGGTACTGGTCAGGTCGACGGCGAACACCAGGTCGGAGGAGCTTTGCACCAGTGCGCGGAACCGACGCTCACGACTTTCGGTCAGCGCAGCCGCTTCCTCCCTTTCGATCAGCGCAGAGCGCAAGGACCGATACGAGAAGGCGATTCCGATCCCCATCAGGACGGCCAGCCCGTGGACCTCGGGCACCGGAACCAGTGACGGGGCCCAACCGAGCGCGATCAGCCCCTGACCGATGGCCAGACAGGACAAGGTCCATCCCAGTATCACGCCTTCCGACGACGATCCCGCGACCGCAAGCGTTTCCTGGCCGACGAGGACCAATCCGATCGCCAGGGCCGGTCCCCAACCGGTGGCATAGATCGTCGCCGTCACCAGGATCGCCTGCGATGCGATCCAGACGTGCAGCCGGACACGACTCTGGTACCGGTTCCACCACAGACCGGTGACGGTGGTGAGCAGTTGTCCACCGACCAGGATGAGCGGAATCAGCCAGATCGGTGACCGGGCGACGAGGTGCATCTCCCGCAGGGCCAAGATGGCCACTGCCGCCAGCGGCCCCATGAACAACACGGCCGCGAAATGCACGCCTTTGCCTTCGCCCGACACGAGCCGACGCAGCCGTCCCAACGCCATATCGAAAGATCGACCAGGTCAACGGTATTCTTGAGCCTGTCCCGGGGGCCACGAGGCGTCTCGCCGGCCGTTCTCCCCAACGCCTCGGCCCAGAGCGTGGCGAGCGCCAAAAAGGCCTCGAATCGTGCGTCGGGGGCTCAGATCATCTCCCTGGCCCACGTTGATCGGGGCTCGTGCTTGCTGTCGCGAGCACTGCCAGGCCCCACCGAGCCGGCTTGCCTCAAAGGCCGAACGTGTTCCCCGTGCCCGAGCCCTGATCTCGGGATCCGGCCCCCCGGGACCGGACGGCTCGTGTACTCCGGCCTCCCGGGACCCGACGGCGCCTTCCTGAGCTTCGGCGCCGTCGCCGGGCGAAATCGGCTCTGGCGAGCCGGCAATCAGCCGCCGGGACGGTGATGGGCCACGAGCTCGATCCAGGTGATCCGCGAGGGCGGACCGGTGATGCCCCCCTTGGCGAGTGCCTCACCCAGGCGCCCCTCCATGAACCTGGCTTGGTGGTCGGGCGTGTCCCATACCTCGATCACGACGAGGTCGCCGTTCTCGTTGAGGCCGGCGGCATGGGTCTGGAGTCCGTCGGGCCAGTCACCCTTGCCGGAGCTCATGTCAATGCCGAGCGCCGCGTTGACGGCCTCGTATTCCTTCGTCGTTACGCCCTCGAATTCCAGGATCAATTCGGCAGCCATGGCGTCGTCTCCCTGCGTGTGGTGAGCCTGTCTCGCCAAGCCTGACAGATCCGGCCCCGGGCTGCGCCACCTGTCCACCAGACTGCTGAACACGCGTCACGGCCACCGGCCTCGGTCCACTCGTCGGGAGATGGCGCCGGCATGGGCTCACGGGGTCTCGGACCGCGGTCGAGTCACCTCCGCGACCTCGAAGTGGCTTCCGACGAGGCGGTGGTAATAGAGGGTCGTGCCGTCGGCGCTGATCGAAGGAGCCTCTGCGAACCCGGTGATCGCGGCCACCCGCTCCACCTGCCCGAACGGCTGACGAAGGCGGCTGCGCACGGCTCGGTAGACGGCAGGTTCTCCTCCTCTGGCCGGGTTCGCTCTGGTGAAGAAGAGCTCCAGGCCATTGGCCGAGATGGACGCCGCGTAGGTGAGCTCTCCGGGCACGTTGACGGCGTGGAGGATGTCGGCACTGGCACGGTCGGGAACGAAACGATTCCCGGCCTTGTCGAAGATGGCAAGGCTGGAACTCGTCGGAGCAGTCCCCCCGTCGAAGTGGCCGACGCTCACATAGAGGGTCGCACCGTCCGAGCTCACCTCGACGTCGAAGTCCACGACCCCGGGTGTCCGGGGCGATATGCCCGGGACGAGATGGACACCCGTCACCTTCCCCGACGTGAAGCGTCCCGTGTAGATGGTGGACAGGGTCCTCGAGTAGCTGCGCGGTGAGACGAAGTACAGGTTCCGATCGCGGTCCATGGTCGGCGTCCCCGACAGAGCGTGCGACTCGTTGACTCCTCTGATAGCGCCCTGGTTTGCGAAGGTCTGAGCGCCGATGCGCGTGGCGAACTGCAGCGATGCGATGTGGGGTGCCACGTTGGAGGTGTTGAAGAGCAGAAATTCGCCGTCGCGCGAGATGAACGGTTCCATGACATCTCCCGTGTCCCCCTGGACCGCAACAGCCTGTGCGTCGCTGAAGGCGCCATAGGAATTCGTCTGTGACTTCGATGGACTCACGGTGTCCTCCCGGGACATGCATCCCGTGACGGACATCCCAATGGACGTCACCGCCAGGGCCAACTTCACCTTGCGGAGCGGATTGCCCCCGCCCCAGCACTGGGGACTGAATGCTCGTGGGGGAAGCAGCGTGCGAATCCTGGTGAGATCAAGAGCCGAGAAACCGCAACACTGCCAGGACCCTGCGGTGGTCGGACTGCGACTCCGGCAGATCGAACTTGGTGAAGATGCTGGCGACATGCTTCTCCACGGTGCCCTCGGAGATCACGAGCTCGGTCGCGATGGCAGCATTGGAGCGCCCCTCCGCCATCAAGGAGAGGACCTCTTTCTCACGGACACTCAACACCGAGATCGGTCCGGCTCGCCGAGACGCGCCCAAGAGTTGGGTGACGACCTCCGGGTCCAAGGCGGTCCCCCCGGATGCCACGCGTGCCAGCGCTTCGACGAAGTCGCTGACGTCGGCCACGCGATCTTTCAACAAGTAGCCGATCCCTGACGCATCTTCGGCCAAGAGCTCAGCGGCGTAGCGCGTCTCGATGTATTGGGAGAACATCAGGATCCCGAGGCCTTTGTGCTGCCTGCGAAGATCGATGGCCGCTCGCAACCCCTCGTCTGTGAAAGTCGGCGGCATACGAATGTCCACGATGGCCACGTCGGGACAGTCTCGCTCGACGGTCGTTCGCAGCGCCTCGGGTTCGCTCACGGCGTCGATGACCTCAAAGTCCCTGTCGACCAGCAGCTGGACCAGGCCGTCCCTGAGGATGGCCGAATCCTCAGCGATGACGACTCGGATCGGTCCTGTCATCTACGCGTGCAGGGGGAGGTCCACGGTCACCACCGTGGGTCCTCGCAATGGGCTCACGAGATCGAATCGCCCGTCGACTGCGTGCACTCGCTCAGCAAGTCCGCTCAAGCCGCTCGACGAAGATCCCTGCCGGGAGAGTTGCGCCCCTCCCATCCCGTCGTCGCGCACCACCAATCGAAGCCACCGGCCGTGTTGTGCGCAGGTGATCCTGGCCTGAGAGGCGTTGGCGTGCTGCGCAACGTTCGCCAGGAGCTCGGCTACACAGAAGTAGGCGATTGCTTCAATCGCTTGAGTTGGCCGATCGTTGAGCGCGAGCGTCAGGTCTGTCGGAACCGTGTTGCGCGCCGCCAAGGTGGCGAGGGCACCTTCGAGCCCGATGTCCAGTGCAGGAGGGTGGATCCCGCGGGCGAGATCCCGCAACTCGACGATGGCCTCCTTGGCTCCGCGGTGAGCATCGTTCACGAGCTCCGACACTTGGTGAAGGTCGAGGTGGTCGGGGTCTGCCAACTTCTCCTTGACCATGCCCAGTCGCATGGCGACGGCGACCAGTTGCGCTTGGGTGCCATCGTGGAGGTCCCGTTCGATCCGTCGCAGAGTCGCCGCCGACGCGTCGACCGTCTGAGCCCGGGCGTTTTCCAGGGAACGCACCCGAATGGCAAGAGCATCGGGCCCTAGTAACGCGCGCATCAAGATCCGGTCGAGGTAGACCACGAGCCGAACGGCCCAAGGAGCCGCAAAGAACAGGACCACGCCGGTAAACAAGATGGCCAGCGCATGGATCCACCCGGGATCGGCGATGGAGAAGTATCCCGGTGGGAACAGGACGCGAACCAGGCCAAATACCTTGGGCTGAGATGGCCCTCCTCCCCACGGAGTGATGAGACACGTGAAGGCGTCGAACCACACGCTGAAGGCGGTGAGGATCCCAAAGACGGTCAACGGCACCTTCACGACCACATAGGCCACGGACCGCCAACTCGTGCGGTCTCGCAGGACCGATTGGAGCCAACCCAGGAACCCTGGACGTGGCGAGAACGCGGCCGGCTCCTCGATCTCCTCGCCGAGGAGCCCTAGGGCCGTCCGTCGTTGGATCGTGCCGATCCCCCGGGCGCCACGGAGAGAGAGCCCGATGACAGCGAGCCCGATGAAGGTAATGGCCAAGAACACGCCCGCCGCCATGGTGAGCACGACAAAGGCGAAGCCCAGGGCCGCCAGTATGGCTGCGACGACGAGGTAGAGGAGCTCTGACCAGGTGCGCCTCGTGAACGGGGTACGCAGGATCAGGCGTGCAACCTCACGGGCCCGAGCTTCGAGCTCTTCTGAGACCACGATCACCATGTC
>Ga0116215_1002307_pt1 | contig 11914 bp, 9 predicted proteins | sample Sb_taG_7_FD_89698 | JGI IMG/M metagenome (GOLD analysis project Ga0116215, IMG submission 89698) | Peat soil microbial communities from Weissenstadt, Germany - Sb_50d_2_FS metaG | ecosystem: Environmental > Terrestrial > Soil > Wetlands > Peat | place: Germany: Weissenstadt | collected 2010-09-21 | reverse complement strand
ACGTCGTTGCCCGAGCGGTCGCTGGGGATGGTGAACGCCGGTGCGGTCATGACCGCCGACACTGGTGCTTCGCCGGGCAGGTCGCCGGCGACCACCCGCGAGCGCAGGTCGCTGTCGGTCACGATGCCGACCGAGTCCTCCAGGTCGACGATGAGGGCGGTCGCCCCGGCCTCGGTCATTCGGCGGGCCGCTTCGCGGATCGGGGTAGCCGGCGCGCAGATCACCGGCTCGCTGCGGATGGTGGCGCTCACCGGCTCGCGCAGGCGGTCCCTCGGGACCTCGGAGCCCGGCGCGTGCAGCAGGTGATGGCGGTCCTCGAGCATCGAGCGGGTGAGGTAGCGAAGGCCCTGGGGCTGGGCGAGGATCTCCGAGGCCGCATCGGCCGGGATGCGGTAGGCGAGGGTATCCTCCGCTGCGCGCGTGGCGAAGCCCGTCGGGAGGCCGGACAACACCGATGCGTGCCCGAACAGCTCGCCCGGGCCCATCAGGTCGAGGACCCGTCCGTCGTCGACGACCTCCACGGCCCCGGCCCGGATCACTCGCAGGAACTCGATGCCCTCGGCACCCTTCGGGAAGATGGTCGTCCCCGCCGGGTGGAATTCGACCTCCACTGACTTCGCCAGTCGCTCGACCGCCGCAGGGTCGGACGCGTCGAAGGGCGGGCACTGAAGGAGAAAGTCAACGATGTCGGGTATCGCTGCCACCGCGCCCCAGCAAACCACACTTGTATCACCGACCAGAGATCGGACGGAGCCTGACTACTTGAACTGCACTCGAACCTTGAGATCCCCCCAACCGGGCGTGACCACCTATCCGCGAATGGCGCGACCAGGGTCGGTTCGGCGTGTCTTTACGTGTCTTTATCGAGAGGGAAGGAGAGGGATCGTGAGGGAGCCTGAGGGGATCGCAACGCCGCTAACAGGAAGGTGCTCGGAAAGCACCTGGTCAAAACACTGAGAGCCACACTTTCGCAATGTAGAGGCCGAGGGTTCGAGTCCCTTCACCTCCACCAAAGAAAGTCCAGGTCAACGGGCTGAAGGTGGAAGCCCCCTGTAAGGTCATGAGGTCCGAAAAGGGCTGACGTGACCTTACGAGACCTGAAGGGTCCAAATACTGTCGCGCCCAGCCGTCGCCAGATGCCGCGTGGTGTAACGAGCATCAAAGTTGACCGGGGAGCGACGAAGGGGAGGGCAGCTGGCCCAGAGCTCCGTCTCGAGCAATCGATCCGGGTTCAGGTAGCAGCGGCAGCGGTTGGCCGTCGCATCGCCGCAGAGCCCGCGAATGGAGTTGATAGATCAGGCGGCGCGCTCGTACTCGTGGATGATGCCGCCGAGGATGTCGTGACGGACGACCCGATGCCCGGTGGCCGGGGTCCTCGGGCGGGGGCGGGGGAGTGGCTGGTCGAGTTGCAGCCCGCGGTGGGGTCTGGCTTCGTTGTAGTGGCGGAAGTACTCGCCGAGCACTGATTCGAGATGTCGTCGTGAGACGACGAGGAGATGGTCCAGGCAGTCCTCGCGGACGGTCCGCACGAACCGCTCGGCGAAGGCGTTCGCCCGAGGTGAGGCGACCGGGGTTCAGATGGTCTCGATGCCGATGGAGGCCAGCACTGCGTCGAAGGTGGCGGTGAACTTGGTGTCCCGATCGCGAACGAGGAAACGGAATCGGCGCCCGGTGTCTTCGAGCTCAGAGGTGAAGTTGCGGGCCACTTGGGCGACCCAGGGACCGTTGGGGTTGGCGGTGACGCCGATCAGGTGCACCCTCCTCCGGTCGATCTCGATGACGAAGAGCACGTAGAAGCGTCGCAGCGTGATCCTGTCAACGGTGAAGAAATCGATGGCCAAGATGCCCTTGGCCTGGGCGCGCAGGAACTCGCTCCAGGTGGGACCCGAGCGCCGGGGCGCGGGCGGGAGGCGATGACGGCGGAGGACGGCGGCGACGCTCGTCTTGGAGACGGCGACGCCGAGCTTCTTCAGCTCGCCGACGATCCGCAGGTAGCCCCAGCGCGGGTTCTCCCGTGCCAGGCGCACGATCAGCCCGACGGTCTCTTGGGGCAAGACCGGGCGGTCGTGGCGCCGATGGGGGTAGGTCCAGTGCCGCCGGACGAGCGCTCGGTGCCAGCGAAGAATGGTCTCGGGCGTGACCAGGAACGATGCCCACCGCTGACGAGGGACCAGGCGAGCGAGGGCACCGACGAGCGCTCGATCCGACCAAGTGAGGCGGGGACGGGCGACCTGCCGGCGGAGGACGGCCAGCTGGTGACGCAGCACGAGGATCTCGGCGTCCTTCGCCACCGCGTCCATCCGGTGGATGCGGATCGCATCGAGGACGCGGTGGACGAGGCGGTAGAGGAAAGAGAGTGCCACGGCCGGCGAGCCTCATTCAGCCCGTCATTCCTGGTCAAGGCGCCCAACGAGTAAATGGACCCTACAGGATTTGCCTTCCGCCATCCTGCGTTCGTAGGACCGATAGATGCGGTCGATCCCCGCTGCCGCGTGATCGCGCCCGTAGCGCTCGATGTCGGTGCCTGGGCGGCCAGATCGTCCAGCCACACTCCGAACATCTCGATGAAGTGTTCTTGCTCTTCCGGTGATCGTAACGGTTCAGTTTCCATGTGCTTTGCTCTCGCTTTCCAATGAATTGATCCCGGCAGCTTCGACCTAGGAGACCGGGTTTAGTGAAGGTACTGAGAGACGTCGACCGCATCGGTCGGCACTGACGGAATCGCGGCTTGACCGTAGTTATCGAAAGTCAAGTAGCCATGCGAAGACGAGGCATCTCGAATAACGCTCACGATGTAGGGAGGCCCGGAGTCGGCGACATAGACACTCGTGTCTGATCGGGAGTCCGACAATGGGATAACTGCCATCCCATTTTCCGTCGCCACGGACCCTTTGGTCAGGGTTCCTTGGGGCTTGAGCTGCTTCCATATGTCAGTCAAGCTCGCGACTCCCGCAAAGTCCGAGTTGGACGCTGGAGCCTCGATCCATGTGCCTGAAAGCGATTGGATCGATGAGGGATTGCTGGTTACCTGCTGCCAGAAGTCTGCGTCGGCCTTCAGGTAAACTTCCCCGTTGGCAACCACGACGTCGATATTGGCGCCGTCCTCGGAAATCGTCCCGCCAACAACGTCTGGTGATACAACGAGGTTAAGGGAAGTCAGCCCTGAAGAGCTGCTTTCACTCCCGAAGATGTGGACACTCGATGCCTCGCTGCTCGCAGATACCGCATCCTTGAAAATCTGTGATGCCGGCTTGCGGTCTTCGTTGTTCACGGCGACAACCAAGGCCACGACGACGACCGCGACGAGTCCGGCCACCTCTAACCAGCCGAGGACGAGGCCTGCAATGGCGATGCCGCGACCTGGTTGATGACGTCTGCGTATCTGGCGGATGCTTATGTGACCAAAGACCACCGCGAGGATCGATCCGAGCCAGAAGATCCACAGAATGCCGAGCACCATGGATGCGACTGCAAGGCCATTGGTCTTTGGCGCGATCGGCTCCGACCTCGAAATGGACTCTGACCATAACGGCGGGCTTGCCGCGAGAGCTCCGCACTGTGGGCAGAAGCGGACGGACGGCTCGACAGGATGGCCGTTGAGACATGTCGTTTCTTCACCGGCCACAGGTGTTTTGGCAATTCCTGTGATCCCCTCGTTGGACGCGCCGACCTCTTGCGTACTGACAACCGCCGCCACCAGAGCATCAGCTACTTCAGAGGCGGCTCGCTCGTACTTCTTCTGAATTCCCCATTTCAACCCGAAACCGAGATCGTCGGCCACGGTGATACTCACATCTGATCCCCCGTTAGAAGACTGAAGCGCGACGGCAACAACGACAGGGAAGTCTGCCGTTGAGGCAATCCAGCCCCCTTTTAAGCGAAAGGCGGTTTTGGAACCAAGGTGTCCCTCGATGCTGTTGTTGTCTACCCTTTCAATCCTGGCGTGCTTGCGGCTCGTGAGTTTCGCCACAAGCTGTCGTATGACCGTGTCAGCAGGTAGCTCTGATGTGACAGCTCGCTGCTCCATGACCTGAGCCATGTCGTTCAGTCCCTTCCCGCACCATGGCATCGACATGTGACCCACGGGCGCACGGGAATCTGTGGCGAAGGCGTCGCCCAGCTGGCCCTGACTACCCCGCATCGCCGGGATGAGCAAAGGGACGGCTTGACGAGAGAGGCGTCAGTGCTCGTCAGTTCCGTGTGTGTGTCACCCAACACGAGGAGGTCCTTGTTCAACTGAGTCGGGTTGCGTCTCGCTGGCCCAACGCTGACCGTCCCACCATCGGATACCGCCTGATCCCGAGGGATCGGCATACCAGCCGGGTCTCATGATCCCAACGGGCGACTCATGGACAACATCAACTGGGGAGGAAGGTTCCGATAACCCACTCACGGCGGAGGCCATGGCTAGGTGAAGATTCGCCCGATGACGCCGTCTATTGGGAGACATCTGCATTGCCGCGGCAATGACGGCGCCGCCGATCCCCCCAAGAAGCATATAGAAGAGCCAAGTACCGACGAACGGCGAGCCGTTCCACCAGTGATCAACAAGGGCGGGATCGAACGAGATCGGATCTGTGGGAGCGCCGCTGGCTGGCACTGTCGTCGTCTGACCAGCTGTCACTGTGACGATCTTCGTTCCAGTCAGATCCGACACCTCCACAGCGCCCTGAAAGACGTCGAAGACCGTTTTGCCTGGAGCCACTATTACTGAGAACTGTGTCCCTTCGAGAACGGCATCGGCATCAGGAGTTATCACATACCTGCAGCGCTGAATGATGAACGATGCCTTGTCCGGATCGGGTGTACTGCCGAAGCGACACGAGAAATGCGTGAGATTTTCAGTCCAATACAGCGCCCCCGACTGAATATCGACGAGCCAGGGCAGTGCCTGGAAACCTCGAGCACCCGGCTGAGCGGCGACGCGGACACCATTTCCTGGATTCATCTGTTGGGGGAGGTTGCCACCTTGAGCCTGGTTGCCGGCGCAGTTGGCTTCAACTTGAGCCACATTCGGGGCCATCCGCCTTAGGCCGTCCTCGATGCGCCCGATATTGCCCTGTTGCTCAGGAATGGTGAAGTGAATGAGTTCGTGGGCGCGCGCTGAAGTTCGCCCACCCGGGGGGTTGACGTCGGCGTCATGCAGGCTGTCCTGTAGCTGAGCGAGTTTGGTCTTCGCCCTTTCCAGTTCGGCTTGCAGCGCGTTGTAGCCGATCAGGAAGGGGTTGTTGTGCAGGCAATCCTCCTGGGACACTGCGGGTAGTGGCCCCGATGGAGAGCCAGGCGACGGCGACGGGGGCGCGGTGACCGGGGGCGCGGTGACCGGGGGCGCGGTGACCGGGGGCGCGGTGACCGGGGGCGCGGTGACCGGGGGCGCGGTGACCGGGGGGGCGGTGACCGGGGGCGAAGCGGCCTGGAGCGAATACGGCTCGGATTGGGCGTACTCGTTCATTTCATCCCCTATGGAGTCCACGACGCATGTGCACTGCACGCTGATGGTGAGGTAGTACTCGCCGTCCGGTGAATCCCCCATCGCCGTACACGACTCGGTCGCATTCGTCGAGCCGTCGGAGGGTAGGTAGTCGGTGCACTCTTGATTGCCGTCGGGGGCATCCACCCACCAGGTGCCGCCGCTCCAGTAGCTCCCGGGGTAATTGGAGGGCAAAGGTGGGTCCGTCCATGAGAAGGTAAGGGTGCCGTCGGCCCCCCACGTAGCGTTGGTGATCGTCGGCGTCCCAAGAGCCTCTTGTGCAGAAGCCGAAGGCATGGACGCGAAGAAGACTACTGAGATCGTCGATGCAACGAGCGCCAAAGCGAGCTTCCGGAGAGCCTTGTTCATCGACACCACCCCCGCGGGCGAGGAACGCGACCCGTTGAACGAGACGCCGCAGACACAAACTGACACAAATGGCCTGCCACTTGTTCATCGTCCCGTTTCATCTCGAAATGAAGCTATTTCCGGGGCTCGCATCGAAGCAGCGCAAGAATCACCGCGTTGTGGTTACGGGTCTCGCAGCAACGGTTGAGCAATCGTGATCTTGGCGGTGGCGACAGAGGATCTGTCCCAGGCACAGAGCCTTTTCAGCAAGACGGTCTCGACGCCAAAGCCGTCATGACGAAAGACGTGCTCGATCCTGTCGCAGCGACCTGAGCCTCCGCATCGGCGTCAACACCCGTTCATGGATCCGCAAACGGGAACCCAGGTTCGTAGACACGGACCGTGCAAACTGGCCGCGGATGGGGCAATTGGTGGTCGTGAACCGGCGGAGTTTTGGAGTCGGCTTCAAGGCACGGGTTGTAATGAAGATTCAGACGGTGGAGCAGCTCACGATTGGGGCGGCGAAGCATGTTTGCGGCGAGCGCGAAAAGGATGCGAGTGATCAAAATGAGTGGCAAAGGAACTCTTGATCGAGCGTTGGTCTGATGGCCGGGATTGAGCGGGACGGATGTGCCGGACCCTGGCGGGGATGAATCGGCCGGCCGTCCGGATTCAGTCGGAAGATTCAACGGTCGAAGTGAGGCCTCAGCGTCTGCTGCCGGTTGGGGCCGCAGCGGCTTACTTGGGAGTGTCCCGGGCGACAATCGAACGCCTCGTCTACCGTGGCGAGCTACCGATAGTAAAGGTCGCCGGATCCACCCGTTACGACGTTGAAGATCTCGACGACTACATCGACATCAACCGGTGCCGGAATCGCAAACAGACGGCCTGAAAAACGTGACCTTACGTGACCTTACGTGACCTTATCGAGAGGAAAGGGGAAGGATCGTGAGGGATCCTGAGGGGATCAAGAGCCCCGTACCAGGAGCACCCTAGAAAAGAGCCTGGTCAAAAGGCCGGGATCTACACATTCGCATCGCAGAGGTCGGCGGTTCGAGTCCGCTCACCTCCACAAGACGACAGGTGCTGCGAGTTGTGGCCTAGATTCCCCAAACGATGGTCACATCCAGACATCTGGGTGCGTGGGGATGGATTCGCCGCCATCTGCGCGCACTCCGAGAAACGTGGCACAAGACGGATGGCTGTGTTGCTCCTGATTGTGAAGAGAGAGCAATGCACTTCCCACCGTCGCGTTACTGCAAGACCCATTTGGGCTACGTGACGTCTAAACGAGGTCGATGAGCCCCGGCGAAGGTCACCACCCCTGACGTTCCTCACCGCCCCGGAATGAGACAGTCCCTCGGTGGGCCAGACTGTCGGCTGATATGACCGTCGGTAGTGAGAACGTTATGGAATGGTGATTACTTGCTGTATTTGATCGCCACAGCTTCGACGAGTTCCGCAGGCATCTGGTGGGAGTACGCGATCCTGTTCGTCGCGGTGATGGCGTCATGGGCGGGCGTCCCGATGGTGGGGAGTGTGGCTCTTGGAGCCGGCGCAGTGGCGGCCAGTCAGGGCAATCTCAACTTGGCACTCGTCGTCGTCATATCGGTGATCGCTGGCGAGGTCGGTGGGCTGTTGGGCTATTACATTGGCCATCGCTGGGGGAGTCAACTGCTGGCTCGACCGGGAAAGCGCCAAGCCAGCCGCCAACGACTCCTGGATAAGGGTGAGCAGGCTTATGCGAAATGGGGTCGGATGGCCGTGTTCTTTACTCCGGCCATCATCTCAGGTACAGCGAAGATGAAGTTCAGCCAGTTCGCCATGTGGAATCTCTTCGCGTCGATTCTGTTCACTCTGTCTGTTACTGCAACCGCCTACGGCTTGGGTCGGGTGGCGACCGGACACCATTCCACCACTGACATCGTCATCTTGCTCTTCGGTCTGACGCTCAGCACATTATTGACGGTGCTCGTCGTACGGCGTCACCGGAGACATCAGGCTCAACTGGCAATGAACGGGTGAGCCGGCTGACAGGACTGATCGAGCCGAAAGACGCCATCAACTGACGGATGACCCATAACGAGGGCGGACCTAGGGTTGGACAGATGAGCGGTGGGGAGTGGGAGCCTGAGGCGACACGATGACCGAGCACGACGCGCTGACACCCGCGATCCTCACCACGGGCCTCACCAAGCGCTACGGATCGACGCTCGCGCTGAGCAACCTCGACCTCGCCGTGGCGCCCGGCGAGGTGTACGGCTATCTCGGGCCCAATGGGGCAGGGAAGACGACCACCATCCGGCTGCTCCTCGGGCTCCACCGACCCACGGCCGGCTCGGCCCACCTCTTCGGCCTCGACGCCTGGGCCGACCCGGTCACCGCGCACCGGCGCGTGGCCTACGTGGCCGGCGAGCCATTCTTGTGGCCGTCGCTGACGGCGGCCGAGACGTTCGAGTTCCTCGCCTCGGTGCACGGAGGAGCCGACACCGCGTACCGGAGCGAGCTCGTAGACCGCTTCGAGCTCGATACCTCCAAGAAGATCCGCGCCCTGTCCAAGGGCAACCGCCAGAAGGTCCAACTGGTCGCCGCCCTGGCCACCCGGGCCGATCTCCTGCTGTTGGACGAGCCGACCGCCGGGCTTGACCCCCTCATGGAGATGGTCTTCCGCGAGTGCGTGCAAGAGGCCAAGCGGCGCGGCCAGACCGTCTTTTTGTCCTCGCACATCCTGAGCGAGGTCGAGGCCCTGTGCGACCGGGTCGGGATCCTGCGCCAGGGCTGCCTCGTCGAGGAAGGGACCCTGACGCAGCTCCGCCACCTGAGCGCGCTGACGGTCGAGGCCACCTTCGAGGGCCCCGCGCCGGCGCTGCCCGACCTGCCCGGCGTCCACGCCGAGCGGATCGGGGCCAACGCGCTCCGCTTCGAGGTCCACGGCCCGGTGCGCCCGCTCGTCAATGCCCTGGCCCAGTACCCCATCGCCACCCTGACCAGCCGGGAGCCCTCGCTCGAGGAGATCTTCCTCCACCACTACGACGGCACGAACGCGCGCCACGACAGCACGAACGAACACCATCGTGGCTAACACCGCGACAGCGCTGCGCGCGCCCACGGTGGCGCCCATCCGGCCCGCCTCGGCCCGCACTGCGCTCGTCAAGCGCACCTTCCGTGACGCCCGCGTCCGCACCATCGCGTTCGCCTACGTCTTCGCCATCTACTCGTGGCTGCAGCCGGCGGGCTACCGCAAGACGTACCCGACCCTGGCAGACCGGATCGCCTTCGCGCACAGCTTCGCCGGGAACGACGCCATTCGCCTCTTCTACGGCTACCCCTACGACGTCATGACCGTGGGGGGCTACGCGGCCTGGCGTGTCGGCGGCACGCTCGCGCTGGCGGCCGCCATCTTCGGCGTGTTGGCGGCGGTCCGCGCGCTGCGCGCGGAGGAGGAGGCCGGGCGCACCGAGCTCGTCCTGGCCGGGGCGGTGTCGCGCCGCACGGCGTTCCGGTCCGCCATGGCCGCCATCGGCACCGGGACCGCGCTCCTCTGGCTGGCGGCGTTCCTCGGCTTCGTCGTCGGGCGGCTGCCGGTGGCCGGCTCCGCTTACCTGGCCCTCGCCATCGTGGCGGTGATCCCCCCGTTCGTCGGGATCGGCGCCGTCATGTGCCAGCTCGCGCCGACGCGGCGGGGGGCCCTTGCCCTGTCCATCGGCGCCGTCATGGTCTTCTGGCTCCTCCGGGTCGTGGCCGACACATGGGGCAGCGGTGCGTGGCTGCGTTGGGCGACACCGCTCGGATGGGCGGAGGAGCTCGGCCCCTTCACCGGGACCCACGCCGTGCCGCTCCTGCTGTTCGTTGCCGCCACCGTGCCGCTGTTGTGGGCGGCCGAGCGCATTGGCGCCACCCGCGATGTCGGTGCCGGCATCTTCGCCGAGCATGACACCGCGCCGCCGCGTCTCGGCCTCCTCGGGTCACCCAGCGCACAGGCGCTACGCACCGAGCGCGGCACGCTGGCCTCGTGGCTGCTCGGCGTCTCGGTGTTCGCCGCGATCTTCGGCATGATCGCCACCAGCATCTCGGCGGCCGGCATCTCCGAGAACCTCCAAAAGCAAGTGGCCAAGCTCGGAACGGGCTCGATCTTCACGCCGATCGGCTATCTGTCCTTCGTGTTCATCGTCTTCATCTTGGCCGTGTGCCTCTTCGTGTGCGGACAGGTCGCCGCGGCCCGGACCGCCGAGTCCGACCAGCAACTTGAGACCCTGCTAGCCCACCCGGTGAGCCGCACCCGCTGGCTGGCAGGGCGCTACGTCATCGCCTTGCTCGGCGCCGCGGTGCTGTCCCTCCTGGCCGGCTTGCTCACTTGGGCGGGCGCAGCGTCCCAGGGCGTGCACATCTCGCTCCCTCGCATGCTCGAGGCCGGGGCCAACTGTCTCCCCGTCGCGATCTTGTTCCTCGGGATTGCGGGGCTGGCCTACGCCGTCGTGCCCCGGGCCAGCGCGGCGATCTCCTACGTGCTCGTCACGGCGTCGTTCCTCTGGTACATCGTGGGAGCGCTGCTCGGCCTGCCCCGCTGGCTCGTCGACGCAACGCCCTTCGTGCACGTGGGGCTCGTGCCAGTGCAGGCCTTCCGCACGACCGACGCCATCGTCATGGCCGCCGCGGGCCTCGTGGCGGCCGGCGCGTCCCTGGCCGTGTTCCGGCGCCGGGACCTCCTCGGCAGCTGAGCCGACGTGGGGCAAAGCACGCGCACACCGCAGTGCCGTAAGGTCCGACGTCTCAACTACATGCAACAGATGGGTCGAGACTCTGTCCATGACTCGGACTTTGATTCGCGACAGATCCCTATCGTCGGTCTCACCTCTCTCGTTGCGGCGCACTACCTGCGTCCGGAGAATCACCTGGGGCCGCCCCCTGGAACCGTCCAGTGGAGGTTCGGGGTGGGGGCCTGCATCAGCCCGAACTGGAGCATGGTGCGACGAATCGCCTAGTCGACGATACGCGACGTGCTGTCGAAGGGAACCCTTGCCGCGCTCACCGGCGAGACCTATAGAGGCGATCGTGGGCGGCGACGAGTGTTCGGTGGTCAGACCGTCGCATCACGACCCAGGTGCAGCAAGCGCGCCGTGTCGTCCGGCAACGGCACCACCTGGGATCGGTGGCGTGCCGCCCGCACAAACTCGACACAAACTCGGGCGGTCCCCGGTCAATCTCAACGTGCACTCAGCTACGATTGCTCGGTGCTCCGCGCGTGGGCGGTCCTGCTAGCAGCACTGTGTGTCGGAGCAGCGTTCGCTGGCTGCAGCAGCACTCCGAAGGCGACACCCGGCACCTCGCGCTCCACGACAACGTCGGGAAGCCCAGTGGTGAAGGTCACCTCGGTCTCTGCGGTTGTCGAGCCCAAGAGTCCGCTGACCGCCAAGAAGGGAACACCAGCCGAACGGGTGAGCTTCACCGTGAGCTCGGTTCATGGCCCCCTCTCGTGCAGGATCGACGTGCTTCGTTCAGGCCAGGTCGTTGGATCCAAAGTGGGCGACATCGGATCCCCGGCGAGAGACTCGGCCTCGGTCACGGAGTCGGTCGAGGTCGAGGGCATCCGGGGGGGCACGTTTGCCGGCACCCCATCGGATGCCACCGTGGAGTGCAGCGCCCACTAGCAATCCTGAGGTCAACGCGCGAACAGGTGGTATCCCGCGAACACCCACGCCGCGACAAGGGCGACGTTCGCTGCCATCGGCGTGGAGATGAAACGGACGAATTCCTCGGCGTTCGCCACCCGGCCGTGTGACCGGCGGGCAACCAGGTCCACCACGAGTCCGGCGACAAGGACGGCGATCCAGAAGGCGACCCCGGTCGGTGGGCTCGAAGGCAGGAGCAGCCCCGGGCCGACGGAGTGACCGCCGAGGGTGAGCATGCCCGCGCCGAGGGTGGCGCCGGGCCCGGGAGCGTCCGGATCCGGCGTTGCCGGGGATGCCGGGATGCTCGTGTCGCCCACAGGCGCTCTCGCCCTGGCGGCCTCGTAGCCGATCCCGGCCAATATCCAAACGAGGAGGAGGGCGGCATTCAGCGGCCGGTAGGCCTGTGCCAGCGCGCTGATCGTGAGGT
>Ga0116215_1002303_pt1 | contig 11934 bp, 8 predicted proteins | sample Sb_taG_7_FD_89698 | JGI IMG/M metagenome (GOLD analysis project Ga0116215, IMG submission 89698) | Peat soil microbial communities from Weissenstadt, Germany - Sb_50d_2_FS metaG | ecosystem: Environmental > Terrestrial > Soil > Wetlands > Peat | place: Germany: Weissenstadt | collected 2010-09-21 | reverse complement strand
GGGCACGGGATCGGGATCGAGGAGCACGAGGACCCCTATCTGGTGTCGGGCAACGACACCACCCTGGAGGTCGGACATGCCTTCTCGATCGAGCCCGGTATCTACCTGCCGGGGCGGTTCGGCATGCGCCTCGAGGACATCGTGGTGGTCGGCGAGGACGGGGCCATCCCGCTCAACAACGTCGACCATTCTCTCGTGGTGATCTGATGGACCTGGGCATCTCGGGAAAGGTCGCTCTGGTCACCGCCGCCTCGCGCGGGCTGGGCCGTGCCAGCGCCGAGGCTCTTGCCGCGGAGGGGGCGCACCTCGTGTTGTGTGCGCGCCGAGAGGGCCCGCTACGCGATGCGGAGGCGGGGATCGCCGCGCAGGGCGCTGAGGTCGTGGCCGTCGCGGCGGACATGGCCGACCCGGCCACCCCCGAGCGTCTCGTGGCCGCGGCCACCGAGCGCTTCGGGGCCCTCGACATCGTGGTCGCCAACTCCGGGGGCCCTCCCCCGGGAAAGGCGCTCGAGCTCGATGACGACGCCATCCGGGCCGCGGTCGAGGCCAATCTGCTGTCGTCGGTGCGGCTGGTGCGCAGCGCGCTGCCCCACATGCGCGCTGCGGGCTGGGGACGGCTGTGCTGCATCGCGTCGTACTCGGTGGTCCAACCCATCCCCGGCCTGGCCTTGTCCAACACGGCGCGCAGCGGCCTACGGGCGTGGGCAAAGACAGCCGCCGCCGACCTCGCCACCGAGAGTACGGGCATCACGCTCAACTTGGTGTGCCCCGGCCCCCATGCCACCGAGCGCATGCGCGAGCTCGGAGGCGCCGAGTCGGGCCGCATGGGTGATCCCGCCGACTTCGGGCGCGTGGTCGCGTTCGTGTGCTCGGCGCACGCCGGCTTCGTGAACGGGGCCACCATCGTCGTCGACGGGGGCGCCACCCTGGCGCTGTGACGCGAGACGCAGGACGCGCTTGGACCGATGATCAGGCCACGAAGTACTTGGCCTGCGGGTGGTGGCAGATGATGGCGTCGGTGGTCTGCTCGGGGTGCATCTGGAACCCGTCGCTCACGGTCACCCCGACGCGGTCGCCACCCAGGATCTCGACCACTTTGGCGTTGTCCTCGAGGTCGGGGCACGCCGGGTATCCCCACGAGTAGCGACTGCCCCGGTACTGCTGGCGGAACAATCCGGTCAACGTGGGACCGTCCTCGCCGGCGAAGCCCCACTCCTCGCGGATGCGCCGGTGCCAGTACTCGGCCAGCGCCTCGGCCATCTCCACCCCGAGGCCGTGGAGCTTCAGGTAGTCGGTGTACTGGTTCTCGGCGTGCAGTCGCCTCGTCTCCTTGGACACCTCCGAGCCCATGGTCACGAGCATGAAGGCGGCGTAGTCGGGTTCCCCGGAGTCCACCGACCGGAAGAAGTCGGCGATGCACAGCCAGGGCTCCTTCTTCTGGCGCGGGAAGGCGAAGCGGGTGAGCTCGGTGCGGCGGGCGTCGTCGGTCCACAGCACGACGTCGTCGCCCTCGGCGTTGGCCGCGTAGTACCCGTAGGCCACTTGCGGTATCAACAGGTCCTTGGCCTTGGCCTTGTCCAGCTCCTCGCGCAGCACCGCGCCGACGCGCTCTTTGAATTCGTCGTCGGACTCGGCCACGCCCTGGTGGTCCCGCTCGGGACGGTACCCCCACTGGTTGCGGAACAGCGCGGTCCGGTTGAGGTACGCCGCGATGTCGTCGAGAGGAATGCCCTTGGCCACCCGGGAGCCCAGGAAGGGGGGAGTGAACACAGGGTTGTCGGCCGCCACCGTCGGGGCCCGCGGCGGGGCCTCACCCGCCTCGACGGGCATCTGGGACTTGCGCGGCGGCAGTTTGCGCCCACCCTGCTCGCGTCCGAAGGCTGGGTCCTCCTCGCCGGACTTCTTCATCTCGACGAGGCGGTCCATGGTGCGCAGCCCCTCGAAGGCATCCTTGCCGTAGAAGAGCCGCCCCTGGTAGACCGCCCGCAGGTCTCGCTCGACGTAGTTGCGGGTGAGGGCGGCCCCGCCCAGCAACACCGGGATGTGGGCCAGATTGCGGGTGTTCATCTCCTCGAGGTTCTCGCGCATGATGAGCGTCGACTTCACGAGCAGCCCGCTCATGCCGATCGCATCGGCGTGGTGGTCCTCGGCGGCCTGGAGCATCTCGCTGATGTTCACCTTGATGCCGAGGTTGACGATCTCGTAGCCGTTGTTGGTGAGGATGATGTCGACGAGGTTCTTGCCGATGTCGTGCACGTCGCCCTTGACCGTGGCGAGCACCACGGTCCCCTTGCCGCCCTGATCGGCCTTCTCCATGTGGGGCTCGAGATACGACACCGCCGCCTTCATGGTCTCTGCCGATTGGAGCACGAACGGGAGCTGCATTTCACCCGACGCGAAGAGCTCTCCCACCGTCTTCATGCCGGCGAGCAGGAAGTCGTTCACGATCGTGAGCGCCTCGTGCCCCGCCCCCAAGGCCTCGGCGAGGTCGTCGTCGAGGCCGTTGCGGTCGCCGTCGATGATGCGCTGCTCGAGGCGACGCTCGACCGGCCACCCCGTCCGGTCCTCGGTGACCGCGGCGGTGGCGGACACGCCTTCGAAGATCCCGAGGAGGTCCTGGAGGGGGTCGTACCCCTCGTGGCGGCGGTCGTAGATGAGGTCCAGGCACACCTCGCGGGCGTGCTCTTCGATCTTGGACAAGGGGATGATGCGTGCCGCGTGCACGATCGCGGCGTCGAGCCCGGCTTCGACGAGCTCGTGGAGGAACATGGAGTTGAGGACGTGGCGCGCCGCGGGGTTGAGCCCGAAGGACACGTTGGACAACCCCACGATGGTGAACACCCCGGGGAGCTCGGCCTTGATCCGCCTCGTGCCCTCCAGGGTCTCGATGCCGTCGCGCCGGCTCTCCTCCATGCCCGTCGACAGGGGCAGGACCAAGGGGTCGAAGATCAGGTCCGAGGACTCGAGCCCGTAGCGCCCGACGGCGATGTCGTGGATGGCGGTGGCGGCGCGCACCTTCCAATCGGCGGTGCGGGCCTGGCCCTCGGTGTCGATGCACGTGCACACCACGGCGGCGCCGTACTCACGGGCCAGGGTGAGGAATTTGTCGAGCCGGGTGCCGGGGTCGTCGCCCTCCTCGAGGTTGACCGAATTCAGGACGGGCCGGCCGCCGATCCACATGAGGGCGGCCTCGACGACCGGCGCCTCGGTGGAGTCCACCATGAGAGGCACGCTGGCCTGGGTGGCGAGGCGGCTGGCGACCTCGGTCATGTCCGACACCCCGTCGGCGCCCGTGTAGTCGACGCACACGTCGAGGACGTGGGCGCCTTCTTTCACCTGGTCGCGAGCCATGGCAACGGTGGTGTCCCAGTCGGCCTCGAGCATGGCCTCACGGAATTTCTTGGACCCGTTGGCGTTGGTGCGCTCGCCCACCACCAGGAACGAGGTGTCCTGGTGGAACGCCACGTTGCTGTAGATCGAAGCCGCCCCGGGTTCGTGCTCCACGGTGCGGGGGGCGGGCACGAGGTCACGGCAACGTTCGACGACGGCACGGAGGTGGTCGGGGGTGGTGCCGCAGCAGCCGCCCACGATGGAGACACCCAACTCGGTGATGAAGCGCTCCAGATGGTCGGCCAGCTGCTCGGGCGTCAGGTCGTAGTGCATCTTGCCGTCCACCACCGAGGGCAGGCCGGCGTTGGGCTGTGTGGAGAGCGGCAGCCGGGAGTGCTGGGACAGATAGCGGACGGCCTCGCCCATCTCGGCGGGGCCGGTGGCACAGTTGAGCCCGATCACATCGGGTCGCATGGGATCGAGGGCGCTCAGCGCGGCGCCGATCTCGGTGCCCGGGAGCATCCGGCCCGTGAGCTCGATGGTGACCTGGACCTGGATCGGCACGCGTCGGCCGGCGGCCACCATGGCGCGCTTGGCGGCGTTGATGGCGGCCTTGGCCTGCAGGAGGTCGTAGACCGTCTCGATCAGGAGAAGGTCCACGCCCCCCTTGACGAGGGCGGTCGCCTGCTCCTCGTAGGCGTTGCGCAACTCGAGGTACGGGATCTGGCCGAGCGTGGGGAAGCGGGTGCCGGGACCGAGGTTCCCCGCCACCCAGCGCGGCCTCCCTGTACCGGCGGCGGCCTCGTCGGCCACCTCTCTCGCCAGGCGCGCCGCGGTGAGGTTGATCTCCTCGACGCGGTCCTGGAGGCCGTACTCCGCCAGCACGACACTGAAGGCTCCGAAGGCGTTGGTCTCGACCACGTCGACTCCGACGTCGAGGAACGACCGGTGGATCCCGGACACCACGTCGGGGCGGGTCAGGACGACGGCTTCGCTGCACCCCTCGAGGGCGGGGCCGCCGTAGTCGTCGGCGCTCAGGTCGGCGAGCTGCAGGCTGGTGCCCATGGCGCCGTCGAAGATCACGACCCGCTGCCGGGCGGCCTCGAGATAGGCGGTGCCGCGTTCGTCCATCTCCATGGCGCCGTGCGCCAGCACCGGAGGCGGTGCCGAATGGGGGTCCACGGTCGGGGCCACGGTCCCGCCAGTCTACGGCGGGTGCCCGGGCTGTTTCGTCGAGACCGGGATCTCGTCGTCGAGCCTGCGGGGTCGGCGGGGGCCGGCAGGGCGGCCATTAGCATGCGGCGCGGTGGTGAAGATCTACACGCGCAAGGGCGACGACGGGACGACAGGCCTGCTCTACGGGGGTCGTGTCGCCAAGAGCTCGCCGGTGATCGAGGTGAACGGAGCGGTCGACGAGGCCCAGGCCATGCTGGGCCTGGCCCGCGCCGAGGCCGAGGCGGGATCGGAGCTCGATGACATCCTTCTCGATTTGGAGCGGGACCTGTGGGTCCTCATGGCCGAGCTGGCCACAGCGGCGGAGAATCGCCACAAGCTCACCGCGGGGGCGTCGCTCGTGACACCCGAGATGGTGACGGCCCTCGAGGTCCGCATCGACACGCTGAACGAGCGCTTCGAGATGCCCACCGAATTCGTGATGCCAGGTCAGGACCGTGTCTCGGCCGCGCTTGACGTGGCCCGCACGGTGGTGCGCCGGGCCGAACGGGGATTCACCGCAGCATCGTTCACACCCGACTCGCACGTCGGGCCGTATCTCAACCGGCTGTCGGATCTGCTGTGGACCATGGCGCGCTGGCAGGAGGGCGAGCACGTGGCAGCACGTTCGCTGGGGCGCGCTCCGGGCGCCTCGAGCTCACCGGACGCAGCCAGCCCTCCGGGCGCCTCGCACTCGAGGGGCGCCTCGTGAGCGCGGCCGTGTCCTTCACCCGCTCCGCACTCCTCGGGGTGGCGTGCGCCGACGCCGGCGATCCCGGTGCCGTGGCGGACGCGGCCGGAGTGGCGGTGACGGTCGTCGGCGTTCCCGTGCTCGAGACGGCCGAGGGACCGACCGTGGTGCCGGGTGTCCCCGACACCGTCGTCGTGGGTGTGGGTGCTCCGGCGGTCCCCACCGCACTGGACGGCGTCCGTGCCCGCCAACGCGGCTTCACGGGCAAGTCGGGTCAATCCATGACGATCGTGGACGCGCCCAGCGCCCAGGGGTCGTTGGGAGCTGAGGCGCCGGCCGTCGTGTTCGTGGGATGTGGCAAGGCCGATCCCGGTGCGGGCGGTATGGCCGGTGCGGGCGGTATGGCCGGTTTGGCCGGCGCGCCCGGGACCACGGGTGACGCCGGAGCGGCCGTGCTCCGACGGGCTGCCGCGACCCTGGTCCGTGCCGGTGGAAAGAGCGGTGCTGCGGTGCTGATCGTGCCCACGGCGCTCGCCGACGCGGCCGGCTCTCCCCGGCGCGCCGCCCAGGCCGTCGCCGAGGGAGCGGTCCTGGCGGCGTACCGCTTCGTCTCCCACAAGAGCGATGTCGAGGGGGGCGGGGTCGAGCGCTTCGTCGTGGCCGGCGTCGGGCTCGACGCGGGCGAGCTCGCCGAGGGGATGCGACGCGGCCTGGCCGTAGCCGACGCGGTGTGCCTGGCCCGGGACCTCGTCAACGAGCCCCCCAGCTCGATGACGCCGACGCGCTTCGCCGAGGTGTCGCTGGCGCATACGGAGGGTCGTCCGGGCGTGGTGGCCGAGGTGTGGGACCAGCAGCGCATCGCCGACGAGCGCCTCGGGGGCCTGCTCGGCGTGGCGCGGGGCTCGGCTGAGCCGCCTCGGCTGGTGAAGGTCGTCTACGAGCCCGCCGACCCGCTGACGGTGGACGGCCGCGTGCCGCACGTGGTCCTCGTCGGCAAGGGCATCACATTCGATTCCGGCGGCCTGTCGTTGAAGACCGCCGACGGCATGGTCACCATGAAGACCGACATGAGCGGTGCGGCCGCCGTCTTGGGGGCGGTGTGCGCATGCAGCGAGCTCGGTGTGCGCGTCAGGGTGACGGCCATCGCACCGACGACCGAGAACATGCCCGGGGGTCGAGCCACCAAGCCCGGCGACGTTCTCACCATCCGCGACGGTCAGACCATCGAGGTGCTCAACACCGACGCCGAGGGGCGCCTCGTGCTCGCCGACGGCCTGACACTGGCAGCGGAGTTACAACCTGATGCCATCGTCGATCTTGCCACACTCACCGGCGCTTGCGTCGTGGCGCTCGGCTCGCAGGTGGCCGGGCTGTTCGGCTCCGACGACGCACTCATCGGGCGAGTGCGCGCCGCGTCCGGTCGGGCCGGTGAAGGGACCTGGCCGCTCCCGCTCCCCGACGAGTACCGGTCGCATATCGACTCCGAGATCGCCGACATGAAGAACGTCGGCAAGGCCGGTCAGGCCGGCGCGATCGCGGCCGCCCTCCTCCTGGCCCGATTCGTCGACGGGGTCCCGTGGGTGCACCTCGACATCGCCGGCCCGGCGCGCTCGGATGAGGACAACGGGATCCACGCCAAGGGTGGCACCGGCTTCGGCGTGCGAACCCTCCTGGAGCTGCTCGAGTCCTACGGCTCCGAGGGCTGATCCGGCGCCGCGAGGGACGTCGTCAGCAGGCGCGGCTCGGGTGTGAGATCCGGGCCTCGCCCTGGTGCATGTCGGCCCAACGCGCGTCGGCGAGCTGCCCCAACGCGGCGAGATGGACCCGCTCGCGGGTGCCGAAGCTCCATCCGGGGCGTCCTGCTGCGAGCACCAGGTCCCACGCCACCAGATCGACGAACCCCACCTCGCCGCTTCCGTACCCGGCCGCGTCGGGTTCGGCGCCCGCGGCGCGGGCCTCGGTCAACGACGCGGCAAGCCAGGGCATCGCAGGCGGGCGGCCCTGGGAGGCGATGACGGAAAGTCCCTCGATGTCGAGGACAGCACTCCACGTGGCGTCGATCTCGGCGCACACCCGTGACGCCAACGCGCTGAGGACGCCATGCGGCGTGCGTTCCTTCAAGATCAACAGGGCTGTGGTGTACGCCTCGAGACGGCGGTCATGTCGTCGCCCCGTCACCGGCCGGACATCCTGCAACGACACGCCGTCGACCTCGCGTACCTCGCTGAGCAGGAGCGAGAGGTGGTCCTCGTCCGCCAGCTCCACGACGAACTCGTCGACCGCCTTGCCGTCGCGATGGCCGACGACCTCCACCGCGACCAGATCGCCGCGCACCGCCCCGATCCTGCTGGCGACGGCCCCCAGCGCCCCCGGCCTGTCGGGCAACTCCACCCGGAGCAGAAAGGTTGCCATGCTCACAGGGTAGGGCCGTTACATGAACGCATGGTTTCGGTCATGCGTCGCGGGGATGAACCGGAGGTTCGAGGGGCAGGCCGGGCGCACGGGGGGCAGCGGGTTACCCGGGCGTACCGGGCTCGCCAGGCGTACCAGCCGCTCCTCGGGCACCTCGCACTTCCCGGGAGCCGCCACGGGCATCGTCGGCCCCCTTTGCCTCGTGGGCGCGGAACGCCCATGCCCACTGGGTGGCCTCGTGGGCGATGGCCGGGTGCACCTGCCACCGGAAGAGCTGGAGCTCGACCTCGGGCCGCTCCTTCCCCGAGGCAAGCAGGCCGAGGGCCAGGCGCCGGGCGTCGCGGCGGGCCTCCTCGAGGACGGGTGTGGATTTCACCGGGGCCATCCACGTGGAGTGGCTCTCCTGCAGTGAGGTCGGAAGGCGGAGCAGGTGTCGCCGCGGCAGCGGTGGCAGCCGCCGCCTCACCGCCAACGTCATCGGCCCGTGGCGCCTCGCCACCTGGAAGGTCACGCAGCGCGCCAGGGCCCGGCGAAAAGGGGAGTGGCGCCCCGAACGGCTCCCGAGCCCCAGGGCGCGGGCCGTGTCCTCGACGTCGAGGTCGAAGCCGTCGGGCCGGTCGTCGAGCCCGGCGGCGAGCCGGCGCATCAACCACGTACAGGTGGGGCCGAGAATTCCCAACCAGAACGTCTCGACGTAGAGCGAGCGGGGGTCGTACCCCAGCCGGTCGATGACAGGGTCGGGCCAGCCCACGATACGGATGACCTCGGCCTCCGCCGGCGACGGCCCAGTGGGATCGGGGAGGGGGCAGAGCGCGACGGAACGCACGGACGGGACAGGGACGGGAACGACGGACATTTGGGCTCCAGCTCACATAGGCGGGTCGACGGGCGCCAGGTGGGCGATCGGCGACGGGGACAGGCGCAGGGTCGCACCCCGACTTCGCCGGTGACCTCTCTCTCAACCTTCCGATTTCCTCGCCCACGCCCGCGCCCGCCGTCGACGGACAGGTCGCGCCATGCCCGAGCCCTGAAACCGCCCGCGCAACTCCCCGTAGCTCAGCGGGCGCCTGCAGCCTGGGCCTGTGCCCACGTGTAGGTGTACGCGGGGCTTCCGGTGACGAGGGCCAGCAACACGGCGTCACTGGTCCACGGGCTGTCCGCGGCGACGGTGGCCTCGGCGGCTCCCATGACGAGCACACCGTGCGATGACGCCACCACGGAAGCGCTGAACCCGAGCTCGTTGTCGCGGTGGCCCCAGCACGAGGAGGGGTTGGCGGCGTTGCACTCGATGTCTCCGGAACCAGGCCCGTCGTCGTACATCCAGTCGTAATTGGAGCCCAGTGGGCCGGCGGCCTCGGCCCAGTTGGACGCCCAGTCCATCGCCGTCACCCCGGGCGGTACCGACGTCGGTGTCGGGTCCGCGTTCGCACCCGCCGCGTTCAACGCGTCCTGGTCGAGCTGCTGGACCATGCCCACCACGGGCGGTAGGCCCCGGTCGACCCGTTCGATGTCGACGAGCACGAAGAGCTGTTCGGCTGGCGAGAGCCCGGCGAAGTCCGAAGGGAGGGCTATGGCACCCAGGCCCTCGAGGGAGCGGGCGGCGTCGGTCGCCGAGGTCGCGGCCGAGATGCACGCCGCCGACTCCGTGCCGTCCTGTCGGCAGATCGCGGAGAAGTTCGGCGATTCCGCGATGTTTGACGAGGGATTGGTGGGCGGCACGATGGGGTGTGAACCGGCAGCCGGTGTCGTGGGGATCGGAGCAGGGTGGGGTGTCGGACGCGTGGTGGGCGGGCCTGTCGGCGCCTGGGCGACGCCGACGGGGACGGCCGTGGATGCAGGCAGGGGGGTCGGCGTCGGCACAGGTGTCGGCGCGGTGGTCGTGGGTGCCACCGCCTGGGGGTGCAAGAAGGAGATGGGGGCGCCCGTTTCGTCCCAGCTGGCGGCGGGAAGACTGGTGGCACGGGCCGGCGCGGGTTCGAGCGCGGTCAGGACCACCATGGTGAGCGCGAGCACGGTGACGGTCCCCACCAGGGCGGATGTGCCCGCGATGGGCAGACGGCGGAGCAGGACGCGCGGGCGCGTCTGGGGGCTCGGCACCCATTGGTTGTCGGCACCTGCGGCGACCTGCTGAAGGCCTCACCCAGGGTGGTCACGGTCGCTGTGCGCGTTTCTTCCTCAATCCGCGCTCGTGTCATGCCGAACCCACAGAGCAGAACCCACAGAAAGGACAACAGAACACAAAGGACACCAGAACACAAAGGACACCAGAACACAGGGGAGACACGTCGCGTCGACGTCGGGTTGGTGAGTGAGCAGTCAGGGAAGTACGCGCTGGGCCCGAGAATGCGAGCTCTTCATGCACGTCGAGGGACGACGGTGCAAGTCGAGAGCGCAACTCGCGCAACTCGACCGTATCTGACTAGGCGAGCCGACACGCCTAGGATCGTCAGCGGTGCGCCTGCGAACTCGACGAGTCGGGCACGGCGCGTCGTGACCTGCAGGTCAGCCTGCGGGTGAGCCTGCATGTCGGGACGTGCGCGCCACACCCGGTGCGGCGCAGACCCCCCGTGTGGAACCGGGTTCTATGTGATCTCGCAGGGATCGGAGCATTGAAGTGATCGACGACGCCACGGGGGGGCAGGACGAGCCGAAGCGGCCCGTCGTGTCTCGTAGGCGCGGGCTCGGTAAGGGGCTCGGCGCCATCCTCCCGTCTCCCGGGCGCGCCGAGGAACAGCCGGCCCGGAGCGACGAGCTCACGGATCTGCCCAACCGCGTCGTGCTCGAGGAACGGTTCGAGTACGCCATGGCGCGATGCCGTGAGGACGGCGCCGCACTTGCGCTGCTCGTCGTGGCGCTCGACGACTTCGGCACCGTCAACGAGTCCTTCGGCCACCGCGCCGGTGACAGTCTTCTCCACGACGCCGCGGGGCGCCTGCTGGCCGGTCGCCGCAAGTCCGACACCGTGGCGCGCTTTGCCGGCGACGAATTCGTCATCGTGTGCCCGTATGTGGCGTCGGCCGACCTCGCCTGCCAGATGGCGGCCAACATCCTCGAGGACCTAGGGCGCCCGTCGTCGGTGGACGGAGTTGAGCACCAGCTGTCGGCCAGCATCGGCGTGGTTGTCACCTCGCCGCTCGACGCTCCGGGTCCGGCACCCTCGTTCGAAACCCTCCTCGGGGACGCGTCGCTGGCCATGCGGCGCGCCAAGGACGAGGGCGGGGCGTCGTGGCGCCTTTTCGATCCCTCGATGCGCCAGTCCGCCGCGGCGCGTTCCCAGAACCGCCAGGACCTGCGCGACGCCCTGGAGGAAGGCCGTCTCGTCCTCGAGTACGAACCCGTCGTCGATCTCGGGACGGGCGTGGCCATCGGTGACTGTGCGCTGTTGGGCTGGCGGCAGCCGGCGCCGGAGGTCGACGACACCCGCACCTTGCTCGACCTGGTCGACGAGGCCGGGTTGGCCGTGCCGATCGGGACGTGGATGCTGGACCGAGCCCTCGCGGACCGGAGCGCCCGGAGTGACCGCTCGAAGCTCCCTGCGCACTTCCGGGTCTGGGTCAAGGTGGCACCCTCACTCCTGGCAGACCCGAGCCTCGTCACGATCGTCGACGAGCTCACCGCCAAGCACCGGGTTTCGCCGTCGGTACTGGGGCTCGACATACGCGAGCCCTCCCCGGCGACCCTGGGCACAGCCGAGGCCACCTTGCACGAGCTCGAAGATCGTGACGTCGTCGTGGCCCTCGACGACTTCGGCGTCGGACCGACGAACCTGGCCCTGCTCCAGCGCCTGCCCATCACCGGCCTCAAGCTCGCCCCCGCGCTCGTCGCATCGCTCGACGACAGCCCCGACCTCGACGAGAGCCCCGACCTCGATCCGGCCACGGCTGCGCTGGTGCACGGGCTGATCGAGCTCGGTCGCGCGCTCGAGCTGACCGTCGTCGCCCAGGGTGTCGAGTCCGAGGCCCAAGCAGCCGCATTGCGCCTGCTCGGGTGCACCTATGCCCAGGGGCCGTACCTCGGGCACGACGCGTTCCCCGATCGTGTCGAAACAGAACCGGACGACGAGGCCGGGCTCGACGAGGAAGCCGGACCGGTTGACACGACCCGATCCGGCACCGAGTCGTTGTGGGCGCCGGGCACCATGTCCACCGAGGCCTGACCGAGGCCTGACCGAGGCCTGACCGAGGCCTGACCGAGGCCTGACCGAGGCCTCGCCATGTCCACCGAGCTCTTGGGCATGTCACCCGAGCCCCCGGGCATGTCCACCCGAGCCCCCGGCATGCCTACCGAGC
>Ga0116215_1002298_pt1 | contig 11954 bp, 10 predicted proteins | sample Sb_taG_7_FD_89698 | JGI IMG/M metagenome (GOLD analysis project Ga0116215, IMG submission 89698) | Peat soil microbial communities from Weissenstadt, Germany - Sb_50d_2_FS metaG | ecosystem: Environmental > Terrestrial > Soil > Wetlands > Peat | place: Germany: Weissenstadt | collected 2010-09-21 | reverse complement strand
GCTATTACTGGTCAGACCCTATGTCGCCGTCTGCCGTCGTGTTATCAGACGGACTCGATCTCATTATCAGTGCTGCGCTCTAACCGGCTGAGCTATAGCCCCCTGTAGTGAACGACCGGAAGTGTAGGCGGGCAGGACCGGGATCTGGAAACGGCGAGTCCCATGCCGGCACCGCCCATTTCCTTGGGGGACCGGGGCCGCGGCGCTCGACGGACTGCTGCTCCGATCAGTCGGTGGACCGGTTGCGCGCTAGGCCGGGTCGGGCTTCGCTTCCAGTGCTGCGCGCAGCGCGGCCACGGCACGGTGGTGCTCGGCGACGAGCTGGGCTGCCTCGAAGGCGATGTCCATGTCCTGCGGTACAGCCCGGAAGGCGGCTTCGAAGCTGGCGGCCGCGCCGGCCAGCGCCATCAGGCCGAGCGTGGCGCTCGCCGCCTTCAGCGCATGGGCGGTGAAGGCGAGTGGCTCTCCGTCGTCGTCGCGGCCGGCGGCCGTGATCGCCGCGAGTGCTCCCCTTCGGAGACGTACGTCTCGATGAGGTCCGTCCGCACCAATAAGTGGTGTCGTCCCTACAGATTCGCGGGGGCGCGCCCTCCCGTTTCCTGCTCTCGTTTGCGACGCCGCCACGCTGACCTGCGGAACCTGATCGACGATCCCGCCCCGCATCACTCGCGGTCGTCGTCCCGACGTCACCTACAGCGTTCGGAGGTGCATCGCACCGCCCGAGGGCGACTGCCGGCTGGTCCGCAGGCCCCGGAGCGGGACGGGAATAGGATCGGTCTGGTGCTGTCGAGGGTGATGACCTTCTATTCGGAAAGCGTGACCTTGACCGACGTCGTCGAGTCACTGCGCGCGGATCTCCCGCCACAGTACGCGGCGCTTCCCGGCTTTCGCGGACTCCTCGTCCTCGAGAAGCCGGGAACGCGCAACCACATCATCGCCTTGACGCTCTGGGACGACGAGGAGGGCGTGGCCGCCAGCGAAGAGCTCGCGGACAGGATCGCCGATCGGATCGCCGCCGCCACGGGGACGTCGGTGACCCGCAACATCTACAACGTCATGGGCCGCCTCGGGATCGCGGAGCGGAAACACGAATCCACGGGCTGACCGCTCAGTCGGTGCCGCCGGTCGGGTCAGTCCTCGGCCGGGGTGGCCTGATCTCCTGAAGTGGTCATGGCCCTCGCCATGAAGGCCATCAGGGCCTCGAGGAAGGGCTGATCGACGGCGTCGGGATTGATGGCCCGCATGAGGCTGACGCCGCGCATCAGCGCCACCACGATCCGGGCTGCCTGCTCAGGGGACTCCTTCGGCACCATGGCGTAGCGCTTGCGCTCGACCGCGATGATCTCCGCCACCGAGGCAATGTCGAGATCGTCGAAGGCCGCCAACTTCTCCCGGGCCGACGGATTGCGCATGGCGTAGAGGCAGAACTCCTCGTACAGCATCGTCCAGCTGTCCCCCAGGGTTTCGGCCTGGTCCCGGATCAACGTCACGAACTCCGAGAGGTGAGCTTCGGGGGGATCGTCGGTGCCTTCGAGCGTGGCCCGTACCGCGGCCAGCTCGCGTTGGTAGTGCGCCTCGAGCAAGGCCAGGAAGAGGTCCTCCTTGTTCTTGAAGTTCGAGTACACCGCTCCCTTGGTGAATCCCGCCAGGGCGGCGACCTCGTCGAGCGAGGCGCCGTGGAACCCCCGCTCGGCGAAGACCTGTCCGGCCGCCTCGAGCAGGTACTCCCGGGTCTGCTGGCGCCTGCGCTCCGGGGTGAGGGGTTCGATCGCCATGGGTTGTGCTACGCCGCAGCATAGTAGATACTGCTCGGTATGACAGATCTATGGCAGTATCCCACGCGCTCAGCAGGCACCGCCAGGCCTGGGCCATCACGCCCGACCGCGTCCGTGCTGACCAGGGATCTCGTCCGACGGTACGGCTCCACCGTGGCCCTCGCCGGCATCGACCTCGAGGTGAGGCGGGGCGAGATCTACGGCTTCCTGGGGCCCAACGGGGCGGGCAAGTCCACGCTCATCCGGGTGCTGTGCACGCTGTTGCAACCGAGCTCGGGGCGGGCGGAGGTTGCCGGCTACGACGTCGCCCAGCACCCCAAGGAGGTGCGGGTGCGCATCGGGGTGGCCCTGCAGGAGGCGGCACTGGACCAGCGCCAGACCGGTCGGGAGCTCCTCGCTCTCCAGGGCCGGCTCTACGGCCTGCGGCCGGCCGAGATCCGCCGGCGCCTCGACGCCGTCCTCGACCTCGTCGACGTCGGTCACGCCATCGATCGGCGCATCGGGACGTACTCAGGCGGGATGAAGCGCCGGCTCGACCTCGCCGCCGCCCTCGTGCACAACCCGGAGGTGCTGTTCCTCGACGAACCGACCACGGGCCTCGACCCCGACAGCCGGGCCAGGGTGTGGGCCGAGGTCCGCCGGCTCAACGCCGAGCTCGGGATCACGATCTTCCTCACCACCCAGTACCTCGAGGAGGCCGACGCTTTGGCGGACCGGGTGGGGATCATCGCCGGAGGCCGGCTCGTGGCCGAGGACACGCCCGCGGCCCTCAAGCGCTCCGTCGGCGCCGATCTGATCGTGGCGGAGGTGGCCGGCAGCGACCCGGGGGCGCTCGACCGGCTGCAGCGGCTCGGGGTCGTCGACGGCGTCACGATGGAGCACGGCCGGGTCGTCGTGAGCACCGGTGACGGCTCCGCCGCCCTGGCGCCCGTGGCCACGGAGCTTCAGCGCACGCGCTTGGAAGTGCGCAGCCTGACCGTACGGACCCCCACCCTCGACGACGTGTTCAGGGAGCTGACCGGGTCACACCTCGAAGCCAGCGCGGCCGGCCGATGAGCACCGCCACCTTCACTACCGCCCCCGCCACCCCCGCCATCCGAGGACGCGAGGCGGGATTCCTGCGCGACGTCCGTTCCGTGGCGGCCCGGGCGCTGCGCCAGATCCCGCGTGAACCGGCCTCGGTGCTGCCGGCCGTGCTCGTGCCGGCCTTCTTCTACACGATCAACCTGGGGGCGTTGGAGAACCTGGCGCGCGGGGCCCCGGGGTTCAGCTACAAGGCCTTCCTCCTCCCCATGGCCATCGCCTTCGCCGTGACCGGAATGTCCCGGGCGCCCACCTTGGTGACCGACATCCAGGACGGCTACTTCGACCGGCTGTGCATGACACCCGTCCGCCGGCTGGCGTTGCTGCTCGGGCTCATGGCCGCCGACGTCGTGGTGATCGTGGCGCTGTGCCTCCCCGTGCTCGCCGTCGGCTTCGGCATCGGGGTGCGCTTCGCCACGGGCGCCCCGGGCGTGTTCGCCTTCATCGGGTTCTCCGCCCTGTGGGGGTTGGCCTTCACCGGCTTCCCCTACGCGGTGGCGTTGAAGACGGGCAGTCCCGCCGCGGTGAGTTCCTCGTTCGTCATCTTCTTCCCGCTCTTCTTCCTGAGCGACGCGGTGGTGCCCAAGCAGGTGCTCACGGGTTGGTTCTCGACGATCGCGACCTACAACCCCGTCACCTACCTGTTGGCGGCGTTGCGCTCGCTGATCTCCCAGGGGTGGCGGGCACAGGTCTTGATGGAGGGACTCGCCGCGCTGGCCGGCATCGGGGCCCTGAGCATGACCGTCGCCCTGCTCGCGCTGAGGAGCCGGATCAACCGGAGCACGTGACGATCGTGACGAGCACACGTGGACACAAGTGCCGATGTTTCCTGACAGACTGAGACGTCGAGTGCGCTGACGCGCCATGAGTGGAGGACCCCTGGTGGCCGACGCAGAGGTGGACCCTGAGGTGGACCCTGGTCGCTTCGACATCTACGACTACTGGGCGGAGTGCCGGCGCGACCAGCCCGTCGGTCGATTCGGCGGTCCCGAGTCCGACATGTGGCTCGTCACCCGGTACTCGGACGTCGAGCTGGTGTTGCGCGACCCCAAGCGCTTCTCGAGCCGCGTCAACGCCGACACCATGGGTCCGGTCATGGGCACGGTGATCCTAGCCATGGACGGCGAAGAGCACCGTCGCTACCGGAACCTCGTCGCCCACGCCTTCCGCCCGTCCGCCTTGGCGCGATGGGAGAGCACGCTCATCGTGGCGACCATCCACCGGCTCATCGACGGCCTCGCCGGCCGCACCCGGGTCGATCTCGTCGAGGAGATCACGAGCCAGTTCCCCGTCCAGGTCATCGCGGGGGTGCTGGGCGTCCCCTCCGAGGACCACGGACGGTTCCACACGTGGGCACTGGACATGAACAAGGGCCCCGAGGACTACCCGGTGTCCACGGCCGCGTCGGCGGCCATGCGTGCCTACCTCACCCCCATCGTCGAGGACCGCAAGGCGCGCCCCGCCGACGACCTCGTCTCCGACATCGTCACGGCCGAGATCGACGGGGAGCGCCTCGGGGACGAGCACATCTACGGATTCCTGCGCCTGTTGCTCCCGGCCGGGGCCGAGACCACCTTCGCCGCCATGGGCAACTGCCTGTTCGCCCTGCTCGAGAGGCCCGAGGTCCTGGCGCGCGTCCGGAGTGACCCGTCCCTCCTCGACACCGTGGTGGAAGAGACGTTGCGCTGGGAGACCTCGGTCACCATGGTCAACCGGGAGACGACCTGTCCGGTGGAGATCGACGGGGTGGAGATCCCCGCCGGCGTGTCGCTGGTGTGTGCCACCGGGTCGGCCAACCGCGACGAGTCGCGCTACACCGATGCGGACCAGTGGGATCTCGACCGTCACGAACCGCCCCACATCGCCTTCGGCACGGGCCGCCACCAGTGCCTCGGCATGCATCTCGCCCGGATGGAGCTGCGCGTCGGGCTCGGCGCCCTGCTGGCGCGGCTCCCGGGACTGCGCCTCGACCGCGACGACGCCGTACGGGTCGAGGGCATGGCCTTCCGCTCGCCGCCGCGCCTGCCCGTGGTCTTCGACTCCGTCCTGCCCGGATCCCCGAGCTGACCCGAGGGCCTCCGACGACCGAGGGCTACTCGTCCTCTTCGCCGGTGACGGCGGCCACGGCGGCCACGCTGTGGCCCTCCTCGAGGCTCATGAGGCGCACACCGGTGGCGTCGCGGCCCTGAGCCGCGATCTCGCGCACAGCGGTGCGGATCACGATCCCCCCCGTCGAGATGAGCAGGATCTCGTCGTCGAGCCCGGCCATGAAGGCGGCCACGACTCGGCCCCGGCGCGCCGTCAGCTTGATGGCCCGTACCCCCTGGCCCCCGCGGCCCTGCCGACCGAAGTGGTCGGTCTTGGTGCGCTTGCCGAACCCGGCGTCGGTGACGATGAGGATGTCGTTGTCGGGACGCACCACGTCGCACGACACGACCTCGTCGCCGGCGCGCAGTCGCATGCCCCGCACCCCCGCCGCGTCACGGCCCATGGGCCGCACGTCGGTCTCGGAGAAGCGGATGCCGCTCCCGTCGCGGCTGACCATGACGACGTCGTCGTCCCCCGAGGTCGCCACCACCCGCACCAACTCGTCGCCGTCGCGCAACGCGATGGCGATGAAGCCCTCGCGCCGGGACTTGTCGTACTCGGAGAAGGCCGTCTTCTTGACCTGGCCCATCTTGGTGGCGAAGGTGAGGAATCCCCCCGAGTCGAAGTCACGGGTGGCCACGATGGCCTGGATCGTCTCGCTCGGCGCCAAGGGCAACAGGTTCACCACCGCCGTCCCCCGCGCCGTGCGCTCCTTCATGGGCACCTCGTGGGCGCGCAGGCGGTAGACGCGGCCGCGGTTCGAGAACAACAGGAGGTAGGCCAGGGTGGTGGTGTGCACCACGTCGTCGACCAGGTCCTCCTCCTTGAGGCGCGCCCCCTGCACGCCGCGCCCGCCGCGCCCCTGGGTGCGGAACGACGCGGCCGGCACGGCCTTGATGTAGCCGGCCCGGGTCATGGTCACGACGATCTCCTCGTCGCTGATGAGGTCCTCAACGCCCAGCTCGCCCGGGTCGTGGGTGATGGCGGTACGGCGCTCGTTGGCGAACTTGGACCGGATCTCGCCCAGCTCGGTGGCGATCACGCCCCGCAGCCGCCCGGAGTCGCCCAAGATGGCCTCGAGCTCGGCGATGGTGGCGCGCAGCTCTTCCATCTCCTCTTCGAGGTTCGACCGGCCCAGGCGGGTGAGCCGTCCCAGTGTCATGTCGAGAATGTGCTCGGACTGTTCCTCGCTGAAGGAGAACGGTTCGGCCATGAGCGCGGCGCGGGCCGCAGGCCGGTCCTCTGAGGCCCTGATGGCCGCGATCACGGCGTCGAGCATGTCGATCGCCTTCAGCAGTCCCTCGACGATGTGGGCGCGTGCCCGCGCCTTGCGCAGCCGGAAGTCCGAGCGCCGGGTTACCACCTCGATCTGGTGGTCCGCGTAGTGCGACAGCGCCTGGGCCAGGTTGAGGGTGCGGGGCACGCCGTCGACCAGGGCCACCATGTTCACCGCGAAGTTGGTCTGCAGCGGCGTGTGCTTGTAGAGGTTGTTCAGCACCACGTTGGCGTTGGCGTCGCGCTTCAAGGTGACGACCAGGCGCGGCATCTTCCCGGCCGAGTCGTTCTGGACGTCGGAGATGCCGTCGAGCAGGCCGGCGTTGGCGAGCTCGCCGATCTTCTGCTCGATCACTTCGATCGAGGTCTGGAACGGGATGTCGGTGACGATGATGCGCGTGGTGCCGCGGCTCTCCTCCACTTCGGCGTTGGCGCGCATCTTGATCGACCCCTTGCCGGTCCGGTACGCGTCGAGGATGCCCTGGCGGCCCAGGATCTGGGCCCCGGTGGGGAAGTCGGGGCCCTTCACGAATTGCATGAGGTCGTCGGGGGTGGCGTCGGGGTTCTCGAGGATGTGCACGACGGCGTCGACGGTCTCGCCCAGGTTGTGGGGCGGGATGTTGGTGGCCATGCCCACGGCGATCCCCTGGGAGCCGTTCACGAGCAGGTTGGGAAAACGCGACGGGAGCACGACGGGCTCTTCGGTGGAGCCGTCGTAGTTGGGGACGAAGTCGATGGTCTCCTCGTCGATGCCCGCCAGCATCTCCATGGCCAGAGGCGCCAGGCGGCACTCGGTGTAGCGCATGGCGGCGGGGCCTTCCTCGGGACCGCGTCCGCCGAAGTTGCCATGTCCGTCGATGAGCACGTGGCGCAGGCTGAAGTCCTGGGCCATGCGGGCCAGCGCGTCGTAGATGGCGGTGTCGCCATGGGGATGGAAGTTCCCCATGACCTCGCCCACGGCCTTGGCGCACTTGGCATGGGGGCGGTCGGGGCGCAGGTTCTGCTCGTACATCGAGTACAGGATGCGGCGGTGCACGGGCTTGAGCCCGTCGCGTACGTCGGGCAGCGCCCGGGACACGATGACGGACATGGAGTACTCGAGGAACGAGCGCTCCATCTCCTCCTGGATCTCGATGGGCTCGATCGAGGGTGGGACCGGCTCGGGGACCTCGGTCCCGGTCCCGGTCCCGCCGTCGCCACTACCCCCGCGCTTGGCCATGTGGGCCTGATCCCTTCGTACTCACCGGTGACGTGACTGTCGTCACCCGGTGCGCTTCTCAGATGTCGAGGAAGCGCACGTCCTTTGCGTTTGTCTGGATGAAGTGGCGACGCAGCTCGACGTCGTCACCCATGAGCACCGAGCACACGTCGTCGGCCATGGCGGCCTGCTCCACGTTGATCTGCAGGAGCGAACGGCGCGCCACGTCCATGGTGGTGTCGCGAAGCTCGTGGAAGTCCATCTCCCCCAGCCCCTTCAGCCGTTGGAAGTCCTGTTTGTGGTCGGGGTGCTCGGCCAGGAACGCCGCCCTCGCCACGTCGTCCTTGAGGTAGCGCTTCTCCTTGCCGACGAGGGTGGAGTACAGCGGAGGCTGGGCCACGTACACGAACCCCCCCTCGACGAGCGGCTTCATCTGGCGGAAGAAGAACGTGAGCAGCAGGGTTCGGATGTGCGAGCCGTCGACGTCCGCGTCGGCCAGGATGATCACCTTGTGGTAGCGGATCTTGTCGACGTCGAACTCGTCGGCGAGGCCGGCCCCGATGGCCGAGATCAGCGCCTGGATCTCGGCGTTCTTGAGCATCTTGTCGATGCGGGCCCGCTCCACGTTCAGGATCTTCCCCCTGATCGGCAAGATGGCCTGCAGGCGCGGGTTGCGGGCGTCCTTGGCGGAGCCGCCCGCCGAGTTCCCCTCCACGATGAACAGCTCGCTCTCCCGGGGGTCGCGCGACGAGCAGTCCACGAGCTTGCCGGGCAGCCCCGCCCCGCCCAGCGCCGACTTGCGTCGGGTCAGGTCGCGCGCGGCGCGTGCCGCCACCCGGGCCCGGGCGGCCGTGGTCGACTTCTGCACGATCTGGTTGGCCTCCCGGGGGTTCTCCTCGAGCCAGTCGACGAGCTTCTCGTTGGTGGCGCGCTCCACCAGCGACCGGATCGAGACGTTGCCCAGCTTGGCCTTGGTCTGTCCCTCGAACTGGGGGTCACGGAGCCGGACCGAGATGATGGCGGTCAGTCCCTCGCGGATGTCCTCGCCGAGGAAGTTGTCCTCCTTCTCCTTCAAGGCGCCCTTGGCCCGCGCGTAGCGGTTCACCGCGTTGGTGAGGGCCTTCTTGAAGCCCTCTTCGTGCATGCCGCCCTCGATGGTCGAGATGCCGTTGGCGAAGGAGTGGATGGACTCGTGGAACCCCGTGTTCCACTGCAGCGCGATCTCCACCTCCTGGTCGTCCTCGGACTGGGTGTACGAGCACACCCGGCGGAACAGCGCCTCCTTGGAGGTGTTGAGGTGCTTGACGTAGTCGACGATGCCGCCCGAGTAGCGGTAGGTGATCTTCTGCTCGCGCTCGGCCCGCTCGTCGGCGAAGCGGATCTCGAGGCCCTTGTTGAGGAAGGCCATCATCTGCAGGCGTTCGAGGACGGTCTGGGCGCGGAACTCGGTCTCCTCGAAGATGCCGGCGTCGGGCCAGAACGTCACCGTGGTGCCCGTGCGGGGGTCGCCGGCCCGGTCCTTGGGGGAGGGGCCGGTGGCCTTGAGCTTCTTCTTCCGCTCGCCACCGTCGGCGAACTCCGCCACGTGGTGCTTGCCGTCGCGGTCGATCTCGAGGACGAGCTTCGACGACAGGGCGTTCACGACCGAGACGCCCACGCCGTGCAGGCCTCCCGAGACCTTGTACCCCGCTCCCCCGAACTTGCCCCCCGCGTGCAGGGTGGTGAGCACGAGCTCGGCTGCGGAGAGCTCGGGGTAGAGCTCGTTGGGCTTGACGGGGATGCCCCGGCCGTTGTCCTTGACCCGGCAGCCGCCGTCGGCCAGCAAGGTGACGTCGATCTGGGTGCAGTATCCCGCCATGGCCTCGTCGACGGCGTTGTCGACGACCTCCCAGACGAGGTGGTGGAGGCCGCTGGGCCCCGTCGACCCGATGTACATGCCGGGGCGGGCCCGGACCGGATCGAGGCCTTCGAGGACGGTGATGTCGCTGGCGTCGTACGAGCCCACGGAGCCGTTGCTGGCGGCCCCAACCTCTGTCTTCAGCGCCACGCGCGCGCCCTTTCTGGTCCTTTTTCGATCGGGGGACGCATCGTCCCGACACAGTCCGGCGAGGGGCTGTTCCGTGCGTTACCGACGCATTCCAGTCTACCAGGAGAGGGTGACACCACGGGCCCCAACGGGGCCGGCAGCCGTGCCATTACCACCGCCTTGAACAGGGAGTTCTTCGAGCCGTGGCGCGCGGCGTGACAAAGGTCGCACGGCTCAGCGCCGCACGCGCACCTCGAGGCGTTCGAGGGCGTTGCGCGCCCCGCACACCTCGGCCAGACGGGCGAGGATGTCGGGCGCGAGATGTCGGATCTGCGTCGCCCAGGCGGGGTGGTCGGCGCTCACCACGAGCGTCACACCCTCGACACGCACCGGGCGCACGTGGGCGGCCACGGCGGACCCCACGACGTCGTCCCAACGCCCGAACACCACCCCCACCACGTCGGCCCGTCCCGCCCCCAGGTGGCTGGCGACCTCACCGAGGGCGTCCCCGACCCGCACCGGCCCTGCGTTCGAGCGGCCGCGCCCGTCGCGACGGGGCACCCTACGCCCCTCGCCCGCACCGCCCAGCGAGCCGGTGGGGCCCGAGGGATGGCGAGGGCGGGTCACCGCGCACCCGCGGAACCGGGGGCGCAGGGGGCGTCGGGGGTCGCCGCCAGGCGGCCGGCGGCCACCTCCACCACCCGGCCCGCCTGCACCACCGGCGGCGGGTCGACGGCGGTGGTGAGCAGCACCTGGCCCGCCGGCAGCAGCTCGACCAGGGCGGCGGCGCGGGAGGCGTCGAGCTCGGAGAAGACGTCGTCGAGGAGCAGGACGGGAGGCTCGGTCAGGTCGCCCCGGCGCAGCTCGTGGGTGGCCAGGCGCATGGCGAGGGCCACGCAGCGCTGCTCGCCCTGCGAGGCTTGCGTGCGCGTCGGGCGGGACGCGATGGAGAGCTCGAGGTCGTCGCGATGGGGCCCCACCGAGGTGACCTGGCGGCGCACGTCGTCGTGGCGCGCCACGCCGAGGGCCTCGGTCAGGTCCCCGTCCCAGGACCGCCGGTAGTGCATGGTCACAGGCTCGGCCACTCCCGCCAGGCGCTCGTAGGCACCTGACGCCGGCGCGCTGAGCTCGGCCGCGAGGGCCTCGCGTTCCGCGGCGAGCGCCGTGCCCGCCTCTCCGAGGCGTTGGTCCCACACGTCCAGCGTCGCCACGATGGCGTTGTCGGGCCGGCCGCCGGCCTGGCGCAGCACGGCGCCGCGCTGGCGCAGGATGCGGTCGACCTCGGTGACGAGCGCGTCGAGCCGGGTGTGGCGCGCCGCGAGGACGTCGTCGAGGTACTCGCGCCGTCCCGCCGGCCCGCCCTGGACGAGGTCGAGGTCGTTGGGGGCGAAGACCGTCACGTTGAGGGCGTCGGCCAGTTCGGAGCGCCGACGCACCGGCTGGCGGTTGACCTGGGTGCGCGCCGGGCCCTCGAGAGGGATGTCCGCTTCGACGAACACGGCCCGTTCCCCCACCGACGACTCGGCACGCACCACGGCCCGATCCGTGCCGCTGCGCACGAGCACGTCGCGCGCCGCGCCGCGGATCGAGCGCTGGGTGGCGAGCCATCCCACCGCCTCGAGCACGGAGGTCTTCCCGGCCCCGTTGGGGCCCCGCAGCACGGTCAGGCCCTCGGGGTCGGGTCGCAGCTCGGCCTCCGAGAAGCAACGGAAGTCGGTGAGCCACAGCGTGGTGATGGCCACGGTGACAGCGTGCGTGCCGGCTGTGACGGGTACTCGGTCGCTTACGACACCCTCACCGGCATGAGCAGGTACCGGTAGTCCTCGTGGTCCGGAGCCCGTACCGTCGCCGGCTTGGTGGCGTCCACGGTCTCGAGGACGACCTCGTCGCCGAGAACGGCTTCCACGCCGTCGATGAGGTAGGAGGGGTTGAACGCCACGGTCAGCTCCTCACCCTCGTACTCGGCGTCGACGTCCTCACTGGCGTGGCCGACCTCTTGGGACACCACGGTGAGCTCCACCGAACCGGGCCGCATGGACAGGCGCACCGGGGTGGTGTTGTCGCGCACCAGGAGCCGCACCCGTCGCAACGCGTCGAGGAGCGCTTCCCGGCCCACCCGCAACGTGTTGGGATAGCCGGGGGGGATGAGCTGGCGGTAGTCGGGGAAGCGGCCGTCGAGCAGGCGCGTCGTGAGGCGAACGCCGCCCACGGAGAAGGTGGCGTCCAGCTCGCTCACCGAGAACCCCACCGTGGCATCGCCGTCCTCCTTGGATCCCGCCGCCGGCATGAGTCGCTGCAGCTCCGTGAGGGCGCGCGCCGGCACCAGGATCTGCTCGGCCCCTTCCGACAGCGGGCCCGCTCCCGACAGGTCGCGCATGGCCAAGCGGTAGGAGTCGGTCGCCACCAGCCGCGTGCCCCCGGCCTCGGCGGCTACGAGCACCCCGGTGAGCAAGGGACGGGCGTCGTCGTTGGAGGCGGCCCGCACCACCTGGCGCAGCGCCTCGGCCAG
>Ga0116215_1002296_pt1 | contig 11956 bp, 9 predicted proteins | sample Sb_taG_7_FD_89698 | JGI IMG/M metagenome (GOLD analysis project Ga0116215, IMG submission 89698) | Peat soil microbial communities from Weissenstadt, Germany - Sb_50d_2_FS metaG | ecosystem: Environmental > Terrestrial > Soil > Wetlands > Peat | place: Germany: Weissenstadt | collected 2010-09-21 | reverse complement strand
TCCACCGGATCGGTGGCCACGAGCGGGCCCACGACGAACGCCACGAGGTACGTGGACATCGGGATGGTGTCGCCGAAGCGGACCCTGCGGCCGCCCTGGGCCAGAGGTGCGTCGTGGACCTCGGGGCCGTTGGAGTATGCCGCCAGCCCCTCGGGGACATCCAGGGTGACCGAGAAGACCGCCTTGCGGTCGGGTTCGTCGAAGCAGGGAAAGGCGCGGCGCGCGTCGGTGGCCTCGAACTGCGTCGTGGCGATGGTGTGGGTGATGCCGTCGTCGTCGGTGAATGCCGAGCGGTAGAAGCCGTGCAGCTTGTCGTTGAGGACGCCTGCGAATTCGATCGAGATCACCGCCGGCCCTCGGGTGAGCGGCGCCGCGGGGGTGAGGACCAGTCGCTCGGTGTCCTCGTCGAGGCGTGCCGCGAGCGCCTGTCGATCGCCGCCCCCGGGATCCAGCCAGGCCCCGGCCACGGTCAGCTCCGCCGCATGCAGGACGATCTCCTCGACGGTCTCGTGCACGTGCACCTCGATGTGCACCTCACCGGTGAAGGTGGCGGCGTCGAGGTCGGGGGTCAGGTGGAGTGCATACCGACTGGGCTCGACGGTGTAGGGAAGCCTGTGCCGCGCCGACGGGTCGACGCGTCCGGTGACGGTGGTCTCGGTCATCAGGCGCAGGCTACCCGGGGTTGCACGCCGGCCTGGTTCCCGGGGCCCGAGTCTCGGAGTAGCTTGCCGGGCTGTGAACGACTCCCGATCCGATCCCGACCAGAACACGTCATTCGATGTCGTCGCCATCGGCTCTGCGCTGGTCGACGTCCTCACCGATGCGAGCATCGAGGACCTGCGTCGCTTCGACATGGTCAAGGGGTCCATGACCCTGGTCGACCTGGCCAGGGCGGCGACCCTCTACAAGGCGATGGGGCCGGCTGTGGAGGTCTCGGGAGGATCGGCCGCGAACACCGCGGTGGGCGTCGCCGAGCTGGGGGGGCGGGTCGGGTACCTGGGCAAGGTGGCGGCCGACGAGCTCGGGGAGGTCTTCCTGCACGACATCACCGCCGCCGGGGTGGAGCTGGGGCGGACGTTGCCCGTGGAGCCCTCGGACGACCCTGCCGACGACCGGGCCACGGGACGCTGTCTGGTGCTCGTCACCGAGGACGGCGAACGCACCATGGCCACGCACCTGGGCGTGGCGTCGACACTGGGCCCCGAAGATCTCGACGAAGAGCTCGTCGCCCGGGCACAGGTCGTGTACCTCGAGGGGTACCTGTGGGACCTGGGGCCTGCCAAGGCGGCCATGCGTCGCGCCATGGAGGTTGCCCACGCCACCGACTCGCTCGTCGCCCTGAGCCTCTCGGACCCCTTCTGCGTGCAGCGGCACCAGCGCGAGTTCCTCGAGCTCTTGCACGGCGACGTCGACGTCCTGTTCGCCAACGAGGACGAGATCATGTTGCTCTTCGGTTCAGCCACCTTCGACGCCGCCGTTGTCGCCGTCGAGGAGACGGGCCTCTTGGCCGCCCTCACGAGGGGGCCTGCGGGCTCGGTGGTCGTCGCCGCCTCCGGGCCCGTTCACGTTGCCGCCGACCCGGTCGAGCACGTCACCGACACCACCGGTGCCGGGGACCTCTTCGCCGCCGGCTTCCTCTACGGCCTTACCCACGGCAAGGACCCCGAGACCTGTGCCCGCCTGGGAGGGCTGTGCGCGGCCGAGGTCATCTCCCACATCGGGGCCCGGCCCCGGGCCGGCCTTCGCCGGCTCGCCTCCGATGCAGGCCTGCTCTGACCGGGAAGCCCCCCGAGAGTGATTTTGCGAATGATGGAGAACTAAGACGCAGGTCAGCGAGCCGGCGGACGACGGCGGACGACCACGGACAGACCGGGATGTGCCATGAACGCGCCATGACGCCGATGTCCGTGTCATGGAGAATGGTGTCGCACGAGCGGCACGGCGGCTTCGCTGTAGGGCTCAGGGAGTCGCTTTCGGATCGAGTTTGAGGAGTCTCCGCAGCCGGTGGGGGCGCAGGCCCAAGAACGGCGATCCGTCATCGCCGGAGCCGTAGCTGTCGAGCAGGCGGCGGAGAGCTTCTCGCCGGGTCGGATCGTCGGCCGCTTGGCGCGGTGTGAGGCCGGCGAGGGCCGGGACCGCTTCGTCGCACCACCTCTCCTCCTGCCGCTCGCGCCATTCCTCGAGCAGGTGTCGCATGGAGGGATCGTCCATGACAAGAGGCTCGAGATCACCGGGCGGACGCATCTTCTCGACGTTTCGGGGCGTGCGCAACGGTGTCCGGTTGTCGGAGATGACCGATGCATCGGGGAGCTGTTCGTGCAACGCGCCGAGGGCGCGGTCGAGGCGAGGCTCGCTCATCGTCTCCACGGTGAGTCGGTCGCCGGCGAGGCTCAACGTGGCTCGGACGATCGACTCGTCGTCGGTCACCTGGTGGAGCTCCACCCACCTGTCGTCCTTCTCGGTGTGGTAGCGGTGATTGAGCATCGATCGGACGGCACCGGGGTCCGATATGAGGAGGATGGCTGTGCATGCGACGAGGGGCTCGCCCTCGCGGGTCTGGAGCACGGGCGGCCTTTCGAGCGCGGCCACGTACGAGACGAGAGACAGGCCGTCCCCCTCGTCGAGCAGGTCGAGCACCCGGGCCTCGGTTCCCGGGGCGACGGGGAAGGCACCGCCGATGAGCTGGTGGGTCTCGCCGTCAGGCACGACCCGGGCGCAGATCACCGTCCCTGTTCGAGCGCTACGGCTGAAGGTGCGTTCGCGTACCTCGAGGCGCTCCGCGCTGCGCAGGTCACACAAGGTGAGACCGACGCCCGGTCGCACCGCCTCGACCTCGTAGAGGGTCCGATCCATCAGCGCCCACGATGCGGCCAGCAGGGCCTCGTCATCGGGCAGCAGCGGGCCGCGCTCGGCCAGGAACCGGCGGAACCAGCCGAGCTCGCACAGGGCCACGTCGATCACGAGCGGGTCCTCGAATGCACGGGCCCACGCCTCCTCGTCGGGGTCTTCGCCGGCGCGGGCCTCAGCCACGGCGGCGAGGTCGGTAGTCACCTGCCCTCCTCGGCGCTCGAGATAGGCAGTGGCTTTGCGAAAGAGCCAACCGACTCGGTCCGGCAAGGCGGGCAATTCGGGCCGGTCGAGGTGGCACTGCTTGTACTTTCGCCCCGAGCCGCACCAGCAGGGATCGTTGCGTCCGAGCTTCGATGAAGCCGGGGAGGCAAGCGACAGGACCTGGCGGAGATCGGCGTTGTCCTCCGGTCCCACTCCGAGGCGCCGCCAAAGTCGCGCCGCGCCCGCAGCGTCGCCGCGATCTGATCGGTACCAGGCCAGCCGGTCCACACCCGGTCCCCACTCCCCGTCGGCCTCCACGGCGAGCTCGAGCTGGGCCATGGCGGCGAAGGGATCGCCGCCATGCTCCTCGGCCACCGCAGCCAGCCATCGGGCGGCGGCAATCTGGCGCGGACGGCTAGCGGCCTCGAGGAGGCGCCGGGCAAAGGTAGCCGCGTCGGCGAGGCGATCGGGATCGTGGTCGTCGCCGAAGAGTTCGTCGGCGACGACCTCCAAGATCTCGGGCGATGCGCAGGTGTCGGCGGCCTTGGAGAGCTCGGCGGGATCGTCGATGCCTTCGTCGAAGCTCTCGAGGACGCCGAGCGCGGCGCGGCGGTCGTCGGGGTCGTCGAGGCGACTCATCACCCGGTGGATGCGCCGGGCGCGCTCGCGCTCGTCCCAGACCGAGGCCTCGTGGGCGAAGAAGGCGCCGTTCTGCTCGAGACCCGCCGCCTCGCACAGCGCTCCAAGCGGGGCCCGGGGTCGGCCGAAGAGATCGCGGTCGTCGGCGAGAAGGCCGAGGATGATCTCCTCGGCCGACACCGGCATCCAGCCGTCGGCCACCTCGGCGTCGTAGACGGCGCGTACCCGGTCGACGAGCTCGGGTTCGAGAGAGGGTTCGCGGTCCAGCGCTTCGATGGAGACGACGTCGGCGTCGAGACGCACGGTGAGCAGCGAGTCGACGGCGAACTCATTCAGCCATCCCTCGGGACCGTGCCAGGCGACATGACCGGGCTCGACCGAGAACGGCTCGAGCTCGTCGCCCGTGAGGGTGCGCAGCGGGCCCGGCGCGCGCGCGAAACCCGCCAGGTCGACGGTCACGGTGAGGCAGTCGATGTCGTGCTCGAGGTCCGACAACCGGTGCGTGAGCACCAGCCCCGTGCACAATGTCGGCCGGTGGACGACTCGATCGCCGGCGAGGAGTTCCAAGTCTCGCTCGCCCTCCATGATGACCCGGTCGCTCACCCGGTCGACGAGAGTCCGGAATGGTTCGATATGGGTCGGCAGCCCGAGTCGGGCCATGGCGGCGATCTCCACCTCGTCGATGGTCAACGCCTGATGCTCGACGACGACCTCGACCATGGCGTCGGTGACGGCGCTGGCCGGCGGGAGCGGGAGATGGGCCAAGGCGGCGGCGTAGGCGTCGGGGTCGAAATGGTGGCCCTCTTGCATCGCCGCGTGCAGCTGGCCGGTCAGGACCAGGGCCAGGCCCCGCAGGGCCTCGGCGCGATCCATGCCGGCGTCGAGGAGGCGCATCGCGGTCTCCCACGCCACCGGCGGGTCGCCCGACGCGATCTGGTTGGCCAGGACCTCGTAGACGAGGGCGCGAAGCGTGCCGGTCAGGCCAGGGTCGTCGATTTGGTCCGCAAGCAGATCTGCCCGGTCGTCGGGATCGTCAGGGTCGAGCCAGTCGGGGACGTTGTCGAACAGGAATGCCACCTTGGCGGGTTCCACGAACCGGAGAGTACCGGTCGGGTGGTGGGCATTGCCGCTCCTGCGTCCCCGGCCGTCGGTTGCCAGCTCGGGGCGCTCGAACCCAAGAAACGCAACGGACCGCGGTTCGACGGCGACGAATGAGGACGGACCCGAATGTGCTACGAGAACGCAATGTCAATGAGCCCGGCGTGGGCGTAATGGAACTCTTCGAGAGGGATTGGACGTTCTCGTGTTCCCCTCGGGACTGGCCAGCCGCCGCTCCAGGTCCGTGAAGGCGGTGATGATCTCGGGGGCCTCATAGGCGCGATTGCGGCGACCGAGAGTCACCTGCTTGAGGATGCCGGCATCCACGAGTCTGCCGACGGCGTTGTTCGCCGCGGGAAACGTCCGCCCGATGACCATCGCCGCCCCTGGGACCGTGAGCACGGGTGCCCCGGGTAGGGCTCGCAGGAGAAGATCGGTGGCGGATCGAGCCCGTACAGAGCCAAGTCGTGCTCGCCAGTCGGCCTCGATCGAGAGGGTGCGTTGTTCGAACGAGGCGGCGTCGGCCGCGGCCCGGATGCAGGCAGTTGAGAACTGATCGATCCATTGATTCGCTCCGTGGTTGGCCTCACGGGACGTACTCGGTCCGCGGTAACGGAAGCGTTGAAGTCCCGTGATGTAGTCGCTAGCCCAAGTGGCAAGGATGAGGGATATGGGCGGAACGACCCGGGGGGCCAGGCCTCGTCGCCGGAGAATGAGGTGGATGAGGACACGGCCGGTGCGGCCGTTGGCGTCCACGAAGGGATGGATGGTCTCGAACTGCGCGTGAGCGATCGCCGCCTGAGCGACGGCAGGAAGGGAGTCGTCGCTGCAAAAGGCGACCAGGTCCTCCATGAGTTCCTGGATGAGGCCCTCAGGAGGGGGGACAAAGGCAGCGGAGCATGGGTTGTAGGAGCTCCCACCGATCCAGTTCTGGACGCGCCGGAGCTGTCCCCCGTGAATTTCGAGTCGCGAACCCGCAAGAAGACGCTGGTGTATCTCGAGGACAAGGTCGAGCGAAATGGGATCGCCGTGTCCCACCGCCTGGGTGCCGAAGACCATGGCGTCGATGTTGCCGAGGACTTCGTTCGCGGTGACGTCCGAGGACGGCTGATCCAGTTGCCGGATGATCTCCGCATGGAGGAGCCTTCGGGCTCCCACCTCGAGACCTTCGATGCGCGATGACGCCACGGCCTCGGCTCGAAGGAGGATGCGGGCCAGGGCCTCGGTGTCCACGAGGGACTGGGCCTCGGCGTTGAGCCGGATGATGGCAGCTTCGGCCTCGGTCACGGCGCCCGCAACGGGGCCGTCGAACGTGAAGCCCCGGTCGAGGAGCCGGTCTGGGACGTACGCCTCGTAATCGCAGGGCCGGCGGTCCCGTTGGGCGGGTTCCGAGTAGTCGCTGGTCCAGCGCCGGCGCACAAGCTTTGACATGGAACCTCCATATCAAAGGTTAGTCGCTAACCTTGATTAGAAAGTGGACTCACGAAAGGTTCTTGGGGGGCGCCCCGAAAGAACTGATTGCCCTTTCAGTGTTCACACCGTTGCGGCAGGGAATGTGCCATGGATGTGCCATGACGCTGACATCGGTGTCAACGAGAGCCCTCTGCCGTGACCAGGACGAATAGGAGCCGACGAGGAGAATCAGGGTCCCGTTCTCCAGCTTGGGAAGCTGGCACTGACCGTGGGCGGGCGCTGACCGTGGGCCGGCACCGCCTCGGCGTCAGTGGCTCCCATCGTTGACGTCACTTGCTTCGGGTGGCAGGTAGGCGAGGTCGAGATCGCCGAGGCGCACGAGCACCGATGCGACCCAGCGGCCTAGCGCACCCACGGGCCCGGCCAGTGTCGATGCATCGCTCATGGCAGCCTCGTCCAGGCGGAGCGTGCCCTGATAGGTGGTCTCCACCGCGAACCTCGGACCGCCGCCGGGCTCGTACACCTGCTCCACGACGGGTGCCGCCCGCACCAGGGCGTCTGTGCCGATGGCGGGGCTCTCCTCGGGAAGACATGCCACGACGGCGTCGAGGTCGGGCATGGAGGCGAGTCGCTGCACGCGCAGCGTGATCTCGACCACGACCTCGGGGAGATCGTCGGGTGGTTCGCCGATCGACCACGACCGGTATGCGCTCTGGCTCCACGTCGGCCAGTCCAGAGACAGGTCGGCCCGGACCCGCGGAGGCTTCTCCTCCCCGGGGAGCGAGTACGACGTCTCCCACGAGACGTCCCCGAGGAACACGTCGACCTGAAAGCGCTCTTCGACCGCCTGTCGCTGCAAGAGCGCGTCCTCGAGCGCGGTGCGGGTCTGGGTGATGAGGTCAACCAGGATGTGGTCGAGCATTACGGACGAGAGGCTACCGTTGGCACCGTGGCTCCTGCCGCCGCCAATCCCTGGCTCGACCGTCGGGTGCTGACCTATGCGCACCAGTGCGGCGCCTGGGAGGCGCCTTCGTCGACCTTGTTCGCCCTACGGCGTGCGCTCGCGCTCGGCGTGACCGGGATCGAGCTCGACGTCCATGCCACCGCCGACCGGCACCTGGTTGTCTGCCACGACAGCACCGTCGACCGCACCACGAACGGGCACGGTCCCATCCACTCGATGACCCTGGCACAGGTGCGCGAGCTCGACAACGCGTATTGGTTCGCGCCGGGCGGTGACGAGACCCAGGACCTCGCGCCCGAGGCCTACCCCTATCGGGGGCGTGGCCCGGGCACGCCCGACTTCGGCGTGGCCACGCTGGGCGAGGTGCTCGACGTCCTCGAGGACCATCCGCATGTGGCGCTCAATCTGGACATCAAGCAGACCGCACCCGCCGTCGAGCCTTACGAGGAGCTCCTGGCCCGTGAGCTGGCCGGCCGTCAGGGAACAGGGCGCGTCATCGTGGCGTCGTTCCTCGACGTCGCTACGGACTCCTTCGCCAAGTTCGCCCCCGACATCGCCACTTCGGCGGGGACTCTGGCGACCGCTATGTTCTGGCGCGCCGTGCACCAGGCGGAGGAGCCCCCTGCCATGGCCCATGCGGCGTTGCAGGTGCCCGCCGTCCAAGGGGACCTCGTGGTGGTGGACGAGCTGCTGGTGACCGCCGCGCACGAGTGCGGGATGGCCCTGCACGTGTGGACGATCAACGACGAGCTCGAAATGGCCCGGCTCCTCGAGCTGGGCGTCGACGGCATCATCTCGGACCTGCCCACACCGCTCGTGGCAATGGTGAAGGGCCGAGGCCTGGCGTACGTCGCCTGAAGCGGGCGCGAGCCCGGGTCCCCGGGGGCCGGGGATCAGCCCCGACCGGCGTTGGGCCGTTTGCCGTGGTTCGCCTTCTTCTTGCTCCGGATCTTGCGCTTGACGGTGCGTTTGGACATGGCGTCCCACGCTATCGGGTCGGCGGCGGTGCCCCGGCCCGGGGCCCCGATGGCCGACGGGCCGGGGCCCGGATGGCTTGCCCGCCCCGAAATCCCGTCGTCGGCGAGCCGGTAGCGTCGCGGAGCAATGGAACGACTGGGTCTCGTCGGTTTGCCCAATTCCGGCAAGACGTCGTTGTTCAACGCCCTCACCGGTGCCGACGCACCGGTCGCCTCCCACCCCTTCACCACCACCGAGACGGTGGTGGCCGCCGCACCGCTGCCCGACTCCCGACTCGACGCCCTGGCGCACATGAGTTCCAGCCGCAAGGTGGTGCACGCCGGTATGGAGGTGGTCGACATCGCCGGACTCGTTTCGGGTGCGTCCACCGGGGAGGGCCTCGGGAACCGCTTTCTGGCCGGAATCCGTGAGGTCGACGCGCTGTGTGTGGTCCTCCGTGCCTTCGAGAACCCCGAGGTGCCCGGGGACACGGACCCCGTCGAGGCTCTCGCCACGCTCGAGCTCGAGCTCGTCCTCGCCGACCTGGCCACGGTCGAGACCCAGCTCGACAAGCGCCGCCGTGCCGCCAAGTCGGACAAGAGCCTGGCCGGCGAGATCGCCGCCATGGAGCGCGCCTACAAGGAGCTCTCCGCGGGTGTCCCGCTGTACCGGGCAGGGCTCGACCCCGCTGACCGTGCCGCGTGCAAGAGCCTGTTCCTCCTCACCGACAAACCCGTGCTCGCCGTGGTCAACGTGGGAGACGACCAACTCGATCAGGCCGACGACCTCGCCGGTGCCGTGGCCGCCGCGCTCGGGGGGCACGGCGAGGCGCTCGGGGTGTGCGTGCAGCTCGAGGCCGAAGCGTCCCGACTGGCGCCCGATGAGCGCGCCGAGCTTCTCGAGGGGCTCGGGCTGGGTGCAGGGGCGCTCACGCGTGTGGCCCAGCGTGCCTACCTGCTCCTCGGGCGGCGCGTCTTCCTCACGACGGGCGACAAGGAATCGCGCGCCTGGAGCTTCCGGGCCGGTGCCAGCGCGGCGGAATGCGCGGGCGTGATCCACTCCGATCTCCAACGAGGCTTCATCAGAGCCGAGGTCATCCACTGGGACGAGCTCATCGAGCTCGGCTCGTGGGCGGCAGCGAAGTCTGCGGGCCGCATCCGCCTCGAGGGCAAGGACTACGAGGTGCTCGACGGCGACGTGCTCGAGATCAGATTCAACGTGTGATGGTCCGGGAGCCACGGTGACCTCGACGACGTGGCTGCTGCGCGACGGCACGGTGCTGGCCAATGCGGAGATCGCCGGCACCTACGTCGAGCGGTTGCGCGGGCTCCTGGGGCGCCCGGGGTACGAAGGGGCCTTCATCCTGCCCCACACCCGATCGGTTCACACCTTGGGAATGCGCTTTGCCATCGACGTCGCGTTCCTCGACCGCCAGCTGTGCGTGGTCGACATCGTCAGCCTCGCTCCATGGCGCATGTCGCTGCCACGCTGGCGTGCGCGGACGGTGCTCGAAGCAGAGTCGGGCGCCTTCGAGCGCTGGGGCCTTCGTACCGGCGACAAGCTCGAGCTCGACGACGGCCGTGAGCGGTGACCGTGGCGCGGGCACGTTGGTCCTCGTGTCCACTCCCATCGGGAACCTGGGGGACCTATCACCCCGTGCGCTCGAGGCCCTGGCGCAGGCGGATCTCGTGTGTTGCGAGGACACGCGGCGCACCCGGGGGTTGCTGACCCACGCGGGTCTGAAGGGGGTCAGGCTGATGTCGCTGCACGGGCACAACGAGATGGCGCGTGTCGAGGCAGTCCTCGCCCATCTGGCCGAGGGCCGCACCGTGGCCGTGGTGAGCGACGCCGGCACCCCCGCCGTCTCCGATCCCGGCGGTCGGCTGGTCTCGGCGGCGGCCGCGGCCGGCGCCACGGTGACCACGGTCCCGGGACCGAGCGCGGTGCTGGCCGCATTGGTGGTGAGCGGGCTCCCCACCGACCGCTTCTGCTTCGAGGGCTTTCTGCCCCGCCGGGGGGGTGAGCGGCGGCGCCGCGTCGAGGTCGTCGCCGGCGACGCCCGTACCGCGGTCCTCTTCGAGGCGCCGGGCCGGTTGGCGGCGACGCTGGGTGACCTGCTCGAGGCGTGTGGCCCCGAGCGCCGTGTCGTCGTGGCCCGCGAGCTCACCAAGCTCCACGAGGAGGTGTGGCGCGGCACCCTGGCCGAGGCGTCCGCCGCATTCGCCGAGCGCGACGTGCGCGGGGAGGTCGTGGTGGTGCTGGCGGGCGACCCCGAGGCGGACCGTGCTCCTGACGACCCCGACATCGTCGAGGCCCTCCGGGCGCGGCTCGAGGCCGGTGACTCGCTGCGCGATGCGGCGGGACTGGTGGCGGGCGCCATGGGCGTGTCTCGCCGACGCGCCTATGACTTGGCGCTCGCCCTGCGGCGGAATGCCGAGCCGTGAACGGCGGTTGGAATGGCACAGACGGGTCCGGTGTGCCGGCGCGTCGATGACGAGTGGGAGGGACCACAGGTGACCAGATTCGGAATGGACAAGACCCAGGCGCCCCCAGTCGAGCCCGGCGACGCGCCCGAAGGCCTGGCCCTGGCGACGTTCGCGGCTGGGTGCTTCTGGGGTGTCGAGGAGTTCTTCCGCGCCATCCCCGGCGTGGTCGACGCCGTCTCGGGTTACACCGGTGGTGCCCGACCCCAGCCGACCTACGAGCAGGTGTGCTCCGGGGCGACCGGACACGCCGAGGCCGTGCTCGTGACCTTCGACCCCGCCAAGGTGTCGTACGAGCACCTACTGGAGGAATTCTGGCGTCATCACGACCCCACCACGCCCAACCGCCAGGGTCCCGACGTGGGCACGCAGTACCGTTCGGCGGTCTTCGTCCACGATGCCGAGCAGGAACGCCTCGCCAAGGAGTCGCTCCAGGAGTATCAGCAGCGGTTCCGTCGCCCCATCGTCACCGAGGTCACACCCGCTTCGACGTTCTGGCCCGCCGAGGCCTACCACCAGCGCTACGTGGAGCGGACCGGGCACGGGGCGTGCCACGTGGCCAACTGGTAGCGGTCGGGTAGGGCGGGCGGGCCCCGTGCCCGCCCATCGGGATCGGGGATCGGCGTGCGCTCGGTACGCTACGGCCGTGCCCCGCTTCTACGTCACGACACCCATCTACTACGTGAACGACGTGCCCCACATCGGGCACGCCTACACGATGGTGGTCGCCGACGCGCTGGCCCGTTGGCACCGTCTCCTGGGCGATGACGTCTTCTTCCTCACCGGCGTCGACGAGCACGGCGACAAGATCGCCCGCGCCGCCGAGGCGCACGGAGTGCTGCCGGCGGAGTGGGTCGACGCCATGGCGGGACGCTTCGTCGAGGCGTGGGAGGGGCTCGGGATCTCCAACGACGACTTCATACGCACGACCGAACCCCGCCACCACCGTGCCGTCCAGCAGTTCCTGCAAAAGATCCATGACAACGGCTTCACCGAACTGGGCGTCTACCGCGGCCTGTACTGCGTGGCGTGCGAGGACTACAAAAAGGAGTCCGAGCTCGTCGACGGCAATTGCCCGATTCACGGAACGCCGGTCGAGCTCCTCGAGGAGGAGAATTACTTCTTCAAGCTGAGCGCGTTCGAGGACCGGCTCCTCGAGTGGTACGAGGCCGATCCCCACGCCGTCCGGCCCGCCGCCAAGCGCAACGAGGCGCTCGGCATCATCAAGGGGGGGCTCGAGGACATCTCGATCACCCGCACCTCGACCCGTTGGGGAGTCGAGGTGCCGTGGGACCGGGGGCACGTCTTCTACGTCTGGTACGACGCGCTGGTCAACTACCTGACGGCCATC
>Ga0116215_1002291_pt1 | contig 11966 bp, 10 predicted proteins | sample Sb_taG_7_FD_89698 | JGI IMG/M metagenome (GOLD analysis project Ga0116215, IMG submission 89698) | Peat soil microbial communities from Weissenstadt, Germany - Sb_50d_2_FS metaG | ecosystem: Environmental > Terrestrial > Soil > Wetlands > Peat | place: Germany: Weissenstadt | collected 2010-09-21 | reverse complement strand
GACCCTCCGACGAACGGCCGTACCCGTCGAGCAACGGAGAGGGACCGCACCCCGACGGCCGTTAGGCGATCGCCTCGGGCACGCCGACACGTGTCCACGGAGGTGACGCTACGCCTGCCCGATGAACGGGACGCGACGAAATAGAGGCCTGCGGGCGAACTCTCGATGACCATTGGGCGACGGCGACGGCACAGCGAGCAACGCTCGACGCGCACCAACAATTCGCCCCGCGTTCACGTTGCCGTGACAAGCCGGCAACGCGCCCCTCGTACTGTGCTCGAAGTCGGCTGCGTCCTGGCACGGACGGTATGAGACAGGGAGGCGGACATGCGCGCACTGATGCGGAACCTGATCGACAAGGCCCGCCGGTTGAGCGGGGCGGGCGCGGTACGCAACGCACACATGGAGGTCGACGAGACCAAGCGAACGGTGATCGAGCTCGAGCGTCGGCTCCGGAGCGTGTGCGACCCCACGCCACGCCGCGCCGCTTAGCTCGCCGTCCCGCCGGGTCGTCACGACCGGCGGGCACCGTGGCGTTGGGTCCCGTCGTGGCGATCCCGACAGCCCGGATCCCGAAAGCGGAAGGCGTCTGGGGGTCTCGACCCCAGGCTCGCCACCCGAACCACCCGGTAGGATCCAGCTGTGACCGACGGCTTTCACCCCCCCGTCGAGGAGTACCTCGAGACGATCCAATCCCTCACCGAGGAGGGGACCACGGTGATTCAGGCGCGCATCGCCCAGCGCCTGGGCCGCTCTGCGCCGTCGGTGTCCGAGATGCTCGACCGCCTGAGCGCGGACGGCTACATCCACCGCTCGGGCAGAACCATTGCCCTCACCGAAGAGGGTCGCGTGCTCGCCGACAGCGTGATCCGCAAGCACCGCCTGGCCGAACGCCTGCTCGTCGACATCATCGGCCTCCCATGGCACAAGGCGCATCTCGAAGCGGGCCGGTGGGAGCACGTGATCTCCGACGAAGTCGAGCAACGGCTCGTGGAGCTCCTCGGCAACCCGACGACATGCCCGCATGGCAACCCCATACCCGGCGCGCCCGGTGTCGGGGTGGACGCAGCCAGCCAGGTCAGCCTGGCTGACGTCGAGCTCGGCGAGACCGTCCGGCTCGAGCGCATCACCGAAGAGGTGGAGCTGGACATGGCATCCCTGGAGTACCTCGACGAGCACGGGCTCATTCCGGGCCGCGCCGCGCTGGTACAGAGCCGGGCGCCCGACGGGACCCTCACCCTCGTGGTGGACGGCACGACGGTTGCCCTCGGGCCGGCCCTCTGCCAGCAGGTATTCGTCGCCGGCGTGTGACCGACCACGCCCCGGGGAGCAGCCCGGACGGCGGGTAGGGTCGCTCTCGTGGACGAACGCCCCTCAGCGTCTTCCCCTCGAGCCCGAACACCCTCGACGTGGCCTCGGGAACTCGACGAGGTGTTCGAACGATCGGTCACCGCCGAGTACGCCAGCCTCACCCGCACCGGCCAACCGGTGACCGTCCCGACCACGCCCTACGTCAATGCCAGCGGGCTGACCATCGACCTGTCGACGGGTCTCACCTACCCTGCGAAAGCCGAGCGGGCGCGCCGAGATCCGCGGGTGTGTCTCCTGTTTGCCGACCCCGTGGGCTCCGGGATGGCAGATCCGCCCGTCGTGCTGGTACAGGGTCTCGCCACGGTACGGGACTCGGACCTGCAGACCAACACCGACCGCTACGTGAAGCTCAGCATGGAGAAACTGCCCGACGCCACGAAGGGCCAACCCCGCTTCGTGCTTCGTCGGCTGGCGTGGTACTACGCGCGCATCTGGATCGAGGTGACGCCCCTGCACCTGCGATGGTGGTCGTCGCGGAACCTCGAGGAACCGCCGCGCACCTGGAACGCGCCCGAGGGGACGGCCGCGCCCTTGTCCGACCCGGCTCCGAGCGGCACCCAACCCCACCCGTGGCTGGCGCCTCCCACCTCGTGGCACGCCGCCGCCAAAGAGGCCGGCCGGCTGGCGACACACGACCTCACCACCGTGGACCTCAACGGCTTCCCGCTCAGCCTGCCGGTCATGCACACCGAGGTGGCCGACGACGGCTTCCGGCTGACCCTCGGAGGAGCAGCACCTCCGGTGGCGGCCGGGCCGGCGTGCCTCACCATGCACTCACACGCCGAGCGTTTCACCGGCCAAGAGAACCGGACGATCATCGGAACGGTGGAGCCACCCGCCCGGCCCGGCGGCGACGTGGACTTCCGCGCCCAGCGCGCCCTGGCGGACTGGAGCCTGGCCGGAGGACGCGCCTCCATTGCGCTGTCGTTTCTCTCCCAAGGACGCCGGCTCGCACCGCGCCTCGCCACCGAGGCACAGCGTCGCTTTCAGCCCGTACCCACGGTTCGACTGCCCGACCGTCCCTGATCGCCCGGTCCGCCCCGGTCAGGGGGTCGGCGCCAGCTCCTCGCGCTCGTAATTGCGGAGACGCTCGTAGAGGGCCCGGAGCTCGCTGCGCCTGGCCCGGTCATTGGCCAGGTTGACGAGCTCGAGTGGATCGGTACCGTGGTCGTACCACTCGTGGTCCTGGTCGTCGAAGTCGCTGTCGACGTCGAACAGCTTGTGCCCCGGGTCCTTCCCCCACAGGCCGTCGGAGGGCTTGCCCCCTCCCACCCCGTAGTAGCGCGCGTACTTCGTCGCCCCGTCGAAGAAGCCACGCAGCGCGTAGCGAACCTGGTTCAGGTTTCGGGTCTGCGCGGAGTCCTGGGCAAACAGCACGTGGTCGCGCACCGAGGTGGCGGGATCAGCGAGGACGGGCGAGAAATCGACACCTTGGAGCCCCGAGCCGTCGGCACCGACGCCGGCATCAGGGTCCACACCGGCCAGCGCACAGATGGTGGCGGCCAGGTCGACGTGGGTAGCAAGTGCCGCGGTGCTGGTCCCTGCTGTCGTCACACCAGGGACGCGTATGTAAAGGGGCACCCTCATGATCTCGTCGTAGACGAAGGGCCCCTTGGAGCGCAGTCCGTGGGACCCGCACATGTCGCCGTGGTCCGAGGTGAAGATCACGACGGTGTCATCCCACTCGCCGACGTCCTCCAGGGCGCTCAGCACCGTGCCCAGACTCTCGTCGGCGAGACGCTGGAGCTCGACGTAGTAGTCGAGGTGGCGGAGCCAGGCCTTTGTGTCGCCGGGATCGATGTAGCCCCAGAGCCCGTGTTGCTGGTCCCAGCGCCACTGACGATGCGCTTCGGGCTTGGTGTGCAGGTCGTCGTGGAAATTGGCGGGCAGCTCCTCGACCACCTCGGCGTAGGCCTTGTCGTAGACCGGGAGCGGATCGTCGTCCTTCCATGCAGCGGCTTCGAGGATCCGGCGTACCAGTGCGACATCCTCGGGGTTCCGCTGCTCGTACCCGGGCTGGTCGATGGGGAACCACATGACGTCGTGGGGGTTCACGAGGGCGACGGTCAAGAACCAGGGTTGGTCAGCGGTTCCGGGCCGGGGGCCGGCATTGGCCCGGAGCCATTGGGCGGCGTTCGACGCGATGATGGGATCGAAGTGGACGCCGGTGCCGGCCCACCCCATGAAATGCCGGTCGTTGCCATCCCAGTCCGCGAACCCGTAGGCCTCCATGTCGGGGTGCGCCGCCTGCGACAGGTGCCACTTGCCGATGTACGAGGAGCGGTAGCCCGCCGTCCGCAGCAACGAGCCCAGCGTCTCCACGGAGGGATCGAGCTCTTTGTGCTCAGGCATGATCACGTTGTCGACCACGCCGTGGCCGGGGAGGTAGCGGCCCGTGAGGAGGCTCGCCCGGCTCGGCGAGCACGGCGATGAGTGGGTGAAGTACCGCGTGAACTCGATGCCTTCGTCGATCAGTCTCTGGCGCCAGGGAAGATGGACCGACGGCGGCAACCAACCGCGTTGTCGTTCCTGGTCGGAGACGACGAGGAGGATGTTGGGCCGTCTGCCACCGGCGGGACCGGTCGTCTGGGTGTCGGGCACGATGGCACCTTAGGCTGGGCTCCACCCCGGTCGGCAAGGAGGTGGCGTGGGGCACCCGACCCGGCACGACACCGATCACGACGACTCCGATCACCACCACGAACACGCCCATCGTCGAGGGCTCGGCGGCTTCATGATCTCGTTGGTCTCACCCCACGATCACGGGGCGCACAGCGGGGAGCGTGTGCTCGAGGCCACTTCCGACGGCATACGGGCCGTGGCCTTGTCGTTGGCGGTGTTGGCGGCCACCGCCGGGGTGGAGCTCGTGGTGGCGTTGCTGAGCCATTCCGTGGCACTGCTCGCCGACACGATCCACAACTTCGCCGACGCGCTTACCGCCGTGCCCCTGGCCCTGGCCTTCAGAATGGGGCGACGACCCCCCACCCGGCGCTACACCTACGGCTTCGGCCGAGCCGAGGATATCGCCGGCGTGGCCATCGTGGCCATGATCGCCACGTCCACCGCCGTAGCGGCCTACGAGGCCGTCAATCGTCTCCTGCACCCCCACGCCATCAGCGGAGCGGGGTGGGTCATGGCCGCAGGGGGCGTCGGGTTCTTGGGCAACGAGCTCGTCGCCGTCTACCGGGTGCGGGTGGGTCGCCGCATCGGCTCGGCCGCGCTCGTGGCCGACGGCATGCACGCCCGCTCCGATGGATTCACGTCCCTGGCCGTGGTGGTCGGCGCCGTCGCGGTCGAGGCGGGAGCAGCGCGGGCCGACCCCATTGTCGGGCTCGTGATCACGGCTGCGGTCACCGTGGTCCTGGCCGGCGCCACCCGCACGATCTACCGGCGCCTGATGGACAGTGTCGATCCCACCCTCGTCGACCAGGTGGAGCGGGTCCTGGCCGAGGTGCCCGGCGTCGACGGCGTCGACGCCGTTCGCATCCGCTGGGTCGGCCACGAGCTGCGCGCCGAGATCCAGATCTCGTCCGACCCGAGGCTGAGCCTGGTCGAGGCACACGCCATCGCCGAGGAAGCCCATCACCGCCTCCTCCATGAGGTGTCGCGCCTCGCCGAGGCGGCGATCCACACCAATCCCTCCGGCTCCCCCGGGCACGACTCGCCGGGCTACCACGACGTCGTAGCCCATCATTTCTCGCTACATGCCGATCACGCTCCCGGACGATCTCCGGAATCCGAGTCACCCTGACCCTGTGGGGCTGATGGCTACACTCCCCCTCCGGTGAGCGCAGACAGACCAGTGGACCCGGGCGGGGTCGTCGTCGACGAGGTCACCGACGTCAGCCCAGAAGTCCTCGACGCGCTGCGTGCCCTCGTGCCGGAGCTGTCCACGTCAGCTCCCCCGCTCACCGAGGCCGCATTGGAAGAGATCGTGCACTCACCCGCCACGGTGCTCTTCGTGGCTCGCGATGGCATCGATGGCGCCATCCTCGGCACGCTCACGCTGGTGGTGTTCAACGCCCCGACCGGGCCGCGGGCATGGATCGAGGACGTGGTGGTGGCGTCTCAGACGCGGGGCCGTGGTGTCGGGGCAGCCCTGATGTTCGCGGCCATGGACCGCGCCGGTGCGGCCGGATCCAAGACCATCGACCTCACGTCGCGACCGTCACGCGAGGCCGCCAACCGCCTCTACGTGCGCCTCGGGTTCGTGCGGCGCGAGACCAACGTCTACCGGCGAACTCTCGAAACAGAATCGACCGGGACGAACACGCCCGAGTAGCGCCGTGGACCCGTCCAGGAGCTCCTGAGCGCCTCGCGCCACTGGCGTTCAGGGCAGCGTGAGTGCGGCAGCAAGGCGAGGTGAAAGCCGACAATCCTGCCGCCGCAGGCGTTCGGCCATCCGGACAAGCGAAAACTTGCCCAGGTGCGGCTTCGCCCGGGGGCGGAGTCGTCGGGACGACCAGGCCATCAAAGAGATGTTGGGACAGCTCCCACGATATCTGTGACATGGATGCCGAGACCCGGTAGCGAGCCCACGAAGCCAGCGTCTCCAAAGGCGAAGATCCCGCCATCACCGCCGATGAGCCAGTATCCCTTTTCGTCAGAGGTTGGCACGAGGCCGATGATCGGACGAGACGGTTTCACGTCCAACGCCGGGAGGGAGAGGAAGTAGCCCGCGTCCCCAAACGTGAAGACACCCCCGTTCTGGGTCACGATCCAATAGCCACCGCCATCGGGAGTCGCTGCTATCCCCGACACCGGAGATGACGTACCGATGGCTGAGCCGAAGTTGGACGCGTTCCCGAAGGAATAGACCGTGCCATTGCCGGCGACGACCCAGTAACCCAGGTCCGAGGGAGTGGCTGCGATCCCAATGACGTCGTTGATGTGAATCCCTTCCCCGGGCAATGATCCAAGGAAACCTGCGTCTCCGAAGGCGAACACTCCTCCGTCTTGCCCCACGAGGAAGTAACCCCGGTTGTCCCTCGTGGGAACGATGCCTTTGATGTCATGCACCGAGATCCCGAGCCCCGGGAGTGAACCCAAGTACGGCGCATCGCCGAACGCAAACACGCCGCCGTCTTGGCCGACAAGGAAGTAGCCCTTGTCGTCGGGCGAGGGCACCATGCCGACGATGTCGTTGACGTGGACCCCAAGACCGGGAAGGGATCCGTAGTAGCCGCCAGATTGTCCTGTCGGAAACACGAATACCCCACCGTCTTGGCCCACGAGGTCGTAGCCCGACGGCGGCGGTGGCGGTGGCGGTGGTGGTGGCTGTTGTTGCTGTGGTGGAACGTAGGTGAACTCGTCGGCACCCGTCGGAGCACTCGTGCCGACCGGGGTGGTGACTGTCACGTCAACCGTTCCCGCCGCACCGCCCGGGAAGGTGGCCGTGATTGAGGTGGGGCTGTTCACGGTGAAGCTGGTCGCCGCGTTGGCGCCGACCATCACGGCTGTCGCGCCAGTGAAGCTGGTGCCGGTGATGACGACCGTGGTGCCCCCGCCCGTCGACCCCGAGGTGGGACTGAGGCCGGTGACGGCGGGCGCGGGCGGCGGTGCGCCGGGCCCGGTCGTGAAGGCCGCCACCACGGCAACCCACGGGGCAGAGCTGAAATCGGTCCACTGCGGGGCGGTCGCCGCGGCCGGGGCGCTGGACTGCCATTCGGCCCCGTAGGCCGGGGTGGTCGACATCGAGAACGTGGACCACAGCGGGCCCGGGTGGATCCACAAGGTCGTTCCCGGGGCCGCCATGGCGGCCACCACGAAATCCCCCGCCGTCGGTGTGAGCGAGGTGGCGGTGGGATCGGCACCGTTACCTGACGCCGTGGAGGTGGTATCGATGCCGGCGATACCAGACACCTCGGCGATCACCATCTGCCCGTCGGCACTGGCTCCGAGCCCAGCGGTGACCGTGGGGGATCCCCTTGTCCCGGCCGAGGCGAACCCAGCCCATACCTCGGCGGTGCCGCCGCCGGATGTGCCGTAACCCGTGACCGGCTCCCAAGTGATTCCCCCACCCTTCACGGTGGATGCCTCGAAGCCCGAGCCGCCTCTGTCGGTGTCGGTCAGGATGGTGGCCACCAGGGCATCACCTGCGGTCACGCCCTCGGGCAGGGCCACTGACCATGACGCCGAAGACTCGAACGCCCCCGAGGCCTCTTGGACGACGTTGGGCGGGCCGCCGGCGGGCCCGGCCGAGAGGATCAGCATGGTCATCTCCCACGCGGCCGCGGCCGGTGACCATGTGAAGGAGGCCGAAGGATCGCCCCCTCCGCCCTTCTGCCACCACGTCGAAGCCGGTAGGGACCCGCCCGCCGTCCCGGCGGAGCTCCACCCCGCCGGGGTGCTGGTCACGGTCGACGGGGCATAGAGCGAGAGGGCGGCCAGTACCACCGTGCCCGCCGGGGCCGAGGTGGAGGCGGTGAGGGATCCGCTCGTGTCGCCTCCGCCATCACCCGCATTGGTGGCGTAATCGACCACGAGAGACGCCGGCAGTCCGGCATATTCACTGAGGACCACGCTCCCGGCGGTCCCGTCGGGATTGCCCGGGGCGGTGACGGTGAACGTGGCGGCGGTGACGCCGGAACATCCGGACAACGCGAACCACCCGTGGTATGCGGCCACGTGCCCGGATGGCCCGTGCTCATACAGCCGTGTCCAGCCCTGCGGGGCGATGGCCACGGCCCCGGCCGAGCCCACTTGCTGGGCGATGGTCACAAAAGCCACCAGCGTGCCTCCGGCACTACAGGGCTCTCCCAGCGTGGCGGTGATGGCCACCGAGCTCCCCTCGGTGGCGTTGCCGCCCGAGGCTCCGGCCGACTGCACCCAGGTGGGTCCGCTCGACGCCGCGGCGGCGGGAACCTCGACAAGCACCGCCGCGGTGAACGTGGCCAGGAACATCGCGCCCATGGCGATCGCGAGCGCCCTGCCCAGCACGGAAACTCCGGGCCTAGCCATGGTGGCCACGCTGCAGGCCCGAAAGGCTGCGAATCGCGCCCGCGAGCGTCAATGCTCCAATCACCGTGCCAACGTCTGCGACGTCGGAGTAGGGGTGACGCGGCAGGGCACGGGCGAGGTGAGCTGGCTTTCGCGCAACCAGGGACCGTTCAACGAGCTGCAGGGATGGTTCAGGCATGGATTCTCCCCACTACCAGGCTCGGGCACGCGGCTCAACTGGGCCTCCACGTCGACTCAATACCCGGCCAACGTTCGCTGTGAAGCTCGCAACGCTGGGAATGCTCCCGCAACCGGCACGTGTCGCGCCCTCTCCCTGAGCCTGTTCGAATGGACGCCCGAGTGGCTTGCGAACGCGAGTGGTTACTGGAACCCAAGCCGCGGGCGGGATGCGCCGAGAGCGGGATCGACAAGGAAGTCGAAGTCACATCCTTGATCCGCTTGGAGGACGTGCCGCACGTAGAGCGCCTCGTAACCGCGGGCCGGAACGGCCCGCTGAGGTCGGTGTTCGGTTGAGCGTCGGGCCAACTCGCGTTCGTCGACGAGCAGGTCGAGGACGCCGTGGCGGGCATCCAGCACAATTTCGTCGCCGTTACGGACCAGTCCTATGGGGCCACCGACGCCGGCCTCCGGCGTGATGTGGAGAGCGACAGCGCCAAACTGCGTGCCGCTCATCCGCCCGTCCGTGACGCAGACCATGTCCCGGACGCCGGCTTGGCGCAGGCTGATGGGAACGGGGACGGTTTCGATCTCCGGCATGCCGGGGGCGCCCACCGGCCCAGCGTTCCGGACCACGAGCACGCTGTCGGGCGTGGCGTGCAGGCTCGAGTCGAGGGATCGCTCGAGGGTGGTAAGGGGATCGTCGAACACGAGAGCCGGTCCTCGGTGGGTCCACAAGGCAGAGGGCGCTGCGGATCTCTTGAAGATCGACCCGGCAGGTGCCAGCGATCCGCGCAGGACGACGATCCCCCCGTCGGCTTCGAAGGGGTCGTCCAAGGAGCGAAGACAGTCGTTGGGCCGTCCGCTGGCGGTCTCGGCAACCTCGGCGACGGTTCGCCCGTCTCCCATCGTCGCGTCACGATGCAACAGTGGGGCCAGCACTCGCAGCAAGGCAGGCACACCGCCAGCGTCGTCGAAGTCGTCCAGCGTGAACTCGCCCGAGGGCCGCACACCGAGCACTCGCGGCGTCTCATGGCTGATCCGTTGCAGACGATCGAGGCCGAGTGGGATGCCGAGCCGCCGGGCAATCGCCTCGAGATGGATGACACCATTAGTGGAGCCACCGATGGCCACCAGGACCCGCAAGGCGTTCTCAAACGCGTCTTCGCTGAGCAGCCCGTCCGGGGTCACGCCCTGCCGAGCGAGTTCGACGGCGCGCGCCCCGGTTCGCTCCCCGACTTCGCTGCGTCGGGATTGTGTTGCGGGTACAACTGCCGAGCCCGGCAGGGCCATGCCGAGTGACTCGGCCATGACCGCCATCGTGTTCGCCGTGCCCATCACATTGCACACGCCGACGCTTGCGCAGAACGAATCCTCGAGCTGGTCCCACTCGTCGAGGCTGAGCGTTCCCTCCAGGAGCTCGGGAACGATCGACCAGATGTCATCGGTCACGACGGGCTTCCCCCGGAACCGGGCGACACTTCGGGGGCCGGCGGTTACCATGATTGCGGGTTTACCGGCGCTGGTTGCACCCATCAACTGGGCTGGGACGGTCTTGTCGCAGCCCGCCAGCAGGACCACCCCGTCGATCGGGCTGCAGCGGATCATCTCCTCGACGTCCATTGACATCAGGTTCCGAAGCAGCATGGTCGTCGGAGCTACGAGCTGCTCGTGTAACGAGATTGTCGGGAACACGACCGCAGTGCCACCGGCGGCCGTGACGCCCCGTCGGACCGACTCGGTCAGATCTCGCAATCCCATGTTGCACGGGGTGAGCTCGCTCCAACTCGAACAGATCCCGATGACCGGCCGGCGACGCACCGCCTCGCGACTCAACCCGCCGGCCCGGAGGAAGGCGCGCTTCGGCCACCCGGTGATGGGGTCGGCGAAGGCCTCACCGGTGATCGGCGTCGACCTGCCGGCGATGTCAGCACGGCTGGTCATAGGCCCTCCATCTCGGGTGCGCACCAGCCGAAGTCCATGCCCCAAAGAACACCGCACCTCGATCTGAGGCGCGCTCGAGGATGCTTAGCAGGTGTGATCAGTCGAGATCGCTGTCGGCTGAGGTGACGAACCACTTGGCGGGGTTCTGGACGTCCTGGAACAACGGCTCGTCGCCGGTGTGAACGAAAAAGCGGATGCCCTGATTCCGCCGTCGGAGGAACCCAGTCAACCCCAACGCGCCCCGTGCCCGCAGGTTCAGCGTATTGCACAGTAAGGCGGCCACGCCCAGTTGCCGGGCGACACGGACACCGCAGGCAAGCAATCGGGCGACGTCGCCCGGAGCGGCGAAGTAGTCGACGATGGCCAGGGCCGCGCAGCCGTTCCACTCCGTTCGGCGCAGGACCAGGTATCCGATCAGCCGCTGACGGTGCAGCACGTAGTAGCGAAGGTATTGATGGCGATCGGGGCATTCGTCGAATCGCCAACGGAGCCAGGTGGCGTCGCGACGGGAGATGACGGGGTAGTGCTCTTGCACGTTCTGCCAGAGGATCTCGGCGCGCTGATCAAATGCATCGATTGAGACGAACCTGGTCGGGCCGTTGCGAACACGACCGACCGCATCCAAGAGCCACAGGGCCGGCGCGACCAGGGGAAGCGCCAGCATCCGGACGAACCGTGGCACTCCCTCCCAACGAAGGACGCGCTTGGGATCGAGCAAGCGGAAGTACATGGGGACGTGCCCGATGTCGGTCGAGTTCCTGCGCAGGAGCAACCGATGCCCGGACGGTGAGACATTGAGAAAGCCCGAGACCTGACAGGACTCCCGATGCGCCTCCGAGAGGGCGGCCCCGACGCCGCGTCCTCGCCACTCCGGGTCCACCATGAGCTCGACCGCCCAGGAGCCCCTGCGGTGCTCGTTGCCGACGACGAGATCGAAGGGAATGCCGGCCTCGGTGCCGACGACCCTGCCGCCGCGGCGACAGATCCACACCGTGAGTGCATCATCACGTCGGAACGGGTTCCGCTCGTACAGCCAATCAGCCCGCTCTTGGTCGAGAAGACGGCTGCTCGCCCCGTGCATCTGAGCCTGGAAGGCGCGGAGCTCGTCGAGATCGTCCTCGGAGCACCGGAACACCCCGTCCACTTGCTCGAGGACCTTGCCGTTCAACGAGTCACCCCTTTGGCCGACGCGCCCATCAAGCTGGCCATCCACAGGCCTAACCGTGAGCCGGCGCGCGAACGGACGCGTGCGCGGGGAGTGGACACGCCAATGTCACCGCTCGGGATCGGAAAGAAGATCTCGTGGGAGCCCATGAAATGGGCGATGAACCCGGGCGTAAGGCCGTAGTCCCCGATGAGCTCTCCGCCCGCGGCCGCCGACAACTGAGAAACGTACGCGGCTACGGCCTGTTGCTTTCGCTCGAGGTATCCGGCCGTGCCGATGCGCTCGGGACGCGACGACCCCTGCAGGGTGCGGATCCACGATCGGGGGCGCTCCCATTGCCAGATGGGGTAGACGCACAGACGCACGCCCG